>Ga0272444_10005735_pt1 | contig 10701 bp, 9 predicted proteins | sample SSMForm13_FD_201033 | JGI IMG/M metagenome (GOLD analysis project Ga0272444, IMG submission 201033) | Marine sediment archaeal communities from Little Sippewissett salt marsh, Falmouth, MA, United States - SSM-Form-13 | ecosystem: Environmental > Aquatic > Marine > Wetlands > Sediment ...
ATTCCAAACCATGCATTGCGCAGAGAGCCGTCAACAAAGTAGCGAATATCCATCTCATCAGGGTCGCCATCAGCATCGTCGTCGATGTAGTCCACCACCCGATCCAAAATGCCATCTCCTGCGTAGTCCGCCAGATAGCAGTCGGAGTCACTGTCCCCTCCAGTCGATAGGCTGCCGTCCTCGTCATCGTCAATAATCCAAACGATTGCTTCAACCGTTTCATTCGATCGATTCTTAAAGCTTTCCCGGCGCACGAGCATAGCGGATCCTGGAAGGTTGGAGTCTTCAATGATGAAGCTCTCACCGACCTGTAGTCCAAGAGCACGCGACCACCATGGCCTGTCTTGCAGAGAAGTTGCCAGCTTCCCGTCCTTTGTGAGGGCCGTTTGCTGCATCCACCAGGGTCCAGAGTGCCCTTCGCCAGCTGCTTTCCCTTCCGCCAGCACCTGAGAATTCAAGACAATCAGCAGGATTAAGTTTGAAAGAAAGCGGTAATTTTCCATCGTCGACTCCTCTTAAGCTGAGGTGATTCGAGAATTGAGATTTGAGCTTTGAACCGTTATACACCACAAAGGCACCAAGACACAGAGTCTCTTTTCACGATTAGGGATTGCAGGGTCCAATGTGCGATGTGAAACGCATTCGGCTTGTCTTAAGTTTAGGACCGTGATTTATTAAAGGACTATGCAATACATTCCTTCAGCGAGACGCTATGAGCAGATGCAGTATAACCGTTGCGGACGTAGCGGATTGAAATTGCCGGCAGTCTCTCTTGGACTCTGGCATAACTGGGGTGGAGTAGATCCTCTCGAGAATGGGAGAGCCATGATCCATAGAGCTTTTGACTTGGGGGTTACACATTTCGATCTCGCGAATAATTACGGACCGCCGTATGGATCTGCCGAGGAAAGCTTTGGAAGGCTATTGCAGAGTGACCTGTGCTCCTATCGTGACGAGCTAATCATCTCCACAAAAGCTGGCTGGGATATGTGGCCGGGTCCTTACGGAGATTGGGGTTCCAGAAAGTATCTTATAGCCAGTCTCGATCAAAGCTTGCGGCGCATGGGCCTCGACTACGTTGACATCTTTTATCATCATCGACCAGATCCCGAAACTCCGATGGAAGAGACGATGGGCGCATTGGATCAGGCAGTTCGCAGCGGCAAGGCGCTCTACGCAGGCATCTCACAATACAGTCCGGACGAAACCCTGAGGGCAGCAGGAATTCTAAGCGACCTTGGGACACCCTGTCTGATCCATCAGCCCAATTACAGTATCCTTGATCGGTGGATCGAAGGGGGATTGCTAGAGACTCTGGACAGTCTCGGAATTGGGTGCATCGTCTTTTCCCCCTTAGCCCAAGGTCTGTTAACGAATAGATACCTGGATGGAATTCCTCCAGATTCTCGCGCAGCCAAAGAGGGGACGTATCTGGGCGAGGACGAGATAACAGCTGCCATGGTAGCCCAGGCCAAAGAACTGGATTCAATTGCACGAAACCGGGGGCAATCACTTGCACAAATGGCTATAACCTGGGTGATGCGGCGTCCCGAGGTGACATCGGCATTGATCGGTGCCAGTCGGGTCAGTCAGATTGAAGAACTGGTTGCGGCGCTCGAGGGGCCCAGGCTAAGTCCTGAGGAGCTAGCCAGGATTGACGCAGTTACCAGTCCAGTTCTCCGCTGAGGATTTCAGCGACCTGTTCAGCTACAGGTTCATCCATATTCGCGAGCACGATTATCCTGCGTTCTCCATCACTGAGAAGAACCGCATTCAGACCAGGAGCACCTCCGGCGATACCAATTGAACCCTTGGCAGGTTCCTTGCTGCCGCTCTCATAGTCTTCCTCTGCGGCGGGTTCTGGACCTCCCAAGATCCAACGTGTATAGGGAGGAGTCAATAAGCGATGTGCTCGCAGAGCAGTATCAAAGGCAGAAAGATCGTAGACAGTGGAATGGCTTCCACCGTCAGGAGCTCCATTCACGGGCATAAGCAGAATGTTGTTTCGAACGGTCTCACTGGCCTGACCGTCCCCATCCGTCCGAGTGTACCCTATCGCGACCTCCGGAACGGGCTCGTCTGATGGAAAGAATCCGGAATGCTTCATTCCGGCCACCTCGAACAGGTTGGAGCGAATATAGTCAAAGTATCCTTGCCCTGAGACCTCCTCGATAATCGCACCGAGGACAATGTAACCGTAGTTCGAGTAGGCTTTTCCCTGGCCTGGTTCAAAGAGTAAAGGGTCATCTGCAAAGATCTCTATGTAATCGCTGGGTGAACGGAAGCGAAGCTTACTGCTTTTGAAATACTCAGGCGTGAAAACATCCCCCAACCCCGACGTATGATCTACCAATTGCCCTATGCTGACCTTTTCCGCCACAGATCGATTGGGATAATTTGGCAAATGCCGGCTGATTTTATCTTCGAGTGCCAACACTCCCCTCTCCAAGAGCTGTGCGACAGCCACCTTGGTGAATTCTTTAGTGATAGAACCGACATCGAACCGGGTATTCAGGCTGTTCGGAATCTTGTAGCGGCGGCTGGCGAGTCCATAAGCACCTTCAAACAATGCTGTGTCACCTTGCTGGATCAATACAGCACCTGAGAAACGGTCCTTTGCTTCCAGTGCCTCGAAATACTCTGCCAAAACTGTCTTCAAGTTCTGGTTTGTCAGACCGCTGTTTAGTTCTGGCCTGGGAAAATTCGGGTCAAATTGCGGGAAGTCCCCAATATCAATCGAGACTGCTGAAATAAGCTGTTGTTCAAATCGGAATTCGAATCTTGCAATCTCGCCAGCGATTGAAGAAACACCGACTGCAAGCACAAAGATGGCTGTTAGAAAAATCCCTTGAATCATCGCTGGCTGTCCTGGCATCTTTTGTATCATACGCTTTTAAGGTGCATCTGTTCCTATGAGTCAATGGATTATTTCCGCACAATTAGATTCTGCCAACCACCGAAAGGTGACGTCATGTCAGACAAAGGCTTTACATCCTTCGAACCCTCACTAGTCCAGTTTCTGGATGATCTTGCAAAGAACAACAATCGGGAGTGGTTTGGTGAGCACAAGGGACGTTACGAGAGTGCTGTTGTCGAACCTGTCCTGAACTTCATAAGGGCCATGAAACCCCGTCTTATGGAGATTTCTCCTTATCTCATGGTTGAGGCCAGCAAGGTGGGCGGATCATTGCAACGGGTGTCTGGCATCCTGAGTCTCCCGCGTTGGCCAGGATCCGGGCGACAATCGATAAAGACCCCGAGCGCTGGCTGGATGGACGCGACGAAAGAGATTTTCGCAACCTGTACGACCTCGCCGGTGACAGTCTGAAGAGCACTCCTCGCGGTTATGATAAGAACCATCCACTAATCGAAGATCTTAGGAGATAGGATTTTGTGGGCGTGCGGAAACTTTCGGTTTCAACTCTCTTCAAGAAAGACCTCCCCGACCGAGTGGCCAGTTCCTATCGTGTAGCCAAGCCTCTTCTTCAGTTTTTGGCCGACGCCCTGGGAGTACCCTTCTAGCTAGAGAGGCCGACCAGTAACCTTGTCTTCATCTGGGGTGCATCGTAGAATCCGAAAGAGGTCATTTTCATGCCTCAGGAGGTGGCGGGAAATGAAGGTTCGACAAGTGATTGGTCGAAGGGGTTTCTTATGTTCATCGGTGGGCAGTTCCTTGGCCTTGGCAAGCTGCCAGGGAGAGTCCGAAGAAGAGTCTTTACGTGCCGAATCGAACCGTCCCAATTCGGTACTTGTCAACAAACCTCAGGTCAAACGAGACTTCAGTAAGGATGGTCGCAGCAAGAAGGTGATTTTTGTGGCGCACTGCATGTTGAACCAGAATGCCAGGCATGTAGACTGTGCAGATTTCCCAGCTATGATGGGCCCACTGTTGACCGCCCTGCGGGATAGAGAAGTGGGCATCATCCAGATGCCGTGCCCAGAGTTGATGGCACTGGGTCTGGGACGAGATAGAGATGTGCCTCCTCTGGATACAATTCGGGAGGCTTTAGAACTCCCGGATGCTCACGAACGCCTTGCTCCGTTGATTGAGAACATCCTCTACCAGATCAAGGAGTATCAGTTTCAGGGCTTCGAGGTGGTCGGGATCCTGGGTAAGAATGGGAGCCCCGCCTGCGGGGTCGAGACAACCAGTCTCCCTGGAGGGCAAGCTCCTGGAGAAGGCGTTTTTGTGAAACTGCTGAGAAAGAGGCTTCAGGCCGAGAGTTTGAATATCGGGATCAAGGGCATCGATGACCATCGCCAGGAAGAAGCCATCGCCTGGATTCTAGCTCGGGTTTCCCCCAGCGAATCGTAGTAACAATTGAGGCACGAGGTCTTTCAGGTTGCCGCCTTGTTTTGAAAACTTCCTTCTGACTGTCTGATCCCGAGTCTAGAACCGCTCAACGCACAACCTACAACGCATTAATTCGACCAACCCGGGAGTGATACCGTAGCCTGGTAATTTGAATAGTTGTACAACGGATTTCTCACCGGCTTGTAGAGCCTGCCGCTTTTGGGATTGTCGTCCTGCGTGTAGACCCAGATCTCATTCGGATCCCACACCACGACCTCGTCGCGGCAGTCGCCGGTCAGATCCATGACCGCATTGCACATATCAGGATGCCCATCATCAGGAAACACGACCACACGGCGACCCCAGCCATCGTACATTCCACCCTCTTCAATATTCGGAGAATGAACAAAGTACTCGCCTGGCTCTCCAGTCCAGTTGATCGGTAAACACATACTCCCATACTGATTGGGTTCAAAGTCGTGATAAATGTTTCCGGAGGAGTCGTAAAAGTGGACAATTCCCTGGTTACCCCAGAAGTTGATCGACACAGCCTCCAGCCCTTTCAGATCTGGACGAAAGTCAGCAACGGCAGGGTTCTGTCCGTGCCCAATCCAATGGTGCTTCAGAATAGTCCCACCAAGATCAGTGTAGAAGACCCCAGCGTCGCTGGCAGCGATAAACACCAAAGGCTTTGAGCTCTCACTTTCTTTGAAGTCTACGACAGCCACTCCATCTGCGTGGTCATCGACCACCTCATCCAGGCTCCATAGCTTCGTACCGTCATCATCGAACAGGGAATAGCCGATCACCAGTTCATCTCGACCATCTTCGTCGATATCAAAAGCATACGGATAGTGGCCTGTCCGGCACTCTCCCTCCCAAAGGGGCTTCAGTCGATCGTCGAGAGCCCAAAGACGCCAGTAGCGATCCTTGATTATGACGTCTCCATCGTGGCCAGTTCCGCGGAGATCACAAAAATACAAGCAATCACCGAGGATCCTTGGATACCTATCTGCCGGCGCCTCACTGCGAGGAGTAGGAGCTTTGTACTTGGTTCGTCCAGTAGCCCCATCAGCAACGACCAGCTCAAAACCCATGGTATAGACCACTTCATTGCGACCGTCATTATCGATATCGTGGATTTGGAATCCTACATCGTTGGTCAGATGCCACTTTTCCGCATCTGGCTCTCCAACTCGCCAGAGGATATCCCCATCGAAATTCATGGCCGTCAGACAGCTCAACTCGCTGTAGTTGTCCCTGGGAGCACCGTGATGGATGACCTGGCCGATCAAGACATCGATCTGACTATCACCATCCAAGTCTCCAAATCGAAGGTTTCGACCAACCCCGAAACCCTTCGTTTTTATCTTCTTCCAAACCGTAGGTTTCGGATTCCTGGCCTGAAGCTCTTCTTCTCCCTGAAGCTTTGCAGCGCGCAGTTCATCTATCCTTTTTCTCCCAGCTTCACTGGTTGTGATTTGCACATAGCGATAGCGCGCTGGTACGTCTGTCGTCAACGCTACGCGTCCCTTCGGGAAGGTCGTATCCTCCACCTGGAAGGAAACGAGATCTTTAATCTCGGCACTGATCTTGCTTCCCTTTACCTCTACTATTGCAGTGTAGTAGCTGCCTGGAGACCACGAAACTGATTCCTCAGCCAGCACCAGTTCATGAGGTTTCTGAAAACCGTGCGCATGATTAACCGATTTCAAGATGGCCTTATCTTGATCCAATCCGAAGAAGTAGTAACATCTGTCGTTCCTGTAGCGAAAGACGACCCCGCACTGGTCACGATTTGACTCGGGAGCGAACTCGACAGTCAAAGTGTAGTCTCCCCAGAATTCATCCCCTGTCACAATCATTGGATGGGTGTGTTGCATTTCTTTGTTGTCGAAGGTCTGCGCCATAATGCGAAAACCATCTTCTTCCTTTACATGCCAGGCTCGCTGGGCCTCCTTTTCCCAGCTGAAACAGGATACGGCCCAGTTGCCCTTAGGTGCGGCCTCCGGCAAGTAATGGTATTCCGTGTGTGGACCTACCGGCTCAGAAAACATGCCTATCTCCAATCCCTCAAACCTCTCTTCAAGCAAGGTTTCCGAATGATGGTCTCCACTTCCGGCGCAGCACACTAGAAAACTCAGGCAAAGGATCAATGAAACCAGACATTTTTGACTCATTTGAATACACCTCAACGTTTAGCAGGATTAACTCTATCCAATGATAGGGAGAAGTCAATCGTTTGGCATTCACCAAAAGCAAGATTATTGAGTTCCAAGCCCAATCATTGCGGAACAAGTTCATCTGCTGGACAATACTCTTATGGAACCTAGCCAATTTCGAAAGTTGCCCGGACTACTCTTCTGCCTGATGGTGTTTGGCGCCAGCTTCCTGCTAGCAGCTGAAGAGAACCTGAATATTTCGCGGGTCAATCTTGGGCCAGAAGTAAATACGAAACAAGATGAGATAGATATGACTGTGGGGGTCGACGGCGATCTGCTGATTTTTCCAGCTCACAGGGAGGACTCCATAGAGGGGAGCCATGACCTCTATTTAAGCAGACGAGTGGACGCCCTCTGGAGCAAACCCATTAATCTAGGTCCCCGAATTAATACACCCGGAAATGACACCTGTCCCTGGCTGGCGTACGATGGACACACTCTATCCTTGGACTCGGATTGGGAAGGTTTGGTGGGGGGGTGGAAAGGGAAGTCGGCTCATCTGGAAGATCTGGCACTCCTAGGGGTTTAGAGATTTAGAAGAATAGCACAAGCTCAGAGCGCTGGAAGCTAAACACTGGGCTAAGAGAGCTCATCTTCCTCAACCCCGTACATCTGGCCTGGGGCCAGGAATTCAGGAAACCGTTTTCTCAGCGCCTTTCGCGCTGAGAAACAAAGGTGGCAGGCATCCGCGTACCCGGTATTCATCAATTGAGGCTCCGTCAGTGCTGCCGGACCACCTTCCAGCAAATGACTAATCAGAGGGTGCGATTCCGCTTCATATTCCTCGACGATCTGTTTGAGTGGTCGGGTGAACAGGTTTCCCACGCTCAAACCCTGGCAAATATGAACGTACCCAAATGGGTCGACATGAACTCTGGCAGGCTCCCTAAGCTCCTCATGGGGACAACTGGTGAACTGTTTCCAGAAGTGCAGCCTCGCTCCATTGGCCAGCTTTTCAGCAGCTCGTCCGCGATATCTCAAAGGGCTTTGGTCCGGAGCCAGTCGGTCGCGGTTCATATCTTCAGGTTGAGCGATCGAGATTAAGTTTACCGGTACTCCGAGTTCACCAGCGGCTGAAACTGCATTCGAAGCCTTCACACTCAGTTGCTCATTCGTGTGATACGAGTCACAGCTGATCGAGAGATCCTCTACCTTGCCGATTAGGGGTGCCAGCCATGTCACGGCATCTTCTTTGCTTGTGGCCCAGTAGGCGTTTGTAACAACTCCAACCTTAAAGCCGAGCGACTGCGCAACATTCACTCCGCTAGTGAGAATCGGATAGTACAGGAACGGCTCACCTCCTTCGAAGTAAATCCACTCGATAGTCGAGAGTTCCTTTCCTTGCCGCAGAATCTCCCGGATTTGAGTCACTGTCATGGTTCCCGTTTGCCGGGGGCTCCCCCAGACGAAACAATGATCACACTCGAAGATGCATTTGTAGCTAAGTAAAAGGTGCAGTCCTTGAAGATCCACCCAGGGGCTCCTTTCGATGCCGCCTTTTGTAAAACTACCATTCAGCCAAGGCGAAACACAACCGGTTGCTGTAGCTTGGGCTGCCTGTTGCTCCTTTCCAGACTGTTAGCTGTTGTGCGCTGCCTGAACCGGCTTTTTCCGCCGGGGTCCGATGGCACGGGTTGGTTTCCGCAAGTTACCCGTCTGATTCTGGGGCTTAACCAGAAATGCTTACACTCAAGGCGAGCGTACCGAGCGATCGACCGGGTCTGTCTCAGGCGGAGGCGCCTTCTTGACGGTATAGGCAAGTGCTTTAAGAATCTCGACCGCGATCTCTTCGAGCTCACTTTCATTCCTGCGATACCATGAGATACTGAGGGATACCCCTCCTGAATCAAGCGTCCGGATTAACCACTGCCACAAGTGATTCTCCGCTGTACCCCTTTCTTTGACAAAACTCACATCCCAAACATAGTCCTGGAACGATCCATCTGGAACCTGCGATAACAGACCATCCGCTACCCACTTATGCGTGCACCACATTCCGTCGTCCCCTTTATGAGGCCAGGAGTGGACATCGGCCCAGAGACCCGGCTTGACTCTTTGAACAAGCTTCAACAGGGTCTCGAGAGCCGGATCATCAGTTCCAACTCCGTAACTTAGATTGACCCCGTTCGGCCTGGTGCGCTGATTTGTGCCGAGGGCTACTCCGTCCGGATTCATCATGGGAAGAAAATAGAAGACATGCTGTTTTCGCAGTTTTCCGACCTCTTCAGACTCAGCCTGCAAAAAGCGGATCATCGCTTCTACAATGTACGATCCGCTCGTTTCGTAGGGATGATTTCGGGCAGTGACCAGGATCGGCAGCCTATCTTCCTCTGGCCCGGGGGCGGTTACCTTCACTACATATAGGCTGCGTCCGTAAAATGATTTACCTTCTTCCCATTTCTCAAGGATGGGAGAAGGAACCAGTTCCTCAACAAACTCTTCATACCTGCCATAACTGTAAGGGGGATAGAACCCCACGTAGGTTTCCCCCGGAGCCGCCTGAATTCGAAACTTGGCAATTGTCCCTTCAACAGCGGCATAAGTCCAACGCCAGTCTCCCCTTCTGCCGTAGTAGTAGGTATCGTACGGGTAGTCCGGATGTCGCTCAAGGGCAGGCCACTCCACCAGTAATTCTATCCCTTTCTCTTCAGTGCACTGATTCACCACCCTGCTATTGAATCGGAAGTAGTAGGCATCATTGCTGCCTTCCTCATTGAAGGGGCGGATTCGGAACCGGTCGGGAGCTTCACGAAAAATTGCATCGTTGGATTGAGGGTTGGCCCCATCAAATCCGCCTGAGACCTCGAAGCAATTCTCACCACCGGAAACACGGCCCAGAGAAGAGCTCAGAACAACAAAGCCTAGAAATGCCCAGTCGTTACATCTCATTTCGACGCTTTCGCTATCATCATAATTTCAACCAGCGCATCCGGGCTCATCAAAGGCGTGCCAACCGTCGCTCTTGCAGGCGGAGCAGTTGGAATCATTTCTCGATAGGCCTCATTCATCTGGTCATAATAACGGCTATCGCTCAAGAAAACAGTCGCCTCCAGCACGTCGGCAAAATCCAGGCCGCCAGCTCTCAGTGTAGCCCCAAGGTTCTCCAGCGTCTGGCGAGTTTGAGCTTTCACGTCTCCGGCCACGAAACCGGAAGGGCCTCTTCCAACCATTCCTGAGAGGTATAGCTCTTTATTCGCCATGATTGCGGGGGAGAACGGTGCGCCAGGCCGCACTGTTCCAACAACCTTGCGTGATTCAGACTTAACAGCCAGACATTGGACCTCGATTCTTAACTCCGGATTTGCCAGGCGCGCCCGCACAGTCGCTCGCGCCGGTGGCTGTTCCTTAAAAACCGTCCGAAAGACATCATTCATCGCTTTGAATTCCCTGGTGTCGCTCAAGTAGACTCTGGCAGAAACGACATCGCCGTAATCCATGCCGGCAGCCGATAACAGCTCTCCAACATTCTTGAATGTCTGCTTCGCCTGTGCGCTGATACCACCGGACGCTATTTCGCCCGTACGGGGATCTGTACCCACCAGGCCCGCCAGAAATAGCGTGTTTCCAGACTGGACTCCCCAGCTGAAAGGGGCCCCAGGTTTTGGCCAACCCTCTGGAACAATGGATCTGCGACTTACTCTTGAGTCCAGGGCAACTAGGGAGATTTCCAAGAGAGCGCCGGGAATAACTATTTCAGCCTCGACGGTGGCTCGAGCCGGTGCTTTGTCAGGGAAGAACTGGCGATAGACTTCATTCATCCCATCATAATGACGTGCGTCTGACAAATACACGTTGGCACTGACCACATCCGGATAGTCCAAACCCGCTTCTTCAAGTACAGAACCAATGTACTCTAAAGTCCGACGAGTCTGTCCTCCAATTCCCGTGACGTTTTCGGCACCTGGCTCAATTCCGATCGCCCCAGAGACGAATACATAGTTTCCAGAACGGATCCCAGGGCTAAAGGGACGTCCCATATCTGCCCCCTCGGGACTGATAATCTCTCGTCCTCCAGCTACAGATTCAGCACACCCAGTAGGTAAAGCCAGAATCAAAGCCAAAAGAAACATCTTTCGCATACGCCCTCCTTCAGTGTGTAAACAGTATCCGGTTTCTATCTCAGAAAAGAAAGGTCTTTTGGTTGCCTTTACCAGAGGTAAGCCGTAAAATTATGCTTGAAAACGG
>Ga0272444_10005736_pt1 | contig 10700 bp, 5 predicted proteins | sample SSMForm13_FD_201033 | JGI IMG/M metagenome (GOLD analysis project Ga0272444, IMG submission 201033) | Marine sediment archaeal communities from Little Sippewissett salt marsh, Falmouth, MA, United States - SSM-Form-13 | ecosystem: Environmental > Aquatic > Marine > Wetlands > Sediment ...
GCAGCAAACTTGAGCCCCAGGCCGGTCAGGGTGGTAGCCCCAACGATAAAGCCGATACAGGCGCAGGCCACTCCGATGGCAAGCGCATTTTTTGTTCCCAGTTCCAATGTTTCCAATATATCCGGTACCCTCATCTTGCTTTCTTTGAAAAAAACACCGACCGCAATGACCGACATGTTTGTCCAGAAAGCACAAAGAGATGGTTCAAGTTTCACCAAGAGTAACCCAACAAGAACGATATTCGGCACTAATCCCACAAACCATGATTGCCGCTCGGTTTTTCCGAAGGAGTAGTACAGTCCGGCTGCGAGGCACATGAGCCATACTATTGAAAACACGGAGAAATGATCAATCGGATTCAGCCGTAGCAGAACGGATGGTATGGAAAGAAAAACGGCAAAGAGGAACGGCAGCGTTTTATTGTGAATCTGTCCCACCGCTACGGAAAAGATGATCCCCCAAAATGCCGCCAGAAAGGGGCTGCTTCCCGAAATGAGCAGATATACGATAATCACCAGGGGCATCAACAACAGCCAGTTTTCCTTGAGAACGGACCATAGATTGGGCAGTCGATTTTTCGGCAGTCCGACAAGCCCCTGCTTCTTGGCTTCCAGATGCACCATGGTTCCCACGGCAAAGAAATAAAGAAGGGCGGGAACGATCGCACATGCTGCAATTTTGATATAGGGTATTCCCAGAAATTCTGCCATAATGAAGGCTGCCGCACCCATAATGGGCGGCATGATCTGGCCTCCCGTTGATGCTGTTGCTTCAACTGCACCGGCAAACTGAGGAGCATAGCCGACACTCCGCATGAGCGGAATGGTAAACGCGCCAGTGGTAACCGTATTCGCTATGGAACTTCCGCTGATTGACCCCATGAATCCGGAACTTATGACGGAAACCTTGGCGGGACCACCGGACGACCAGCCCGCAATGGCCATGGCTATATCCATAAAGAGTTGCCCCAGACCGGTTTTGGAAATGAAGATACCGAAGAGAACAAAGTGAAACACAAACGTTGCGACAACACCAAGAGGAATACCGTATATACCTTCGGTTCCGAGGTACATGTGCTCTATAATGCGCGTAACGGAATATCCCCGGTGGGCGAAGAAACTCAGACCGGGGATATCGACAAAATACGGACCGAAATAACAGTTAATCAAAACGAGAAATGCAATGATGGGAAGCGGCGGTCCGATACTCCGCCGCGCACCCTCTAAAACGAGAATAAAGGCGAAGGCACCCACCACGAGATCGCTCATCAAAGGAAGACCGGACCGGAACACAAGACTGTTAAATTCTAAAAATATATAAACGGAAACAGCCGATGCAAGCAGGGCGAAAAAAATATTGAAATAGGGAACGTCATCCTGATCATACCGGAAAGACTTTCCCCTGATTATTGCAAACAAAGCCTTTACCCATTGAAGGACGAAGAGAAAAATGATGCTCAAGAAAACACCGAAGAGCAAAACACTCCAGAAAACGAGCGTTACGTTCGGATCGCGAAAAGAAGTTTCGAAATGCATATAGTGATAGGCAAGGTACGCGGCATAACCAATGCCCCCCACCATGAGAGAAAAAAGAAAAAAATCGAAATAAACGATGTACCGATTGACCAAAAACTCGCGCCGTTTGAAATAGATAATAAAAGAAAAACTGCTCACTGCCATGATCGCGGTGGCAATTGTCGAAAATTCAAAAAGCTCTTGGAAAAGAGTCGTAAAGATGGAACTGCCGATTAATGCATAAATTATATCGTACACAATATATCGTCTTGTATGGGTTTCCTCCTTTCTGATCGTATAAAACAGAAAGACAAGAGGCAATACAAACGCCAGATGAAACGCTCGGTGCCTCCACTCCTGCAGAACGCCGAATCCCGCCGTATAAATATGGAATATCGACAGAATCAACGTCATAACAAAGGCAAGCTTTACAGTAATGCCCGAAAATTGTCTAAATCGAAACTCCGGATCATATTTTGCTATTTCTTCTATATTCTCTGTTATGATTTTGTTTTGCTCCGGCATTATCAGATTCCCAACTTATCTTCGCATACGATTATTTGTGTTTACAGTAATCCAAAAACCTCGCCACTTGACGTAGGTAAACCTTAAAAGTGTAATTTTTCTTACCATCACCCGTAAAAGTGTATTTCCCGCGAGAGATGGTAGATTCAGAACAGTGGAATCATTGATCTCCAGCGTATTCCTGTATCGCTTATGGACCCACAAGCAGAGTTCCGGCAGAACCCGCGTCATATTGGAGATACGAAAATGGTCACCGTCACAGTAAAACGCTTCATCCCCGATAGCGGCATAGGGAAGGCCGGTATTACAGGAAGAAAAAATCGTTTCATTCAGGACAATCTGATAGTTTTCGTCAATCGTAAAAAATTCCCACACCGGACTCTTTTCAACCGAGTGAATATACATGGTCGAAAGTTTTTCGCCCGGGTGGACAGTGCGGATAAAAACGGTTTTCCCTTCCCTTAATGCCGTGATCTCAAGGACATGAACAGGGATGAGAAAACAGATTAAACCGATGCAGATACCTACCCAGAGAGCCCACTTTGGTTGCATAAAAACTGGGCACCGCATCAGACGGTGCCCAGGAATCTTTTCATGAGGTCGCACGATGATTTTCTTATTTAATCATTCCTTTTTCTCTGTAGTACTTGGCGGAACCGGGATGGAGGGGTATTGCCATACCGTCCAGTGCGGTATCAAGGGTAACATCCTTTCCCTTCGCATGGGCTTTCCCCATAATTTCAGCACCGCTTCCGGCCACCGCCGGTTTGCCATTTTTCTTACGGAGGATGTGCTGCCCTTTTTCCCACAGGGCCTTCGTCAAATCATAAACGACACTTTTGGGAACCTTTGCATCAACAACCCACTGGGCCATCGTTGTAACGGCGAGAGTATCAACATCAACACCTTTGTACGTTCCCGCAGGAATGACAACCTTTGCGTAGAAGGGGAACATCTTCGTAATTTTGTCGGCGAGGTTCTCGTCCAAGGGAACGAGGACGATATCAGACGTTGTGGCCAGTTCTGTAATGGCCGATGTGGGCCACCCTGCCGTAATAAAAGCAACATCTGCCTGCTTATCTTTTAATCGCTGTTGAGCACCGGCAAAACTGAGCCAATCAACATTTGTGAAATCATCATAGGAAAGGCCGATACCCTTTAAGACATTGAGGCAATCTACTTCAGTTCCGCTTCCTCTGTCACCAGGTACGAGCCTTTTACCTTTGATATCCGTTATGCTTGTAATACCGGCGTCAGCCCTGGCGACGATCTGGATGGTCTCCGGGTAGAGAGACGCTATCCCTCGAATGTTCTTTACCGGCTTACCTTCAAACTGGGCAGTACCGGTGTATGCGGCAAAAGCCACATTATTCTGAACGAACGCTGATTCTATCTCGTGTCCTTTAATAAGATTACAATTTGCGACGGAGGCATTTCCTGATTGAGCGGTAACAATAATATCAGGAATCTTCGTTGACAGCGCCTGGGCTAATACCCCACCCAACGGATAGTAAGTGCCACCCGTGCCACCGGTTGCTATGGCAAAAAACTTCTTCCCCGCAAATGAAGGTCCGGCAAACATCATTGATAAAGCTACCACTGCTACCATTAATAGTAGCATATACCTTTTTTTCAACATTGTGCTCTCTCCTTTCAACCGTTGAAAATATATTGTTAACTATTCCCTCTTTCTTAACTCAGTATCCCGTTTACTTCTTGTTTCCCTCCTTTCAAATTCGTTTATACTATAAGCAACACCTTAAAAACTGAAACCAATTATAAAAAAGTAAAATATTTGCCGGTAATTGTCAATATTTTTTAAGGTTTTTGTGTATATCAGTAACAGAAATATTGAATTTATTATGATGAAGCCTGTTTTTCCGGTAGACGGCACTTTTATACTGTGGTTTACTACTATATCAGTGTCCTTCGTGATATGGGGAGCTATAAGATTGGTAATGCTATTATATTGAACCGATGGCCTGTATGAAGAAAATTCAAGCAAAAAAGATCGTAAACTCACGTCAAAAACGATGTGTCAGGTGGTGTGAAAAACACGGATATATGATTGATATAACGGCATGTGAGGCGCGGGCTCTCAAACGGTCATATTGTCGCCGATGTTTGAACGCATGGCGACAGATTTCGCTACCGTTTCCTCCCGTTGAAACAGAATAACCATCAGCGAAGTGTGATTGTTATATTGTGCATTCGTCCTGTTCAAACGAATCATCGTTGTCGTCAGGGGAGAGGTAAGTTTTCTTCTGTCATTACTACCATGACAGGCTTTTGAAAAGTGTCGCCAGAAGGCTGTTCAAAAATGTTCAGATGCAAGGCTCCCGAAATACTGAGGAGTGAGTCATACTTATGCGTACATCGTAGCGACGAAGGATGATAGTAATCCCGACATGTCGGGACAGATGGGCGTTTTTCAACAGCCTCGTGAGAGCAGGGAAACCGTTTTTTCATAAGGAAACCGATGCTGCCATAAGAACCGGAGACGTTCTACTTCGAATCCAAGACATCTCGCAATTTTTTTGACAGATCACTTGTGCTGAAGGGTTTTTGGATAAAAGCGGAGCAACCCTGATCCATGATCTTGGAAGCCTGATCCGTTATGCTGTAGCCGCTTGAGAGGATTATGGGAATTTGAGGGTTTATCTTTCTCAGGAGTTCAAAAGTTTCTTTACCATTCATACCCGGCATAACCATGTCGAGAATGATAATGTCGATTTTATCTTTTCTTGATCGATACATTTCTATGGCTTCTTCGCCACTTCTGACGGCACATACTCCATAACCAAGCATTTCCAGGATTTCCGTATTAACGGAAATGATCATCTCTTCGTCGTCTACCAGAAGAATGGTCTCTGTGCCTTTCAGCAATTCATCGGTACCCTTTTTCCGGTATGTCGTTCGCTTGTTAGAGGCCGGAAGATATATATCGAATGTTGTTCCATGTCCTTTTTGGGTTTTCACGGTGATGATGCCGTTATGGCCCCCGATGATTCCGTAAGCAGATGCAAGTCCGAGGCCTGTGCCTCGGCCCATCTCTTTGGTGGTGAAGAAGGGTTCAAAAATCCGCTTCTTTGTTTCTTCGTCCATACCGATACCGGTGTCGACTATGGATATCTTCGCGTATTTTCCGGGTATAACATCATGAGGTTTGACAAAGTTTTCACTGAGGGTGACGTTGTGCGTTTCAATAAAAAGATTACCACCGCCAGGCATTGCCTGGCTTGCATTGACGTAAAGATTCAGTAGTACCTGTTCAATTTGCCCTACATCAGCGTCGACCATCCAGAGCTCTGCCTCATAAGACTTGTGAATAGTTATGTCTTTCTTGGTTCTGCCGAACATGGAGGAAGTTTTCGTTAGTGTTTCGTTAAGGTCTGTGGGTTTCGTTTCATATTTTCCACCCCTGGCAAATCCCAGGAGTTGCCGCGTCAGGCCCGCACCGCTCTTTGTCTGTTCTTCGATGCTTTTAAGCTTTGAGTAATGCGGGTGATCGGGTTTCAGATCCAGGAGCATGAGAGATGTTTGCCCCAGGATTGTCATGAGAAGATTATTAAAGTCATGGGCAGTGCCGCCGGCCAGCGTACCGATGGCCTCCATTTTCTGGGCCTGAAGAAGCTGTTCCTCAAGTTTTGTACGTTCCGTTATGTCTTCATACGTGGCAAGGTGTTTACCGTTATCAATCGTTACCGCTCGGCAGTGAATCAGTTTGTTGGATCCATCCTTGCATCGAACAGTCAGTTTTCTTTCTTTCCTTTTTCCAATTTCAGGATAGTCAATCAAGTTCTTCCTGTAGAACGATATGACCTCTTTCCGGTAAGACGGATCAGGATAGACTGTCTTAAACCATGTCTGTTTATCCGGAAGGTCTTTAAGAGTATAGCCGAGGATCTCCGTGAAGGGTGGGTTAAAATATTCAAAAACCCCGTCAGGCTGCATAACCGATATCCCGAAAGGAGCGCTTTCTGCGAGGATCCTGAATCGCTCTTCACTTGCTCGAAGTGCTTCTTCAGACTTCTTACTTGCAGTGATGTCTTTGATTGTTCCGACGATACCGATTGTATTACCCTCGGTATCAACGTTTGGGGCACCACTGATGCTTATTAAACGCTCAGATTTATCCTTATGTATTATGGTACCAACCGCCTCTCTCACGGTACCGCCATAATCCCTCATATACTTGAATAACTTGATATAATACCCGATGTCTTCCTTTTTCGCTAAATCAACGGGATATCTGTTTGTTAACTCATGTGGCTGATACCCCATTATTTTTTCCGTAGCGGGATTTATATAGGTGAACGATCCATCTCTGCCAAGGGTATAGATAACATCGGGAGAATTCTCAGTCAGAGATCTGAACCATTCTTCTCTTTCTCTGATCTTCTGGTAGGTTCTCGCATTATTAATGCTGATACCCACTGAGGTTGCAATTCCAATCAGAAGATTTAAATCACTTTGGCCGAGAGATCGTTTCGGCTCAATATTGTCAACAAGAAGAATACCTTCCGATATGCCTTCGTAAACAATCGGAACACACAGCAATGAACGGGAACCAGTTTTTTTGAGAAAATGAAGTGTTTCTAACGAGATATTGCCATCTGTGTTGGTAACGTCGTTTACCAGAACAGATTGCTGATCTATGAATACCTCGGAAAAAGCTCCCTTTGTCGGTGAAACAGTAACTGGAAAGTCCATACCCTGGAGAAGTTTCTTCAGGTCTGGACGGTAATTACGGTCAATAGCATAGGTGATCCGGGTTTTCTCTTTGTTTAAAAGCATGATTAATCCTCGATCATAGTCGAGGCGTTTCCCCATGATTTCCATCACGTAGTGAAGGAGATTCTTCGTGTCGAGGATACTTGAACAGGCCTGACCTATCTCCTGTACCAGCAGGGCGTTGTCGTAACTCAAGTTGATCTGGCACATAAGCCTGCCGGCGAGTTCTCCCTCGTCTTTGAGAGTTTCTATGCTCTCTTTTTTCCCCAGATGCTCGGCATATAAGGCGATCCCCAACACAAGCGATATACATGCCGAGATCGACAACACACCGTACACAAAGGGCAGGATAAACAGGAGAATCAGGCACGTTACAAGACTGCCAAAAATGCTGTAATTACGTATTTTCTCCCAACAATATGCCGGAGTATTTTCCCATGTGATAATATAACGGCAGTGATTTTCCCCCCGATGTAAGCATTCCGGATGTTCGATCTGGGCAAAGTTACCTGTAAAAAGCTTGCCGATAGACTCGAAAGTTCCCCACCTGTTTTTGCATTGAGATGGCTTTTCATCGACGCCTGGTGTCGGTTTGAAGGTGAGTTCCATCTTGTTTGATCCGAGATTTCGCGTTTCCATGGTCCCGTATCGACACATATGGGGATAGGTTTTTTCTACCCACCGGTAGGCAGATGCGGGATTGATGAACCCCCGTGCGAATTGTTGGACAAGAAAGGACGATTTGGACAGCGCTGAGTAGTGCCCGACCTTTCGTGCAATATCAGGATCTCCCGTTTGTTCAAGAAGATTGTCATGAAAACGGCTTATCTGATTCTGCGTAAACCAGTGTCCCCCGTCATCGAGTTGATACATGGTCATTCCGGCATGCTCGAGAAGCGTATTCGTATCAATGTCGGGGTGATTATTTTTCAGATATTCAATATAGGTTTTTGTGATTTTGCTGTTGTACCGGGGAACGTCATTCACATTTCCGAAGTCTGGGTTAGTCGAGTTACCGTTCATAAATCATCCTTCCTTCTCTCCCCATATTTCTTTCTATGAGGTGAGAAGGAACTGCTCACGTTTTTCGTGAGACAGATTATTACTTCTTTATTTCTCTGTACTGTGGTTGGTACAGTATTATCTGTGGAGATAAGCTTTTTCAGTATGCTGCAAATTCCTTGCCGAGCAGAGGTCTAGCCGATAAAAATTTGTATGTCAAAACTTTTATCACTGAACTGTCGATCCCGTCAGCCGGAATTATGCTGCACAGTATCGACCACAATGGGCTTCATGAATCAGTGCATCGTTGCAGGTCGACCAATCGTTCGACCTACATAAGAAATAGTATTTATATCGTTTTATGGTGTTTCGTTTTCATCATAGCGGCGCGAAACACCGTGTGGGAAATCAGCCGTGGCTGAAATTTAGAGACTATTGGATCGCTTAAAGTATTTCGTAAAACTGCCGAAGATATACTGTATATTTCATGTGGGGGTATCGTATAATGTCAAATGCAGCGAATATAGTCAATACGGCACTCAGCTCATTCGTCAGAAAATTGGATGTTACCGCCAATAATATTGCCAATGTGAATACGGAAGATTTTAAAAAGAGCCGAGCCGTTCTTCAGGAGGCATATCCATCAGGTGTCAAGGTATCTCTCAGTCAGTTTGATACGCCGGGTATGCCCTTACCTGCCGATAAGAGTCACCCTGATAGTAAGGAAATATTCAATGTGTTTCTGGAAGATGAACTTGCCGATCTGATTGTTTCTCAACACATGTATGATGCCAATCTTACAACAATCCGAACGGAAGAAGAGATGCAAAAGACAGAGCTCGATCTCATTGTATAACAACTCTCAATAATAGTTATTCATAGTAGATAATTGATTTGTCCGTGGAAATAAGGTGTGTTACCTAATGATACACCGTAACTTCAAGATTACGTGCTTTTCATTGATTCCTGCCTTTGATTGTTCATGTATTACCAGAACGTTTTACTCCTCTGTGCAGTTCATGATAAATCGTGCAGGTTCCCTTGTGATCAGGAGCTGACGCATTACAAATGCTCAGAGCATCAGACGAAATATCATCAATATGTACGATTGTTCCATTCCCGTGAAAACCACATCAATCGCTTCGGGTACAATAGTACTTTGCCCTTGTTAAAGGTGAAGAAATTGTATATGTTGGGTCCAGTTTTTTCTTATTTCCAAATTGTTGTGTTCAGAGTATGACGTATGACTTATAATTGAATACAGGATCGGATCTCATGCCAGCATTGTACCAATAGAAACTTATCTGTCAGGGAGCTTTGAGGTACCATAACCGGATAGTCTCATGTCCGGAATGATAACTGGATTATTTCCCGCTGTGGGTCGTAAGAAACGTTTCAATGTCGAAAAGAGGTGGGATGGGAGGTTTACACATCCATGGGAAGATCAGGAGAAGTACAAAACAACCAAAAAAGGAAATTGATTGCCATATCGCTGTTTTCCGTTATTGTAATACTGGGAATCATCGCAATCTCTATGTATCTGGAATACAGAAAAACTCATATAACAACGGATGATGCCTTTGTTGACGGCCGGATTCATGTGATAGCATCAAAGGTGCCCGGCACGGTTAAGACCATTTATGTCCGCGATAATGAGTTTGTCGGAAAGGGCAAGCTTCTTGCTGATATTGACGATCGCGATTATGTCGTGAGAGTCGAGCAGGCGGAATCAACCTTGAACACTGAAAGGGCCAAGCTGAGAGAACTTTCGACAACGGTAAATGTAGCAACGAAGAGATTGTCGGAGTTGCGTTTCGGTATAGAATCGGCTGCGGCACAGCTAAGACTCCAGGAGGCAAATTTCAAACAAGCCGAACAGGATCTGACCCGTGCCCGGAGGCTCTTTGCAAAGCATATTATGCCTGAGGAACAATTCGAAAAGACAAAAACCGGTTATGATATCGCGGTGGCGAGACTTGAGGCAGCGAAAGATCAACAGCGGCAGGCAGAAGCATCTCGTGAGACACAAAAAGCGGTTATTATACAGGCAGAGTCGGCCTTTCAATCTCAGAAATCGAAGATCAAACAAAAGGAAGCGATACTCAAGGCAGAAAAGCTGCAAAGAAGTTATACGAAGATCTACGCACCCTCAGAGGGGTACCTCACAAAAAAGACCGTTGAGATCGGGAATCAGATCCAGGCAGGACAACCTCTCATGGCGGTTGTTCCTCTTAATGACATATGGATAAAGGCAAACTATAAGGAAACCCAGCTTGAACATATCAAGCCGGGCCAGGACGTGAAAATAAAAGTAGATTCATATCCGGGAAAAGCATTTTTCGGCAGAGTCGAGAGTATTATGGCGGGTACAGGCTCTGTTTTTTCTCTCTTTCCGCCTGAAAACGCCACAGGCAATTACGTAAAAATCGTGCAGCGTATACCCGTTAAGATTATTCTCAAAAAAGGAACCGATCCCGACCATATTTTCAGAATCGGCATGTCTGTTGTTCCTACCATACTTGTCAAATAATAAAAGGTTGCAAACGTTACGATGCCGACAAATATCAATAAGTGGATTGTTGCATTAACCGTCATGCTTCCCACGCTCATGGTTATTGTAGACACCTCCGTGGTAAACGTATCTCTCGATCATATCCGGGGAAGCCTCTCGGCGGGTATTGATGAAGCGACTTGGTCAATTACATCATATCTTGCAGCCAACGCAATCATTATTCCCATGACAGGCTGGCTCAGCAGGCTCTTCGGCAGGAAACGGTATCTCATCTTTTCCGTTGGCCTTTTTACCCTGAGTTCACTCTTTTGCGGTCTTGCCTGGAATATACAAAGTCTGGTTTTTTTCAGGGTCATTCAAGGTCTTGCCGGCGGGTCATTACAGCCGATGTCTCAGTCGATACTCCTGGAGAC
>Ga0272444_10005737_pt1 | contig 10699 bp, 9 predicted proteins | sample SSMForm13_FD_201033 | JGI IMG/M metagenome (GOLD analysis project Ga0272444, IMG submission 201033) | Marine sediment archaeal communities from Little Sippewissett salt marsh, Falmouth, MA, United States - SSM-Form-13 | ecosystem: Environmental > Aquatic > Marine > Wetlands > Sediment ...
AGAAATCATGGGTTGTTCGAAGCAAAGTAATTTAAGGGAGGGAATAAAGTCATCTCAACCTATTGAGATTAAAGGAAGCAAAAAAAGCATTTTTATCGGAAGTGACCTGAACTACGAAGGGATTGAGCCCCTTCATTTTAGAAGGCTGGCCGGGGCGAGACTTGTCAGCCTCTGGCTAATTTGAATAAGCCAAAGGCGCACAAGCACGCCAGAGGCGTATAAATGCTCAGATCTCTTGCTCTCAAAACAGACATGCTTCCAGTCCTTCGTGTGCAAGAGGATTGAAGACTCGTGTTCCTTTGAGTGTATATTCATCATGGCCATTATATAAGACGTATCCTTTTGAACATCGGTCACCGGTGATTTTTTTGAAGCGCTCGATACCTTTGAGAAAGTCGGGTGTAAAAGTTACTGCCGATTTGATTTCAACCGGAACCAGCGTTCGCCCTTTCTTGATCACCAGGTCAACCTCGTTGCCGTTTGTGTCCCTGTAGAAAAATAACTCCGGCCGCCTGCCATGATTCAGACCGGATTTGAGAATTTCAAGGATAAATAAGTTTTCATAGAGTCCTCCCCGCAGGGGATCACGAGACACCTGATCCGACTATCAACGCTGTTGTAATATCTCTTTTAATCATGCCGAGAGCCCACCTCATTTTTTGTGAAAATGTCAAGTTTAAGTTTGGATTTTCATAAAAATGTGCCCCCCCCCAATAGTTCACTACCTTTTGTCTTTAAGGATCGATGCTCTCTTAACCGTACCGATGACTATCACCGGAAGGTAATCTTTGAGTATCCGGAGCGTCTTGAGAAATCCAGAAACTAAAAGGTCGTTCATTTCAAATTTGCCTTTGCAAATAAAAATATAATTTGACTAAAAACAGCGACTTGACTTTAAATTCAAGTTTGCCCGTTTAGTCAAGTGAAAGACTTGAAAGCCGGGGATACGGTTGAGATTAAAGAACAGAAAACCGGCAAGGCCCGGCGAATCACACTGAACAAAACCTGCATTAAGGTTACTCAGGACCTATTGTTGGCATCCAAACATTATCAAGATGATGATTACCTGTTCCAAAGTCAACGAAGGCATGTCTTGACTGTTCCGTCGGTGCATAAGCTGGTGAAGACTTGGTGTGGTGAGATCAATCTAAAAGGCAATTACGGTTCGCACACTTTGCGAAAAACATGGGGCTATCACCAAAGGGTAACATTTGGCGTTGACCTGCCCAGACTTATGGTATGTTTCAACCACAGCACCCAGCGACAAACGCTTGATTATCTGTGCATACAGCCTCAAGAAATCAAGGATGTTTATGAGAATGAGTTGTAAGGAGCAAAATTTAGAAACCGACAATTGAAAGAACACGAGTTATGGGGCCTGTTTTATCTTTCGACCAAGGAAACATGTCACATCGTCACCTAATTCACCCATTTTGTCAATATGTTGATGTTTTATTAACATTATTGCACAATATATAGAAAATTTCGCAATACGATTTTCTAATTATTTCCAACCATTAGAACGCCCGACAGATTTACTCTAATATTTAAGCGTAAAATATATTGACAATTGAAATAATTCGATTATTATAGATTTATAGATTACGCTTATTATGGGCGTAAAATAAGAACATTTAAAGGGGGTATACATGACATTTAGAAAGGGGGTGTATGATGGCAAGTTTTGGCCTAACATTAAAAAGAGCAACCCTATGTGAGGTTGGAGAATACAGGGGGTATACATGACATTTAGAAAGGGGGTGTATGATGGCAAGTTTTGGCCTAACATTAAAAAAAGCCAGAATATCCAAAAAAGCAACCCTGCGTGAGATCGGAGAATACATTGGAAAGTCAATAGGTTATATCTCTGACATTGAACATGACCGAAAGAGGCCACCTGATTTGGAAACGGTGAGTAAAATCGAAGATTTCCTTGGAGTCGAGGACGGATCACTATTAAAACTCGCAAAGAAAATTCGCAAGAACATGAAACCGAGTCTTTCAACGAGATTTAAGCAAAAACCTAAGCTTAAATATGCACTACTAAGGGCAGAAAAAATTTATGAGGACGAAGACAAGTTGAATAAGTTATTAGAAACACTTAATAAACTAGAGGGGGAATAGCGATTGACACGTCGTCTTGTTCCAGCAAATCCAAGAAGTAATGCCAAGATTGAAACTTTAGCCTTGAATTTAATCCGGTGTTATCAACCTGCGGTTTTGAGCCATGGCGAACAGTTCGATATAGAAAGATTTTTTGATGTTTATCTGGAGGAGCTTACGGGTGTAGAAACAGACTACCAAAGACTTGAAGTCGGGATTTATGGATATACTGATTCAGACGAAATGGTATGTGTAATTTCGCAGGATTTGGCTGAAGACCCTTGGAGCAAATATTTCTACCGATCAACCATGGCCCATGAAACAGGTCATGCACTTATGCACGTATCTGATTATAGACAAAAAAAGGCTATAATTCGCTCCATACATAAAAAAGATCATGGTAATCTGAGGACATATCGCGAAAGTGATATAGTTTTATACAGAAATCCAGAATGGCAGGCATGGAGGTTTGCTGGCGCTCTTTTAATGCCAGCGCCAGCTTTTGAGGAGGCTGTAAGGTCAGGCGTTACCGAAAGGGACTTATCACAACGGTTTGGAGTAAATCCGAAATTTGTAAAGACGAGACTTAAATCGCTAAAATTAAAACTATAAAAAGTAAAGGGCGCATCCGTCAATGCGCCCTTTTGCTTGTACAGCGAACCATATATTCGAAAATTGGGTGTCTCGAATGATATAGGTAAATCTTGCCGTAATAGTACGGCAAGGCCGGTCGCTGTCGTTTGGAATACACTTTTCTTTTATGATTAATCAGATGTCCGGATTTGTCAAGTAAAAACCAAGACACCCGGTTAGGAGAACTTGTTGGCAGTTACTCGTCGCAAGCGTCGCCGGATCGTAAGGTATATTTTCCGAGCGTGGATAACTCGCAAGGATGGTACCCGAGACTGGGCTCGCGACCATGGCTATCGAGCATGGCGCATCCCGGTCTATGCTGATTAAGCGACGACCAATTCTGTTTTAGAAACCGGGGGTGCCTCCACCTGGGAACAGAACGGGGGCGAATCGAATCACCAACTTTAACATCAAAGAGAGGAGTTATAAGATGTCTGAATCTCAAAGTCATAAAAGAGCAAAGGCCAAGGCACCCGGGAAGACTGAAGTTCCCATTTCCAGAAATCGGCGACTCGATTCTGCGACCAAAAAGACCGCTACTGAAATCGAAAGAAACCCTCAGAACATTTCAAAGGCGGTGAATAGGTTAAAGGATAGCGGTCGTCCAAGAAAAGTTCTACAGGTTCCTCAAAAGGACATGTCAAAGGCAGTTAGGTCAATGCGACAAAAAGGTGTCGGAGGGACAGTGAGGAATCTTTCGGGAACTAAGCGGAGGTCTGTACCAAAAAGAAGGAGATAATGGATACATAGTTTCGCATTGCCCTACCAGGTTTATTAATCAGGTAGGGCTTTTTTGTCAACCTACCATACAAAAAAAGAGCGGTACAATGAAACCTCCCGTGATTTTTTAATTTATTGATCGGGAGAAGTGAAGCTCCCCTTGAAATCTTACCTGAATTCGTATATACAAGCGTAGACCACAAAAAGCCATTCTATTCATCCCATATCTAAGGCATCTTTCCATGAACAAAAAGCAGATGTCAGAACAGGATATTCGTTCCAAGTTCGTCACCCCGGCTATTATTGACGGCGGTTGGGACCTGCTTACCCAAATTCGTGAGGAAGTGACATTCACCCAAGGCAAGGTAATTGTCAGGGGTAAGCTGGTCAGTCGTGGGAAAGCCAAACGTGCTGATTACATCCTATACTACAAACCCAAGATTCCAATTGCCGTCATCGAAGCCAAAGACAACAAGCATACGGTTGGGGCTGGGATGCAACAGGCGCTTGAATATGGAGCCATGCTTGATGTCCCTTTCGTATATAGCTCAAATGGTGATGCTTTTCTTGAACACGATCGGACAAAATCAACCGGTAAGATCGAAAATGAGATGCCATTAGAGAGCTTCCCATCCCCTGACGATTTATGGCAAAGGTATCGCGCATTCAAAAGCATTGATGATAAAGTTAACACTATCATTAATCAGGAGTACCATGATGATGGAAGCGGTAAGACTCCAAGGTATTATCAGCAAATTGCAATCAACCGGACCATAGAGGCCATCGCTAAAGGGGAAAACCGAATTTTGCTGGTAATGGCAACAGGAACTGGCAAAACCTACACAGCTTTCCAAATAATATGGCGGCTATGGAAATCTAAAACGAAAAAGCGCATTCTGTTTTTGGCAGACAGAAACATATTGGTTGACCAAACCAGAGTCAACGATTTCAAGCCGTTTGGTTCGGCAATGACCAAAATTTCAAAACGCCAAGTTGATAAATCCTATGAGATTTATCTGTCATTGTATCAGGCTGTTACCGGTTCAGAGGAAGAAAAAAATATTTATAAACAGTTCTCAGATGATTTTTTTGATCTTGTCATTATTGATGAATGTCACCGTGGAAGTGCCGACGCAGAGTCAGCGTGGCGTGAAATATTAACCTATTTTTCATCGGCTACACATATCGGCCTAACCGCTACCCCTAAAGAAACCCGCCATGTTTCCAACATCCATTATTTTGGTGAACCGCTTTACACATATTCCTTGAAGCAGGGTATCGAAGACGGATTCCTTGCACCATATAAAGTTGTACGAATTGATTTTGACAAAGACCTTACAGGATGGCGCCCTGAACAAGGTAAAGTGGATAAATACGGCTATGAGATTGAAGACCGCATTTACAATCAAAAAGACTTTGATAAAAAGCTTGTACTTGAAAAACGGACTGAGCTGTCCGCCAAAAAAGTGTCGGAGTTTCTCAAAGCCACAAACCGTTATGATAAAACCATTATATTCTGTGAAGACATTGACCATGCAGAACGGATGCGCAGAGAACTGGTCAATGAAAATCCTGATTTGGTAAAAAAAGATAGACGTTATGTGATGAGGATTACGGGGGACAGCACTGAGGGCAAAAACGAGCTATACAATTTCACTGATCCTGAAAGCCGTCACCCGGTTATTGCAACGACTTCCAAGCTAATGTCAACCGGTGTTGATTCACAGACAGCAAAACTCATCGTTCTTGATCAGAACATTCGGTCCATGGTTGAGTTCAAGCAGATTATCGGTAGAGGCACACGGATAAATGAGGATTTTAACAAATACTATTTTACCATAATGGATTTCAAAAAGGCCACTGAGCTTTTCGCAGACTCGGACTTTGATGGTGATCCTGTCCAGATTTATGAGCCGGGGCCGGATGATCCACCTGTGCCGCCAGTTGTTGAACATACGATTGATGTTGATGAAGAGGAAACGCCAATTGAGATTGATGACGATGAAATAATAATTGATACTGAAGGGGGCGAACCTCCAAGAAAATATTACGTCCATGATGTTCCCGTTTTTGTCGTAGCGGAACGGGTTCAATACTATGGCAAGGATGGAAAACTCATAACCGAGTCTTTACGTGATTACACCCGTAAAAAAATAAAAAAGGAATTTGCGTCATTGGATGATTTCTTGAGACGCTGGGATTCGTCCAGTAAAAAACAAGCCATTATACAGGAACTTGAGGAAGTGGGTGTTCTATTTGAGCCTTTAGCTGATGAAGTCGGGAAGGATTTCGGTCCTTTTGATTTGATATGCCACGTAGCTTATGGCCAACCTCCGTTAACCCGTAGAGAACGATCGGAAAATGTAAAGAAACGAAACTATTTTGCCAAGTATGAGGAAAAGGCTCGTTCTGTCCTTGCAAGCCTGCTCGACAAATATGCTGATGAAGGTGTCGAGAATATGGAAGATATTAACGTGTTGAAACTGCAACCCATCAACCAGCACGGAACACCGATTGAAATTATCAAGAGCTTTGGCGGTAAGGAAAAGTATCTTGAGGCTTTGAAAGAATTAGAAAACCAAATTTACCAAATTGCATCTTAATTAAACTGCAAAAGAGGATTAAAGAATGTCAATCAGTACCACTGTTAAAACGATTCAAGACATAATGCGCAAAGATGTTGGTGTGGACGGTGATGCCCAGAGAATCGGCCAGCTTGTGTGGATGATATTCCTAAAGATATTTGAAGATAAGGAGCAAGAAGCTGAGCTACTAAACGATGGCTACAAGTCTCCCCTTCCAGATGAACTTCGCTGGTGCAACTGGGCCGCAGATGATGAAGGAATGACAGGGGATGAATTGCTCGATTTTGTCAATAATAAGCTCTTTAAACAGTTGAAGGATTTGCATGTTGGTTCAAATGGAAATCAGAGGGCGTTTATTGTCCGTTCCGTTTTTGAGGACGGCTACAATTACATGAAGTCCGGCACGCTCATGCGGCAGGTCGTCAATAAGATTAATGAAATTGATTTTAACCGAACCGATGACCGGCATATGTTCGGCGATATTTATGAAAAAATTTTGAGCGATCTTCAAAGTGCCGGTAATGCCGGTGAGTATTATACACCGAGAGCCGTTACCCAGTTCATGGCCGATATGGTTGATCCAAAATTAGGTCAAAAAGTGCTGGACCCCGCATGTGGCACGGGTGGATTTTTAACCTGTTCTATAAATAATATCCGAAAAAAATATGTAAAAACCGTGGATGATGAGATCATTCTTCAGAAATCCATTTTCGGTGTTGAGAAAAAACAGCTTCCCCATTCACTATGCATGACAAACATGTTGCTTCACGATATTGATGTACCTTCCAATATCAAGCATGACAATACCCTTGCCCGGCCTTTGAAAAGCTATGGTCCCAAAGACCGTGTGGATGTGGTCATCACTAATCCGCCTTTTGGCGGCATGGAGGAAGACGGCATTGAATCCAATTTCCCCACCGGATTACGAACAAGAGAAACGGCAGACTTGTTTTTGGTGCTTATTATGCACCTTCTTAAAGACGGGGGACGTGCTGGTATCGTTTTGCCTGATGGCACCTTATTTGGCGAAGGTGTAAAAACACGGATAAAAGAAAAACTGCTCAAAGAATGTAATCTCCACACAATCGTCCGGCTACCCAATGGTGTTTTCAGCCCATACACCGGCATCAAAACGAATCTGCTATTTTTCACCAAAGGGGAAAAGACTAAAAACGTATGGTTCTATGAACATCCATATCCTGAAGGCTATAAATCCTATTCAAAAACAAAGCCAATGCGTATTGAGGAGTTTGAACCTGAAAAACAATGGTGGAACAATCGCAAAGAAAATAAATTCGCGTGGAAAGTGTCGATAAAGGACATTAAAGCCGGTGGATACAATCTGGACATTAAAACCCCCCATACCCCTGAAAATGACCTTGGCGACCCTGATAAGCTATTAACTAAATATAAAGGGATGTTGAAAGAGGTTGCCAACACAAGGGAGAAGCTCAAAAAGGAACTGATGTACGCACTGGGGGACAAAGCCTAATGAAGCTGGATACGTTCTTTGATAATTTCGGTTTGCTGGCTGATGCTCCTAATGGTGTTCAAAAGCTACGAGAAATGATCTTGCAACTTGCTGTTCAGGGCAAATTAGTTCCGCAAAACCCAAAAGATGAGCATGCATCAGTTTTGCTTAAAAAGATAAAGGCTGAGAAAGAACGGCTTATAAAAGAAGGGAAAACTAAAAAGGCTAAGCCGTTGCCGCCTATAAAATCTGACGAAACACCTTATGCTCTACCGAATAGTTGGAAATGGGTTAGGTTTGGTGAAATCATAGATTTGATTTCGGGACAGCATATCAAATCAGCAGATTATAACTCTAACTCCGTAGGAATTGCATACTTAACTGGACCCTCAGACTTCGGAGATGTTCATCCAATAATAGCTAAATGGACTAAAAAGCCAAAAACTGTCGCCATAAAGAATGATATTCTTTTAACAGTAAAAGGCGCTGGTCTGGGGAAAAATAATATCGTTGATGTTGATAAAGTTGCAATTAGCAGACAATTAATGGCAATTCGATGTAATGATGTTGATTATAGTTATATACACCTTTTTATAAATTCCAAATATAGTTATTTCCAAAGTATTGGAGTGGGAATCGCTATACCCGGCATAAGCCGAGAGAATGTTTTAACACTCGTGTCTCCACTACCACCATTTAACGAACAAAAACGCATTGTAGCCAAAGTTGACGAGTTAATGGCCCTCTGTGACGAATTGGAAGCCCGTAAACAGAAGGTCAGCATTAACTGCATCCAACTTAACGATGCTTCAATCCACAAACTACTTACGGCTCGTGAACCCAAGATATTCAGTAAGCATTGGCAACGAATATGCAACAATTTTAACCTGCTATACTACAAACCGGAAAATGTTACCAAATTGCGCCAAGCCGTTCTTCAACTGGCTATTCAGGGCAAATTAGTTCCACAAGACCCGAAAGATGAGCCAGCCTCTGTTTTGCTTGACAAGATAAAAGCTGAAAAAAAACGGTTGATCAAAGAAAAGAAAATCAAGAAAATGAAGGCGCTCCCGTCTATTGATCCCGATGAAATTCCGTACGCCGTACCAACGGGATGGGAGTGGGAAAAAACAGAAAGATTATGTTTCGTAACAAAGTTAGCAGGCTTTGAGTATACAAAATATATAAACCTATCAGATTTTGGAGAAGTTCCAGTTATTCGGGCGCAAAACGTGAGAAGGGACAGAATTGATGGTACTAATCTTAAATATATAGATTTAGAAACCTCACAGTCATTAACCCGGAGTGCATTAACACGACCTTCAATTTTGATGACATTTATCGGAGCTGGTATTGGTGACGTAGCAATCTTTAATAAACGTAGAAGGTGGCATTTAGCGCCAAATGTCGCAAAATTAGAACCATTCAATTTCTATTCAGAGAATATAGATATAAGGTATCTTCTGCATTATTTAATGTCTGAAGTCGGTAGAATCGAAATATTTAAGCACAGAAAGGCCACAGCCCAGCCCAGCCTTTCTATGGCAACTATAAGGGACATCAATGTAGCTATCCCCCCACTCGGAGAACAAAAACGCATCGTAGCCAAAGTTGACGAGCTAATGTCCCTTTGTGATGAATTAGAAACCAGATTGTCAAAATCGCAAACCGATTGTGACAGGTTAATGGAAGCGGCTGTCGCTGACATTTTGGCGGCATAGCCATAATAATTGCCAACTAATGGAGATGAATTATGTCTTTTAGTATGAACCTCTGGAAAGTTGATGGTGATGGTGATGACCTCAGTGAAATAAACACGGCCACATTGGACAAAGAGGAACGCCTTGAAAATTGGATTACAAAAGACCCCTCCATACTGGGGATTGATCTCCTTCTGATAGGGCGTCAAGTCACTTCTGAATATAGGGGGCGAATTGACCTTTTAGCCATCAACAGCCAAGGTGACTTGGTTATTATTGAATTGAAGCGTGACAGAACCCCAAGAGAGATAGTTGCTCAGGTGCTTGACTATGCAAGTTGGATTAAAAAGCTGGGATACAAGGAAGTTAACGCTATTACATCACAATACCTTAATAAAAGTCTGGCAGAAGCCTTTAACGAAAAATTTAAAACTACTTTACCTGAAAACATAAACGCAAATCACAGCATGATAATTGTTGCATCCGAGCTTGATGATTCATCTGAACGTATAGTTCAGTATCTATCTGATGATTATAACGTCAATATAAATGCGATATTCTTTAACTATTTTAAAAGTGGTAGTGATGAAATTATTGGCAGAGCTTGGCTAATGGACCCAGAGGAAGTTCAAGAGCGAGCCGAGTCCAGAAAGCAAGCCCCATGGTCTGGCTATTGGTTTGTTAATATCGGTGAAGGCGAACACAGAAATTGGGAAGACTTTAGACGGTATGGTTACACTGGGGCTGGACACGGAAAATGGTATTCAGATCGTTTAAAAAAATTAGATGTTGGTGATAAAATATTCGCCTATCAAAAGGGCTATGGCTATTTGGGTTTTGGTGAAGTAACAAAAAAAGCCGTAATGCTTAAAGAGTTCTTTGTTGAAAAAGAAGGGAAGCCATTGATCGAATTGCCATTAAAGGCTCCAAAAGCGACTGATTATCTTGACGATCCAGAAATGGCGGAATGGGCTGTTGGAGTTAACTGGTCAAAAACATTTCCGATGGATGAATATAAATATTTCAAAGGGCTTTTTGCAAATCAAAATATCGTGTGCAAACTCAGGGATCAGAAGACTGTGGATTTTCTGATTCGGGAATTTGGGATTAGTGATTCTTAAATATCATTCAAATTCAATTTAGACATAAAGACCTTATTTAATGGAATCCTTACAGCTTATAGTAGCCTTTTTAGGCGGTGGCGTCTTGGTTGGCATTTTTGAGTGGATAAGGACAAGAATATCTGAAAAAGAAACTCGTAAATATGACTTTCTAACCGATCAAATCCGCAATCTTTATGGTCCGCTGTATTTTCTCACGGCACAGAATGAAGGGCTTTTCAAATTATATGATAAGTATCACGAAGCATACCAAAAGGAATATGTTGAAGTTGAATGGAGTCAAGATGAAGACACACAGAAAAACCTTAAAGAACAGATGGATGCTTTTTTCAAGATATCAAATTCATACATGGATATAGTGAAAGA
>Ga0272444_10005738_pt1 | contig 10699 bp, 12 predicted proteins | sample SSMForm13_FD_201033 | JGI IMG/M metagenome (GOLD analysis project Ga0272444, IMG submission 201033) | Marine sediment archaeal communities from Little Sippewissett salt marsh, Falmouth, MA, United States - SSM-Form-13 | ecosystem: Environmental > Aquatic > Marine > Wetlands > Sediment ...
GGCTTCATCAATAGCACCAGCCACTTTCGTTTTGCTGCCACCAGGAACAGCTATCCAACTCTTAAGCAATCTGAAGTTGGTGAAGACGTCAATCACATCTTGGAATTCCTTGGGAAAATCTCCGCTGAGCACTGCACAGGCGTGTTTCCATTCCCGAACGTAGTAGTGCTCTCTGATAAACTTCGGCAATAAATCCGTACCCATGCTTTTCAAGATTGGCAATTCGACGGCGGAACGCAACGTAAATACGTATTACATCAGGATTTTAGGCTATAGACCTGCGAAACCTGCGTGTCAGACAGCTTAAGCAGACGCTCCGTGACTTGCCTTGGCTGCGCAAGCGGAATATCAGTCGAGTTCGCCGAAGCCGGAGCTGATTATTTCCACCACCGCCGTCATGGCCGCCTCTTCGTCCGGACCGTCCACTTCCACCAGAAGCTGCGAGCCCATTTCAGCGGCCAGCATCATAACGCCCATGATCGACTTGCCGTTGACCCGAAGGTCGTTTTTCGTGAAAAATACCTGAGATTTGAACTTGCTGGCAGCGGATACCAGCAGGGCGGATGGCCGTGCGTGCAATCCGAGTTTGTTAACTATCCTGGCCTTCTGTGTAATCATATTTCCTATTGCTCGGTCAGAACGAACCTTTTGCCCGGAAGCTCCTCCACCACGCCTTTCAGTTCAAGAGCGAGGAGAAATTCCATCGCCTCGGCTACGGGAAGTTCGGCCTGGCGGGAGAGATTGTCCAGTTGCAGCGGTCCGGCCGACAGCAGGTCAACCATGCGTATTTCCATGTCAGTGAGATCGGGCATCTGGCGGAACCGGCGGGCGGAAACTTCTCCCTTGAGCCGGGGGAGTTCGTCGAAAATATCCGCCACCCCGGTCAGGAGCCGGGCGCCCGACTTGATTAACTCGTTGGTCCCGAAACTTCTCCCGGCCCCGGGTGCGCCCGGGACGGCAAACAGCTCGCGCCCCTGGTCCAGGGCGCATTTGGCGGTGATCAGGGCGCCGGATTTCTTGCCGGCTTCGACCACCACGACGCCTTCGGATAACCCGGCAATGATCCGGTTTCGCTCCGGGAAATGGGCCGGGTTGGGTTCCGTGTCGGGGAAGTATTCGGAGTATATTGCCCCCTGCACCTTTATCCGGTCGGCCAGCTCGCGGTTGGTTTTCGGATAGACCTGGTCGAGCGGCGTGCCCCACACGGCAATAGTCGTGCCGCCGGCGTCGAGCGCCCCCCGGTGAGCCGCCGAGTCGATCCCCTCAGCCATGCCGGAGACTACCGTTACCCCTTCGCGGGCCAGATCAACGGCCAGTTTGTACGCAAACCTTCGCCCGCTCTCGCTGGCGTGCCGGGTTCCCACAATGCCGATCATGCCGCGCTCGCACTCCAGCGCTGAGCCATCGCGGAACAATACCGGTGGAACATCGGCAATTTGGGCCAGGCGCTGAGGATATTCCGGCTGATCGGAAAAGAGAACCGTCCAGCCCAACTGGATGATTCTTGCGGCCGCCTGGCGGGCTTTTTCGCCGTCCTGATGTTCTTTGACCGCTGAGGCTAGGGCCTTTGAGATGCCGGGGACCGTCTCCAATTGCGAGACTTTGGCCTCCAGGACGGCGCCCGGCGAGCCAAAAACCTTGACCAACCGGCTGAACCTGCCGCTCCCGATTCCGGGCACGTTCAGCAGTGCAATCGTATCAACCAGACGCTCTTTAAGCTCGGAGTTGGTCAAGTCTCCCCTCTATCGCTTGCAGGAATTGGGCATCTCCCTTATGGGCGATCGCCGAAATGTAAATATAATCGTCCGGGAGCTGGCTGGAAATGTCTTTGAGATCACTTTCCGAAACAATATCGATTTTGGTGACGACTGTAATCGAGGGTTTCCCGGTCAGGGCCGGATCGAACTCTTCCAGTTCGCGCTGAAGAGTCGCCCGGGTCTCTTCGATTTCCAACTCGTTGATATCGATCACATATACCAGAAGGCGGGTGCGCTGAATGTGCCTCAGGAACTGGTGCCCGAGCCCCTTGCCTTCCGAAGCTCCCTCGATCAGGCCCGGGATGTCGGCCATCACACAGGATTTGTATTCGCGCAGTCTGACGATCCCCAGGTTGGGTATCAGGGTTGTGAAGGGATAGTCGGCGATTTTGGGCCGGGCCGCCGAAAAAGTGGCCAGGATAGTCGATTTGCCGGCGTTGGGCAGGCCGACCAGGCCGACATCGGCTAGGAGTTTAAGCTCCAGGGAGAGTTTCTTTTTTTCACCCGGGAAACCGTCCTGGGCCTTGCGCGGGGCTTGGTTGACGGCGGTTTTGTAAAAGTCGTTGCCGTGTCCCCCTTTGCCGCCCCGGGCCAGCACCACCCGACTTTCCGGGCTGTCCAGATCGGCGACTATCTGGCCGGTCTCCAGGTCCTTAACGATCGTCCCGACCGGTACTCGAAGGATCTCCGGATCGGCGGACTTCCCGGTTTTCAGGGCTCCCGCCCCCGGGTCGCCGTGCCTGGCCCGGTATGATCGATGATACCGGAAGTCCAGCAAAGTGGAGAGGTTGGTGTCGGCCACCGCGATAACATCGCCGCCCCGGCCGCCATCGCCGCCGTCGGGACCGCCTTTGGGCACAAACTTCTCGCGGTGAAAGGAGATACACCCGGGGCCGCCGTTACCGGCCGCCACATCGATTTCAACATAGTCGATAAACACCCGGGCAATATCCCTACTTGCAACGGAAAAGTCAATCAGGAGACAAAGGACCTCTGTTGACCGTTGGGAATATTATTTCCTGACTAAGATTGACGCCGAATTGAGGGCCGCTTATATTGATCGCGATATTATGAGCAAAGGCACATCCGAGGCACAGGGAATTAATCAACGCAAACGGCAGTTCTACGAGGAATCGTCGCTGGTGCTCGGTAAGCTGTGCCTCAAAATGGGGCTCAAACCGAATTTTATCACGGCCGTATCGCTCTGCTGTGCTATCGTCTCCGGCATTTTCTTCTGGCGCGGCCAGATGCTCTGGGGGGTGTTCTGGATGATCCTGACCTCGGTCACGGATATGCTCGACGGTTCCACGGCGCGGGCCGGTAATCTCGGCACCGTGTTCGGCGGCATTCTCGATCACGTCGCCGATCGCTACGGCGAATTTTTCATCCTGGCCGGCATCACCCTTTCCGGCGCCGTGCATCCCGGCTGGGGTCTGTTTGCCCTGTTCGGCATGTTAATCGCCAGCTATACCCGGGCGGCCGCCGAGTCGATGGGCAAGCTGGAGAACTGCGCGGTCGGCATCATGGGGCGGCTGGAGAAATTCATCCTTATCATAGGCGGCTCGGTGGTGGAATACTTCTACCCGGTCGGTACCTGGCCCAAAGGGGGATGGCTCGAGTTCGCGCTTATTATCGTCGGCTTCACATCGCTCATCACGGCGATTCAGAGATTGATATACACCAAGAAGGTCCTCGGTAATCGCCGGGAAGTGTGAACCCGCCCGCGCCTCGCTCCGTATCAATTGAACAACAGTCAGCTTCGCGCTTAACTTATTGTATTGCGACAGGAAACTCAGATGATCATTGCTATTGGCAACCCGGTTTACGATTACATCAAAACGCAAGTACTCGCCACCGAGGGCCGGGTGCTGTCCGGATGTTCCACCAACGCCGCTCTCGCCCTGGCCAAACTGGGACGGGAAGTGAAGTTGATCGGGGCAATCGGTAAAGACCACGAGCCGCAGTTCATCGACGATCTCGACCGCCACCGCATCGAATACGAGATCTTCCCCTCCGGAGAAACGGGCGGTTTCTCACTGGTTTACTACGACAATTTCGGCAACCGCACGCTCGATTTGCTCGGGCGGGCCGACGCCATCGGAGAGCTTGACCCGCGATGGTACGCCGAGGCCGAGGCGGTCCTGATCGGGCCGATCCTTCGCGAAGTCTCTTTCGATCTCATCCGGTCCATCCGCGAGAGCTTCGACGGTCTCTTTTTCTGCGATCCCCAGGGGCTGCTTCGAGGCGCCCACGAAGACGGCCGGATCTATCACGAGAAGCCGGAAGGGATAGAAGAGATCCTCGGGATGTTTGATATAGTCAAACCGAACGAACTCGAAGGCAAGGTGCTCACGGGAATAGACTGCCGCGAGGATCCTTACGAGGCTGCCCGCATTATCAAATCGTGGGGGCCCGAACTGGTGATCGTGACGCTGGCGGAGCTTGGTTCCGTGATTTACGACGGTGAGCGGTTTATCGATATCCCGGCGCATCCGGTGAAGCTGGTCGATTCGACCGGCGCCGGCGATACCTACATGGCCGGGTTCACTTTCGAATATCTCAACACCGGCGGTGACCTGCGCAAGGCGGGCTGTTTTGCCTCGTGCGTGTCTTCGATAATGATCGAACAGGTCGGACCGGAGTTCAAAATTAACGAAGCCGAGGTGCGGGAGCGACAGGCCCGCCTTTTGGCTCAGGACGATTTCAAGGTCCCGGTGGCCGTCAACAGTTAGGAGGTAGACGTGGACGACTCTATTTTTTTCCGAAGACAGAGCATGCGTTCATACCTGGACAGGCCGATCGAAGAAGATGTGATGAACCGGCTGCTGGAGAAAGTCCGATGGTCTCCTTCGTGCGCCAACAAACAGCCCTGGCGGTTCGTGTTTGTGTCGGAGCCGGCGCAGCACCTCAGGCTGTCGAAAGCTCTGACCAAAGGTAATGAATGGGCAGCTAAAGCTCCCGTCCTCGTCGCGGTGTGCGCGCGCGAGGCCGATGACTACACGCGCGAAGATGATCCCGTGGCGTACTATCAATTCGACTGCGGCCTCGGCGTGATGGGACTACTTCTGGCGGCGACGCGCGAAGGCCTGATGGCGCATCCGATGGCCGGCTATGACGCCGCCAAAGTGCACCAGGTGTTGAACATCCCCGAGGAGTACCACGTCATGTGTTTGATCTCGCTGGGGTACCAGGGGGGGATGGATCTTCTTGACGAAGAGACGCGCAAGAAGGACGAGGCGCCGCGCACGCGCAAGGAGCTTGACGAGATTATCTCGTTCGACCGGTTCGAGTTTTAGTTTTCAAGCCTTTATTCCGTCGAACAGGAACGAGACCAGGTATTCCTGGGTCTGAAGGCGCGGCATTCGTTTGCCGGAAAACTGCCGCCGCACCAGCGCCTCCACGATACTCGAGACCAAATACTCGGTCAGCTCGACCTCGAAATCCCCGCGAACCTCCCCGGTATCTACAGCCCGCGCTACGATCTCCCGGATATACCGCCGGAAATGCCGCTCCAGATCGATTCCTTCAAGAACTACCCCCGCATGATCAAGAGCGTGCGTAACAAACAGGTAAAAGCGCTGCTCGTCGGGATGCAGCTTGGCGTTGACCACCAGCGACTGGTAAACGTACAACAGCCGGTCGCGGGCGAGCGCCACCGTCTCCTGCCGCCGCATCTCCGTCACCCACTTTTCCAGGTAGTCGTCCAGAATCAGGATCGTAAATTCCAGCAGGTGGCTTTTGGAGAGGAAATACTGGAAAAACGAGCCCTTTGAGATCCCCGCTTCGCGGCAGATCCGGTCCACCGGGAGACCGTCGAAACCGTACTTCCCGAACAGTCGGATAGCCGTCCGATAGACCTGTTCTTTCTTTTCCGGCGCCAGCCTTCGGAAAGTGTCCGAGACGACTTTTCGGCTTACCAGTTCGGCTATAACGTTTTCATCGAGCATCGCACCGTATCTCCAATAGTGACCAATTGGTCATAATATATATACTATTGTTATATAATGTCAAGCGGAAAGCAATTATCATCTTGACCCCCCGTTCGAAAAGCCGATATATTTCAGCCGCACGAAAGAGAAATCGAAATCAACTGAATCACTTTTCAGGGAAGGATAGAGAAGATGGGTAAAGTAAGAGTCGCCATTATCGGCGTCGGCAACTGCGCCTCCTCACTGGTGCAGGGAGTCGAATTCTACAAGAAGGCCAAGGACGAGGACCAGATCCCCGGTTTGATGCACGTCAACCTCGGCGGTTATCACATCCGGGATATCGAGTTCTCGGCCGCCATCGACATCGACAAGAACAAGGTCGGCAAAGATCTCTCCGACGCGATCTTCACCAAGCCGAACAACACCTTCACTTTCTGCAAGGTGCCGAAGTGGGGCGTCAAGGTCCAGCGCGGCATGACGCATGACGGGCTGGGGCATTATCTCTCCCAGATTATCGAAAAAGCCCCCGGCGACACGGTCGATATCGTCAAGCTGCTCAAAGACACCAAGACCGACGTCGTGATCAATTACCTGCCGGTCGGTTCGGAAGAGGCCACCAAGTGGTACGTCGAGCAGATTCTCGACGCCGGTTGCGGCCTGGTAAACTGCATCCCGGTGTTCATCGCCCGCGAGGCCTATTGGCAGAAGCGGTTCAAGGAGAAGGGTCTTCCGGTTATCGGTGATGACATCAAATCCCAGGTCGGCGCCACGATCATGCACCGCGTCCTCACCCGCCTGTTCCTGGAGCGCGGTGTCATTCTCGATCGCACCAGCCAGTTGAACGTCGGCGGCAACACCGACTTCTTGAATATGCTGGAACGGTCGCGTCTGGAGTCCAAAAAAATCTCCAAGACCAACGCCGTGACCAGCCAGCTCAACTACGAGATCGCCCCGAAGAACATCCACATCGGTCCGTCGGACTATGTCGAATGGCTGGACGACCGCAAGTGGGCGTACATCCGGATGGAAGGTACCACTTTCGGCAACGTGCCGCTGAACGTCGAGATGAAGATGGAAGTCTGGGACAGCCCGAACTCGGCCGGTGTGGTTATCGACGCCGTCCGCTGCTGCAAGCTGGCCCTGGACAACAAGCTCTCAGGAGCCATCATCGAGCCCTCGTCTTACTTCAAGAAATCCCCGCCGGTCCAGTACACCGACGAGGAAGCCCGCCGTATGACCGAAGAGTTCATCGCCAAGTACGGCTGGAAGGGCGCCGGTCGGAAGGAGCGTCCGGTGAAGGCCGCCGCTAAAAAGCCGGCCGCTAAGAAGCCGGCGGTCAGGAAGACCAAAAAAGCAGCGCCCAAGGCCAAGCGGGTGGTTAAGACCAAAAAATAGGTTTTGCCCACAGCGCATATTGACTAACTTAACCGGCGACTTTGAGTCGCCGGTTTTTTTATGAGGGTGAAAGCGATGACAACACGGAAGAAATCAAAGCCGGGCCTGTTTGTTACTTTCGAAGGGATCGACGGTTGCGGCAAGTCGACCCAGTTGAAACTGGCCGAGCGTTTTCTGTCCGAATCAGGCCGCAAAGTGGCCAGACTTCGCGAGCCCGGCTCCACCCCGGTCGCCGAGAAGATCCGCAAAATACTCCTGAGCAATCACTCGTCGATCAACGACGTCACAGAACTCCTGCTGTACGAGGCGGCTCGAAGCGAAATCACGGCGGGTGAGATAGCCCCGTTGCTCAAATCGGGGCATATCGTTCTGTGTGACCGTTTCTACGACAGCACCACGGCCTACCAGGGGTACGGGCGTGGTCTCGATGTCACCATGGTCAGGCGCTTGCACCGGGTGGCGGTCGGCGATGTTAAACCCGATTTGACCCTGCTTTTCGATATCGACCTCAAAACCGCTTCGGCCCGCCTCGGACGTAAACGCGACCGTCTGGAATCACAACCGCGGGCTTTTCATAACCGCGTCCGCCGCGGCTTCCTGGAGATTGCCGCTAAGGAAAAAACACGCGTCAAGGTGATCGATGGCGCCCGTCCGGTTGAAGAGGTATTCGAAGACGTGAAAAAACACCTGCTGAGGAAACTCTCCCGCTGATGTCCGAACAGCCCCTGTCATCCCGCTATGCTATCGCCCTTTCGGCGTTGTTTCTGTTTGCCACCGTGCTCATCTCCGGGGCGATGGGGGTTTATGTCCTCTCCGATCGGGACCTTCGGCAGGCCTTCACTTTCGCCCGCGTCGCCCAGGAAATCGACCTCATCTATCCCGGTCAGGTCAACTGGGATCGGTTGTTCGACGACGCCATGGACGGGATGATCGGGCGCCTGGACCGGTTCTCGACTTATCACGAAGCCTCCCAGTTCGGGCGCATCCGCGAGGATATGTCCGGTAGTTACACCGGTATTGGAGTGAGCGTGATACAGCACCAGCGCGGTCTGCTGATCATGTCGGTACGCGAGGACGGTCCGGCGGCCGAAGCCGGCCTGATGAGCGGCGATATAATCATTGGCGTTGACAGCACGCCGCTCTCGGGACTGGGGATTGAAGCCTCGACCGAGATGCTCCGCGGCCCCGAGGATACCGGGGTGCGGGTATCGGTATTCCGCCCTACCGAAGCCGACACGCTGGAGATCGAGATGACCCGTCGGAAGATCGATTTCATCCGGGTACCTTACGCCGGTTTTACCGCCGACAGCATGATTTACGTCCGCTTGCTGGATTTTGATGCCGGGGCCACGCGTGAGGTAGAGCGGGCGCTTGATTCACTCCTGGACGACAAGAGCGTCCGGCCGCAAGGGATAATCCTCGACCTTCGCGACAACCCCGGGGGGCTGTTCAACGAGGCCTACGAAACCGCCAATCTTTTTCTCGAGGGTGGTCAGTTCATCGTAGGTACCAGGGGGCGCTCGCGCTGGAACGAAGAAAAGCACTTCTCCTCAGGCCACGACATGACCGGCGGACTGCCGATGGCCGTCCTGGTCGACAACGGCTCGGCGTCATCGGCCGAGATAGCCGCCGGCGCCCTCAAGCAGTTGGGCCGGGCGATTCTGGTCGGGGACACGACGTTCGGCAAAGGGCTGGTCCAGGGATTTACGCGTTTTCTCGACGGCAGTGCTCTGCGCCTGACTATCTCAAGGTACTATCTTGAGGGCGGCGTATTCCTGAACGAATTCGACTCCGTTCTCAACGACACCGGTCACGGTCTTCCTCCCGACCGCGTGGTAAACTTCGTTGAGCGGGAGTCTTTTCCGCGAGCGCTCGATTATTCGCTGTTGCTTAACCGTTTCACCAACGAACACACCGACGAAATCATCGCCGCCTCCGCCGAATTCAGCCTTGACGACAGCTGGCTTGACCGGTTCGAGGCTTTCGCGAAGGAGGAGGGTTTTGACTATGCCTCACCGCTGCGCCGAGCGGCCGAGTCGCTCTACGACTTAGCCCAGCTTGAATCGAAGCTGCCGGCCACGGTAAAAGCGGCTGAGCAGCTCGTGTCAAGGGCCAGAAGTCAGGAGAGCGACCGCTTCCGGAAATACAGCAAGTACATCAAGATGCGGCTCAAGGAGATTGCGTACGAGCGGAAGTTCGGCACCCGCGAGGCTTACGCCAGAGCTATTGTGCCGGAGCGCGAAGACATACGAATCGCGGCGGAATTGCTCAAGGCGCAGCCCTGATGCCAGACCTCCTGACATACCTCGGATGCGGCCTGGCCGCCGGCCTGCTGGGCGGTTATCTCGGCCTCGGCGGCGGGGTCCTGATGGTGCCCTACCTGGTTGTAATCGCCGGCCAGAATATCAAGATGGCCGTCCCCGTATCAATCGCCGCCATCGCGGTCAATTCACTGTCGTCGTCGACGGAATATCTCAAGAAGGGAATGGTCGATCTGGAACTGGTAGTGGTGCTCGCCATCTCCCTGACTATCGGTAACATCGTCGGCAGCTCGGCGCTTCAGTACGTGCCGATGGATTTCGTTCAGATTCTCTTCACCGTTGTTCTCGTTTATACGGCGGTAGTGTTTCTTAAGGGGCGCAAAAAGAAAGATCACCCCGAAGGGGAGAGCCACACCAACACTCACCTGGTGCTGGCCGTGATCCTGGCCCTGGCCGCAGGTTTGCTCGGTGGACTGGTCGGAGTCGGCGGCGGCGTGCTGCTGGTCCCGGCCCTGTTCCTGGTGCTCAGGCTGCCGCTGACCACCGCCCGGGGGACGATGACTTTCATGTTCGGTTTTTCGGCGGCTGCCTCGACCGTCGTGTTCCTTCTGCTCGAGCGGATTGACTTTCATGTGGTCGGTCCGGTGATTTTTGGCATTCTCTTCGGCGCCAAACTGGGCGGGCTGCTGGGGACGTCTTCCAAGCCGCTGACCGTTCGCATCATCTTTTTCGTCGTGCTCATGTACCTGGCCGTGCGCCTCGGCTGGGAGCCGATCGGGAGGTTGATAGGATGACCGGGCGAAGAATCCCCACCGGCGGCCTGATCCGGCTGCACCAGATTCTCTGGTATACCATTTTCGTCTTTTTCCTGGCCGTCTGCGCTTTGTATCCGTTCGACTCTGATCTGTCGGCCCGGATCGCCTTCTGGGGCGTTATCCTCATCGTCGCCGGGACTGTTGTCCGCATAGTAGTCCTGAGCGAGCTGTTCCGTCGCGCCCGGCGTCCCGGCCTCTGGGCGCTGTGCGGTGTTCTGTTGGTCGTACTCATCGGTACCATTTTCTTGAAATACCTTGATTGATGAAACGAATTGAGACAGCGGTGTTTTGCGACTTCGACGGTACCATCAGCCGTCGTGATGTCGGCTACAATATGTTCCACCACTTTTCCGGCGGAAAGAACGATGTACTGCTGCCGGCGTGGATGGAGGGGACCCTCTCTACCCGCGACTGTCTGCGGCAGGAGGCGGCCATGGTGCACGCCTCGCCTGAGGAGATCCTGACTTTTCTTGACAGCTTTGAGATCGACGAGTATTTCGTCTCGTTCGAGAACCGCTGTCGAAAGGCGGGGGTGCCGGTGA
>Ga0272444_10005741_pt1 | contig 10697 bp, 4 predicted proteins | sample SSMForm13_FD_201033 | JGI IMG/M metagenome (GOLD analysis project Ga0272444, IMG submission 201033) | Marine sediment archaeal communities from Little Sippewissett salt marsh, Falmouth, MA, United States - SSM-Form-13 | ecosystem: Environmental > Aquatic > Marine > Wetlands > Sediment ...
ATACTATGGTTATGCCTTATGTAGGTCTGGGCGGCCTTGCCGATCTTGTCGCCCTCCTTAGGGTTAGACCAAAGCTGTTCGAGGCGCTGCGCCACATCGTCCGCCTCATTCGGGGAGTGCTCGACGAAGACGCACGTGCCGTTTGGGAGATGGCAGTTGTGGATGAGGCGGGTCGCCACGACTGGTCTTTTGAGCGACATAGCGGTCAGCATGGTGGCCGAGGTCTCACGGACCTTATTCGTCCTGAGATTCAAGACGACATCTGACGCAATGATATAGTTGGCAAATGTTTGGTCTGGGACATAGCCTGCCAGTCTGACCGATTTGCTCAGACCTCGACTTCTGATCTTGCCGGTGATGTCAACTCTGGGGTCGGGGTTGCCAATGAAGACCAGGAGCGCGTTCGAGTGTTTCTTCACGAACTTGGCGAACCCGTCCAGCGTCACGTCGGGCTTTCTGTGGGGACCAACAAAGCCCGGGCACAGGACGACGAACTTGCCGAGAGGCAGGTTCAGTTTTCGTCGCGCCTGAGCCTTTTTTAGGACGTTCTTGTGCGCATGGATGCCCATGTTGACGAGGTGTGCTGTGGTATCCGGGGCCACCATCTCGACCATCCGTTTGACGTATGGGTTGTGCACGATGGCGGCGAGACTGCACCTTAGCACCTTCTCGTTCATAGGGAACGTGTCCAGCAGCCCGTTGAACTGGTCTCCTGTCGTGACGAGGCGCGCGACCTCAGCGCCCTTTGGACCGAGGCATTCCTCTAACTCGCAAGCGTATGTCGGCTCGTCACACGTCGCCCGGAGCATGCTGGCTCTCGATGGGTGGAGGTTGAAGTCGTGAAGGACGACAACGCCGGGGAAGTTGAAGATGTAGTGATACATGAACCTGTGGTGAAGGTCATTGCCCATCTGATAGACAACGGCGTCATATTTTTCGGTCTCGAGGCGCCTCTCGAATCGGAGGTAATTGAAAACCTCGAACTGCGACGTTATGTCCTCATCATCAGGGATGTAATCGTCGATGAATACGTCGATATCCATGAGCTTCTCGAGCTCGGGGAGCAGGTTCTGAGAATAATCAGCCACGCCCGAGCGAATGGGTGACAGGACGCCGAAAAAAGCGATCTTCATTCTGTTACCTCGCCTTCTTCAATGAGATTTAGAGCGATTTTCATGCGATATGAGGCCCTCCGAACGTCGGTCTTGCCTTTCGCTGGTGCCTGGGAGAGCAAGATCACCGCCCGTGTTTCATGCACAAGACTGTTTATCGTGCAATTGTCGGGGCACAGGACGATTCTGCCCTTTCCGCCCCCGGAAATCCGTGGCTCGGCTGAGTCGCTCTGATCGTCGCTCTCAAACGACGATGAAAGAGAAATGACGACACCGCCGAACAGGATCGGAACCTCTTCAACGAGGCTTTTGTATCGAACTAACACGCGGTTTACATCCTGCTGAACCAACTGGGTCCCGAGCACGCTTGATTGTGCAGTCCAGCCATCCTTTTCGCCTATCGGGGAGGCAGGCAATCGCGGGACAGCGTCGAGCAGCGCCTCAAGCACCATCTTTGCGGGACTCGCGCCAGAATTGTCGGCATCTTCTTCTGCAAACTGTACATCGCCTCGCTCGGACATCCTGAATCTGATTGCGGCACGGTTCTGGCCTGAGGCCTCCTGTAGCACTTCTGCCTCGTCTCGAGTAACGACAAGGTTCCGAAGCGTAATTTTGAGATCGAATTCGCCGGATTCATGTTTGAGGCAACGCCACATCACTTCTCCCCGGGCATTGAACGCGATATCGGGGAGCAACGAGGCCTCAACACGAAGATCGTAACGCAACAGCTTCGCTTCGTCGAAGCAATAGCGGACTTGGACAGTTTCTCTACATCCCACTTGAAGGGCAGTTGCGGCCAGCAAAGCGACGCAATGGACAATCAAGAATGCGCGGGTGCTCACTCTATTTGAGGATTGAGTCGTTCTCAGTCGTGGTCCTGACGTCGTCAGAATCGCGTAGATTAGGCCCAATGACGCCTCTCTTTAAGTGATTCGGCCACGGTGGTTGAGGGTTGTGTCCGGCGCTTGCGCAGTTGGAGATCTCTGAGTAATTCAGCTCCTCGTCGAACGCTTTGAGAGCGAAGTAGTATCGCCTGCCGGTCTCTGGCAGTGCAAATAAAATGTCCTCAGTGGCCCCCGGGAATGACGGGAAAGCGAGAATCGGGACCGTTAACGCAGCCCCGAAATCGGCATCATCGCTGATCGGCATCGTAGAAAAACGTAGATCGTAGCCCTTGGCGCGTCCGTAGTCGCCGTCATCGCCCGGCGCGGTCCAGGTAAGCCGCGCGTGGCTATCATACTCGCCCACCAGTTCGGCGCCCAGGTCATCAACCTTCGCGGGAGGAATTGTGTCAGCTGTGAAATCATAGAGCCTCAGGCAATAGACGTCGTCAAACATCTCCTGATAATCATAACCACTGACGATCATCATGTAGCCGTAGGAGCCGACCACCCCGGCGGGTATTATGAGGATGGGCGTGCGAACGACAGGTGGCCTGGGGATTCCTGTGAGTATCGGCGCTAGGTCGGTCCAGCTGTTTCCGCTGATATCATAGGAGAAGATAGAATTGGAGACCGAGAAGAAACCTGTTCTTCCCCCAAACGCGATCATCCTGTTGAAGTCTGAATCGTATTGCATGTCATGAATATAGGTCTCAGTTGGCGCGATACCATTCAATGGCATGGAGAGCCAGAGCAGCGATTCTGGGTCGAGCATGGAGATGCTGCTTGTAACCCCATCTTCGCCCAACCCCCCGAACAGAAACGCGCGGTCGATGTCCGCCGCGTAGGCCATTGCCGTCAGATAGATGTTCGAGGGACAGAACCCGCTGCACTCAAAGGTGCTCCATTCGTGTGTCTGGAGGTCAAAGGCATAGAAGTCCGTCGCGAAATCGCCTCTTGAACTCATGAGAAATGCCCCATAGTAAAGCAGGCGGTCGCGCTTCGCGTCAAGGAACCCAGACCCGATAAGCGTCGTGCCTTCAGAGGGCTCAAACACTGGGCCCTCCCCGTCAGGCTCATATTTGATCCAAACGTGGTCGGGCAGGGAAAGCTGATAGACATTGAGGTCAAACGTGAGCATCCAGATGCAGTCACGGGCGGCATCGAAGTGTGCCAGGCATCGACCATAGGTCGGAAAAGGCCCGGAGGTCGGCACCCGCTCCCATCTGAGGCGTTCAAGGTCCAGAACGTATAATATGTCTTCCTCCTCATGGTCAGCGGTCCCGCCCAGTACATAGACGCGCTTTCGAGCGGCGTCGAGGACGACCTGGTGATTGAAGCGCGGTGGCGGTATGGGCCCTGATGGCTCGATCTGGAACCAATCAACGTCGCTTCGAGGGCGAACAGTCATGATGTTCGACGGATGTCCATCCTGACCCCATTCGTCATAAGCCGTCACGAAGAGCTCATACCTAACACCATCTGTAAGACCCCTCAGCGTGTAATCCGTTGTGAGGCCTACGTCCAAAGCTCTGAAGCCTGCGTCGGCCTGACCCTCACTGGACCCGCCACCAATCTCCCGGTAATGAACGTTGTAACCGCCCACAAACAGGTTCTGAGGCCTTGACCACTGAAGCAGGGCTGAGCCGGCGCCCGCGACGACAGTGCCGAGGGTGGATGCATCGAGCAGCTCTTCTGGCGAGGCTACATACTCCTCCATGCAATAGTCGCTTTCATTTGCGCAAGCGTCCATCGCCGTCACAGCGAAGTGATAGTTTCTTTGGTTATCCAGACCCGTTAGGTCAAGGGTGATCTGTTGGAATAACCTGATCGGCGAGGGCCCCTGATCGGCGTCTTTGCCCTCGTATGGTTCGCAGCAGCCATCACTATCGTAATAGAGCTTGAAGATAGCATCTGAGTCGTTTGAGAGGCGCCATCGGCATCTAATCGTACCATCGCCGACGCTTCCCTCGCGGAAAGATGTCGCATCAGGCGGATCGAAGTCGTACTGACCGGACGCTCTGAAATCGAATTGATAGGGTTCTTCCATGACGTTACCCGCGCCGTCCACGATGGAATCTGATACCGTGACGGAAACGGTCGCGCCTGATGGGAAGTACTCGTACGGCGCGAAGTGGATACAGGAGGCATTGGGGTCATAAAGCAACCGCCCTTGCCAAACACCACCCGGATCACTCTCTACCAGTAGCGTATCAGATGAGACACTCTCCGGTGCCACATCATCAGAGACGATGACGAACACGTGAGTATTCCGGGGCACATTGCGGTCTCGGTGGTTCGGAATTGTTGTCTGAACTCCCGGTGGAATACCATCGTCCGCGAAACGAAATGTCCAGGACACAGGCGCCATCACATTCTCAGACGGGGAATCGTCGCTTGCGGAGAACTCCACCCTAACCTGCTGCCCATGGTCGAATCGACTCCTACTCCCGTAGTAATTCACTTTTGCGCCGTTGAAGATCCTGAACAACGTGGGATTGACAACTGCGTCATTGATCGTCATTCGTATCGAGTCTGCGTCTATTTTGCCGCCGAAATCCCTTAGAACGACAGAAACTCCGCTCGACGTCTCCTTGAAGAACTCGTCGAGATCGACCACTGCGCCGTCGGGTGGGGATGTGGAGACGAGAATTGGTGGCCACACATCGGCGCCAATCGAGAAAGAGAAAGAATGAGAAGCCATCACATTGGGCGGCGTGGCGAGGTCCTGACCCGCTACCTCGATTTCGTAACTCCTGTCGAACCCGAATTCGCCTCTACCCATATACGCAATCACATATCCCCCATCGGCCGGTGTGACACTGGCATTGACGTCTCGGCCATTGACCGTCATCACAAGGCTACTAGTGTCAACTCCCGTTCCGGTGTCAGCTATCAGCGCGAAAACCGAAAAGGGATCGTCTGGGTCCTCGACGACACCCGCAGGGCCGAAGTCATCCACAAAGGGAGGCTCGGTATCTGGCGAGGCATCAGGCCGAACCGTGAAGGTATATCGATAGGGCGCCATCTCATTGGGCGTTGGAAAGCTATCTGCACACCGAACCTCAACGCTCACTTCAGAACCGGGCGCAAGATGTTCACCGGGAGGGTGCAAGACGATAACAGAGTCCATGAACTCGAGAACCTCGAACTCCACAACACCATCATCCACAAGTAACTCGATGGTGCCTGGGTCAACACCTGTCCCGTCGTCGGACAACTCGATAGATATCGTAGTGTTGGTATGGGCTGCCTGCTCTCCCGGGATTGGCGAGGCGCGGACAACTGACGGGGGCGTCGTATCCAATAGCCAATGGACGGTCCGGCGAAGGAGCTCATCGCGGGCGCTCGGCTCCCCCTCAATGTTGACTATCGCCTCGAGAGCAAAAGAGAGGAACACTGCGCGGTAGTCAAGCGTGGTTCCGTCGGCCGGCAGGCGGACTGCCGCGCCACTGACAAGTGATTCGGAGCTCATCGTGATGAAAATCTGCGGGTATTCATCGAGGGGCCTGACGAGCATGAAGTAATCTCTATTGCCGAAGGGAGATTCTGTTGAGAAAAACATGCCGGAACCAATGGGATCGTGTGGGGTCCCTACTACCAGAAGTGGTCGTGTGTAGTAATCGTATGCGACGTGCATGTAGTCGAGCAAGAAGCTCTCCGTGTTCTGATACGCGTACTCGCCGCCGGAAAGGAGAAGAGCTCCACCAGCGTCCAGGTAAGCCATAAGGCGATTGGCTGCCTCCCCAGCAAAGAGACCGGTGCTATTCGCACCAACGGAGTAGATCACAATGTCGTAGGACGAAAGCAGAGCGATACTGGGCGAAGTCGCCGACTCAAATACATTGAACGTATCGTATTCATAACCGACACGATCGAGCGCCTCCATGACATACGCCGCAGTGCTCTCCGAGAGAAACGCAACACTGTCGTCAACCAGTAGAATGCTGGGCATATCTCCGGCCTCGATGCCATCTGCAAGAACATCTGAGGAGCAAATCCACGCGACTAAGATGATCGCCAGGATTGTCAATGGTCTCAAGACGCGCCGTATGCCGGACAATTCGATATGATTCTCTTCGCTTCTCACTGCGAAATCTCACCCTTTCTTCTAGAGTCTGGAGTTGTCAGTCATGCAATACTCAATCTCCCATTATCTCTATCTAGACTTCATCGGACATCCAAGTCCGATATGACCACATCCACCGGATGCTTAGGAAAGAAGCTATTTGCGGGGTTGAGATTTGTCAATTGTATGTATTGCCACGTTGGGTTTGTGCCGAGGCTGGCCCACAAGTCCGCCCAGAAGGGTGTTTTCTCCTGATGATATCCTGCTGGGCGCTGTGCTCGCGCAGTTGGAGAGCTCCGAGATGTTGCCTGCCTCATCTGTTGCTTTGAGGGCGAAGTAATATGGCTGTTCTGGCTCTGGAAGCGCAAACGGCAAGTCCTCCTTAGTTCCCGGGAATGATGGTAGGCAGATGCTGGGGACTCCTGCCGCAGCGTTGAACTCATCGTCAGTAGTAATCGGCCCAGATGAGTATCTCAAATTGTACCCGTGAGCGCGTCCGTAGTTTCCGTCATCCCCAGGCACGGTCCAAGAGAGACGCACGTAGTCCCGATTCTCACTTAGGTCAGCGGTCAGGTCCTCGATCCTGGCGGGCGGCGTCGTGTCGGCCAGAAAATCATACAGCTTGAGACAGTGAAGATCGTCGAGCGCATGACTACCATGAAGCTGCAACCCTCCATAGACCAACATATAGGCATTTGGATCAATTGTCCCACGTGGGATCGTCAATGCTGAAGTCCAGTAGCGCTCGGTCGGGGGGATGCCTGTCACAGTATTCGACAGGTCATGCCATTCATTAGACTGCAGATCATATTCATATAGTATGCTCATGTTGCCGTTGCTGTAGCCAGCGAAGAGAAGCAGCCTGCCGAAGTCATCATCGAAGACTAGTGAATGTGAGTCGCGCTCCTTTGGAACTGTGGCTCCTGATGGGAGGTTAAACCACATAAGGGTCTCCACGTCGAGCATGTGCATCTTGCTGCTCATGCCTTTAGCGCCGTATCCTCCAAACATAAACGCGCGGTCGAGAGATGGTATATAGGTAAGGGCTGACCAGTGAGACTCTGTCGGGGCCTCACCCGGAGGCTCTATTGTCGCCCATTCCTTTGTCTCCAGATCGAAGGAATAGAACTTCAGAATTCTCGTATAAAGCCACCCCTCAGGAAAATAGCACCCATAGAAGAGCAGCCGGTTCCTCTTGGTGTCGTGAAAACCGGTGTCGGGCAGCACTGGGGTCGCGTCCTCAGTGTCCGGTGTTGGAGGAGGGTCCCCAACCGGCTCGAAGGCTGTCCACTCTGAGATAGAGAGGTCCAGGCGGTACACAACCGCATTGGCCGCAGCCATCCAGATGACATCGCGGTCGGCATCGTAGAACGCATGGCACTCCCCTGGTGGAGGAAGCGGCCCAGTCGTCGGTATCATCTCCCACTGAAAGAGCTCGAGATCGAGTGTAGGAAGCATCTGGTCGTCTGTCCCCGTGATGCCTCCCAGCAGATAGACCCGCTTCTGATTTGAGTCAAGCACGAGCCTGTGCAGATGGCGAGGGGAAGGGCGATTACCAGGAAGCCGGAACTCGAGCCAATCCACATCCGACGACGGCCTAATCGACACAATCTCCGAAGGCGCCCCTTCATCTCCGAGGTCATCGTAGGCCACGACCCAAACATCATAGACCGCCCCATCCGTAAGGCCATAGAGTTTGCAGCTACTCAATAGACCTGCGTCAACCCAATTCTCGTCCTGTTCATCCACCGATGTTCCGCTCGAATCATGAGTCATCCTGTAATATACACGATATCCACGGACCGATATGTTCTCGGAAAGCTCCCAATCAAGAGACACCGAGCCATTGCCGCCCTGAGCTTCCTCGATAATGGGCGCATCCGGAAACCGCTCAGGTGATGCCACGAACTCCTCGTTACAGTAATCACTCTCGCCAGAGCATCTGTCCATTGCCGTGACGGTCACGTGATATGTCTTGTCATTATCGAGGCCAGATAGAAGAAAGACGCCACTTCTACCCCATGCCCGGACCTCTATCGGAGACGCGCCTTCATTCGCGTCCGTTCCCTCGTACGGCTCGCAACAGCCGTCGCTGTCATAATAGACTCTGTAGAAGGACGCAGCATAACTTCCCTCCCACATGATCCTGATCAGCCCATTACCCACCGCCCCTGTGAGAACGGTCGGCACGGGAGGTGGCGTGAGATCGAACCCCCCAGAAGTCGTGAATTCGAACTCATACGATTCAGCCATCTGGTTGCCTCTGATGTCCATAAGCGAAGCATCGATCTTCACGCCAATAGTGGCACGAGATGGAAGGTCCTGGTGCGGAACAAAATGGATGTAAGGGAGGTCCGGATCGAACCTGATCTCTCCCTCGATTCGGCCCATCTCATCTGACTTGACGTCTATCGTCTCATCACTGATTGAGTCCAAATCGACGTCTTCGGACACCATAAAAAACAGGTGGGTGTTTCGAGGGACATTCCTGGAATCCCGGCGGGGAATCGTCTCCTCGACTACTGGCGGCGTGCAGTCGTCGCCGAAACTGAACGTCCAGCTAACAGGCTCCATTTGGTTCTGTGGGAAGGCCGTATCGCTTGCCGAGAGCTCCACTGAGACATCCTGATTGTAACCAACGTCGTATTCGTCCAGGGCATGGATGATCTTGAGTCCGTTCAAGAGGTAACGGTACGAGAGCGAGGCGATTCTTCCATTAACCGTCATACGAACCGAATGGATGTCCACATCCCCATTGAAATCCCTCAGCCACACCTGAATACGGCCTTTGTCCAGTCCCTGGCGGAATTCATCCAAGTCGACCACGGCGCCATCGGACGGGTTCAAGCGAAGAACTCGAGGGGGATACCTATCACTCTCAAGGGTAAACCAGAACCGAAGCGGCGCCATCTGGTTCGGCGGGAAGGAAAGGTCCTCTGCAGTTACTACCACTTCATAGTCTCGTTCGAATCCAAGGTCTCTCGGGAAAGCGCAAGATATCAAACACCCCTCATCGGTCCTTTCCGTCGAGGCGCTCAGTCGCTGGCCGTCCATCGTAATGGCCAATGATGCTCTATCGACGCCCGTCCCATCGTCCCCAATGATCGCGTAGATTCGGGAATCCGAGGACACAGCGGTAACGATTCCCGTTGGCCCAAAGCTCAATGGATATGGCGCATCCGTGTCGAGCTGCGCGTCTTGATCGATCGAAAACGAATATGAATACGGTTCCATCTGGTTGGGGGACCTGTATCTGTCTTGACAAGAGACCCGCACCTGAATCAAGGAGCCGGGCGTGAATGTCTCTGGCGCAGCATATCGGAGGCTTATGCAATCCTCCAGCGTTCGTAGCTCCGGCTCGACAATTCGGCCATCGACAGCAAGCTCGATGCTCTCCGGATCAACCCCCGTGCCGAGGTCGGAAAGCTCTACGGAGATAGCAGAATTGTAATACCAAAGATCCGTGTCAGGGGCCGGTGAGGTCCATTCGACGCTCGGTGGAGTTTCGTCAAGTAGCCAATTCATTGTCCGAGCGATGAATTCGGCGCGGCTGTCGCGAGCGCAGTCAAGGTCAACTAGCGACTCGAACGGGAAACAGGTCAAGACCATTCTATACGGGAGCGACACTTCGTCAGATGGGACCCTCACAGCAAGGGCATTTGGCTCTGACAAGGAGTGGGCCCTCAGAATCGGGCTAGCGCTGTCATCAGTTGGCACAACGATACATGCTTGTTCTCTACCATCCCCCGATGCAGGTGATTCCAGAAAAAGCTCCATACCCGATGTTATGGGATCATCCGGCTCGCCATCTACCAGATAGCATGTGTTGTAGTACATGAATTCAATATGGAGATAGTCTCTCATGAAATCGCTTTCATTACGGTAGGCGAAGAATTTAGACGAAATAAACATCGCGCCGCCACCGTCTAGATAGCGGGCTACGTTTTTGGCCGTTTCTCCTTCAAAGGGGTTGAAATGATAGCCACTCGTCCAAATCACCACATCATAAGAGCGAAGCACAGAGATGCTCGGCACCGTAGCCTCCGGCAGTATATCCGCAACCACGAAAACATCATACTCAAATCCGCCTGCGTTCAACGCATCGGTGAAGTAGGAGGCGCCATCGGCGTGGTAGTTGGGTGACACGCTATCATCCACAAGGAGTATCCTGGCCCCGGTCCCATCGACTTGGCTCAACTGCGGGCCGGCGAGCGCGGCCTGAGGCGCCCAGTAGATAATGATCAGAAAAGCCATAGAACATAACAGGACAAGCGCCGGTCCTCTCGAGCGCCCGAGCGTCGGCGCTCGCCTTGTGTCCATCTGGTCCACTGTCAGTTCTCCGAGTAAGTCAATCGGGATGCTGCAATTTCAAATGAAGTAGCCCTAGCGGCCGAATAAAGGTCATAGGCGCCCGATACTGTGGCGGCGCCATAGACCACATATTGCCCTGATGGAAAATGCTCCGTAACGGGCATCTCAGCCACTTGAAAGAACAGGTCAGTCCCGGTCATAGCGAAGAGCGGGAAGCCCACTACATCCGAAGTAAAGCCCAGGCCATCAAAGAAAATCACCCCCCCAGGGGTATCAATCGCCAAATAAACATCGACGCGGACCGCCGGACCCTTGTGCTCAAGG
>Ga0272444_10005742_pt1 | contig 10694 bp, 10 predicted proteins | sample SSMForm13_FD_201033 | JGI IMG/M metagenome (GOLD analysis project Ga0272444, IMG submission 201033) | Marine sediment archaeal communities from Little Sippewissett salt marsh, Falmouth, MA, United States - SSM-Form-13 | ecosystem: Environmental > Aquatic > Marine > Wetlands > Sediment ...
GCATGGCCGCGGCCGTTCGATAAGCGGCTTCAAAAACGTGCTCGAAAGCTGATCGGTAACCGTCACCGTGACCAGCGAAAAGACGACCGCCAGCCGCACCCGGTTGTCGCCCTTCCACAGGGCCACGGCCAGACCGAGAGCGTAAAAAATCTTCAGGTGCAAATCGGTCGTGATAAAGGGCATGGCCACATCGGTCACCGGGTTGGCGATGGTCATATTGATAAACATGAAAACGGCCCGATCGAGGCCGCCCAGCCATTCGATTATTTCAAGCATGCTCGACGCCCTCCTCAACATACGATTTCCGCGGAGAGAGCATCCCCGATATCGCCGCTGAAATCGATTCAGGCCGTTTCATCGAATGAAATCCTGGCCGAGGTTAATTCGATCAGGCGGCCTTTGATGTCGGCCACCCGCGATTGCCTGACAGCCGCGGTCAGCCTGACCAGGTCGGAAAAATCGTTTTTGACGATGGTACAGTCGTTTTCGCGAAGCAGTCTTTCTACGTTATTGTAATCACTGAAAGGTATCGTCATGGCCACCTTGCAGGTCAGGAAACGCTCGACTGTCCGCGTCGCCGCCAGAGACGCCTCGGCCGCCTGCGAGTAGGCCCGGGTCAGACCGCCGGTCCCCAGCTTGGTACCGCCGAAGTAGCGCGTGACGACGATGATCAGGTCGGTCAGGTTCTGTCCGGTTATATGGTCGAATATCGGGCGTCCGGCCGTCCCCGAGGGCTCCCCGGCATCGCTGTAATGAAAAACGGATCGGGAACCGGTCCCGATATGGTAGGCATAACAATGATGACTGGCGTCATAATCCTTTTTCCTGATATCATCCAGAACCGCCCGGGCTTCACCCTCATCGGCACAGGGAACGGCTCGTCCGATAAATTTCGACCCTTTTATCTTAATCTCCGCCCGCCCGGGGCGATCGATCGTCAGAAAACTGTCGGCGTCAGACATGGCGGAGGTCACACCAGAGAATCGGCGATAATGTTGACGTTTTTTCTCGAATCGACCGGAATCGCCCCCAGAGCCATTATTTTTTCAACCGCCTCCCTGTTACCTCGGTCGATATCGCAATTGTCGATCAGAATAAACATTATTTTACCCAGTTGCTGACAGAAAGTGGCCATATCCAGTGTTACCTCGGAATCCGGGAAAACCTCACCGATAACGACCGCCCGGGCGAGAGCGGCCACCAGCCGATTGCGCTCCGGGAATTTTTTATCGTCGGCTTTCTCCCGGGGAGCGTACTCGGATATCAAACCACCATGCCGGGCGATCTCGGAGGCCAGAAGCCGATTTTCCTCGGGAGCGATACCAGCCAGGCCCGAATCCAGGACGGCATACGTTCGGTGTTTTGATTTCAGGGCTCCCAGATGAGCGGCGGCCGACACCCCGCGGGTCAGACCGGAGACGATTGATATCGACCGGGAGGCCATCTCGGAGGCCAGGTTCACACCGGTCCCGATACCCTCGTTGCCGGCCCGGCTTGAGCCGACGATGGCCACCGTTTTCTCATCCGGTCCCGGCAGACCGCCGCGATAGAAGATCAACGGCGGCGGATCATTCAATTCCCGCAAAAGCACCGGATAATCATCATCCAGAAACGTCCGACACTCAATATTCTCCGGCTCCAGCGAGGAAATAAAAGCCTCCGCCTCTTCGAGAAAATCACTGCCCTCGGCGATTTTTTCGCAACGATCGTCATCCAGGCCGTCGATCTTCATCAGATCAGCCAGCCCGGCCTGGTGAATCCCGGCCAGTCCCCCGAACCTGATCAAAAGCATCCTGAAAGCGCGCGGACCGACCTTTCCGTATTTCCGAAGAGCCCACACCAGGGCCGCCGATGAATAATCCTCGATATCTTTCACAAACCTATATTATGCCAAAGCCCGCTTCATGTCAACCGGCTTGGAGCGATCGCCACCGTCCGGCGGCCGTTTCGGAGAATCGGTCGCAAAAAATCGGCCGAAGCGGTCCGACACCCCAATATAATAGTTTGAACTTTTGAGCTTATTTTGTTATAAATATAGTAGAAAGCTCAGGTTAAGCGGAGGTGTGTTATGCCCGACCGAAAGGATGAAAAGCGGCCGATTATCGAAATCATAAAAAACGGCCCGATCAAGATTTCCCACCTGAAAAACTTTTACAGAGCCAACGGCGAAAAGATACCGCCGAAAGATGTCGTCTATCTTTGCCGTTGCGGGGCTTCGGAAAACAAGCCATACTGCGATGGAAAGCATGTCGAAAGCGGCTTTACCGGTGACAAAGAGGATGACCGGAGCGCCGATAAATGGAAGGTCTACACCGGCGATAAAATAAACGTTCGGGACAACCGCGGTATTTGTTCGCATTCGGGGGAATGCACCCGGGGCCTGCCATCCGTGTTCAACGTCGACAACCGCCCCTGGATCAATCCGGCCGGCGCCGAGGCGCAGGAGATTATGGATATAATCAAAAAATGTCCCTCCGGCGCCCTGCAATACGAATACCGGAACCGGCTGGCCAAAGATTTCACCTATGAAACCGCCGTCCATATCTGCAAAAACGGGGCTCTCAATATCACCGGCGACGTGGAGTTGATCGACCCCGAGGGCAACCGCCCGCCCGCCGAAAGCCATTTCGCCCTTTGCCGCTGCGGCGCCTCGAAAAACAAACCGTTCTGCGACGGCTCCCACGGCAAAATTGACTTCAGGGATGACAAAAATTGACAGTCTCCCGCATGTGTGAAAGACCTCGTCAAAGAGGAGCAAAGTGATGATTTCGTCAATATCCGCATACCGGAAGTTTCTTATCCTCGTGATAATGGTGGCTCTGGCCGGGGCCATATCTCTCTCGACCGGGACAGCCGATCAGGCCGGGCCGTCCGCCCGTGACCGGGTGGCCGATAAACTATCGGTATCGGTGGCCGGTGATTCGGTTTCCGTGGCCGACAGTTCAAACGAAAAAAGCCAGGCCACCGGACCCTTCATATGCGACTACTGTAAAGACACCATCCGCGGGCAGTACATCGAAATCGACGGCAAGTATTACCACCCGATTCATTTTTTGTGCCATGAATGCGGCAAGCCGATCGCCCACACCAGTTTTTACAAGAAAGATGGCCATTACTTTTGCGCCGACTGTTATGCCAAACTGTTCAAGGAGCGTTGTGCCCTGTGCGGGGAACCGATCATGGACAACCATGTCATTTTCGAAGGTACCCATTACCATGATTCCTGTTTCCGGAAGGTTCATGTCTGCGCTCTCTGCGGCGAATTTATCGACGGTCCCTATATCGAGGATTTCTGGGGGAATAAATATCACGCCTATCATCGGGACAAGGCTCCATCGTGCGATTACTGCGGCCGCTTTATCTCCGATGAACTGACCGGTGGAGCCGTTGAATACGACGACGGACGTCTTATCTGCGGCCTCTGCTACGCTTCGGCCGTAAGCGAGCGGCCGGCGGCCGAGAAAATATTGCTGGAAACGCGTGACCGGCTCGATAGACTGGGCATACATATTGTCCACCCGGAAATTCGCCTGCACCTGGTCGACCGCCACAAGCTGGCCGAGATCACGCGCCACGCCGACAACCGTCACATGGGACACACGCGCTTCACCAGAGTCGAGGAAACCGGGCGGCCGACTTCCATGGAGTTCGATATTTATATCCTCCATGGTATGCCGAGATATTATTTTACCATGATTGCCGCCCATGAATTGATGCATGTCTGGCAGTTCATCAACGCTCCCGACAGTAATGACGCCTCTCTGTGCGAGGGTAGCTGCAATTATGCCTCGTATCTTGTCCTGAAAACCTACTCCGCACCTGAAATCGACTATCTTATCCACAATCTTGTAAACGATCAGGACGAAATTTACGGTGAGGGCTTTCGCCGGGTCAAAAAATTCGCCGATGACCGCGGATTGACCGAATGGCTGGCGCTGCTCCGCTCCAGCCGTCATTTTCCCGAGGGATACTGACCCCTGACCGTCAGGCCGCCAGATCCGGGGGCTTGTCGACAATATACCTGGCAACGTTCAATAATCTACGCTGTGTCCAATAGCAGAGGCTTTCTTTTTCTATACCCCGCCGGACTTTTTCAAGGCGCCTCCCCGGCGGGCAGAGATAATTTTAATCCTTTTAAGATTGCGTTTGACCGGCCGATTGCTTTATTATCGAATGATAACCAATGCGAAGGTCTTAAACCGGGGAATCGGATATCATGATATCTGTCGTTAAAGACTGGCTGATCGATCTGGGGGCGGGTGAATCCGCGGCCGATATTCTCAGCTGGCTGGGGGTCACCCTGGCTATCGTCATCCTCTCCTTTCTGGCGAACTATATAGCGAAAAAAATCCTGCTGACGGTCGTTTATACTCTCGTCAGAAAGAGCAAAACCAAATGGGATGATGCTCTGCTCAAACGGCGTGTCTTCACGAAACTATCGCATATCGCGCCAGCCGTGATTATCTACCTGGCCGCTCCCCTGTATCCCACCGTGCAGGGCATTATCCATCGAGTTTCTCTGGTCTATATGATCCTGGTCGGACTGGCTGTCGTTAATGCCTTTCTCAAGGCGGTCGTCGATATCTATCAGAGTTATGATATCTCCCGGGAGCGACCCATAAAGGGTTACATTCAGGTGGCCCAGATAATAATCGGCATATTCGTGCTGATAATTGCCTTTTCCACCCTGACCAATCAGGCTCCCTGGCCTCTTTTGAGCGGCCTCGGGGCCATGACGGCTATTCTTATCCTGGTCTTCAAAGACTCCATTCTGGGCCTGGTCGCCTCGGTCCAGTTGTCCACCAACGATATGGTCCGTATCGGGGACTGGATAGAAATGCCCAAATACGGCGCCGATGGTGATGTAATCGACGTTACCCTGCATACGGTCAAGGTCCAGAACTGGGATAAGACGATCACGACCATCCCGGCTTACGCCCTGATTTCCGATTCTTTCAAAAACTGGCGGGGAATGTCGGAATCGGGCGGACGGCGAATCAAGCGATCGATCAATGTCGACATGAGCAGTATCAAATTCTGCACCAAAGAGATGCTCGATAGATTCGAAAAGTACCAGCTCCTTGCCGATTATATAGAAACACGCCGCGACGAGATAGCCGAATATAACCGGACCCACGAAATCGATACCTCGGAACTGATTAACGGCCGGAATATGACCAATGTCGGGACATTTCGGGCTTACATCATCGCCTATTTGAAAAACCATCCCAAAGTCCATCAAAACATGACCTTTCTGGTTCGCCAGCTCCGCCCCACTGAATACGGTCTGCCCATAGAGATTTACGTTTTCAGCAAAGACCAGGTCTGGGCCAACTATGAGGCTATTCAGGCTGATATATTCGATCATATCCTGGCTGTCGTGCCGCTTTTTGATCTGCGCGTATTCCAGATGCCATCCGGATCCGATTTCCGGCAGTTGACCGCCCGAGGGCCTGACCAAACCTGAAGAACCGGTGATTTTTTCAATTAAACGCTCTCCTGACAGACACTTATGGCTTGACAGAAATGGCCATACAGCCTATATTTGTCATAAGAACAAGCCCCGGGTCAACATGTTGACCCGTCGAACCGCCGAGAAGACAACCCAGCCATCCCTACCGGGTATTTTATCGGGGTTTTGGAAGAATATTGACTGCACGGAATTTACATGCTCCGATCCAGGCCGATCGAAAAGTCGATAATATACAAACGAAATAACTGAAGCACCAAACTAAGGAGGAATTATGTCCCCAAGAAAACATCTGGCCCTGATCCTGGCCGCCATCATTATTGCCTGGAGTTCTCAGGCGGTAGGCGGGGTTCCCCCGCTGATGAATTACCAGGGACGCCTGCTGGATTCCCTGGGCTCCCCCCTGGATACCACCGTCACCATGATTTTCGCCATCTATGATGACTCTACCACCGGTGATTCCGTATGGTCGGAGTCCATCTCCGGCGTCAGTGTTAACGGCGGGCTTTTTTCGGTTACTCTGGGCCTCACCAGTTCAATACCCGACAGCGCTTTCGCCGATGAGGACCGGTGGCTTGACATCACCGTGGGCGGCCAGGCGATCTCGCCCCGAACTCGTTTGACCTCGGTCGGTTATGCCTATCAGGCAGCTAAAGCCGACACGGCCGACATGGCTCTCTCCGGGCCAGCCGGCCAGGGGGGGTGGACCGATGACGGCGATGTCGTTCGCCTGACGACCGGCACCGACAGCGTCGGTATCGGCACTTCATCGCCGACCGAGAAACTGGATGTCGACGGCAATATGCGCCTGACCGGTGATTTCACCCTGGGCGTTTCGGCTCCGGCCGACACCACCCTGAAACTGAACATAACCGGCCGCTGTGACTCGACCACCCCCATGGTCAGGCTTAATCATGTCACCAGCTACCCGTGGGACCTCTTACGCCCGGTTTTCGAGCTTTATAATCCCGGTTATGACTACACCCCCTTTACCATCCTCGGCGGTGGCGTCATCATTCAGGAGACGACCAACAAGGGCGCTTTTTCAGGCAAAGGCAGCGGTACAATAGTCACGCGAATCGGCCCCGATACGACCTTCTTCAACGGCGGCAAGGTCGGCATCGGCACCAGTACACCTCAGCGTAATCTCGACATTAGCGGAACCGCTTTAGTCGTCGGCGCCGATCCCGGAGATATCCTTTATGTTGAAAATACTCAGCCTGACAACGGTCATGCCGTTAATGCCGTAACCCATGCTGAAATCGATGCCGCAGCTGTCAAAGGAACAGCCTTAAGCCCCAACGGGAAAACCTACGGTGTTCACGGCACCATCCAATCGAGCAATAACAGCGGCGGCGGCAGTGCGGCCGGCGTTTACGGTGAGGCGGCGGCATCAGTAGACGGCAGTGATGCCTATGGCGTCTTCGGTGTCAATCATACCAGCGGCGGTTTCGGCGCCGATATGCTGCCGGCGGCCGGCGTCCGCGGGCTCAGCTATGCCGATCATGGGCAGAGCTACGGCGTCATGGGCGAAACCCGGTCCAATGATGATGACGTCTCCGGCCTTTACGGGTTCGGCAATGCCTCCGGCAAAGTCCATGGTGTCTACGGTATCACCGGTTCCAGTACAAACGGTTCCGCCGGTGTCTTCGGCGTCTCGGGACCAGGCGGAAACACCTATGGCGTCTACGGGCGGCAGGATTCACCGATGGGTCTGGCCGGGAAATTCGAGGGTGACGTTGACATCAACGGGACACTGACCCACGACGGCGGCCTTTTAAAAATCGATCATCCGCTCGATCCGGAAAACCTGTACCTTTGTCTCAACGGTGTCCTCTCCCCGGATATGGTGAGTATCTTCAGCGGCAACGTGATAACCGACGCCTCGGGACTGGCGACAGTTCAGCTGCCCGATTATACTGAAGCTCTAAGCACCGATTTCCGCTATCAGTTGACGGTCATTGGAGATTTCGCCCGGGCCGTAATTGCCGAAGAAATCAATGATAACCGTTTTGTCATAAAGACCGACAAAGGCGGGGTAAAAGTCTCCTGGCAGGTTACCGGAATCGGCAGGGATAGCGGTGCCCTGATGGGCCGACTTCCCAACGTGATTGAAAAAAGCGCCGCCGAAAAGGGAACCTACCGTCACCCGGAGGCATTCGGCCTTGACAAAAAGACAGAAAATGACGATCATAATAGAGAGGTAACCCAATGATTGAAAAATGTATCAATATCGCTCTGTTGGTCTCGGGATTAATGCTGCTGCTGATTCTCTCCGGCTTTTCGTCGGACGAAGCGCCGACCGGAAAACCGCGCTCCGTCCAGGCTGACATCGATCGATCGGCCGGGATGCCGAATCAGCCGCCCGCGGCGACAGACGAGCCGGCCGCGACATCGAGTCGAACCGGCGAGGAAATCAACTGGCAGGTCATTTCATCCGGCGGCCAGGATGGATCATCATCAAGCTATAGTCTCAGCGGGACGATTGGGCAGACGGCGGTCGGTCCGGGCTCATCGGTCTCCTACGGTTTGAATTCCGGCTACTGGCAGGACTTTTCGGGCAGTTCCGGATGCGCCACGCCGGGCGATGCCAACGGCAACGGCGTTATCAACATTCTCGATATTACCTATTTGATCAACTATCTTTACAAGGGCGGACCGGCCCCGGTTCCTTTTCCGGTCGCTTCCGGTGATCCCAACTGCAACTGTGTCATCAATATTCTCGACATCACGCACCTGATCAACTACCTTTATAAGGGCGGACCGGCCCCCTGTGACTGCACGCAGTGGCTGAGCACATGCGGCTAATCGGGCAGCAAACCGACATTGCCCAAATATCTTCAAGGGCCCGATTAAGATCGGGGGCTCTTTTTGATTGGTTGATCTATCTACTCCGGGTTTAAATCTTGACATTGTCTCCGCCGCCGATATATTTGCCGTTGGGTATTGAAAAAACAGCATGGCGGAAATAAACAAATTAAAGAGGGAATTTTACGAAAGGTCGGCCTACCCGTTGGGCCGTCTGTGCCTGAAACTCGGCTTCACGCCGAATATGCTCACCGGAATATCACTTCTCTGCGCTGCCATTTCCGGCCTGTTCTTCTGGAACGGCCAACTCTGGCTGGGCGTTCTCTTTATTCTTCTGACATCTTTTACCGACATGCTGGACGGCTCGACCGCCCGGGCCGGCAACATCGGCACCGTTTTCGGCGGCATTCTCGATCACGTTTCGGATCGCTACGGTGAATTTCTGATCCTGGCCGGCATCACCCTTTCCGGAACGGTTCATCCGGGCTGGGGGCTTTTCGCCCTGTTTGGCATGATCATCGCCAGTTACACCAGGGCCGCGGCCGAATCGATGGGGAAAATCGAAAACTGCGCCGTGGGAATCATGGGCCGCCTGGAAAAATTCTTGTGTATAATCGCCGGAGCTATCCTGGAAAACTACTTCCCCGAAAACCGCTGGCTCGATCTGGGCTGGTTTCGCCTGGGCTGGTTCGAAACCTCCCTCATAATTGTCGGCATCACCTCATATATTACCTCGGTCCAGAGACTATTCTACACCCGCAAAATTCTCGGAGATAAAAAAACGATCTGAAAGCCAACCATGATTACCGCTATCGGCAACCCCGTATATGATTACATAAAAACCGGAAAAATAGAAACCGACGGCCGGGTTTTATCCGGATGCAGTACCAATGCCGCCCTGGCTTTGGCCCGGCTGGGGGAGAAAGTCAGGCTGATCGGCGCCATCGGTCCCGATTATGAAGATGATTTCAAGGCCAGGCTGGAAGTTCTCGGCATCGAATCGATAATAATCGACTCGCCGGCCTCGGGGGGGTTTTCCCTGGTCTACTACGATGACTACGGCAACCGGACGCTGGATTTGATCGGCCGGGCGGCCGGCATCGAGTCGATCAACCCGAAGCATTACCGGGATGCCGAGGCGGTCCTGATCGGGCCCATTCTGGCCGAGATTTCCCACCAGCTCATCGAGCGTATCGCCAGTGAATATCATGGCCTGTTTTTCTGCGATCCCCAGGGACTGCTCCGCAATGCCGATGAGGACGGCAAGATATACCATGAAAAGCCGACCGGCATCGAAGATATCCTGGGAAAATTCACGATTGTCAAACCGAATGAGCTTGAGGCTCAGGTTCTTACCGGAATCGACTGCCGCCAAAAGCCGCATCGCGCCGCCGCCACGATTAAAGAATGGGGTCCGGAGATCGTCATCGTCACCCTGGCCGAGCTCGGTTCTGTGATTTACGACGGGCGGGAATATATCGATATCCCACCCTACCGCATTGACCTGATCGATGCCACCGGGGCCGGCGATACCTATATGGCCGGTTTCACCTGCGAATATCTCCGTACCGGCGACCTCCGCGCCGCCGGCTGTTTTGCCTCCTCGGTTTCATCGGTAATGATCGAACAGGTCGGCCCCGATTTCTCGATGTCCCTGGCCGAAGTTCGGCGCCGCCGGGAAACTCTCCTGGCCATGACCGATTTCAAAATAAACCCGGCTCTCTCCTAGTAGGCCTTTAGCCCCTGAGACCGTCGAATAAAAGCGCCATCGTTTCGTCGAGCGTCTTTCCCGGATAGCGCCGGCGGGATCCGGTCGTGACATCGAGAGCATAATGCCGCAACAGACCGTCGAAAACCCAAAGCAGGATTTGTGCCATCGCTCCCGGGTCGATATCCTGTCGAATCTCACCCACCCGCACGCCCCGCGCAACGATTCGAACGACATACTCTTTCCGGATTTCCAGCATTCGGTAGACGAACGGCCGAACCAGAGCATGATCGTTTTCGTAACACATCTTGCGATAGAAGGCGAATTGCTCCGTCGACGCCTGCCAGTACTCCAGCTGAACCACAAAGAAATCCCTGATTTTATCGATCGTCTTTACGGCCGACTCATGGCCGCTCGAGGCGTCGAACGATTGGCGGTACTCGTCTATAAATACCGCCGAAGTAAATTGCAACAGGTTTTCCTTATTTGTAAAATATTGAAAAATCGATCCCTTGGAAACACCCGCCGCCGCCGCGATCCTGTCCAGAGAAACCCGGCCGAAAACATTCTCGCCGAATTCTCTCAAGGCGGCCCGATACAGCTTTTCCTTTTTAGCCGGACTCAGCCGGCGCAGGGTGGCCGTGACGATGCCCTCATCTTCCAGTTCAATTATCCTGTTTTCGTCCATAAATAATAGCTATATAATAC
>Ga0272444_10005743_pt1 | contig 10693 bp, 4 predicted proteins | sample SSMForm13_FD_201033 | JGI IMG/M metagenome (GOLD analysis project Ga0272444, IMG submission 201033) | Marine sediment archaeal communities from Little Sippewissett salt marsh, Falmouth, MA, United States - SSM-Form-13 | ecosystem: Environmental > Aquatic > Marine > Wetlands > Sediment ...
GAGCCGACCATGTCCGAGGCCATGAACATGGCGCCGAGCATCAGGCCGCCGGAGAACAGCACGAACTGCGGCGTCGGGAAGGCGGCCGGGTCATACAGGTATAGCGGCCAGGTGATCAACACGGTGCTGGCGAGGATGGTTGCCGGGATACGCCAGTCCATGAACTTGCGCAGCGCCAGATACGCTCCACAGATGAGGATCAGCAGTGCCGAGGTCTCGCCCGAGGAACCGGCCACCGTGCCGGTCAGCAGGTCCATCGTGTCGACCTGCACCTGCTCGAACTTCTGCAGCGCCAGCGGGGTGGCGCCGGTAAAGGCATCGATCGCCTGCTGCCGGACCCATTCGCTGGTGTCGGGCGGCGACATGAACGGCAGTGCCAGGGTCGAGGGGATGAACTCGCTGAAACGGTTCGGCGCGAACGCCGGGGTCCAGGTGGTGATCGCCACCGGGAAGGCGGCCTGCACGAAGGCGCGGCCGATCAGCGCCGGGTTCATCACGTTGTAGCCGATGCCGCCGAACAGCGACTTGCCCAGGCCGATGCCGACAAAACCGGCCAGCGCCGCCATCCACAGCGGAAAGCCCGGCGGCAGGGTCAGCGCCAGCAGCATGCCGGTGATCACCGCCGAGAAATCCCCCAGCGAACTGGGCCTGTCCGACATCCAGTTGAACAAGCGCTCGGTGCCCAGGCACGCCAGGGTACTGACGATGATCAAGGCCAGCACGCTGATACCGAACTGGTACACCGACCAGGCACAGATCGGCAGCAAGGCATACACCACGTTGCGCATGATCTGCTCGACACTGACCGCGCGCTTGAGGTGCGGCGAGGTGCGGATTTCTACGGGCGATTTTCTAAACATGTGCAAACGGCCTTTTTCTCACCGCCAAGGACGCGAAGGACGCCAAGAAACCTGTATGGCTGCTGACGCAGCAAGCGTAGCGTATGGCAGCTTTGCAACATGCGTTTCCGACTGTCACTCGCAGCATCGCGCCAAGGCTTCCGGGCCAAAAAGACCTTTGCGCCCCTTCGCGTTCTTCGCGTCCTTGGCGGTAAAAATTCTCAATCATGATTCTTCTGTGCCGCTTCGCGGTTGATCGACTTGGCGATGCGGAAGTACTGGGTCAACGGAATGTTCGACGGGCACACGTAGCTGCAGCAGCCGCATTCGAAGCAGTCGTTGAGATGGAACTCCTGCGCCATCTCCTCGTAGCGCCGCGCGCCGGCCAGTTGCCCGAGCATGGCCGGGTTGAGATTGATCGGGCAGGCCTCCAGGCAGGCGCCGCACTTGATGCAGGGGAACACGGTCTTGTGCCCCAGGTCCGCCTCGGCGGGCGGGTACACCACCACGCCCGAGACGCCCTTGGTCACCACCACGTCCAGTGCCGCCACCGCCATGCCCATCATCGGCCCGCCGAGGATCACCTCGGCGCCTTCCAGCTCGGCACCGGCGAACTCCAGCAGGAAGCGCAGCGGCGTGCCGATCGGGGTCAGGTAGTTGCCGGGCTTTTTTACCGCCGGGCCGGTCACCGTGACCACGCGCTCGATCAGGCCGCGGCCCTTCGGCACCAGCTCGCCGAGCTGCGCCATGGTGCCGACGTTGTACACCGCCACGCCGATGTCGGCGGGGATACCGCCGGAGGGCACCTCGCGGTCGAGCAGCGCGGTGATCAGCATCTTTTCCGCGCCCTGCGGATACTTGGTCTGCACCGCCTCGCAGCTGACCGGTCCGTCCGCCGGCAGCTTGGCGCGGATCTGCGTGACCGCGTCCAGCTTGTTGTCTTCCACGCCGATGATGGCGCGCTGGGCGCCGGTGGCCTTGAGCACCATGTCGATGCCGGCGAGCAGCTTGTCGGTCTGCTCCAGCATGATGCGGTGATCGCAGGTCAGGTAGGGCTCGCACTCGCAACCGTTGATCACCACGGTATCGATCACCTTGCCCTCGGGCGGCAGCAGCTTCACGTGGCTGGGGAAGGCCGCGCCGCCGAGCCCGACCATGCCGGCCGCCTGCACCGCGGCGGCCAGCTGCTTGGGATCCATCGACGCGGTGTCGGTATCGATGCCCCAGCCGACCTGCTGCGGGTCCGCCTCGTAGACGTCGATCACGATCGCAGGCACCTTGCGCCCGGCGGCACTGGGGATCAACCGGTCGATCGCGGTGACCCGCCCGGTGGCCGGCGCATGCATCGGCACCGAGACGAAACCGCCCGCCTCGGCGATCGGCTCGCCGCGCACCACTTCCTGGCCCACCTTGACGATCGGCCTGGCCGGCGCACCTATGTGTTGTGCCAGCGGCACGTACAGGGTCGGCGCGAACGGCATACGCCGGATCGGCAGCCCGGCGGTCAGCTCCTTGTGCTCGTCGGGATGGATGCCGTGCGGAAAGGTCTTGCGGCGGTGGAAGAAGTCCAGCAGGTTCATTGTTGATCTCAGAATGTTTGATTCACCACAAAGAACACGAAGACGACAAAGACAGCTTCAGCGTGAAACCTTGGTGCTCTTTGTGTCCTTCCTGGTGAAACATCTCTTTACTGAAACTTCGCCGCGCGCTTGACCAGCTTGTCCAGGTTCTTCTCGTTGGGGTTCCACGGCGTACCCGGGTGGATGCAGCCGGCGGTGCATTTCTCCGCGGCCTTGACGATATCCTTGTACGGCGCCCCCTTGGGATTGATCACCTCGACCTTCTTGTCTGCGTTGTAGGCGAAGGCCTTGGGCGCGATCTTGGTGCACTCGTCACAGGCGGTGCACTCCGGGGTCTCCACCCATACCGGCTCGTAGTCGCCCGGCTCGGCACCGCCGGCCTCCGCCGCCGCACCGCCCGCCGGGGCCGCGGCGAAGTCGGTCAGCGCGCCCATGTCGCCGCCGCCGGCCAGCGCCAGCAGGCTCTGGGTCAGCTTGCTGGCCATCTCGGCCTTGGCCTGGGCGGTGACCGCCTCCAGGTCGATCACCTCGTCGACCCCGGCCAGCGATTTCAGCTGACGCCAGAAGTCACGCCGTTCGATGGTCGACAGCACCAGTTCCTGCGACACCAGCACGCGCATCAGGTGGTTCTTGCCGTCCACGCCCCAGATGTAGGGATACAGGCCCTCGCGCTCGTCCTCGTCGAGGTCGACGAACTCGGCCAGCGGCAGCATGTCGTCGTTCCAGGCGTCCTGCGGCACCTTGCGGAAGTGCTTGCGGAAGCGTCCCTCGGTCATGGCGAAATCGGCGAAGGTCAGCGGCAGCTCGAGCTTGGCCTGCTTGCCGTGTTCGTCGACATAGCTGAGCTGGTAAGTCAGCCAGTCATTGTCGATATCCGGGTTGCCCTCGAGATCGATGCACTCCTTGATGGTGGTGCCCAGGTCCGGGTCGAAACGCACCGCCGGATAGGCACGCGATTCGAGCGCCAGCTTGGCCTGGTGGGTGGCGGCATCGTCGCCGATGCCGTGTTCAGGCATGCACGCGGTGTAGACGTTGAACAGCGCCGGGCGACGGCTGTTCAGGCCGTCGATATAGCCCTCCAGCAGGTGCGTGACATTCGCCACCGAGCCCTGCATCACGTAGCTGGTGCGGTGGGCGATGCCGATCAGGCTCATCTCCTTGCGGATCTCGGTCTTGCCCTTCCACACCTTGCCGTAGGGGCTCATGTCCGCGACCTGGCCGATGAAGCCGGAGGTGCAGGCCTGGCCGCCGGTATTGGAGTACACCTGGGTGTCCATCACCAGCAGCTTGACCGGGTGCCCCGAGGCCAAGGCGCGCGACAGGTTCTGGAAACCGATGTCGTACATGGCGCCGTCACCACCGATCGCCACCACCGGCGGGCACAGGTGCCATTCCTCGTCGCTGAACTGCTTCCAGTTGAAGTAGGTGAAGAACTCATCGTGCACCGCCGGGTCGTATTCGCCGGCCAGTTCCAGCTTGGCCTGGCGCACCGCCTTGAAGCCCTCGGCCATCTTCGCCATGTGGCCCTCGAACAGGCCGAGCGCCACCGACGGGCTGTCCTGGAACAGGTGGCTGGTCCAGGGGAAGGGGTAGGGGTTGTAGGGGAAGGTCGAGCCCCACACGGAGGTGCAGCCGGTGGCGTTGACGATGCCCATATTGGCGCGGCCCTGGTGCGTCTGGCCGTCGGTGTACTGCCACTTCAGGTGACGCAGTTTCTCCAGCAGCTGGGTGACCCAGCGCAGCCATTGCTGATCCACCGGGCGGGTGCTGTCGGCGATGTCCCTGGCCAGCTCGGTCAGGGTCAGGTCGCTGTCCTTGTGTGAGTCGACCGAGGAATTGAGCGCGGCAACATCACTCAGGTCCATAGATTCGGCCAGCTTCAGGCGTACGTGCGTCTCGAGCTTGTTGATCAGCTCGTCCAGCTCGTTCATCAGGGCGCGCACGCGCGGCTGCATCAGCGCGGTCGCGGTGGCGGCGAACAGGCGGATCGCGGTCTTCTCGCCACAGCCCAGGCAGGCACCGTCACCGGAGACCAGTGACTCGAAGTTCTCCTTGTCCAGCAGCATGGTCTCGAGCGCACCGATCTTCTCGTCCAGATCGTCGATGCGGATGAACTCCGGCCGGGTGTTGGGCAGGTCCATCCACAGCGCCCAGTCCTTGCGCAGCTTCTCCACCGACTCGGCGGTCTGCGGCTCGGACACCAGGGCATTGTCGCCACACACCTCGACACACTCCATGCAGCCCTTGCAGGTGTACGGATTGACCGTGATCGAGAACAGGCCGCCGGAGTTCTTCTCCTTCTTCTCGCGGTTGCTCCAGTAGGGCTTGGTCACGGAGAAGGCGAAGTCGCCGAGCGCCTCGACGAACAGGCCGAACTCGCGCTCGAGATTGGCTTTCTGCTCGCCTTCCAGTTCCGACTCGGCGAGCAGTTCCAGCACCGCCTGGTCGATCAGCTGGTTGACCGGGGATGCCTCGCCCTGCGCCTCGATCAGCACGCGCAGGCGCTTCTCCAGGTTGCGCGATTCGCGGCGCAGATACTCGGTCGGGGTGCCGTGGGTCTCGATGCGCACGATCGCGGCGTTGAAGATATCCGCGATACTGTTGACCAGGCCGGGGATGGCGCTGTCCGGGCACACGGTGTAGCAGTCACCGCAGGCGGTGCAGTTTTCCGCCACGTACTTCGGGTAGGTGAAGCGGATCTGCGTCATGTCGCGGTACACGCCGGTCGCCGCGGGCACCAGGCTGGTGGCCATGAACGGGTCGACCAGGTTGTCCGAGCCGCGCCCGCTGGCATAGAAGGAACCGGTCTGTTCCCAGAAACGGTGCACGTCCGACTGGTGGCCGTCACCCTCGGGCAGGGCCTGCAGCATCAGCGGCAGGTTCGGCCGCTTGCGCGCGCCCTGTGCCGCATTGCCCAGGGTCTTGTCGGTGATCTCCACGATCTCGTCGAAGCCACGGCGCACGATACGCAGGTTGTCCGCGACCACGCGCTCGCCCTTGGCGCCGAACTTGTGGCGCAGCTGCGCCTCGATCGCCTGGAACAGCCCCTCTTCGGTCAGATTGGCACGCTCCATCAGCGGAGAGCCGGCGAAGAAGGCGCCCTGGAAGGCGTTGCCCTGCATGCGCAGTTGCAGTTCCGGGTCGGAGGCCTCCTCGCGCGCGATCTTGAAGCCATCCAGGTAGAACACGCGGATGTCGTTATCGATGATGAATCGCTGTGCCTGAATCGGCAGGGTCGCCCACAAGGCCTCGGCGCTGCCCAGGTCGCTCTGGATGATGAAGGTGCCGCCCTGCTTCAGACCGTACAGCGGGTTGGAGTGGCCGAACACGTTCGGGTCCGGCGACAGCACCACGTCGACATAGTGGTACTCGCAGTTCAGTCGGATCGGCTCCGGCGCCGCGGACAGGTAATAGGTGGTCGGCTGCCCTTTCTTCTCCGAGCCGTACTTGGGGTTGGCGCGGATATCGAAGCCGAGCAGTTCGTACAGCGCCATCGCCAGGTTCTTGCCGGTGGTGATCGCGCCCCAGCCACCGACCGAGTGCATGCGCACCGTGATCGCACCCTGCGGCAGCAGGTCCGGGTTCTCGCTGCCCTTGAGCGCCAGGTCGGCGATGTGCGGATAGGCTTCGAGCAGGTTCTGCTGGCGGATCTCCGCCTTGGGATCGTCCGGCTCGCGCACGAAATCCACGCCCAGGTAGAAGAACTTGCGGTGCTTGCCGTCGGGCAGCATGTTCTCGATCGCCGCCACCAGGCCTTCCGGTTGCAGGTCGCGCGAGCCCAGGCCGTAGGCGCCGGAGTAGATACGCGGCATATCGCCGGCCTGGTAGCTTTCGTAGTGCGGGTACGGTGCATCACCCTTGACCGCGCCGTTCTCCAGACACTTGGTCAGGGCCGAGCGCACCTCGCGGGTCAGCGGCAGGTCCTCGGCCAGCGGCTGGTCGGTGCGCTCCAGCACCACCACGGCCTTGCGCCCTTTCAAGGCCTTGCCGATCAGGTCACCGGGGAAAGGCCGGTACATGGTCAGGTTGACCACGCCGACCTTCAGCTTGCGTGTCTCGCGCAGGTAATCGGCCACCGCCTGCGCCTGGATGATCATCGAGCCCTGGCCGAGGATCACGTACTCGGCATCGTCCATGCGGTACTCGCCGACCCGGTGATAGCGGCGACCGGTCAGCTCGTAGTATTCATCCATCACCTGGTCGGCGATGGCGGAGATGTGTTCGAAGAAGTACGGGCGCTGCGCCGCGACCGCCTGCATAAAGGCGTCCTGGTTCTGCACCACCCCGGACTGCAGCGGATTGTCCACCGACCACAGCTCCGGCACGCGGCGGCGCTTTTCGCCGTAAAGCAGCTTCTGCGCCGGGGTCGGGCAGTCGATGATGTCGTCCGGACGGCCGCAGAATTCCTCGATCAGTTCGCGCTCGGGCACCATCAGCGGTTCGATCAGGTGGGTGGTGAGGAAGCCGTCCTGCGCGACCGCCGCCGGGGTCAGCGACAGCTCGGCGATCTTGCGCCCGATCAGGTTGAGGTCGGCCGCCGCCTGGGCGTTTTCACCGAACACCTGGAAGAAACCGGTGTCGTCGATGCAGTGGTAGTCGTCATGCCCGCAGTGCACGTTGAGCGAGGCCTTGGTGATCGCGCGCGTGCCGATGTTGAGCACGTACGGCAGGCGCTTGCCGACCGCCGCGTACAGCGATTCATGCATGAAGGCGATGCCCTGCGCCGAGGAGAAGTTGGCCGCTCGCAGGCCGCTCATCGACATGCCGGCGGTGACCGCCGCGGCGGCGTGCTCGGACTCGGGCTCGACGAAGATCAAGGGCCGCCCGGAGACATTCACGTGCCCCTTGGCGGTTTCCTCGGCCCAATACTCGCCCATCTGCGTCGAAGGGGTGATCGGATAGGCGCCGGCGGCGTCGGAGGCCTCGCGCTCGCACATGATCACGGCGCTGTTGCCGTCCATCGCCATGCGGATGCCGGGGTACTTGAAGGTCTTGCTCTCTTTCTTTCCGAACATGGGTATGTCTCTTGATAAGAATGCTCACCACAAAGGGCACAAGGATCACGAAGGGATTCGATGAAAGGTCTTCGGTCAGCCAGCGATCATCGGCTTTGTGTTCTTCGTGTCCTTCGTGGTGAATGAATTATCGCGCCGTCACCGGCAGCGCCTGTTTGCGAATGATCTTTTTCGCGTCCTTGCCCACCTGGTAGCCGCCGTGCTGGTCGAACCAGACGATGGCACCGGTCGGGCAGCGCTCGATGGCCACTCGGGAAGCCAGGCTGTTCTTGGAATAGTCAATGGTGGCGAGGTTGTTGCGGATGCTGATCAGGCCCTCCGGGGAGTCCATGGCGCAGCGCTCACAGGCGGTGCAGATCACCTCGCACTCGGCCTCGGCCTGGTCGCCCTTTTCCAGGTTGCGGCAGGCGACGAACAACTGGTGACTGACAGGATGCAGTTCGAACAGCTGTTTCGGGCAGACATCGACACAGTCGCCACAGGCGGTGCAGCGTTCCTCGTCGACCAGCGGCAGGCCGTGCTTGTTCATGCTGATCGCATCGAAGCCGCACACCTCACCGCAATCACCGAAGCCCAGGCAGCCCCAGGCACAGCCCTTGCCGCCGCCCGACACGAGTGCCGCGCCACGGCAACTCTTGACGCCATCGTAACTGGCACGGATATAGGCCACGTGGTCACCGCCGGCGCAGGCCAGGCGCGCCACGCGTTTCTCCAGGTTGCCCAGGCTCACGCCGAGAAAGTCGGCGATGACCTCGTTCATCTCCTTGGAGTTGACGGTGCATTGGGCGGGATCGTACTTGCCGGCGATCAGCCCCTCGGCGAAGGAACGGCAACCCGGCGTACCGCAGGCGCCGCAGTTGGCATGCGGCAGCATCTCCTCGACGTCATCGATGCGTGGATCTTCGTAGACGTACAGCAGCCGGTTGGCGACCACCAGCACAGCCGCGAGGAACAGGCCGAGACTGGCCATGAAGGCCACCGCGATCAAAACCATGTTCATTTCCGACATCGAGTCTCACTCTCGGCACTGCGGATCAGCGACTGCATACAGACCGAATTGTTGCACCGCGCCAAAAATCCTTCACGACTAAATGGAATGCAGTTGTTCTGCGTCAGCTTGTTGCAGCATCGGTCTTGCACATTCCGACCTCTTCGTTATTGGCCGATTTGTTTTTTCTTTGTAATTCAGCCCGTTACCTACACACCAGGAAGCTTCAGCAAGGCAGGAAATGCCCGCTCAATACTAAACATTCAAAACCTCAATGCAAGGCGACAAAATTTCTCCGGCAAGGCATTTGATTCATCAATATTTAATATTTTCGTGGTTAATGCCACGCTGCCGATGGCCTGTTTGCCGGTTGCCGCACGCCCCTCCCCCTCACGGGCGCGGCCGCCCATGCGGATGCGCCGCGAGTGTTTGACCACGGTCACTTGCCAGCCGCATTCCCCTCAATTCACCAGCCAATCAGGCGCATACTAGACTGTTTATCGGATAGCGAAGAGGCAGCTTAGGACCATGCAACAACAACCCATCGAAATCGACGGCCGCCAACTCACCCTCGAAGAATTGATCGGGGAGTTCGAGCAACTGCAGAGCTGTTGCGCAAAGGGCAAAAAGGCCCTCAAGCGTCGCAAGCAGGAACAGGCACTCAAGCCCTACCAGGCGGAATTGCTGCGCCTGCAGAAATACCTGGAAGAGACCGGGCGGCGCATGGTGATCCTGTTCGAAGGCCGCGATGCCGCCGGCAAGGGCGGCACCATCCGCCGGGTGACCCGCTACATGAACGAGAAACACTACCGCGTGGTGGCGCTGGGCAAGCCGACCGATGAGCAGCGCACCCAGTGGTTCTTCCAGAAATACGTGGCGCAGCTGCCGCGCGGCGGCGAGATAGTGCTGTTCGACCGCAGCTGGTACAACCGCGCCATGGTCGAGCCGGTGTTCGGTTTCTGCACCGAGGAGGAATACAAGAACTTCATGCGCGGCGTGGTCGGCTTCGAAAAGGATCTGGTGCGCCAGGGCACCATCCTGGTGAAGCTGTATTTCAGCGTCACCAAGGACGAACAGGCGGCGCGTTTCGAACGCCGCAAGACCGACCCCTTGCGCCAATGGAAACTGAGCGAGGTGGACGTGCAGGCGCAGGAGCGCTGGGACGATTTCACCAACCAGAAATACGAGATGCTCAAGCGCACCCACACCAGCCATGCGCCCTGGACGGTGATCCGCTCCAACGACAAGCAGCTGGCGCGCCTGAACGCGATGAAGGTCATCCTCAATGCCGTGCCCTACCAGCGCGGCAACGACGAACTCGACTTCGTGCCCGACCATGACATCGTCATCTCCGGCGCGCGTGAGGTGGAGATCATGGAGGCCGAGCGCCTGCGCAGCGGCAAGTTCGCCGGCTGACAAGGCAATCGATCGACCCGGCCCGGCATTGCGCAAACTCAGGGGGCCTAGCCCCCTGTGTCGCTGTTCAAGGCGAGAGCCGAAACGGCCAAGCCGATATCCCCTTGCGAGTTCGCGTCCGCCGCTAGGCGGAAGTTTCCCCGTGTCGGTGCCACAATGGCTTGAACAGAGGTGCCGGCCGGCCGATTTCCGGCCTTGCATCGGGGCTGCGCAACCGGAGCCATGAACCAGACCAGCATCACCCGCCACAGGCTGCGTAGTCTGCTGCACACCCTGCTGCTGATCGGCGGCATGGGCCTGCTGCTGGCATTGTGCGCAGAGCTGCTGTTCGGCAGTGGCGTCTGGCCCTGGGTATTTGCCGGGGTGGCGCTGTCGATGGCGGCCATGCCGCAGATGCCGCCGCAATGGGTACTGATGATCAACCGTGCACGCCCGCTGTCCGCCGGGCACTCGCCGCGCCTGGCGCTGCTGATCGAGGAACTGGCCGGGCGGGCGGGACTGCCGCAGCCGCCGGGCCTGTACTGGATCCCCAGCCGCGGGGTCAACGCCTTCGCCCTCGGCAATCGTCGCAACCCGGCCATCGCCATCACCGACGGCATGCTGCAGTTGTTGACGCTGCGCGAACTGGCCGGCGTGCTGGCGCACGAGACCAGCCATCTGGCCAACAACGACACACGCCTGATGAACCTGGCGGACCTGATCAACCGCCTGACCCACATGATGTCGCTGTTCGGCCTGCTGCTGGTGCTGCTCAGCCTGCCGATGCTGTTGCTGGGCATGGCACAGCTCTCGCTGGGCGCGATCGGCCTGTTGCTCGCCGCCCCCTTTCTCAGCGCACTGCTGCAACTGGCCCTG
>Ga0272444_10005744_pt1 | contig 10693 bp, 7 predicted proteins | sample SSMForm13_FD_201033 | JGI IMG/M metagenome (GOLD analysis project Ga0272444, IMG submission 201033) | Marine sediment archaeal communities from Little Sippewissett salt marsh, Falmouth, MA, United States - SSM-Form-13 | ecosystem: Environmental > Aquatic > Marine > Wetlands > Sediment ...
CTTCGTCGTGAAGCGAAAGCAAAGGCTCGAACACCCGACTCTGGTACTCCTCCGGGATGCCTTCGCCATTGTCCTCAATCTCGAACTCGATCCACTCGGCGTGAAGCCGGGACTGGATCGACAGGTAGGGCTCCGGCCTCCCTTGAAGCGACTCCAAGGCATTACGAATCACCTGCTGAAGAACCAGCGCGCTTTGCTGGGCGTCCACGTAACCGTCGGGCAAATCCTCCGCCAAGCGCACCCGCCATTCAACGCCGGCCGCCGCTTCAGTCTCAAGCCGCTTGAGCGTGCGTTCACAAATCCGATTCAGCGACACCGAAGTCTGAACAAGGGGCTGAGGGATCGCAACGCCCATGAGATTGTTAATCAGTCGCTTCGCCGATTGGATCGAGTTCTCAATCCGCAGCAGGCGCTCCCGGTCAATCGGGGACAGCTGGCCGGTCTTCAAAATCATCTGCGTATAGCCCAAAACCGGCACGAGTTGATTGTTGAGACGCCGCGTCAGGCGAGCCAGCAACTGGTCGGTTGTGGCCGCTTTTGCCGGCAGCCCTTCCTCGATCGGCGCCGCGGACAGCGCTTGAAGCGCGAGGCGAACCTCTTGACTCTGCGCCAGCCGGAGCCGCTCGTTTCGAACGTTCTCCATCAGCAAAGCGCCGATTTTTACAAACAGGTCGATGCCCTGAAGGTTGTCCTGAACGAGGAGATCCGCCTCGGCCCCGAGTCCCAGGATCAGCCATCCTTGCTCACTTCGCATGCCAAGCAACGGACAAATCACCACCTGTTCCGCGCCGGCCCGTTGAAGATAGTCCGCCAGCGCCGGCGGCAGTCGGTCCAGCTGTTTCATAACCAGTGATTGAATTCCCTGCCGATGCGCGGTCGCCAGCGCAGCAAAGGCTTCCGGGGACAGACTTTCGGGCGCACCTGGATGCGCTCGACCCGTGACTTCTTCTCCGACCAGGAACAACCCGGGTTCCGAGTCGCCAAGATAGAGCAGGATCAAATCGGTGCCCAACAGCGAGGCCAGCTCATCCACCATCTTCCGGCACAGATAGGGCTCCTCCAGCTGACCGGCGATATCTCCCGCCGTGGCCATCAGGATCGTCAGGAGGTTGACTTTTTTGGACAACAGCCCCCCAATAGCCGAGTAAGCTTTCAAGCGTTCCTTTCGAGACCGCTCCAGAGGGGCTCGAAACAAATTCAGGCAATTGATCTGCTCTAAAAGCTTTTCGACCACCGGGCTGCACCGATCCAGCCGAAGGCTGATCCCCCGCTGCTCCAACTGCGTCTGAACCATGATCAAAGCCCCGAGCGCCGCACTGTCCAAATACGCGATTTGCTCCGTTTGGAGCAGCAGCTCATCGCCTTCTTCCAATGGCAGCCGGTCGACTGCGGCCAGGAATGCTTCGGTGTTGGACGCCGAAAACTCGCCGCCGAGGGACAGCTCGTAGCCTGAGGCAATCTTGCATTCATCGACTACAAAAGACATTGACTCCTCCGAATCTCCGCCGACCGAAATCCCCTCGGGCAACGCTCTGCGAAGGCAACCGATTCAAATCGCATAACTTCTTCATTTAAGCACGTTCGGCAAAAAGTTTCCAGGAAAGATATCGAAAACGCGGCCTAAAGCGCCGAATTTTCGACGGCAATCCGCCCCAACTGCAAGGCTTGTGGGAACTTGCGCAAGAACGATCAGTCGTTCTTTCCGCTTTCCGCCGGGCGCTTTTCAGCGCTATCCTGCCGGGAACGGCGATACTGAAGCGCCGCGCCCACCAATCCCGAAAAAAGCGGGTGAGGCTCCCGCGGACGAGATTTAAATTCCGGATGAAATTGCACGGCGACAAACCAGGGATGCCGCGCAAGCTCGACAATCTCGACCAAATCCTTCTCCTGATAGAGCCCGCTGACGAGCAGCCCTTGCGCCTCGAACCGATCCCGATAGGCATTGTTGAACTCGTACCGATGCCGGTGACGTTCCCAAACCAAATCCTCCCCATAGGCCGCTCGAGCTCGACTGCCCGGCTTCAAGGTGCAGGGATAGGCCCCGAGCCGCATGGTTCCCCCCTTATCCTGTATATCGACCTGTTCATCCATCAGGTGAATGACCGGATGGGGGGTGGTTTCATCCAGCTCGGTGCTACTGGCATCGTCCAAGCTCAAAACATGGCGGGCGATTTCGATCACCGCGCATTGCATCCCCAGGCAGATGCCCAGAAACGGCACCCCGTTGTCCCGGGCATAGCGAACGGCCCGGATCTTCCCCTCCAATCCGCGTGATCCGAATCCCCCGGGAATAAGAATCCCGTCGCACGGCGCCAGGAGCCGGTCCGCGTTCCCCGTTTCCAGCGAATCGGCCTCCACCATCAAGAGATTCACTCGCGCGTGGTGTGAAAATCCCCCGGCGTCCAGGGCCTTGTCAATCGACTTGTAGGCGTCCTGGAGCTTGGTGTACTTGCCGATAATACCGATCGTGACCTCGTGCTCGGGCGCTCGATGAATCTCGACAATGCGCTTCCAGTCCGACAAGTCGCCCTGGGGGGCTTCGATCCCGAAACGCTCCAGAACCAGATCGTCCAATCCCTGCTGCCGAAGGCGCAACGGGATTTCATAAATCGAATCCTTGATGTCATGCGCGGTAATCACCGCTTGCGCAGTCACGTTGCAAAACAAGGCAATCTTCTCGCGCATCCCCTGAGACAGCGTTTGAGAAGCGCGACAGAGAAGAATGTCGGGAGAGATACCGATTTCGCGAAGTTCCTTGACGCTATGTTGGGTCGGCTTGGTCTTGGGCTCCTGCCCTGAACCGACGACGGGAACCAGGGTCAGATGAAGAAACAGCGCGTTTTGTTTTCCGACATCGAGACCGAACTGCCGAATCGCCTCCAGGAACGGAATGCCTTCGATGTCTCCAACCGTGCCACCGATTTCCACAATATGAATGTCCACCGGGTCCTGTTCGGCTGCCTGAAGGATACGGGATTTGATTTCATCGGTGATATGAGGAATCATTTGCACCGTTTGGCCCAGATAACCGCCCTGCCGTTCCCGTTGAATCACGGCTTGGTAGATCTGTCCCGTGCTGATGCTATTCAGGCGGGTCAATCGGGTATGCGTAAACCGCTCGTAATGCCCAAGATCGAGATCGGTCTCCGCCCCATCATCCGTGACGTAAACCTCCCCGTGCTGGTAGGGACTCATGGTGCCCGGATCGACGTTGATGTAGGGATCGATCTTCTGCAGGCTGATCTTGAGTCCCCGCGCCTCCAACAACGCGCCGAGGGAAGAAGCGGCCACCCCTTTTCCCAGAGAAGAGCAAACCCCACCGGTTACGAAAATATACTTTGTCATCATTCAATCCCCCAAACGAAATCTCCGGGCATCGAGACGTGGCCAATGATTCATGCCTTGAACGACAATAGAATGTATGATGCACAATGCGTTTGACTTAAGGCTTGACGAAGTGCGGGTTCCGACCGTGCCCGGTAGGAAATTTTGCACGGGACATAAACCTAGGCTCGACCGGCAAAAATGTCAACTGAAATCCTTCAGTCTCGCTCCCCCAGCGTACGGACTCGCGGGAAAAGCCATTAGTGCGTCTTTATGTGCCAGATCCCCCGCTCTCCATGAATCGCTTCAGTAATGTTGCCTGTCAAATCTCCAGTCCTCTTCAACGGCGGCAAAGTCAGCCGCAAGGCTTGCCCTTGGCACTTCATAGAAGGATTAAATAAGACTTGACGCCCTATTCGCCGAGTGAGAAACTTAGATTTCATAGAGTGAAGTGTGAATCGGTTCAAGAGAAGGGGAGGTGATAACCCCCATGGGTCTTGTGACATGAGGGATTGGAACTCGATCACAGGAAAACTTTTGTGGTTTAACTCACTATTGTTTGAGTAAAGGAGGCAGTAAAAAACTATGAAACGAATTCTCTGTATGATTGTGATTCTCTTTTGCATGGCGTTGGTTCAACCCGGTCTTGCCCAAACATTCACTTATTCCCACGTCATTGACGTAACCGGTATCGGAGACATCCCCACGGGCATCGCCTATAACGACGGGAAGATTTACACGGTCACGTTTAATGACCGCAAGCTGATCGAAATCACCGATCCCCAAAATTCGGTCTTGGCGAGTGCTTCTGTCCTGGCCGACGCATCCGGTTTAACAACTTGGCCTGCGGATCGGGGAATGAACGGGGTCAGCGTCGATCCCGTCAGCGACGACATTTTTGCAACGGGAGATCCAGGAACCGGCGCGGCGGTCTTTCGCTTCAGCGCCGCCGGCGCTCTCGTTGCCAGCTTGACCGATGCCAATGGAGGGCACCGAGCTTCAGGCTGCACGATTTGGGGCAGCACGCCGAACCTTCTTGCCTGTCAAACGAACTACGCCCTGTTTAACATCCATGGAGACCTATCGGGATTCATGGGGTACAACAGCTTGGGCGTCAACCTTTACTATCGCGATGTTGTCCTTGTGGGAGATGACTTTTATACGGCTTATACAAACGGCTCGACAACGGATGGCATCGTGAAAGCCACAGGAGGAACTCCGGACAATGGGCTGGCTGGTTATACCGGCTCCAACTGGCTGAGTCTCGCCTCGGGAACCTGGACCGCGGCCTGCGGAATCGGTTACTGGGATAACTCCGGAGCAGGAACGGAATACCTCATCTTCGCCAATCAGGTCGACCACACGGTGGATTTCTACGACTTGGCCGATACGAGTAAGGATATTGTCCTCGATGCGACTTCTGGCAATGGTGGTGGGATGACCGATCCCAATGATGCGGTTGTCGCCATGATTGGGGGAAGTGAGTATCTGTTCGTCACCAATGGAATGTCGAACGAAATCTACGTTTTTACGGGCCCGAACTCCGTGGATGAATGGGACAAGTATTAATTTAACTTTCCCATTATCAAGACGTTAGATGACATCCGGTACGGGGAGGGGGCGGCGATTCGCCCCCTCCTTTTTCACCTTTTGAGTTACTTTTCTTGAAGGACTGATCGAAACCGCTCAAAAAAAAGCAGTTAACCCTCTGCCAAAGTTAAGGTTAACATGATATTTAGAGTCAAGTGCTGTTTTTCGATACGAAATTCATTGACAAAGCAATTGAGGTCCATTAGATTTCCTCCTATTGAACCGGTTCAAGGATTATTAGAATCACTCATACATTTCAACTAAACGGAGGTTCTGTCCAATGAAGTCCAAAGGTTTTACCCTCATTGAGCTGCTGATCGTGGTAGCAATCATTGGGATTCTGGCGGCAATCGCGATCCCGAACTTTTTACAGGCCCAGGTTCGAGCCAAAACCGCTCGCACGATGGCCGATCAGCAGAGTATCGCTCTGGCGTTGGAGCAGTACAACGTCGATAACACGGCGTATCCGCCGACCTGTGGCAGTGCTCCCCTTCCCCCTTACTGCCCCGCTGGGGGAATGCCGTTAATTGACCGAATCAAGGGATTGACCACTCCCGTTGACTACCTGTCTAATTATCCCACGGACGCCTTTGGATATGAGGTCCCGGGTTTTAATGACAACAAGTATTATCTTTACTATGACCCGAGGGATTCCGAAGGCTGGATCGATCATCGCTTCGTACCCGAGGCGGGGTGGGGCGGCGGCGTCCCGCGCACCGGGCAGTACACGATTCAGGGCTTCGGCCCGGACAACGAGTTGGAAACCATCCTGATTTTCTGGAAGGGCGCTACGCCCACGTTTTTCTACGGCTACGATCCAACGAACGGGACCATCAGCCGGGGAGACATCTATCGCTTCGGACCGTAATTCCCGGCGGAAGGCCTGCGTGGCGAAAAGCCGATTGGGCCGTTCGTGGAAAGATCTCTCAATGCAACCTTTGGCAGCAAGCACGCGATGTCGCTTGCTGCTTTTTCATTGGTTCCCCGGGCCGCACGCTCGACTCAATCGGATCGGGAGGGTTGAATGGTGGGACGCATCGCGATGAGAAACAGCGTCGATTCCTTTCCCCGGCTTCGACTTGCGCCGTGGATCAGCTGAATCGCTCCGTTCTGAATCAGGAGTTCGCCCTGGATCGGCTGGTCGCCAAAAAGCGAATTCAGCAGCGGATTTCGCCGGCGCCGCTCGTCGCGCTGGTCCCGAAACCGGGTCGCCAGAGCGATTCGCACCCAGTCTCGTTCAACAACCGTGGGCAACAGCTGAAAGAAGTATCCCGTTCGCGAGGCGGCCGAATCGGGGGCGGCATCCTCGGCCCCGGCCAGGGGAAATACCACTTCGATTTCCGAGCCGTTGGCAACCGAGACGTCGCGTTGGCCGAAAACCTTCGTTCCCGAAGATCGCGCCACCTTGTTCCAGAATGCTTCCTGCTCTTTCGTCTCGGATTGGGGAACGCGGGTGAGAAATTTCGTGACCTTCAATTCTTCCCATCGCTTTTGAGGAACCTCAAGAATCGTGATTCTGAAGCCCACTTCGACCTCGGCCGCGGTGAAGGACTCGACCGGTTCCTGAGACTCCCCTCCAAAAACCACTCTTCCCGATTCGATTTGAAAGGAGGTCTCCAGCCATCCGGCCAGTGTATTCAGTAAAACACCCAGTGTATCGCCCTTCAGCGTTCCTGTAATCGGTCGATCGACAAGGGTTTCCGAACAGTCGATTTCGATTCGAAACACCTCTCCCAGCTGGGTCAAGACGTCGGCCAAGGGAGTATCGGCATAAATCCAACGCTGACCCGCGCGGTTCGGCGCTTGTCGAACCTGATCCTCCGCACTCGGCAAGAGCACGAGAATGCCTTCCACCGTAAACCACTCCCAATCCTCGGACCGCTGTAATCCCGCCAGGGCGTCGGCCAGCGAATCTGCCTCAATCTGTTGCCGAAGCGCCCCGCGCGCCGCAAGTCGAGAGTCCAAGAGCACCGGCAAGCCATAAACCTCGCCGAGCCGTTTGGCGGTCCGGGCCGGGGACACCGGATCGAGCGTGATTCGCCGGCGCAACGGCTCGGATTCCTTCGGCAGGTTTCGTTCGGGCTGCAGTCGCAGCCAGGCCGCCTGACGAGATTTGAGATGCAAATGCTTCGGGCCGAGCATGTCATAGGACAATCCCAAGGCCGGGAAGATCACGTTGAAAACCGTATCGACGGAGCGAACCTGCAATCCTGCGGGAACCCGATCGCCGCTCAGCGTCGGCTCCGCCGTCACGACGTAGTCCAAGCCGATGCCTTGAAGCAAGATACGAATCCGCTGGGACAGGAGAGTGGCTCGCTCATCCCCCCGGCTCACGCCGCAAAGCAAAACCGCGATCACCCCGGCAACGAGAAGCGGACCGAGAACTCGACGCTGAAAGCGTTCGAGACCCGGGACGCCCCTTCGTCCCAAACAGTCGTCCCGCAGGCCGAAGTACCGGTCAAGATCCGTCATCGGGTTGGCCTTCCGTTCTGTGCCCGGAGAACGACTCGGGCAGAAAATACTCGCTCATTTTACCGGGGAACTTTCCATAGTAGCATTCCTCGATCTTGTCGGTATTGCGCAAGGAGCCTTGAGGAATTCTCCAATAAATCGGTTGATAGCGCGCGGCGTCGAGGATTCCCTCCCCGCCAAGCAGTTGACAGTGAAGCACCAAGAGCATCGCAAGACCATGGGAATTATGAACTCGTTTTGAGGTGGCCTCAAAAAGCAGCGGCCGATCGATATGGACCATGCGGTTGCGCAGGGGCAGCAAGAACGCGACGGGGAGCTTGGGCTGCGGATTCAAATAAAGATGAATCGTCAGAGCAACGTACTGCGGGCTGAGGTACCGAAACTGAGCGGAGCCGATCAGCTGCTTTGCCAGCTCAGTGGACTGCAATTGAACTTGAAGATCCTGATATTTCCTGTCCTCCAGCCGCAGCGTCTGCCGGGCAGCCAGCGCCGTGCCGGGAAGCCCTTTGATCTGATCCACTTTGCTTTGTATCTGGTCGCTTGAAAGCGAATCGGAATCCGCGACAAAACGGTCCATGTCCTCCAACTGCCAGTCGTCCAGCGCAATACGCCAGAGATCGAACGTCAATTCCAGCTCAGGCGGGGACAACCGATTCCGGTTCAGCGCCGGCAATTCCCCTCGAAGAATCAGGTAGAAACATCCATTGTGAACCGCATAGGCGAGGCCTTGCTGCCGGCACAGGGAGTCAATGACGTCCCCGGCGGTTTCGCCGCGCACCGTGCCGGTGAACCGCAGGTTCGCCACGCGCTTGGAAAGACAGAGGGGAATCCCCAAGTCAAGCGACAGTTCCCGGGCGAGATCCTTAAAAGAAATGGTGTCATAGGTCCATTGCCGCCAGCGCGGGACCGCAAAATTCATCACTTGTTCTTCTTGAGACGGCAAAATAACGATCGAATCCGCAGTAACGGCCCACTGCCAGCCCGACAAGGCGCAAACGCGATCCAAGTACTGCTTCACCGTGACTTTCCCTTGCTCGAATCGGATCGGACGGGGTTGAATCCGAGCGTCCACGAGAACGTTGAATTGCAGATGCTTTCTCAGATCTTCTTCCAAACGACCGATGCTCGCCTGGGCAATCCGCAGATCCAGCGGCTGATCCAGGTTCAACTTCGTCTTCGGCGGCACTTCGGGTCGGGGACCGGACCAGGGACGGGCCAGGGGCGTCAATACCAGCGTATCCTCTGATTCTTGCCGCCAAGTCGCTCCTTGACTGGGCAAGACCGTTTCCAGCAGCGAATCCACGGAGATGTCCCGAAGCGCTAGATTTAATCGCCGTTCGGCCAGCCGGGGATCGACCTCGACCTTGCGTTGCGTTACCCGGCTCAATTGCTCGGCAAGATCCTGGAAGGACGCTTTGCGAAGATTCAACAGCGCCATCCGAATTTCCTTCGGATGGAAGCCCCGAGGCGTATCGGCGAACAGTGACGGCGCGCTCGGCAGACCGCTCAGCGCCAACAGGGCCAGCATCACCATCGCTTTCGGCATTCTTCGCTGCAATTGGGTCCCTTCCTTTCGTTTCACCGCGAAAGCGGCCCTCGGGCAATCCCCCCGGATTGCCTTGCAAAGCCGCCCGGCTTGCATCCCCGGCCATCTTTCGAGATACTAGCGGGGAGAGTACACCAAACGGTCGGAAAGGACAATTGTCATGGCCTACGCCCATTTGAGGGATTTCCTTGACGCTTTACAAAAGGCCGGGGAATTAGTGGAGATCACCGAGCCGGTAGACCGGGATTTGGAGATCACCGAGATCGCCGATCGAGTCAGCAAGCAGCCCGGCGGCGGCAAGGCCCTCCTTTTCAAAAACGTCAAAGACTGCGCGATCCCGCTGTGCATTAACATCTTCGGCTCGGACCGGCGCATGAAAATGGCCTTGGGCATTCAACGCTATGAGCAGATCCACGACCGGCTGATGACTCTGCTCAAGGCGACCCCTCCTACGACATGGAAAGAAAAACTCGCCATGCTGCCGAGACTGGCGGATATGGCCTCCTGGTCTCCGAAACCGGTCAAAAGCGGCCGCTGCCAGGAAATCGTCGAAACCGAAAGGCCGGATCTCAATCGCCTTCCCATCATGAAATGCTGGCCGCTGGACGGTGGGCGGTTCCTGACGCTGCCGATGGTGATCACGAAGCACCCCGAGACCGGACTGCGCAACGTCGGCATGTACCGGATGCAGGTCTATGACGAGCGAACCACCGGCATGCACTGGCAGATGCACAAGGTGGGGGCCGAGCACTTCCGGCGTGCGGGACAGCGGATGCCGGTCGCCGTGGCGCTGGGCGGCGATCCGGCGCTGACGTACGCGGCCACGGCGCCCTTGCCGCCGATGCTGGACGAGTTGCACTTCGCCGGTTTCCTGCGGGACAAGGCCGTGGAGACGGTCCGATGTAAAACCATCGATCTCGAAGTCCCGGCCGACGCCGAGATTGTCATCGAGGGCTTTGTCGATCCCGCCGAGCCACTGCGGCAAGAAGGCCCCTTCGGCGACCACACCGGGTATTACTCGCTGGAGGACGATTACCCGGTGTTTCACGTCACGGCGATCACGCACGCGCGGGAGCCGGTCTATCCTTCAACCATCGTCGGCCGGCCGCCCCAGGAAGACGGGTATCTCGGCAAGGCAACCGAACGGATTTTCCTGCCGCTGATGCAATTGACCTTCCCGGAGATTGTCGATATCAACCTGCCGGTCGAAGGCATCTTTCACAATCTCGTGATGGTTTCGATTCGAAAGGCATATCCGGGTCACGCGCGGAAGGTCGTGCACGGTCTATGGGGAACCGGCCAGATCATGTTCTCCAAGTTTGTCATCGTGGTCGACGAGAACGTCAACGTTCAGGACCCGCGCGAGGTGCTCTGGCGGGTAGGCAACAACGTCGCTCCGCAGCGCGACTGCTTCTTTCAGATGGGGCCGGTGGACGTGCTCGACCACGCCTCGGAGCATTTCGCCTACGGCAGCAAGATGGGCATCGACGCCACGGCCAAATGGCCCGAGGAGGGATTCACCCGCCCGTGGCCGCCGGACATTGTCATGAGTGCCGAGGTCAAGCAACGCATTGACGCTCTTTGGGATCGTCTGGGAATTGAGTAGCACTCGGGCGGCGGGTGCGTTATAATTATAAATCTGTAGGGTGGATTTCAATCCACCTGTTGTCCTCTAACACATGCTGTCCGTATAAAAAAAGGACCAACAGGTGGGATAAAGCCCACCCTACTGAAACTGCTGAAAAAAAATACTCCACCCTG
>Ga0272444_10005745_pt1 | contig 10693 bp, 9 predicted proteins | sample SSMForm13_FD_201033 | JGI IMG/M metagenome (GOLD analysis project Ga0272444, IMG submission 201033) | Marine sediment archaeal communities from Little Sippewissett salt marsh, Falmouth, MA, United States - SSM-Form-13 | ecosystem: Environmental > Aquatic > Marine > Wetlands > Sediment ...
GATCATGAGAATCACTTTAATCCACAGTAGGGTTAGGAGCAATGATGGCGCTCGAGTTTGATTGCCTCTTCCGTGGCCATGTCCTAGTATGACCATAGGGTTTAGATCTGAAATCTTCAGCTAGGAATGGTTTAGTCCTGGAATCCCGCATGGAAAGAAGCGACCTTTGTACAGGCCCTGATTGGGAGGCTCAGAAAAATGGGTTTCTTTGTCTCTTCAATGTGACGATTTGTCAGCTGGCGGTGTGGGCACTATTGCCCCTGGCTGTAGGTTTCATATCGTGTGAAAGAGAGGAAGTGAATCTCCGTGAAGCCCCTGAAATGTCTCTCAACCTAACGACCACGATATGTGCGAAGTTGGCCTCGAAGGGGCTCGAAGCATGATGAAGCGCTACATTCCTGATGGGGGGTACATACAGAATTGGGGGAGGTTCGGTGAAAAGGAGCAGATGGGTTTTGTCATTATTGACTGCCTGATTAACCTCGATCACCTCTATTGGGCTGCGGATGAAACCAGCGATCCTTCATTTGCCTCGGCGGCAACTAGCCATGCAGATCGCACTCGCACAAGCCATGTGAGACGGGACAGCTCAAGCTTCCAAGTCGTTCAGTTTGACCCTGGCACAGGTCAAATGCTGAGAGGCTTCACAAAACAAGGATGTAGAGATGAAAGTACTTGGAGTCGGGGTCAATCCTGGGTTATCTATGGATTTGCGAGGTTCTACAAGAATACCTTGGAAAAGAGGTTCCTTCAAACCGCAATGAATATGGCAGACTGGTTCATTGAGCGACTTCCAGCGGATTTTGTGCCCTACTGGGACTTTTCCGCGCCAAAGATCCCAGACGGACCTCGCGATACGGGCTCTGCCTCGATGGCAGCTTCTGGCATGCTGGAACTGGCACTTCTTGTGGAGGATTCAGAGCGAGCCATCCATTACCGCAGGACAGCTGGTCAGATCCTTGCTTCGTTAACAGAGAACTACCTAACCGAAGATCTCCCGGGACGCAATGACGGTGTACTCTCACTGGAAGCACTTATTCCTATAAAATTGGGCGAAGCGTAAATCAAGCTTGTATTTGGGGTGATTTCTATTATCTGGAGGCTTTGCTTAAGTGGAATGAGGATGAACTCTGAACATTCCGGAATGTCATCGGAAGTCGAAAAGGTTGAAGCGGAAGTGAAGGGAGTACTGCTTAATGGGGAAGTCTATGATGACGATGCCCTGGGACGAGTTGGAGGACTTCTGATACACGAACTGGAGAAGGTTAAGTGTAGGCTGGAGACGTTTAGGCTTCGGAACAAAGAAATTGTACCTTGTCAGGGGTGTTTCGGATGTTGGGTCAGGACCCCTGGCGAATGCCTGATGGAAGACGACTCCAAGGCCATTGTCAGAGCAATGGTGGGCGCCGATCTGATTGTTCTTCTGACTCCAGTCACCTTCGGCGGATACTCCTCTGAGCTGAAGAAGGCTTTGGACCGCTCTATCTGCCTCGTTTCCCCATTTTTCATGACTATCCACGGGGAGACTCACCACAAGCCCAGATACGATTGGTCGCCGCGCCTTCTTGGTATTGGGGTGACTGAAGACAGAGATTCCGAATGCGTACAGATATTCACTTCCTTAGTAGAACGGAATGCTATCAATTTCCATGCTCCGGCGTACTCTGCATCTGTGATCGATCCAAAGAGCAGTCTGCAAGATATGCGCTCTGATCTTGCAAGGGCGATTTCTGAATTGGAGATTTTCTAATGCGGCAATTCGAAAGCGCTCTGTTGATGTTAGGTAGTCCAAGAGCCCACTCCGAGAGTAATTCGTATTCGCTGGGATCGTATCTTCTGGGCCAGTTAGAAAAAAAAGGTGTCAAGACTTCGTTGGTCCACGTAAATCGGGCGCTGCGCTCCGATGGCGCTTTTGCGAAGCTGCGAGACAGCTTGGATCGGGCAGACCTGGTCGTTCTATCTTGTCCCCTTTACGTGGACAGTCTTCCCGCCTCCGTAATACACGTAATGGAAATGCTGGCTGGGGAGAGGAAGGTGCAAGATGTGTCCCGGAAACGCTTTCTAGCCATCATTAACTGCGGATTTCCTGAGAGTAAGCATACAGAGATCGCCTTGGCTATTTGCCGTCGTTTTGCTAAGGAAGCTGGAATGAAGTGGGAAGGTGGCTTGGGACTTGGCGGCGGTGAGGCCTTAGGAGGGAGACCACTGGAAGAGGTTGGAGGTCTGGCCCGCAATGTTAGAAACTCACTCAGGCTTACGGCTGAGTCGTTAGTAAAGGGAGATCCCGTTCCTGAGAGCGCGAAGGAACTGATTTCCAAGCCCCTAATCCCCTCTTTTCTTTACCGATGGATAGGGCACTGGGGTTGGAAGCGCCAGGCCAAGCAATATGGCGTAAAGAAAGACCTGATGGCTCGTCCTTTCCTGCAAGATCACTGAAGCAGAGTGAGGAATACCCCTGCTGCCATTGCGGAACCAATCACGCCCGCTACGTTCGGTCCCATGGCTGCCATCAAGGGGTTAACCTCGCCGTCAGTGTGATCTGAGACGAACTTCTGAACCACCCTGGCAGCCATTGGCACGGCTGATACACCCGCTGCTCCAATACATGGATTGATCTTCCTGGCTTGGGGAAGAAACACATTCAGCCCCTTAGCAAATATGATCCCACCGGCGGTACTAAAGCTGAAGGCCACAATTCCAAGCAGGAGAATCATCAGAGTCTGAGGATTCAGAAAGTGCTCACTGTCCATGGTTGCACCGACCGTCAGTCCAAGGAAGATGGTGACAGTGTCGATCATGGCACCGCCTGCCGTCTTGCGTAATCGCTCAGTGACTCCACTCTCCCGAATCAGATTGCCAAACATGAGCATTCCGATGAGAGGCGCACTAGAGGGTACTGCCAGAATCGACACCAGTCCCGTGCAGACAGGAAACAGAACAACCGCTGCTTTGGAAACAGGTATTGGCTTAGAAATTGGGATCGCCCTCTCTCGCTTCGAGGTCAGCAGGCTAAGGATAGGAGGCTGTATGATTGGAACGAGTGCCATATAGCTGTAAGCAGCGAGTGCGACCGGACCTAAGAGATGTGGCGCCAGTTGACTCGAAAGGAATATCGAGGTCGGGCCGTCTGCTCCTCCTATGATCCCAATACTGGCAGCTTCCTCGACAGTAAAATCAAATAGATAGACGGCCCCAAGCGCAGCGACGAAAATACCTAGTTGAGCCGCTGCCCCGAGCAAGAATGTGACCGGTCTTCCCAACAGTGGGCGAAAATCGGTCAAAACCCCTACTCCAAGAAACACGATTGGTGGAAGCAATTCTGTCTTTATTCCACTTCGGTAAATCAGGCCGATGATACCTTCACCATAAGAGCCCATATCCGCAAGAGGCAAGTTCGCCAGCAGAATTCCAAAACCGATAGGAATCAGCAGAAGCGGTTCGTATTCTTTCTTTATGGCCAGATAGATCAGGACGCCCGATATTCCAAACATTACCCAGTTACCCAGCGTAGTGTGGGCGATACCGGACTGCCGGAATAGTTCGAGAAAAAACTCCATACTCAAACTCCTGCCTAAGAGATGGTCAATATGGGTGTAGAGGAGTCTATTTCGTCGCCGATGCTGCCGTGGACGGCGGAGACAACTCCCGAGCATGGAGCCTTGATATCATGTTTCGCTTTCATTGCCTCTACGGCTGCAACCACCTGTCCCTTGGTTACTTGGTCGCCCAACTTGACGAGAATATCCACCACCTGAACCAGCCCAGTGAAAGCTGAGAATACGGGAGTTCCAGCACCCTGAATTGTCTTCGATCCGGCAATACTTCCTTGCTCCGACTGTGCATCAAGCGGCTCTACCGTCACAACAAATGTGCGAACATTTCCGTTCTCTTCGACCTGGCAACGTGACTTCACAGGTCCAGTGATTCCTTGTGCTGGGGCCTGCTGTTCTTGAACCGGAGCGGACTTAGGTGGATCTTTCTTTTTAAGAGGAATATCAATTTTTCCTTCGCCCTTAAGCAACTTGATACCTTCATTCAGTTCCAGCTTCTTTCCTGGGACCATAGCGGAGAGAACCAGAAAGATATTACGATCGCTCACTGGCAGATTCATTTCCTGTAGCGCTTTTCTGGCTGGTTCAATATTCTTGGGCGCTGCCTCAAGAGGGTCTCCGTCAAAGACGGGCAGTCCAAGTTGGTCGGACGCTATCTGTACGACTTCCGGGTCGGATGGAAGCGGAGTCACTCCGAAGTAGCCCAACACAGAACGCCCGTATCCAGCCTCAATTTTCTCCCAACGTCCAAACATGACATTGTTGAAAGCCTGTAGCCAATATTGCTGGCTTCCTGGAGTTACGCTGGTCCAGGCCCCTCCCGCTTCCACTACGACAGGAAATTCGGCCAGCACTTCTCCGTACTTGTGGAGAATACCTGCCTTTACCATCATGTGAACATTGGGCCCAATAGCTCCTCCTGGCATGGGAAATCCCAGAACCCTTGCGTCTGGCGTGGTTGTTGTAGGGTTGAAATCGTAATCTGCCAGACCTTCACTCAGCAGGCTCTCGATCTCGGGCATCTTTGAGGCGTCTATATCCAGTGAATAGCCCGTACCTTTCAATGCATGTGCGACAGAACGAACATCAGGTTGTACCGTACCGCTCGCCATCGGTCGAACCGACAAATCAATCCCATCCACGCCAGCCTCTATTCCCGCAAAATAACAGGAGACAGCTGTGCTGGCTGTATCGTGAGTATGCAACCAGACAAGTGTCTCAGGAGGTGCTATCTTCTTGAGGCCAACAACAGTGTCATAGATCGTCTTGGGATCACATGTTCCGCTGGCATCCTTCAGGCAAATGCTGTCGATCCTGATATCACTTTCCACTAAGCGACGACCGATTTCGACATAGAAGTCCGAGGTGTGAACAGTATCTGAGTGAAATGGAAGTCCCATCAAAGCGATACAAACTTGATGGTGCATTCCGGCATCGACAATGGGACGACCGGTGTTGACCAGGTTCCGAACATCATTCATATAGTCGAAGTTTCGGTCCCAGGTTGTGCCGGCTTCTTGCATTAGTTTAGCTTGGAGACTAAGCCCTTCAAGGGATTGAGTAGTGAGTGTGACTCCGGAAACAGAGCGAGTGAGTATTTGCAGGTCTACACCCGGACCGACGGCATCCCTAATCTTTTCCATCGTCTCGAACGGGTTCTCGCCCAGGTAGAACATCGGAGCTTGAAAACGCGCCCCTCCCCCAAACTCGAAATGGCGAATCCCAGCGGCGACCGAAGCTTCCATTGCCGGCAGGAAGTCCATCAGCCGGACCTTGCCTCCGAACGAACTCTGCAGGCCATCCCGAAATGGGGTGAACATCACTCTGATCTTTCTGGAGTCTTTCAAAGAAATCATTCTTGCTTCTCGATTCTTGCAACTCTACTGCCGGGAAACAGCGAGTTCATGACTACCGTTATGGCAGCAATTGCAGCCGTGTCAGACTCTTTCTCTGACTGTGTAGGAATGAGGACAAGCAAACGCATAATAGCGGCGAGAATAGAGAGAAGAGCGAAAACTGCTACGAAGCCAGTTCCACAAATGATGAGAAATTCAGATGGTGACATTTAGTCTCTCGTTCAGTTGGGAGGTCACTGAAACAGGGACCTCTTGCATTGTGAGCCAGTTATCAGATCTTGCTAAATCGCTCGAACGTAATGCTTTGCCGCCGGCAATTATACCTCAACAGCCCCACATTCGCTGGTAATCGAATATGTTGCCAGCATGAAACGAATTTTCCTAATCACCACTGTGTCACCAACTCTCCCAACTTTACCGTCACCAACTCTACTTCCACCAACTCTGCTAACCGGCTCTGTGGGCACGAACTTTGGGCGTTAGCGGAGCTTCAAACTATTGAAATCTGTCACCAACCGCTCCAACCGCTGTCACCGTCACCAACCGCTGTCACCAACCGCTTGAGGGAAACGTTGGACGAGTTCTCAGAGTCTTCCTACCACCCTCACTACAAGTGATTATCTCCCGCCAAGGCGAGTCGTCCTCTCCAGACGGGGGAACCTTTGCCCTCCAGGTTTAGCTCCAGGTTCGTCCCAATCGACGACACTCTCCCGCTGACAACCTTTTTGGAAGGATCCGTTTCATCATAGATAGTGACCATTTTTCCAATGACAATAGATCTTTTCGTATAGAAGTCGAGGAACTCCGAGAGATGTCCTGTTAAATAGCGGTTGTAGTTAGCAGCCAACTGCGCCGCAAGCATTCGAAAGACCCGGCCTTGGGTACATTGCGATGGATCCGCTGCAAAGTGTTTCAGGGCGGTCACCTCGGGTACAAACAGATCGGGCTTTACGGATGGGACCCTTTCTACGTTCAACCCAATTCCCACTAGCGCTGCAGTGACTTTTTCCCCCTGCGTCTTGACATGAACCAGAACACCACCAGCCTTCGCTCCCGACAAGAGTATGTCGTTGACCCATTTGACTTTTGCGCCTGCGATACTCATTGACTCAATTACTTGGAGAACCGTAACGACAGCGACCACGGTGAACCCAATTCCGCAGTTAGCAAGTTCAAGGTTGGGACGGAAAAGAGCAGTCAGGTGCACATTTCCTGGCAATGCCACCCAGGGGCGATTTTGATGTCCATGAAATCCATCACCAGAACCCGCACAGCAGAGTATCCCATCTGGGACCTCAGGATTCTCCTCCAGGATCTCTGCCAGGAGGTCGAGCTGAGATTCCTTGGCGTTTTCTACCAGGTAGGAGTGTGTCCAAAACTGCGCCGACTGTGAATCCGCTGAATATAAAGCTCCGGACTGAATAAGTCTTTCCGCGACCCCCGGGATCGGAGACACAGGCTGCTGCTCAGTTTCCGCCTTCCATATGGCTCTAGTCTTGAGCAGGCTGTCTGCAAATAAAGGACTATCCGTCCAGACGATCATAACGAAAGTTGAGAGACCTGGTTAAGTTCAATCAAATCCAACTACTACATTTGATCATTCTGATCTGCAGATGGGCAATGCAGTGGTAGCGAATTTCCGGTCTTTAACAGCTCACTGGTGTGGACTTATCCCTGGGACAGGGTACGAGTCAAGCTGAATTGCCTCCAAACGCCGGTCCGTCTAAAGTAGACAATGACGGTCAGAACCTGGCTATAGGGTTTGTGTCAGCCCTCTGCCTGAATAGGAGGTGTGAGAGGATGGGAAGCAGCGAAATCAGAATAGCGCGTCGTACCTTCGTGCGGAAGTTGCTAATGAGCGGATTGATTGTCCCGTGCCTGGAACCTTGGAGCAGTGGGGCGATCATTTCGGAACTTCAGAGCCAAAAAATCCCGCCGTCCTTTTTCGGCCCAAGGAGTGATACTGTAGTTACCTGGCTTGGAATGGCAGGAGTTCTTGTCAATTGCCGCGGGACTGCTCTCCTGATTGACCCGCTGATTACCTTGGTTGAGTCGGAGGGTGAGATGTTGTGTGAGGGCCACTACCGCTTGCGTACACCGCTGCCCATAGAGTCACGTCAAATGCCACATATTGACGTGGTCTTGTTTACGCACGCCGACGGAGATCACTTTAGCCGCGTGACCGCAGAGGTGTTTGCGGCTCGAGAGACGACAAAGTTTGTGGCGCCGCCCCCGGTTGAGCGAGGTTTGCTGAACCTGGGTGTGTCCAAGGAGCGAATTGTCACGGCTCGGGACTTTGACTCAATTGAGTTTGGTGCAGCTGTTGTGGAGGTCACGCCTGCGCTTCACGACTGGCAGGACGAGAATCCATGGAGACGTGGTGACTGCTGTGGATATGTCGTCAGGACACCTGACGGATCGATTTGGCATCCAGGAGACACACGATTGATTGACGAACTTCTCGAAGTCAAAGATGTGGACGTTCTGTTTTTTGACGTCGCTGCGGTCAGGTCACATCTGGGACCAGAAGGATCCGCAAAGCTGGCTGTCAGTTCCGGAGCGAAGGTAACGATTGCTTATCATTATGGAACCTTTGTTTTGCCGAAAGGCTCGTACGGAAACTGTGACCCAAAGGATGCACTTCCCTATACGCAGGGGCTCTCGGCTCGATTTCTGCTGCTCAATCCAGGGGAGATCTTGCATTTGCCACTGCCGAGCTAACCCGCTCTTAAGCGCCTTTTTTCTTTGTAGTTAGATCGAGTGCCGGTCAGTGGTCACTTTTTGAATTTACTAATATACTGGGCCAGCCGGGGCTGGTCTGGAATTGATCTGTTGACTGACTAGCGCAAACTGCAGGAAGGGCTTCGAGGGGTACGGAGGAATTACCGATGAAGAGATTGTTGTTGCTACTGGTTGCATTGGCGTCAATTCCAACGGTGTCGGCTTCCGCCGAAAAGGACGTCAAGACAGGCATGACTGGGGAGATTTTTGCTGGATTGAAGTTTCGCAGTATTGGTCCGGCTCTGATGTCGGGCCGGATCGCTGACATGGCGGTACATCCGAGCCGTAAGAGTACCTGGTATGTGGCGGTAGGTTCTGGAGGAGTCTGGAAGACCACTAATGCGGGAACCACCTGGAAACCGATTTTCGACGAGCAGACCTCATACTCCGTTGGTTGTGTGACGATCGACCCGATCAATCCAGGAGTCATCTGGATTGGAACAGGCGAAAACGTCAGTGGACGACATGTAGGGTACGGTGACGGAGTCTATCGAAGCCTTGATGGCGGTGAATCGTGGACTCGAATGGGCCTGGAGCATTCTGAGCATATTGCGAAGATCTTGATTAGCCCGAAGGATTCTCAGGTCATATACGTGGCATCCGAAGGTCCGCTTTGGAATCCGGGTGGGGAACGAGGCGTTTATAAGTCAGTGGACGGAGGTTCAACCTGGAATCAGGTTCTGGAGGTTAGTCAGGACACTGGGATTACCGACCTCGAGTTTTCTCCGCGGGACCCCGATGTCCTCTACGCAGCTGCCTACCAGCGCAGGCGCAGTGTCGCGCTTTTTCTGGGTGGGGGGCCTGAATCAGGAATATACAAGAGTGCCGATGCGGGGGAGAATTGGAGGGAAGTCGAAAGAGGACTTCCCAAAGGCGATATGGGGAAGATCGGCCTGACTGTTTCTCCAGTCGATCCGAACCATGTATACGCGACCATAGAAGCGACTCCCGAGGAAAAGGGTTTTTACCGTTCTACCGATGGCGGCGAAAGCTGGGAGAAGCGCAGTGACTACGTCAGTGGCGGTACTGGGGAGCACTATTACCAGGAAATATACGCCTCACCTCACAAACTGGACTTGGTCTATCAGATGGATGTGCGTATTCATGTTACTGAGGACGGCGGAAAGACCTTTGTCCAACTGGGTGAACCGCACAAACACTCAGATAATCATTCGCTGGTTTTTGATCCGGATGATTCCGAATACCTGCTGGTGGGTTCTGACGGAGGCATCTACGAAACCTGGGACCATGGTAGATCATGGAGATTCGTGGCCAACCTTCCGGTTACGCAGTTTTACAAGCTTGCAGTTGATAATGACTACCCCTTCTACAACGTGGTGGGCGGGACACAGGACAATAGTACTCAACTCGGTCCCAGCCGAACCTTGAATAAGCATGGCATCAGAAACCAAGACTGGATTCTAACCCTCGGCGGAGATGGACATGGCTGCCAGATCGATCCCGAAGACCCGAATATTGTTTATTCTGAGATGCAGATTGGGAGCCTTTCAAGATTCGACAAAGCGACGGGAGAACGTCTCGATATTCAGCCGCAACCTGGAGTTGACGATCCACCAGAACGCTGGAATTGGGACGCTCCCATTCTGATTAGCCCGCACTCGAATAAGCGGCTCTATTTCGGATCGCAGCGTCTCTGGTTGAGCGACGATCGCGGAGATTCGTGGACCCCGATCAGCAGAGATCTGACTCGCAACCAGAACCGCTACGAATTGAAGATCGCAGGTCGGGTTTGGACTGTAGACTCTGTTTTTGACCATTTTGCGATGTCGTTCTTCAACACGACGACCAGTGTCTCCGAATCTCCGCTTGCGGAGGGACTTATCTATGTCGGAACTGACGACGGACTGATCCAGGTTACAGAAAATGGCGGCGAAGAATGGCGCCGAATTGACTCGTTGCCCGGAGTCCCTGCACTCTTCTATGTGAACGAAGTCAAAGCTTCAGTACATGACCCTGATACGGTTTTCGTCGCAGTTGACAACCACAAAGCGGGTGACTACAAGCCATACCTGCTGAAGAGCAGTGATCGGGGAAGAACGTGGGTTTCGATCACAGGTAACTTGCCTGAGCGTCACTTGGTCTGGTCTGTCGTTCAAGATCATGTTCAGTCCGATTTGCTTTTTGTTGGAACTGAGTTCGGAATTTTCTTCACTCGCGACGGAGGACAGCAGTGGACCGAACTGAAGGGCGGTTTGCCCACGATATCCTTCCGTGATTTAGAGATTCAAAGAAGAGAAGGGGACTTGGTTGCCGCTTCCTTCGGACGTGGGTTCTACGTCCTGGACGACTACTCACCACTAAGAGAGTCCAGCAAAAGCGTTCTAAGCAAAGAGGCCCACCTCTTTCCGATAAAAAACCCGCTGCTTTATGTCCCTCGAACTCCGCTTGGAGGAGGCGAGAAAGCAAGTCAAGGAGCAGCCTATTTCAATGCACCCAATCCTCCGTTTGGGGCGGTCTTCACCTACTATCTTTCCGAACCAATGA
>Ga0272444_10005746_pt1 | contig 10693 bp, 10 predicted proteins | sample SSMForm13_FD_201033 | JGI IMG/M metagenome (GOLD analysis project Ga0272444, IMG submission 201033) | Marine sediment archaeal communities from Little Sippewissett salt marsh, Falmouth, MA, United States - SSM-Form-13 | ecosystem: Environmental > Aquatic > Marine > Wetlands > Sediment ...
GTCGTACTCCGAAGGAGTATCTGAGCGAAGCGAAGATGCTCCTGAGGAGTTACTTTGAAGTACTTTATAGACCCGACTATCGGGTTCGGGGCTTGGTACCAAGCGGCTCAAACCCTGTTCTGAACTGCGGTTTTCCCCAACCCGAATACGGGGTTCGGGGACGTAGTCTAGGTATGGGACATCCAAGATGTCAACGAACACACGTTTCCTGTTACCTCCTCCCTCTTCTGGCTCCTCGATGAACCGTGGCAGCGGGTAACACAGCGCCTATCGCGAGTGAGTCACCCTTAGTTGTCGAGCTGCGATCGCGAATTCTCTATCTGGAAAAGGAAAGTCAGCGGCTTTGGGGGCTTGTTGAGGACCTCAAGGCGCTCCTAGATCCGCGACCTCGCCGATCCTGGTTCCGGGGCTTCCTGCGGAGAGGATCAAGCGATGAATCCTGAGCTTCTGGCCTTCATTCAGGAGAGCATGGGCTTGACGGACGACGAGGTGGCAGAGCTCGTGCGCGATCAGGAAGAACTGGCGGCTTTGCTCGATGGGGTGTTTGAAGCTTGTTTCCCCGTGAGTTCACAGTAGCTCCACGCCGCGAACATCTCTAAGACAGATACAAACCGTATTTTCTTGGTGTTGACCTCCTTACGTAGCGACCGAATTGCGGCCAGGGAACAGAGGTTCCGCCCCCTCTGGAAATCTCTGGCCGCAACCTTTTAGAGTCACGCCTACTTCACGCCGTCCGCATGAAGAAACCAGACAGGCGGGCTAGATTGGCAGTACCGTAGCTTTGCGTTTGGCTACAGGCCAGGACTCAGCCTCCTAGGCATTCGCCACTACCTGTGGGAGTCCTGGCCTTAGTCTTCACGGCTCGTCGAGCGTCACAGCTCCTACATCGAACAGCAACAGCATGTACACAGCCCAGGTTCACGTTGGAAATGCAACCTAACCTCCAAGCCAGCAGAGGCCCTGGACTCACGGCCCTAGCCCAGGGCCTCCTACGTTAGTGACTGTCCAACATGCAACTCCTCGGGTATCGTACGTAATGAAAGGGGGGATGATGCCGAAAACGATCCTGGACAAACTGTCGATCTATATCCCGCAAGGGAAGATGGAACAGAAGCCCGTTGAGCGTCTCATGAAGCTAGGAGAGAAGCAAGACCGGTCGATCAACTACCTGGTCGTGCAAGCGATCATGGAATTCCTCGACCGCGAAGAGAAGAAATAGGCTTGTCCCGCTGGGGACCGCTGATCTTCTTCCGGTGCCGTGAAGCGGCGAGGCCCGCTTAGGCCAAGCCGTGCAGGACGTATCGTTGTCGGTTCCATCGGGTTTGCCATATTCGTTGTAACGGCTGTGTTGGTCTTGACTGCCGTCTTCGAAATCTACCGATAGTTGGCGATTCGAGATTGGCTCGCTACACTGAGACAGGTTGAAAGCGTCTAGCGGCCCCGGTTCTTTCCTAGCCGGGGCCGCCGTCTTTATTGCCAGTTCGTCGGCGCAAACACCCGCGGTGGAGACAGATCCCGACCCACGTGCATGATGCCGCTGTCGTCTATTCCCTCGAGCGTCCATGCTTGCCGCTCAACGTCGAATCGAATCGCATAGCGAGTCGACTTGTCTCGAGTGTGGTAGTACAGGGAGTGCTCATCGGCCTCGACGATCGGAAGCCCGACCATCGTTCGGCGCTTCCCCTGCCAGTTGATCGCCTTCAGAAGCGGCCTCGGAAGGCTGCGCTTGAACTCCACGAGAGCGTCTACCTGTTCGTTGATTCGCGTCCACATGAAGCACAGTCTAGCTCTAACGATCCGCGTTTCCTATGTCCACTGTCTAGTGCATCGACTGGACAAAACCGGACCGCCGATCAGGACGGCGAACAAGGGGCGCGTTTGTTCGGTTTGCTCGATCTGTAGCGTTACGGCTATCGTCCTCGATGAAAGGAGGCATGATGGCAAGGGAGACGATTCCGACGACACTCAGCATCTACATCCCGCAGAGCAAGCAGGGACAGAAGCCGATTGAAAGACTCGACAAGCTCGGCAAGAAGCGGGACCGGTCGATCAACTATCTCGTGGTCGAGGCGATCATGGAGTACCTCAAGCGGGAGGAGCGTAAGGGATGAAGGCACGCGCCTTCGTTTGTCTGGTCATTCTATTAGCACTGGCATCGTGCGTTCTACGAGCAGACAGCGAATGGTCATACGAGCAGATGGAGGACACATCAGCGCACTCCGTGGTCCTTAGGGGTGTATTTACTATTGCTGGCACGATCTTTGGCAGTACAGATCATGTTGACAGCCTGACTGTCTTCATCGCAAACCCAGCGGATTCACTTACATCCGTAATCTGGGATGAATCAGCTTTGGTGCTTCCAGGCGGAACCAGCGCCAGGGTAATCCATACGGGCGTTCGGATAGTGGACCAAGCTGCTCCACAAGCTCCAACAGCTATTGCCCCAAAATCGAGAACTATCGAAGCTATTTGGCCCGTCTCTCATGTCGACACCGATGGCGACACGCATGGCATAAGTCTTCATGATGGCTGCGTTATCAAGCTCTTTCTGACGATACAGAACCCGTCAGGGAAAGCCACGGAGGAGTGGATCTGGCGATTCTCTGAAAGAGGCACACGAGAACCGGAGAAACCCCCTAGTAAGCCGGTACACATCAACTGGTGGATTTGGGGCCCGATCCTGTTGGGGCTTTACATACTCGGGCTATACGTGCAGGCAATGGAGGCAGGATACCTGTAGCAGCCATGGGAAGTCACCCGCGTCGAGTAGTGTGGCGACCTTTGAAACTCGCTCGCGATTCCCTTGGCGTTCTTCGGGCATGGCCTTCACTTCCAGAATTAGTGCTAGTCTACGCTCAATTCTAGCACTACTTTTCGCTAACTTCCTTGCTGCTCTTGCGCTCCGATCGTCGCTGTGCGAAAGGATTTCAGAGCGCCCTCAAGCTCCTCATCGACGATGTGCGTGTAGATCTGCGTGGTGGCCAGGTTGGCATGCCCTAGAGCCTTCTGGGTCAGTCGGATATTGCTCGTCTCCCGGTAGAGATCGGTCGCGAAGCTGTGTCTCAAGGTATGCGGCGTGATGTCCTTCTCGGTGCCCGCTTTGGCCGCGTAACGCTTCACCATCCGCTGGATGTATCGAGGATCGAGGATGCCCCCGTCCTTGGTCGTGAAGACGTTCTGAGGGCTTCCAGCGCACTCCTTGGCCTGCCTCTCTCTCCATGCTTGCAGGGCCTCGAGATTGGCCTCACCGGTCCACAGCGTTCGATCCTTCGCTCCCTTGCCCTGCCGGACCATCACCTTGCCACTGTTGAGGTCGATGTCCTTCCACCGAAGATGGATCGCTTCGGACAATCTCAGGCCTGTGTCGAGCATCAACCGAAGCATGACCCGATTGCGCTGTCCGGTGAGATAGCGGGGGTTGGGCTGGGAGAGAAGCGCCTCTTGCTCTGTTGCAGTGAGGATTTCCGGGATCTTGCGGCCCATGCTGGCCTCCTTAGAGAGTCCGTGTTTTGGCTATTATGCGGTCTTATACACGGAGTATACCATGCCCTCCCGAAGGAGTCAATACAAAGCGGACTGATACACAGGGGTGAGCGAAGGGAGATGCCCCCTTCTCCCGTCGCAGATAACTGCCGATTCGGGCCTATCTCGGACCCCTCTCGGGGCAAGTGGGGGGAATAGCGGGGCTCTCAGTCGATTGATGAGCATGTTCAGCCGCGGTAGCCCTTCGTCGCGGTGAGGAGCCCACACCTCTTCCGGTCATATCTTCGGCTTGTGAAATGAAAGCGATGTGTGGTATCCACTCCACTGGGGAATCCAAAGGACATACGATGAATGACAGCGCCAAGAGAAGCGACGCAGAGCGCTTACGGGAAGCGCTTGAAGACTTCCTGGGATATCCCATTACCGCCAGTGAGGTCCGCCTCCTTCAAGGTGTCCTTGCTGATCAACGTGTCGACTACAGCTCCGACGATCCTGCACTGAATGATCCACGGACCGCAGACGAGTGGGACGACGATCGAGTGATTCGAGCTGGCTGTGTGCAGTGGCTTCTAACTGATAGGAGGATGCAAAGGCGAGTGCCGCGCCGTGGCGTGAGAATTCAAGGAGCTAGGATCGATGGGCTGTTGGACTTGGAGTATGCCGATATCCCATTTCCAATAGAGTTTCAGGGTTGCTCGCTGGACAAGGGTCTCATCCTTGCCTGGGCTCGTCTCAAAGCACTGAGTTTGAGGGGGGGGATGGCGAGCGGAATCATAGCTTCGGGGCTGAGAGTTATGGGGGATCTTGACTTCGGCGGAGGGCTCACGTGTTCATCGGGACTCGTGCTTCGACAAGCAGTGATTCATGGTAGCTTGGACTGCTCGGGAGGGGAGTTCCACAACGCTAAGGGCAATGCGCTGCTCGCGCAGAGCCTGCAGGTGACGGGGTCAGTCTTCCTCGACGAGGGGTTCAAGGCAGCAGGAAGGGTCTCTCTTCCCGGGGCAACGATCGGGGGGCAGTTGGTCTGCTCGGGAGGGGAGTTCCACAACGCTAAGGGCGATGCGCTGCTCGTGCAGAGCCTGCAGGTGACGGGCGATGTCGTCCTCGGCGAGGGGTTCAAGGCAGAGGGAATGGTCTCTCTTCTCGGGGCAACGATCGGGGGGCAGTTGGTCTGCTCGGGAGGGGAGTTCCACAACGCTAAGGGCAATGCGCTGCTCGCGCAGAGCCTGCAGGTGACGGGGTCAGTCGTCCTCAACGAGGGGTTCAAGGCAGAGGGAATGGTCTCTCTTGCCGGAGCAACGATCGGGGGGGGGTTGGTCTGCTTGGGAGGGGAGTTCCACAACGCTAAGGGCGATGCGCTGCTCGCGCAGAGCCTGCAAGTGACGGGGTCAGTCTTCCTCAACGAGGGGTTCAAGGCAGAGGGAATGGTCTCTCTTTCCGGGGCAACGATCGGGGGGCAGTTGATCTGCTCGGGAGGGGAGTTCCACAACGCTGAGGGCGTTGCGCTGCTTGCGCAGAGCCTGCAGGTGACGGGCGATGTCTTCCTCCGCGAGGGGTTCAAGGCAGAGGGAATGGTCTCTCTTGCCGGGGCAACGATCGGGGGGCAGTTGGTCTGCTTGGGAGGGGAGTTCCACAACGCTGAGGGCGATGCGCTGCTCGCGCGGAGCCTGCAGGTGACGGGCGATGTCGTCCTCGACGAGGGGTTCAAGGCAGAGGGAATGGTCTCTCTTGCCGGGGCAACGATCGGGGGGGTGTTGGTGTGTCGAGGGATCAGTTGTCCAGATGTCATGTCCCTGGATTTGCAGCATGCAAGTGTCCAAGTTCTATTTGATGAAACGGCTAGTTGGCCTCGGCGCGGCCACCTTTCTCTCCAGGGCTTCCACTACGCCCGCATTCATGGTTCTTCTCCGGTAAGGGCCGCGGAAAGGATTCGATGGCTTCAGCTACAGCCGCAGTTCCACCCGCAGCCTTATGAGCAACTAGCCTCGACCCTTCGGGCCAGCGGATACGAGGATGCAGCCAAAGCAGTTCAGATAGCGAAGCACGACGAGTATCGACGCCGAGGAGGAATGCCACCGCTCGCCAATCTGTTCCACTGGCTTCTGAAGCTATCTACCGGCTACGGATACAAGCCATATCGGCCACTCTTCTCGGCGCTGTTCCTTATCGCAATTGGCGCGTGGCTATTCTATGCAGGAAGCCGCGAAGGCATCATGATGAGTACATGCAGTGACGGATTTGTAGCGACTGCCGAGGAAGAGGGCGGTTCTGTCCATCCGTATTTTCATCCCGTGTTGTATTCGATAGATGTGTTTCTTCCAGTAATTTCTTTTGGTCACGCGGAACACTGGACTCCTAATGAGACCCAAGCGGGATACTTGGTGCCTCGCATTCCGCTCAGTGGCTTAGCTTTGCGCAGCTACGGCTGGTTCCTCAATGTCTCAGGATGGGTGCTCACTACTCTGTTCATTGCGACCTTATCCGGGACGATCACCAGGCGATTGGGTCCGACTGGCAAGTAGGCGCTTCTGCTCTCCTCACACTCCCGCAACATCCGCCCGTCTTCTGTTGCCAGTTCCGCAACGGTTCGTTTTTGGGACGATCCGTCCTCACACACGCCCCGGAAACACCCTCAATCGGCCCCCTGACAGAGCACTTTCGAGACGATCGAGACGAATAGCGGCCTTCTCAGTCGATCTGCATCCGTCTTGGGCCCATGGAGTTCGCCATCGCCAGACTTCACGCATAGAGGAGTCTCTCCTATACTCCGAGCTGAGGTGACTACCATGCGGAGGAAGCTGGTCGCGTTGCTTGTTGTCCTCGGGGCGTTGCTTGTAATGGCGGCGCAGTGTCCGTTCGATCCTGATATACCCGATCCATCGCCAGATCCGACGCCTGATCCAGATCCAAACCCCGGTCAAGTCCTGTTCTTCGATGACTTCGAGGATGGAATGGATCCCGTCTGGCAGACGACGGCGGGGTGGCAAATTGAGGGCGGTGTCCTGATCCACGATTCAGGAGATGCGTATGGCTACCTGGATGTCGGTACGGATTGGAGCGACTACGTCGTTGAAGTGGAGCTTGAGCCGAGAGGCGAGTACGCCGCCTTACTCTTTCGGTGCCAGGAAGACCTGAGGTCATATGTCATGTTCTATGGCGATACTGGCGCACTGCGCTTCAAGACCTACGTGGACGCTGACAACACAGCCGATACTGGTTGGCGCTCTCCTGGGTTCTTAGAGGGGCCGCAACTTGTACGTGTGGTAGTGAGCGGTGACACGTACACGGTCTACATCAATGGTTTGCAGCGACTTACTTTCACAGACAGCACATTTGACAGCGGAATGCCTGGGTTGCACAGCTGGGGATGGGGTAATGGCGAAGACCGCGCACGCTACGACAACTTCCGTGTCACAGCGGGCGATTAGATGACAGTATTGTAGTAGCAACGAGGACAACGGCGTGCCTTCCGCAACATCGGCCCGTCTTCTGGTGCGAGAATGTGCGGCGTTTCGCTGTGTTTCTATAGCGCAAATCTGCTATATTGCATGAATCGCAGTGCAAGATTCACAAGTAACTGATTCATGAGTATAGTTTGCGATACGCAGATAGGTGTCTTGGATCGGAGGTCGGTGTGCCTATCACACGGGCGACAAGATTCCGTCTTCTAAAACCGCCGAAGGGTGACAACTTCTGGCCCGCGCTATGGCAGGCGCTGGACGAGACACAGCGTGCAGCCAACGAAATCATGACGGAGCTGTATCTCCATCAGAAGCGCCGATACGACTACTATCGAGAACACAAGGAATGGCCCGATGAAGAGAAAATCGAGCGATTCGTCAAGTACCGCAACTTCTCTCAGCGCTACAGATTGAACTCTCGTATTCTGGCGATGCTGTATCCCCAACACCCGCACAATCCATCGCGTGGGGGTGGATTCGTCGGGGGCATATGGAAACGCCTTGGACGGGATGTGATGAGTGGCAAGGCAAGTCTGCCGAACATTCGATGGGGACGTATTCCGTTCAAAGCGATAGCCGTTCTGGACAAGAACAAGGTGGTCAGAATCGAAGAGCGCGACGGCGATCTATGGTGGCCGCTTCCGCTAGGAGAAACGATCAACCTTCGAAGCGGTAGGGGTTGGTATTGGATTCGGTTAGCCACCAGAACGCTTGATGGGTCGCGCCGATCGATCCTGAAGCATCTTCGGGACGGCACGTATCGCTGCGGCGACTGGGAGCTACGCTGGGATGCCCGGAGACGGTTCTTGGAACTCGTCGTAACCTATACCGCACCCGAAGAGGAACAGGTCGAGCTGGACGCGAGCAAAGCGCTAGGAATCGATCTGGGAGTGAAGCAGACGGTTGCTGCCGTTACCGATTCGCCCTATCCGGTCGGCCGGGCAGCACTGCGTGAATCGACCTCGCAACTAATCCAGACAAAGCTACGCATTGAAGCGCGCCGCCGTGAGGTCCAACGGCGTCTAAACCGCCCGGATGTCCGCCGAGGACATGGGCGAAAGGCGAAGTTCCGCGGCATGGAGGCGCTCGATCGGAAATGGAATAGCTTCCGTCATACATGGAATCACACGCTATCGCGACGGATCGTGGATTTGGCGGTTTCGGAGGGATGTGGTGTCATCCGCATGGAGGACCTGCACGGGAAGCTGACCGACACGCAGACGTTTCTCGGTCGCAACTGGCCCCTACACGAGCTGTGGGAGATGGTGAAGTACAAGGCGGTGGAGGCGGGAGTTGAGACTGAGTTCATCAATCCAGCATTCACCTCGCGACGGTGTCACAACTGTGGACACATCAACAATGATTTCAGCTTCGAATTCCGCAAGAAGGGGAACTGGCCGGACTTCAACTGCCCGGCGTGTGGGTGGAGCGGCGATGCCGACTTCAATGCAGCGAAGAACATCGCGAACCCGGAGGTGGTTGACGCAATCAAGAGGCAGTTGGTGAAGCAGGGACTGCGGAATCCCGGTAATGGGAAGGAATGAGGTTCGCGAAACAGGGAATGCAGGATGGGAACAGCAGTATCCGCGCCAATCGCACTGGCGCTAGGGCGAGAAGTACCCTCAAAGGGCAACTCTCGCGAGTCTCCCGCATGAAATCCTGTTCTGTAGGGGATCCGCGAACCAGGCGTTGCAACGGGAAGCGAAGCCGGGAGAGCAGTGCGAGTGGAGCTCCCAGTACGACATATCGAGCAGATCGTCGTTGCAACGGGAAGCGAAGCCGGGAGAGCAGTGCGAGACCTTGTGCCAGCCCTCGCCCTCTACCCACACCTGGTTGCAACGGGAAGCGAAGCCGGGAGAGCAGTGCGAGCGGGGTTTCGGTCCCGGTAGCCTCCCACTCAGGGAAGTTGCAACGGGAAGCGAAGCCGGGAGAGCAGTGCGAGTGCGAGAAGACGGGGAAGCTGGCCAACGAGCTGGGAGAGCCTAGGGTATCGTCATTCGAAGCAAGCGTAGATCCTCCCTGTCAATCGGGGATAATGGTACAGCCGGACGGTTCCTTGCCCTAGGAGACAGCGGTACTACCCGTCCGGACGTCATCGCCTGCGTAAGGAGTGCAGAGACCCCCCCCTCATCGCAGTGAGGTCCCGGTGACCTCTTTCTCATCATCGGAAAAAACGCGGAGATCGCTAGGCCGCGAGTCTCCTTGAGCCGTGTTTCTTGCCGTGCCTCTCCAGGGGACGTTGAATGCCCTGCACGTGAATGGCCAAGGGAACCTTCTTCCTGTTACTAGGAAGCCACTACACGACTAACATGGGGGAACTCGTGAAAATTCTCCGGCGAGCACACCTAGCCGTCAGCCGGATTTCACCCTTTCCAGTGCCTACAACTCGCCCAACAACTGCCCGAGTTGGCTGACCGGGGCTATGTAGGGAGCATTCCTTGACGATGCACGCGACTACGATCGATCTTAGGAGGGCCTTGGTACCTGTTGATGCAGATCAACAGCTCTCATCTGACCGACTACTAGCTGTGGCCGATTATCAAGGGGTGCTTGCAGCGAAATGGTGTGGCTATTTCAACCACTAGGCACAAACGGACACCGTCAAATCGCCTCCGTTGCGTCAAGGGACCCAATACCCGTACTGCTTCTCTCGAGGCCATTTCTACTGCTCATAACCAGTCACCAGTCGCTACATCAACCAAGATCCGGCGAGGTCACCAGGAGAGGGTCTCACATCGAAGTGGATACGTACACGAACAGGGGGGGTATGCCCTGCCACGAACTGTGTCCTCTGTTGATGGCGATACACTGAGCCTCGAGGGGAGGTGATCGGCTCAGCAAGCAGACGAAGACAGCGCGCTACAGAAATGAGAGGGGCGCCCCCTGGTTCACGGCGTTCCGGCATGTCCGACCCAAACGCACTGCCTCGAACACGTGCACCCTACTCAGAGGTGGAGGAGACAAATAAGGGCCTCTCAGAGCATCGTGCGCTGTGGCTTCAGCTAGGTGGAAGAGGAACTGCAGGGGAATCCGATACAACGAATCTGCGGGTTGTTGATCACCATCAACAGGCCTCGGCGATGAGTGGCTTCGCATGCGACAGAGCTGTGACCTACTCGACAGCGGTCCAGCCGCCCGGTACTCAGTAGAGAGTGCACAGAATCACGGGGAGTAGCTCCGGTGTGGGCGAGCTCGGGGAGTCCAAAGCGAACGGCCTCGCGTTCGAGACCCATTCCCTACTTCCGAGGCCGCTCCCGTCAAAGCGATACTGCTGCGTAATCTCAATCTAGCACATCCAACGAGTCCTAATCAAGGAGTTGGGGCCCGAGTGGAGATTCGTTCTTCCAGTGCACCGTCCTCAGCCCAGGCCCCGATAGCCAACCCCTAAAACGCACTCCCGACCACGCGATGCGGTCTGACTCCGCCTCGCACCTTATCACATGTTGTCGGTGAGGTCAATACGAGGGGCTGAATCGGCAAACCAGCTATCGATCCGCACAGCAGCCAGGATCAGGGCCCCGCAACCTCAGTCTCCACCCGCTACTCAATGGACATTGTCAGCCAGAGCTCTGCTGGGGATTCTCCCATAGCCGCTTCAAGGGCATCGTCCAGCACCCGGAGAGGGGCGAACCCCATCAGAAGGGTAGGATGTTCGCTCTGCCGAAGCGGAGAGGTACGCTAGAGTTAGACTTGGGGCCCTACGGCATCGCAAGCCATTCCGCGCGTGGCTGCCAATCCAATTGATGATT
>Ga0272444_10005747_pt1 | contig 10692 bp, 9 predicted proteins | sample SSMForm13_FD_201033 | JGI IMG/M metagenome (GOLD analysis project Ga0272444, IMG submission 201033) | Marine sediment archaeal communities from Little Sippewissett salt marsh, Falmouth, MA, United States - SSM-Form-13 | ecosystem: Environmental > Aquatic > Marine > Wetlands > Sediment ...
AGCTTGGCGGAGAGCTATGGATAGACTCTGAAACCACAGAATGCGGTAAGATTGTTGTCAAATTCAGGGATAACGGTCCAGGGATCGCTTCCGAGCACCTGGACAAGGTTTTTAATCCTTTTTTTACGACAAAAGTAGACGGGACAGGCCTTGGACTGGCAATAACCTACCGGATTGTGCGGAATCATTGTGGGCATATCAGTGTAGCGAACACCCCTGAGGGGGGAGCTGAATTTATTGTTACTTTAAAACCGGCGGATCAGCCCTGTAAAGATGGAGATATAAATGACGCAGACAATTCTTGTCGTTGATGATGATGTTTCGTTACGCAGGGTGATGGAGTTCAATCTTCAGGAAGCGGGTTACAAAGTGATTGTGGCCGGTGATGGGAAGGAGGGTCTTGCGCTGTTTAAGCGTCATCGCCCGGAAATGGTGATTACGGATGTCCAGATGCCGGAGATGAGTGGATATGAAGTTCTGGATAATGTTCTTGCCGATGAGCCGCAGACGTTGGTGATTATTGTGACCGCATTCAGTACGGTTGAACAGGCCGTAGAAGCTATGAAAGTCGGTGCTTACGATTATCTGGCGAAGCCTTTTGGCAGGGATCAGCTGAATTTGACTGTGGCCAAGGCGTTTGAATACAGTCAATTGCGTAAGGAGAACCGTCAGTTAAAAGATGAGCTTTCCATTCCTGAGGCGACCGACAGGATTATCGGTGATGCCCCGGCAATGAAGAGGTTATTACAGCGGGTAGAAAAAGTGGCTGCCAGTGAAGCTTCGGTTCTCATCAGTGGAGAAAGTGGTACCGGTAAGGAGGTCATCGCAAAAGCCCTCCATCGGGGCTCCAGTCGCAGTCGCGAACCGTTTATTGCTGTCAACTGCGCAGCGATACCGAAGGATCTGATTGAAAGTGAGTTGTTCGGTCATATTAAAGGATCGTTTACCGGTGCAGTGAATGATCGCAAGGGGAAGTTTTCACTGGCTGATGGGGGTACGCTTTTCCTTGACGAAATCGGTGAATTACCTGTAGATCTTCAGCCGAAATTACTCCGTGCTTTACAGGAACAGCAGATCGAACCGGTTGGTGGCGTCCCTGAACAGGTTGATGTCCGGGTCATTGCCGCAACCAATCGAAATCTGGAAGAGGCCATGGTTGCAGGATCTTTTCGTGAGGATCTTTATTATCGCCTGGCTGTGGTGCCTTTGGAGATTCCACCACTGCGTGAGCGCAGAGAAGATATCCCCCGGTTGCTTGAATTCTGTTTGAAAAGACAACAACAGTCTGCCGGTGTCTCATTTTCCGAACGGGTTATCAGTTATTTACAGAGCTATCACTGGCCGGGAAATGTGCGTGAACTTGAAAATGTCGTCGAACAGATGTTGATTTTAAGAACTTCGGACTTTTTAGATCTCGTTGATCTCCCGGAACGTATCGGACGCCCGGCAACACGGACCAGTGGGGTTTTGAATCTTCCTGATGAGGGTTATTCCCTGGAAGTTCTGGAGCAGGAGGCGGTAATAGAAGCACTCAAGCGTTGTAACGGCAATAAAAGTAAAGCTGCCGCTTTCCTTAAAATTCCTCGTCATACCCTGTTATACCGCCTGGAAAAATATAATATTCAAACGACTTAGAAAGACATCTTATGCGCGTAAAAAGGTTTTTATTCAGCTTGTTTTTTATCATTTCTTGTGTCTCGCCTACGCTTGCTGCAGAGCGTCGAACTCCAATTGTTGACGCTGTTGCCAAAGCTCGTGATGCTGTTGTTAATATTCGCACAGAACAAATTGTCCAGCGGCGTAGTAATCCTTTTTTTGGTTTTGGAGAGTCAATTTTTGAGCAGTTTTTCGAAGATATGCTGCCGACTCGGAGTTACACAACCCAATCTCTCGGCTCGGGAGTGATTATTGATGCGGATGGCCATATCCTGACGAATGCCCATGTCGTTAATAAAGCTTCGAAGATTTTTGTCGCCTTGACAAATCGAAAACATGAGCTTGAAGCTCGACTCATCGGAGCTGATGAACGTATAGATCTGGCTGTTCTTAAGATCGTTGAAGAGGGATCCTATCCGTTTCTCAAGCCTACTCGTTCCGATGACCTGATGCTGGGGGAAACAGTGATTGCAATCGGGAACCCTCTCGGTTTAGGTCATTCGATTACCACCGGTATTGTCAGCTCTCTGAAACGCCGAGTTCAGATAGACAGGCAGTTATCCTCGGTTTTTATCCAGACAGATGCCCTGATCAATCCGGGAAACTCGGGCGGGCCATTGATTAACGTTAATGGTGAACTGGTGGGAATCAATACGGCGATTGCCAGACAAGCTCAGGGAATCGGTTTTTCAATTCCGATTGATACGGCGAAAAGAGTTGTCAGTGATCTGATCAACCATGGGCGTGTTCGGCGTGGTTTTTTCGGGATCATGATAGGTTCCGTCAGTTCCAATTTCATCCGTTCTTTTGGCGAGGGCGGGGTGTTGGTTGATGAAGTTTTTCCCCGGTCGCCGGCAGAAAAAGCGGACCTTGAAGTGGCTGACGTGATCCTGTCCGTGGATGATGTCGCCGTGACATCCCCAGACCAATATCATTCCTTGATGCAAACATACACTCCCGGCGATAGTTTGGAGGTTGTGCTGCTGAGGGGAGTTCAGAAAATCAAAAAAAAGGTCGTTCTGTCAACCTTGCCTGAGGGTTATGAAATGACCTATACTCAGCGGGTTTTTGGTTTCGATCTGAAGAAAGATCCTCGAGGACTGGTCGTTCGTAAGATTATTGACAATTCACCAGCCGACCGTGTCGGTATGCAGGCCGGCGATCTGATTGCCAAAGTCGAGGGGATCGAAATAGTAAATTTGAAGGATTATCGGCATGCGATAGAGGATCGCTTCGGGCAGGTTCCTTTGACTTTTACGGTCGTCAGGGATAACTTCGGCTACCTGATTGAGCTTCCCTGATGAACTCGAGAGATAGGATAAATAATGAAAATATTGAATAAACCATTATTGTTGCTGAGCCTTTGTGTGATTTTCTCTGGTTTGAGTGCGTGCAATAATTCAGAACAGGCCCCACAATCTGTCCCGCAAGGTGGGTTAGTAGGGAAAGCTGCTCCTGATTTCAGCCTGACTGATATGCAGGGACAACAAGTGAGCTTGTCGCAATATAAGGGGCAGGTTGTTGTGCTCAATTTCTGGGCGACCTGGTGTCCGCCCTGTCGCGAAGAAATGCCTTCCATGGAAAAACTCTATCGCGATTACAAGGACAAGGGATTAGTCATGCTGGCTGTCAATGTCGAAGAAAACGGCAGGAAGGCTGTCGCGGGATTCCTTCAGAGACAACCATACAGTTTTCCAATTTTGCTCGACACCCAAAGCGTAGCGCAAAACACCTACGGCGTATTCCGTTTTCCTGAAAGTTTTATTATCGACCGGAATGGCGTCGTGGTTGAAAAAATTATTGGCGCTCGGGATTGGTTGTCGGGACCGACGTTTAAACTGATCGATTTTTTACTTAACGGTTAAGAGCAGGGTCACATGGATGTCGGAACCGATATTACCCTCTGGATAGCATTTACTGCCGGGGTGCTGTCTTTTTTTTCCCCTTGCGTTTTGCCACTTATCCCGTCCTATCTGACCTATATTTCCGGTCTTTCTTTTGGTGAGTTGAACCAGGAGAATGCTTCTGCCCGGGTTCGTCTGACCGTTCTTTTGCACTCTTTGATTTTTGTTCTCGGCTTCTCAATCGTTTTTATCGCCCTGGGGGCCCTCGCGGGTCTGGCATCCGCATCGTTTCAGGCTAACTTGAGAGATGGCTTGGGTATCCTTCAGAAAGTCGGTGGAGTCCTGATCTTTCTTTTTGGTGTTCATCTCAGCGGATTATTTCATTTTGGTGTATTGCTAGGTGAAAAGAGGGTTCAACTGCGGAATAAACCGACCGGTTTTATAGGGACTCTGGTCGTCGGGATCGCTTTTGCTGCAGGGTGGACTCCCTGCATTGGTCCAATTCTCGGCGCGATTCTGGCGATTGCTGCCGGCAGTTCAGGTGGTGTCGGCAAGGGGATTGTCTTGTTGACAAGTTATTCAGCCGGTCTCGGTCTCCCTTTCCTGATTTCGGGTCTGCTGTTTCATGCTTTTCTAAATTTCTTTGATCGCTTTAAAAAGCACATCCGACTGGTCGAGGTTGTGACAGGTTTATTGTTAATGATTGCCGGAGTCCTGCTCTTCTTTGACCAGTTCACCCGCATTGCCGGATATTTGTATCAAATTTTTCCTGTAACCTTGGGATAATCAATTAATAAGTTCTTTGCTTCAACAGCTTGTCGGATTCTACAAAAACCGACTATGAAATCTGCCCTCAACCAGTCGATTCCTCGTTACGATCCGTAAAACCTGACAGGTCCATAGCTATGTTCAATCTGCGTTACCAATGTAAATGCCTTATTTGATAGGAATTAACCTTTTTCACTTGACCTTTTAAGTCTCATCCTTTAGCTTTCTGAAAGCCATTTTCATTTTCACTTTTGAGGAATTGCATGATGGACCGGATTGCACTTTTCAATGATTATTTACGCCGGCAGGGTCTTAAGAATACCAGTCAGAGAATGACCATCCTTGAAAGTTTTCTCAACTCGAAGTCACATTATTCTACAGAAGATCTCTACTTGGAACTGCGCAGGAAACATCCTAAAATCGGCTATGCGACAGTGCATCGTACACTGAAGCTTTTTGCCGAATGCGGCATCGCAATCGAATTGAATTTCGGTGATGGTCAAACACGTTATGAGCCTCTCAATGCTGATCAACATCATGACCATCTGATTTGTACCAGCTGCGGGAAGATTATAGAATTTACTGAGCCACGGATAGAAAAGATCCAGGAGCAGGTTGCATCACAATATCATTTTGTCATTAAAAATCATCGCCACGAACTTTATGGCCTATGTTCGGAATGTGTCTCTCAGACAGATAGTTAATAGAGTACCGAATAAATACTAGGAAAGCTTCCTGTTTATGTCAGAACAGCAGTCCTCCTCGCCGAAAATTGTCCTTGTCGGCAACCCAAACGTTGGGAAAAGTGTCCTTTTCAATGTTTTAACCGGGGCATATACAACGGTTTCGAATTATCCCGGAACCTCTGTTGAAGTTTCACGTGGTCATTGTACGATCGATGACCAGCGTTATGAAATCCTCGACACCCCGGGTATGTATTCCATGATGCCGATCACCGATGAAGAACGGGTCGCCCGAAAAATTTTACTCAAAGAGGACCCCCATGCGGTGATCCATGTCATCGATGCAAGAAATATCGATCGTATGTTGCCGATGACTTTACAACTTGTTGAAGCTGGCTTGCCGGTTATTCTTGTTGTCAATATTCTGGACGAAGCAAAACGCTTGGGAATGCAGTTGGATCTTGAGCTTCTGCAGAAAAATCTCGGCATTCCTGTGATCGGTGCGGTGATGAAACGTAAAGTCGGTCTGAATGATCTGCGTCGGGCGATATCAACCTATGCCATGGTTCCACATAAGCCGTTTACCTATGCTCCGGATCTGGAGGGTGACATTAATAAGCTTATACGTTTGATTCATGGTGAATATCGCCTCAGCCGTAGAGCGACAAGCATCCTTCTGATGCAGAAAGATGATGATATAGAGACTCTGGTTGCTGAGAATGAATCGGGAGAGGGATATCAGCAACTTAAAGACAACCTGCGGGAAATTACCTTTAAAAGACGCGCGGATTTACATCTTCAGATCAGTCTTGAACGTCGAAAAGTTTGCAAACAGATGCTTAACGGGGTTGTCACTCAAGTTATTAAAGAGGTGGAGCCTCTCGGTGAAAAGCTGTCCAAGTTGATGATGAATCCCTGGACTGGTGCGCCGATACTTCTGCTGGTTGTCTATTTCGGCTTGTATAAGTTCGTTGGCGGTTTTGGTGCGGGGACGCTGGTGGATTTCCTCGAAGGTTACCTGTTTGAAAGCTACGTTAATCCACCGGTCATCAATTTTGCAGAAAAATATCTGACACAAGAATGGCTCTATGAACTGACGGTTGGTGAATATGGTCTCTGGACCCTGGGCATCCGCTATGCGGTTGCATTGGTCCTGCCGATTGTCGGGGCCTTCTTCCTGATCTTCTCTCTCCTGGAAGATACCGGATATTTTCCCCGTCTGGCATTACTGGTTGATCGTCTTTTTAAGCGTATCGGGCTTTCGGGACGTGCTGTGATTCCGATCGTTCTCGGGTTCGGTTGTGACACGATGGCGACCTTGGTCACACGCACTCTGGAGTCGCGTCGTGAAAGGGTGATTGCGACCATGCTCCTGGCTTTGGCCATTCCCTGCAGTGCTCAGCTCGGTGTGATTCTGGGCCTGCTTTCGGCCGCTCCTAATGCCCTTGCTGTCTGGACAATTTTTCTGTTGCTGGTTTTTTTACTGATCGGTTTTCTTGCAGCGAAGCTGCTTCCCGGTGAAAATCCGGTATTTTATATGGAAATACCGCCGCTCAGATTGCCGCAACTCAGAAATGTTGTCATTAAAACATTGACGCGTATGCAGAGCTATTTTGTTGAGATATTGCCTCTTTTTCTGTTTGCATCGGTTATACTCTGGGCGGGGAAAATGACCGGAACGTTGTCGACTGTTGTGAACACCTTGTCTCCTGTGGTTAAAGCTCTTGGTTTGCCGGTGGAGGTCACGACGGCATTTGTCTTTGGATTTTTCCGCCGTGATTTTGGGGCCGCAGGGCTCTACGATCTCCAGGCCTCGGGACTTTTGAACGTAACCCAGTTGACCGTTGCCGCAGTCACTTTAACTCTGTTTGTTCCCTGTGTGGCTCAATTTCTGGTGATGCTCAAGGAGCGTGGCGTGAAAACGGCTCTGGGGATCTTTGTGTTTGTGACATTTATGGCATTTTCATCAGGTTGGTTTCTGAATAAAATCCTTCAAGCAACGCGCCTGCTGTCATGAACTGCGGATTTTGTCACAAGGAAATACCGGAAAGCGTCGGTGTGCCGGAAGGTGAACAAGCCTGTGGAGCCTGTATCGGCGGGTGTCGTAAGATTCATTGCCCATTTTGTGGTTACGCAAATCCAGCCCCGGGAAAATATTTAAGCAGATTTCTGAAAAGAGAGAAGGATAAATAAAATGGAAAAACTTTCAGAAAAGGCGGAGGAAATCCTTGAATCCCTTTGGGTGATGACGGTTGAAGGGGATAACGTGGGTTGTTTGCTTTCCTCGCTGAAGGTTGAGCCGGATTCCGAAGAGTTAATCGAATTGATTCAGCGGGCTTACGTTGAAGTGCGTGATGACCGGGTTTACCTGCGTAAAGAAGGGCGATCAGAAGCGCAGATGACCGTGCGCAGACACCGCCTGGCTGAGCGTTTGACAATGGATATCCTTGGCATTGAAGGTGAGGAAGGCAACGAGCAGGCCTGTGCCTTTGAACACTTGCTAAAGCAGGGTGTTGACACCAAGCTCTGTACCTTGTTGAATCACCCGACAACCTGTCCTCATGGAAATCCGATTCCGCCGGGAGAGTGTTGTGATGCTGCGCGTCAGCAGGGAGAACCGGGTATTGTTCCATTGACGGAGTTGAAGCCATCGGAAGCAGGAGAAATAGCCTACCTTGCTGCCAGTGATGATAAAAAAATGCAAAAATTGATGAGTATGGGGGTTTTACCCGGTAGCCAATTGTCATTAGTACAAAAATTCCCCAGCTATATTTTCAAGGTGGGACATTCACAATTCGCCGTAGATGATATGTTGGCCCGAGAGATCTATATTCGACGGCCGATCTAAAGGATATGCCGGGAACGCTAAAGGTCAGTTGAGGTTACTGGCCTTTTTATTTAGATGTCATTACCAATTATTTTTCAGTTCGGTTATACTCCCCGATTACTTATCAAGCGTCTGTTACTGAAAAAGAAGGAGCCCTCCCATGTTTCGTGAGCCGAAGGAAGCCGTCAGAGAATTGCAGGAAAAACTACAGGAATTATGGAGGTATCTTTGACGTCCCGGGAAAGCAGGAGAGGGTTTCTGAACTCGAAGCCGATATTGCCCGTCCTGATTTCTGGAATCAGGGCGACCAGGCCCAGGAATTGCTAAAGGAGAGAACCCGTCTGCAGAAAATCGTGGAAGACTGCACCTCGGCCAAACAGCAGCTGGAAGATCTTCAGGTTTTAATAGAGCTTGGAGAGGAGGGTGAAGATGGAGAAACCCTGAAAGAAGTCAATGCTCTTTTACCTGATTTGGAAAAACTGATCGCCAAGATGGAATTTGCCCGGATGCTGTCCGGTGAGCACGACGCCAACAATGCGACCGTCAGTATAAATGCGGGAGCAGGAGGAACCGAGGCCCAGGATTGGGCCGACATGGTTTTGCGCATGTACGTGCGCTACTGTGAGCGTCGCGGTTTTAAAGTTGAGTTTACAGAATATCAACCGGGGGATGATGCCGGATTAAAGGGCGCGACCTTTACCGTTGAGGGCGACTATGCCTATGGTTATTTGAAATCTGAAAGCGGCATCCATCGGCTTGTCAGGATTTCACCTTTTGATGCCAACTCTCGTAGACATACCTCCTTCTGTTCGGTTTTTGTTTTTCCCGAACTTGATGATTCGATTGAGATAGAAGTCGAGGACAAAGACATTAAGGTCGATACCTATCGTGCCAGCGGTGCCGGTGGTCAACATGTCAATAAAACCGATTCGGCGATCCGTATCACCCATATTCCATCAGGGATTGTGGTTGCATGCCAGAATCAGCGTTCGCAGCATAACAACCGGGCGACGGCGATGAAGCAATTAAAGGCGCGACTCTATGAAATGGAAATACGGAAAAAGGAAGAGGAAGCTGCCGCTTTGTCGGAGGAGAAAAAGGATATCGGTTGGGGCAGCCAGATCCGCTCTTATGTCCTCCACCCGTATCGCATGGTGAAGGATCACCGGACTGCGTTTGAGACCGGAAACACCGACGCTGTCCTGGACGGAGACCTCGATGGATTCATTGAGGCCTATCTTCTGCAAGGCAAATAAGCGGTCACAATTAACGGCGCTTTTCTAATCAGAAAAGCGCCGTTAACAATTGACTTGGCCGATACTTTTGAATAGATTCAGCGGTTAAATATTTCCCCTCTGTAAAGGAGCCATCATGCAAGAGAAAGAAGTCCCCGTCGGGTTAACCTTCGATGATGTTTTGCTTGTCCCCGCCCATTCTCAAGTGCTGCCGAAAGAGGTTGATCTGACGACACAGCTGACCAAATCCATCAGGTTGAACATTCCACTGTTATCCGCTGCGATGGACACGGTGACGGAGTCGCGAGCGGCGATCTGTATGGCCCGTGAGGGGGGGCTGGGCATCATTCATAAGAATATGAGTCCCGAAGCGCAGGCGATTGAAGTCGACCAGGTGAAAAAATCGGAAAGCGGAATGATCGTTGATCCAATTACCATGGATCCTGATCAAAAAATAGCAGAAGCTCTGGCCGTGATGAAAAAATATCGCATTTCAGGGGTGCCGATTACGAAAAACGGCAAACTCGTTGGCATTTTGACCAACCGAGATCTGCGTTTTGAAACGAACCTGGAACAACCGATTGCCAATGTCATGACCAAGGATAAGCTGGTGACGGTGCCTCCTGGAACGACTTTGGAAGAAGCTAAGCACCATTTACACGAACATCGCATCGAAAAACTGTTGGTGGTCGATGATGACTATGTCTTGAAGGGGCTGATCACGATTAAAGATATTGAAAAGGTCAGAAAATACCCGAATGCTTGTAAAGATGATCTGGGTCGCTTACGGGTCGGTGCCGCCGTGGGTGTCGGTGACGATCTGGATGAACGCGCCGCAGCTCTGGTCGGGGCGGGTGTTGACCTGCTCGTTGTTGATACGGCCCATGGCCATAGCCAGGGGGTGATCGACACAATCGCTCAGGTTCGTCAGAACTATCCTGCAGTTCAGTTGATGGCTGGAAATATTGCTACGGCCGCTGCTGCCAAGGCTTTGATTGATGCTGGTGTAAATGCCGTAAAGGTTGGAATAGGACCGGGCTCTATCTGTACTACAAGGGTTGTGGCCGGGGTTGGCATGCCGCAAATTTCTGCTATTCAGCAGGTCTCAAAAGTGACCCGAGCAGCGGATATCCCCCTGGTTGCCGATGGAGGCATCAAATTTTCCGGTGATTTGCCGAAAGCGGTTGCTGCAGGAGCGGATATCATCATGATCGGATCTCTTTTTGCCGGAACGGAAGAATCTCCTGGTGATACAATCCTCTATCAGGGACGAACGTATAAATCTTACCGGGGGATGGGAAGCCTTGGTGCGATGAAGCAAGGAAGCAAGGATCGTTATTTTCAGGGCGATGAACAGGACGTAAAATTGGTTCCGGAAGGGATCGAGGGACGTGTTCCTTATCGTGGACCGCTCTCGGATAATATTCACCAGCTGATCGGTGGTCTGCGCTCAGGTATGGGCTATACTGGCTGCCGGACTATTCGCGAATTACAGGAGAAAGGTGAGTTTGTCAGGATCACGAACGCCGGATTGCGTGAATCCCATGTTCATGATGTCACCATCACCCAGGAAGCTCCCAACTACCGTATTGAACGGAACAATTAACCGATGACGGATATCCATAGCGACAAAATATTAATTCTTGATTTCGGTTCACAATACACACAACTGATTGCCA
>Ga0272444_10005748_pt1 | contig 10691 bp, 11 predicted proteins | sample SSMForm13_FD_201033 | JGI IMG/M metagenome (GOLD analysis project Ga0272444, IMG submission 201033) | Marine sediment archaeal communities from Little Sippewissett salt marsh, Falmouth, MA, United States - SSM-Form-13 | ecosystem: Environmental > Aquatic > Marine > Wetlands > Sediment ...
CACCCGGGCCGCGGCGGCGGCCCATTCGGTGAACACGCTGCTGGCGCGCGACGGCGAGGTGGTGGGCGAGAGCACCGACGTGGGGGCGCTCACCGACGTCTGGGGGCGCCGCGGCCTTCCCGGGGACGTCCCCGTTCTGGTGCTGGGAGCCGGGGGAGCGGCCGCCGCCGCAGTGGTGGCGCTGCGGGGCCGGAAGGTCCTGGTGTCGGCTCGGCGGGAGGCTGCGGCGGCGGCGTTGGCGGCGGCCCATCCGGGGGCGGTCCCCCATCCCTGGGGTGCTCCCGCTACCGGGGCGGTGGTGGTGAACGCCACCCCGCTCGGGATGGACGGCGAGGCGCTTCCGGAGGGGGTGATGGCGGCGGCGTCCGGGCTGGTCGATCTCGCCTACGGCCCGGATCCCACCCCCGCGGTCCGGGAGGCCGGCCGCCGCAACCTGCCCGCAGCCGACGGTATCGACGTGCTGGTGGCCCAGGCGGCCCGCTCCTTCCGGCTGTGGACCGGCCGGGAGGCTCCGCTCGCGGTGATGGACGACGCCGCCCGCAGCGCGTTCTAGCCACTCAAGCGTTCCTCTCGCCATGCCGACACTCCTTGCGTCAGGCATACGACGCGCCGCGAGGCGCAAGGAGCGACCGTGGCCCGGAGCACCCAGCACATCGGGACCCTGCTCGTCGAGGACGGCGTCGTCTCCCAGGCCGATCTGGACCGGGCGCTGGTCCGCCAGTCGGAGACCGGGGAGACGCTGTCGCGCATCCTGGTCGAGGAGGAGATGGTCAGCGAGACCGTGCTGGTGCGGACCCTGGCGCGCCAGATGGGCATCGAGTTCGTCAACCTGACCGAGACCGAGGTGGATCCCACCGCCGCCGCGCTCATCCCCGAGTCCCTGGCGCGCCGCTACTCGGTGATCCCCATCGGCTTCGACGGCGATCGCCTCGTCGTGGCCATGGCGGACCCGGCCAACGTGCTCGTCGTCGACGACGTCCGGGCGATCACCGGCATGTCGGTGATCTCGAAGGTGGCGGCCCGTTCCGACATCGACGACGCCATTCGCCGGATGGGCAGCTTCGACGAGTCGGTGGCCGACCTCGCCGACATGGTGGGGGAGGAGGACGAGGTCGACGACCTGTCCAAGATCCAGTCGGCGGTCGAAGAGGCGCCGATCGTCAAGCTGGTGAGCACGCTCATCAGCCGGGCGGTGGGGGAGCGGGCCTCCGACCTCCACGTCGAACCGGGGGAGCGGCACCTGCGGGTCCGGTTCCGCATCGACGGCGTGCTCCACGAGGTGATGACCACCCCCCGCTCGGTGTCGGGCGCGGTGGTGTCCCGCCTCAAGATCATGGCCGACCTCGACATCGCCGAGCGGAGGGTGCCCCAGGACGGCCGGGTGAGCCTCCGGGTGGCGGGACGGCCGATCGACCTGCGCGTCGCCACCCTGCCGACGATCTACGGCGAGAAGGTGGTGCTGCGCGTTCTCGACAAGGACGACGCCATCCTCACGCTGCCCGACCTGGGGTTCCTCCCGGAGGCCCTCAACCGGTTCCAGCAGTCCTACACCCGGCCCTATGGGGCGATCCTGGTGACCGGGCCGACCGGCTCCGGGAAGACCACCACCCTGTACTCGACCCTCAACATCCTCAACCAGCCCGACAAGAACGTGATCACGGTCGAGGACCCGGTCGAGTACCGCCTGCCCGGCATCACCCAGGTGCAGGTCAATCGCAAGGCGGGCCTGCAGTTCGCCACGGTGCTCAAGGCGATCCTTCGCTCCGATCCCGACATCGTGCTGGTCGGCGAGGTGCGCGACACGGAAACGGCGAAGATCGCCGTCGAGGCCGCGCTCACCGGGCACCTGGTGCTCAGCACCCTGCACACCAACGACGCCTCTTCGAGCATCGGGAGGCTCGTGGACATGGGTGTCGAGTCCTACCTGGTGTCCTCGGCGCTCGACTCGATCATCGCCCAACGCCTGGCGCGCCGCCTGTGCGACCGGTGCCGCCAGCCGATGGAGGCCACCCGGGAGATGATGACCGAGATGGGCTGTTCGGACGACGAGCCCCCCCTCACCCTCTATCGGGCCGTCGGCTGCAAGTACTGCTCCGACACGGGGTATCGCGGGCGCCTGGCGATCGTCGAGGTCCTGCTGGTGTCGGAGGACATCCAGCGCATGTCCGTCGAGCGGCGGCCCTCCGACGAGATCGCCCGGGTCGCCGTCGAGCAGGGGATGAGGACGCTGCGCATGGACGGGATGGAGAAGGTGAAGCTCGGGATGACGACCCTCGAAGAGGTCCTCAGGGTGGTGGTGTGACATGAGCGTCGCCCAGCAACTCGGTCAGTTGCTCGTGGATCGCGGCGTGATGGGCGCCGAGGCGGTCGCCGACCTCCAGGAGCGGGCCGGGCGCGACGGCACCGGGTTCGCCCGCCTGGTCGTGGAGACCGGCGCCGCCACGCCGAACGCGGTGCTCGAGACCGTCGCCGCCCACCTCGATCTCGAGTTCTTCGACCGCACCACCCCGATCGAGCCCGATGCGGTGGCGTCGCTCGACCCCGCCACCGCCTTGGCGCAGATCGCGCTCCCGGTCCGGGTCGACGGCGGCACGCTGGTCGTCGCCGTGGCTAACCCGTTCGACGGGGCGGCGCGCACCGTCTTGCGCCGGGCGACCGGGCTCGAGATCCGCCCGGCCCTGGCCCACCGCGCCGGGCTGGAGCAGGTGGTGCGCAAGGTCTACAGCCCGGACGCCGCGTCGCCGTCCCCGCAGGCGCCCGCCGCTGCGCCGGCGCCGGTGGCGCCGCCCTCGATCGCGAACGGGGAGCCGGGCGTCGTCCCCGACCGTCACCTCAACGAGTACCTGGAGATCCTCCTGGAGCACGAGGGGAGCGATCTGCACCTCACCGCCGGAAGCCCGCCCCGGATGCGGATCAACGGCCGTCTCACCGAGATCGACCAGACGGCGGTGCTCAAGCCGGAGCCGCTGCGCGAGATGATCTACTCGGTGCTCACCGGCCGGCAACGGGAGCAGTTCGAGAACGACCTCGAGTTGGACTGCTCGCACCCGCTCCCGGGCCGGGGCCGGTTCCGGATGAACGTCTTCATGCAGCGCGGCGCGGTGGGGGCCGTGCTGCGGGCCATCCCGGCCAAGGTCAAGTCCGTCGAGGAACTCGGGCTGCCGTCGGTGGTGAAGGACTTCGCCTCGCTGTCGCGCGGGCTGGTGCTGGTGACCGGGGCGACCGGATCGGGGAAGTCGACCACCCTGGCGTCGGTCATCGACCTGATCAACACCACCAGGGCGGTCCACATCGTGACGATCGAGGACCCCATCGAGTTCCTGCACCGCCACGACCGGGCCCTGGTGAACCAGCGTGAGATCGGCGGCGACACGCTCGGGTTCGCTTCGGCGCTGCGTCACGCCCTGCGCCAGGACCCCGACGTGATCCTGGTGGGCGAGATGCGCGACCTGGAGACGATCGGCACCGCGCTCACCGCGGCCGAGACGGGCCACCTGGTGTTCGCCACGCTGCACACCCAGGACGCCCCGAAGTCGGTGGAGCGCATCATCGACGTGTTCCCGCCCCATCAGCAGGCCCAGGTGCGCGTGCAGCTGGCCGGGGCCCTCCAGGGGGTGATCAGCCAGCAGCTGCTCCCGACCGCCGACGGCCGCACCAGGGTGGCCGCGGTCGAGGTGATGGTGGCCACCGCTGCGATCCGCAACCTCATCCGGGAGGGCAAGGTCTTCCAGATCATGAACGCGATGCAGGCCGGCGGCAAGCACGGCATGCAGACGATGGACCAGTCCCTGGCGTCGCTGGTGCGGCGCAACGTCGTGGACCGCTCGGTCGCCATCGATCGGGCCGGCGACGTCCAGGCGCTGCTCGACCTGCTGGCGGGGAGGCAACAGTGACCACCACGACCACCTTCGAGTACAAGGCCCGGGACCGTACCGGGAGCGTGCAGACCGGGTCGATGGAGGGCGGCTCGTCGGCGGCGGTCGCCAAGGTCCTGCGCGACCGCGGCTTCGTGCCCCTGCGGGTCAGCGAGCAGAAGGTCGGCGGCCTGGACCGGGAGATCAAGATCCCCGGCTTCGGCGGAAAGGTCAAGAGCAAGGAAGTGGCCATCATCAGCCGCCAGCTGGCCACGATGGTCAACTCGGGGCTGAGCCTGGTCCGGTCGCTCACCATTCTCCAGGAGCAGACCGAGAACCCCGTGCTGTCGGGGGCGATCGCCGACGTTCGCTCCAAGGTCGAGCAGGGGGCCACGCTGTCGGGGGCCCTCGAGGAGCATCCCAAGATCTTCGGGCCGCTCTACGTATCGATGATCCGCGCCGGCGAGGTGGGCGGCGCGCTCGACGAGACCCTGGTCCGTCTCGCCGACACCCTGGAAGCCCAGGTCCGCCTGCGCTCCCAGGTCAAGTCGGCGATGGCCTACCCGGTCGTCGTGCTCACGCTGATCGTGTTCATCGTGGCGGCCCTCATGCTGTTCGTGGTGCCGATCTTCGAGGAGATGTACTCGGACCTGGGCGGTGAGCTCCCCGCGCCCACCAAGCTGCTCATCACCCTGTCGAATATCTTCACCAAGTTCTCGTGGCTGTTCGTGCTCCTGGCGGTCGGGCTGGTGATCGGCCTGCGGCGCTGGATCGCCACCGAGGACGGGCGGCGCAGGTGGGACGCTTTCAAGCTGCGGCTGCCGATCTTCGGCAAGCTCGTGCAGAAGGTGTCGATCAGCCGGTTTGCCCGCACCATGTCGGTCCTGAGCCGCACCGGAGTCCCGGTGCTCCAGGCGCTCGACATCGTCGCCCAGACCTCGGGCAACCGGATCGTCGCCGACGCCCTCGATGACGTCCAGTCTTCGGTGAAACGGGGTGAGTCGCTCGCCGAGCCGCTCGAGGAGCACGACGTGTTCCCGCCGATGGTCACTCAGATGATGGCGGTGGGCGAGGAGACCGGCGCTCTCGAAGTCATGCTGTCGAAGGTGGCCGACTTCTACGACCGCGAGGTCGACGACGCGGTGAACGCCCTCACCAGCCTCATCGAGCCGATGCTCATCATCGTGATGGGCGTGGTGGTCGGCGGCATCCTCATCTGCCTGTACCTGCCGATGTTCAACATCGGCAACCTGGTCAGCGGCTGACGAAAGCCCTCAACATCTTCGGGTCTCCGGCCGATATGAGTCGTGGATCGGCACGCGCCGGTCCACGACCGACCCACAGGAGGTCATCCAACATGATGAAGGCCATCCGGCGACTCGGCCGGGACGAGGGCTTCACGCTCATCGAGCTGATGGTCGTGGTGATGATCATTGCAGTCCTCATCGCCATCGCCATCCCGTCCTTCCTCGGCTTCCGGAGCTCGGCGCAGGACCGCTCGGCGCAGAGCGAGATCCGCAGCGTCCTGCTTGCGGAGAAGGCGTTCTGGCTCGAGAACGGCGACTACACCGACGTGGCGGGCGACATCACGGCGTTCGAGCCGAACGCCAACATCAACGCCGACGAGACGCTCGGCGTTGCGATCGTCCTCAACGCGGCCAGCGACGACATCGTCTGCATGACCCGCACCGCGGACTCCGGCAACACCTTCGCCATCTGGGAGAGCGACACGCTCGGCACCTTCTACGGCGAAACCGATCTGTCGGCGGCGTGCCCCGACGATGCACCGGCCGACTACACACAGGGCGGCTGGTAGCCGACACCCTGACGACGAACCGAACGGGGGGCGGGCCGCCGGCTCGCCCCCCGCTTCGTAGGGATCCCGTCACGGAGGACGCGGTGGACACGGAGCGCGACGGCTTCACGATGGTCGAGTTGGTGGTGGTGATGGCGGTGATCGCGGTGCTCCTGGCGATCGGTTTCCCGACGTTCATGGGGATCGCCGACGCGGCGAGCGACCGGTCGGCCCAGGCGGACGTGAGGGCGGTGCTCCTCGCCGAGCGGGCGCTCTGGCTCGACGCCGAGACCTACACGGCGGACGCCGGGCTGATCACCGACTTCAGTCCCGGCGCGCAGGTGGCGGCCGATCCCGCCGACGGGGTCTTCGTGGACCTGCACGACGCCGACGACACGATCGTGTGCCTGGTGCGCCTCTCCGAGAGCGGACGGGTCTTCTCGGTGTGGGAGCACGCCACCGCGGGAACCTACTTCGGGGAGACCGACCTGTCGGCGGCGGACTGCCCGGCGGCCCTGCCCGACGGATACGCTCAAGGGGGATGGTGAGCGGCGATGGAGCGAGCGAGAGCCCACGAGGACGGCTTCGCGCTGCTGGAACTGGTGGCGGTGCTCATCATCCTGGCGGTGCTGCTGGGGATCGCCTTCCCGGCGTTCATGAAGCAGCGTGAGCAGGCCGACGACATGGCCACCAAGCTCATGCTGACCACGGCGATGCGCGGAGAGGTCTTCCTGCTCGACGAGGACGGGGGGTACACCGCCGACGCCGACGCCCTCGCAGGCGTCTTCCCCGAGTACGACTTCTCGGGCGCCGCTGCGGAGTCCATCCACCTGTCGGTCGGCGACGTCGAAGCCGGTGACCGGGCCAAGGTGATGATGTACGCTCGCTCGGAGACCGGCGCCTGGCTGGGCATCGTGCTGGTGCTGCACGGCGATGCCGCCGGCCGGCACACGTGCATCTCCGAGAGCGAACTCGACATGACCATCGCGGCCTGTACCGGGACGGCCTGGTGAGCACCGCGGCGCTGGGCGCCTTCGGCTTGCTGCTCGGCCTGGTGGCCGGTTCCTTCCTCAACGTGGTCGTCTACCGGGTCCCGCGCGGCATGTCGATCGTGACCCCGCGCTCGGCATGCCCGGGGTGCGGCACGCCGATCCGTCCCCGCGACAACGTTCCGGTCCTGTCGTGGCTGCTGCTGCGGGCCCGATGCCGGGAGTGCGGCACGGGGATCTCGGTCCGCTACCCGCTCGTGGAGGCCGGCACCGGGGCGGTGTTCGCCTGGCTGGCGGTGCTGGTCGGCGCCGCCGCCGTGCTCCCGGCGTACTGGGTGATGGCGGCCACCGTGATCGCACTGGCCCTCGTCGACCTCGAGACCAAGCGCCTGCCCAACGCCATCCTGTACCCGGGCGGGGCCGCCGCGATCCTGCTGCTCGCCGGCGGGGCGGCCCTCGACGGCTCGCTCGTCGATCTCGGCCGGGCGCTGGCAGGCGGGGCCGGAGCCTTCGCCCTGTTCCTGCTCATCGCCCTGGCGGCCCGGGGAGGGTTCGGCTTCGGGGACGTCAAGTTGTCGCTCCTGCTGGGGGTGTTCCTCGCCTACCGCTCGTGGGGCACGCTCCTCGTCGGGGTGTTCGCCGCGTTCCTCATCGGCGGGGTGGCGGCCCTGGCCCTGCTGGCCGCCGGGCGGGTCACCCGCCGCGCCGCCCTCCCATTCGGCCCGGCGATGGTGGCCGGCGCCTTCCTGGCTCTGGCCGTCGGGGAGTCCGTCGCCTCCTGGTACGTGGGCTGACCACAGATCGCGCAAGTGGCGCGCGCGTCGAGCGCGCGCCAAATGCTTGGCCGTCGCGTCGCCGACCGGTACGCTCATGGCGACACGCGTGTAACTACTCCCATGACATTGGAGTGGTCGCGCCGCTGAGATTGCGGAGGTGTGCATGGCCGTCGCCGTCGGGCTCGACATAGGCTCGGAGGCGGTGAGAGCCGCGGTGGTCGACACCGGCAGATCGGCGCCGGTCCTCAAGAAGTGGGCCGACATCCCGTTGCCGCCCGGTGCGGTCGTCGCCGGCGAGATCGTCGACGAGGGTGCGGTGGGGGAAGCGATCACCGCACTGTGGCGCAGCCACAGCCTGCCCAAGAAGCGGGTCGTCGTCGGCATTGCCAACCAGCGGGTGATCGTCCGCCAAGTGGACGTGCCCCACCTCGAGGAGGACGAACTGGTCGATGCCCTCCCGTTCCAGGTGGAGGACGTCATCCCGATCCCCGTCGAGGAAGCGGTGCTCGACTTCGTGCCGCTCGAGGAGTTCAACACCCCCGACGGCGACCTCATGCTGTCGATCCTGGTGGTGGCCGCCCCCCGCGACATGGTCGAGACGCTGGTGGGGTTGGTGCGCTCCAGCGGCCTCCAGGTGCAGTCCATCGACCTCCAGGCGTTCGGATTGGTGCGAGCCGGGTTCGGAGCCGACCTGATGCTGGGGGGAGCCGGTCCCCAGGGCCTGCTCGACATCGGAACGACGATGTCGCAGATCGCGGTGGTGCGGGGCGGGATCATTCGCTTCGTTCGGATCCTGCCGACCGGGGGCGCCCAGTTCACCGAGGCGCTGGTGTCCGGGATGTCGATCAGCCGGGAGGACGCCGAGGAGATGAAGCGGCGGGTCGGGGTGAGCCCGCAAGGCCAGCCCGAAGGCGACGGCGAAGACGCCGCCGCCCGCCAGATCCTCACCAGGACCGCAGACGCCCTCATCGAGGAGATCCGGGGCTCGGTGACCTACTACCTCACCCAGGCCGGCGAGCACGCCCTGGACCGCCTGGTGGTGTGCGGCAACGGGGCCCGCCTGCCGCACCTCGCCAACCGGGTCGCCGCCGCGCTGGGGACCCGCGTCGAGCCGGTGCGCGTCCTCGACCACGTGACGCTCGGCAGGCTGCGGATGACCGAGTCCGAGGTCCTGGCGCTGCAGCCGGTGCTGCCGGCCGCGGTCGGCCTCGGGCTGTGGGGCAGCTACGTGGTGCCTCCGACGAACAGGTTCGCCCATGTCGCCTAGGAGCCGCCCGTGAGGCCGATCAACCTGCTCCCGCCCGAGGTGGCAGCGGCCAGGTCCCGCCGCCGCAAGGCGATCGGCCTGATCGCCCTGTTCATCGTGTACGTGCTGGCGCTCGGCGCCGGAGTCGTCTACTGGAACTCCAAGGTGTCCGACGCTCGCGCCGACGTCACCGCCCAGGAGGGGATCAACGCCGGGCTGCGGCGCGAGGCGGCCGGGCTCGCCGAAGCCGAGGTGCTCAAACTGGAGTTCGAGGCGCAGGCCACCCTGGTGCGGGACGCACTCGCCTCCGACGTCGATTGGGGCATCCTGCTCAACGATCTGGCCCGTCTCCTGCCGCCCCGGGTCTGGGTGCAGCAGTTCACCGGGACGGTCTCGCCGGAGCAGCCGGGAGTGGCCGGCGTGGTCAGCTTCAGCGGGGTCGGGTTCGACTACCCGGACGTGTCGTCGTGGCTGCGGGCCCTGGACTCGGAGGACTTCGTCGGCGTCACCGGGACGTGGGTGAGCACCGCGGCCGAGGGTCGGGTCGGCGACGCCGAGGTGGTCACGTTCACGTCCTCGGCGGTCCTCACCGATGCGGCAACCACCGATCGGGCCGACGAACTGATCCCGGAGGTGCCCTGAGATGCGGCGCGGCCTGATCCTCGGTCTGCTGGCGGCGGTGCTCCTGGCGGTGGCGTGGTGGTTCTTCCTGATCTCTCCCCGCAACGGGCAGATCGACGAGGCCCGCCGCGACCTGAGGACCGCCCAGGAGGAGGAGACCCTGTTGCGCACCCGCATCCGGGCGCTGGAGGAGATCCGGGACGCCGAAGTCGAGTACCTGGCCGCCATGGGCCGCCTCGACACGCTCATCCCGTCCCGGCCGCTCCTCGAGGAGTTCATCGAGCAGATCAACGACCTGGCCGATCAGAACGACATCCTGCTGCGCAGCCTGGCCCCGTCGGTGCCGGCGTCCGCCGGCGAGGAGTCGCCGCTGCGCGAGATCTCGATCAACGCCCAGATCGACGGCCAGTTCTTCGACGTGATCGGCTTCCTGTTCGGCCTCACCGACCTGGAGCGCCTGGTCCGAGTCGACGCCATCTCGGCCAGCTCGGCCACCCTCGAAGGCGGCGAGACCATCCTGTCCGTGAGCCTCCAGCTGCGGCTGTTCACGCTCGCCGACCTGATTCCGATCCCCGACATCGACGTGGACCCCGGGGGCAGTCCGCCGCCCGACGAGGAGACCGGGGGCGGGGACCTCGACACGGACGAACCGCCCGCGGAGGCCGGCGAGGCGCTCGGGGCGACGGTCCGACCGGGAGGTGCCTAGCGTGTCCGGGATGCGCAGGACCCTGCTGGCGGTCACGATCTCGCTGGTGATGGTGGCCACCGCGGTCGCCTCCCTGTGGCTGATGGCGTCGGCCGGGGTGTTCTCGGCGGGGGACACCGCCCTGCCGCACGCCTCGGCAGGGGTGGTGGACGAGACCGTCACGCCGGCCACGGTGGGAGGCCCGGTCGGAGAGGCCCGCCTCGTGCAGCCGAGGGATCCGTTCCGGCCGCTCATCGATCCGACCACCACCCAGCCCGGTGACTCGGGGGACACCTCGACGACCCAGCCGGGGGACACCTCGACGACCCAGCCGGGCGACACCTCCACTACTCAGCCGGGGGACACGACCACCACCACCGAGCCCGGGGAGACGACCACGACCGTCGGCGACCAGCCGCAGGGCACCCGTGTCGTCCTGCTCGAGGTCAGGGACGACGACGGCGTGTTCACCGCCGTGCTGACCGTCGACGGCGAGACCTACACCGCCGGGGTGGGCGAGAACTTCGCCGAGCAGTTCAAGGTGATCAGCCTCGACGCCGACGGCGGCGTGTTCACCTACGGCGACAGCGCCTTCTCGTTGGCGGTCGGCCAGGCGATCCTCAAGTAGGCCCCCGGCCAGGGGGTACCATCGGCCGATGCTGCGTTTCCTCACCGCGGGTGAATCGCATGGCCCCGGGCTCGTCACCATCGTCGAAGGGCTCCCG
>Ga0272444_10005749_pt1 | contig 10690 bp, 5 predicted proteins | sample SSMForm13_FD_201033 | JGI IMG/M metagenome (GOLD analysis project Ga0272444, IMG submission 201033) | Marine sediment archaeal communities from Little Sippewissett salt marsh, Falmouth, MA, United States - SSM-Form-13 | ecosystem: Environmental > Aquatic > Marine > Wetlands > Sediment ...
TCCATTCATGACACGATAATCGTTTTGCCCAAAATCCCGGCTCATTCGCGCTTGTCTCCCAATTAGAACCCACGTTTATATAGACTCCCCTTCGATTGTCAAGAAAAATCGGTTCTTTTCGCATGGATTTCAAGAGGAATGAGATATGCCCAAGCAGGAAGAGGGCCTGCTGTCCCAGGGCTATAATGTCCGAATTCTTGGGATATTCCAGCATATTGGAGAGTCGGGGAGATTGACCTCTGGAAACCGAGAATGGTTTTTGCGGCCGCAGGCTACGGCTCAGAGTTTCCTGCCCAACGCTTTGAAGAAAGTATAGCAAAATACGCCGTCGGCCTCCGCGGTCCGGTAGAGATCTTGAACCCCCCGGTCAAAAGCGCCTGGGGTCATCCGGCCGGTTTCGATAGCGGAACGGCGAACGCCTTCAATCATCGCCGTAAAGGTTTTCTTGGTGAATCCTTCGACCCATTTCGGTTTGCTGGAGTCGACATAAACCATTCGAGGGGAAACGCTGACAGATGCAAAGCCGGCGCGCGTCAGGAGTGGATAAAGCTCTCGACCGATCAAGGCGTTGCCGCCGCCTTGCCTTTGCAGCTCGACCAGGCACTGAATCGCGCGGTGCGCCGCTTCGCTGTCCGGATGAAAATACGCCGAACCATGATCCCCTTCGATCACGGTAATCGTGCCCCCGCTTTTTAGCAGTGCCTTCAGCGAAGCCAATGCCTCCAAAGGGTGCGACAAATGTTCCAAGACGAAGCAGACAAAGATGTGATCGAACGCCTCCGGCTTAAAAGGCAGGTTGAAGATATCCCCTTGCTGGAACTGAACGTTGGTCAGGCCCGCCGCCTCCACGCTGCTTTTGGCTTCGGCAAGCGAGGTTTTGGAAATATCAATGGAGGTAATTAAGGCGTCTGGGCTGTTTCGAGCCAGCGTTACGGTCTGGGCGCCCACGCCGCAACCTGCTTCCAAGACTCGGCTCCCGGCGGGATAGGCGGTGTCCGAGTGCAACAGTTCGGCCAGCGTCGAAGCCTGGTCCTGCAGGCGAATGTTCTCCCTGGGATGGTATCCATGAACATAGGCGTTGGTCATGTGAAGCTTCCTTTCGCTTCAGGCTTGGCTGTTTTTTTGTGCGATTGTCCTGTCTCAGAAAGAACGAGAATCCATCCATCCTGACGGGATAAACGAACAGGCTCAATCTTCAAGCCAGCTTCAATCTTGTCAATCCTGTCAATCCTGTCCAATATTCTGGGACATCATATTGATTGCAGAATGAAGGCAACGTCCCCGGGGATTTAGTTCCACTTCAAGACCTGCCGGTCGGCCGACAAGCGCCCCCGCAGCGTTTCGTAATCGAGCTGCTGGACGCTGATCCCCTCGTCCAGGGCCAGGCAGGCCGCGGTCGCGGACGACTGTCCAAGCACCATAAAAACCGGCTCCATTCGGATCGAGCCAAAGGCAATGTGCGAGGCCGAGAGGCAAACCGGCACCAGGAGATTCGAGCACTCGCTTTCCTTCGGTATAACGGATCGGTAGCTGATGGGATACGGAGGAAATCCTCCAATCTGCACGTCGCCTTCGTTGCGAGCGTGTCTCTCGGCGTCCACGTAGCGCTGGGTGTTGTGGGAATCCATCGTGTAGGCCGCTAGGCCGATGGAGTCGGGCGCAACCCGTTTGCCCCGGCAGTTGAGTTCACTCATCACGTACTCGCCGATCATCCGCCGGGCCTCGCGTACGTACAACTGATGCGGCCAGCTGCGGTTGTCTTTGAATTCGTCCTTTGCCAGACCCCAGCGGCTGACCTCCTCGCGAACCTTTTCGGGCACCCGGGGATGATGGGCAAGCGTCCACAAGAGTCCCTTTTGATAGCGCTCGTGGTCCCGAATGATTTTCGCGCGCGTGCGGTAGTTGCCGTCGGGATAGTCATCGTTCATGCCGATGTGGTCAGTCGAGAAACCGTGGTTGTTGTTCGTGTCGGTCTTTCGGTTAGGCATCGGCAAGGGATGCCAGGGAATGTCCTCGTAACCCGCTTCGTAGTACCGGAGCAGCAGTTCGTAGCGCAGTGGATCGTAGCCCTTCGGTTTGGGGAAGGCAGTTCGGTTCTCGGGTGCGTCGGTCATACAGATTCGGAAATTATAGGCCTGAACGCGGTGATCTCCCTCGCCTTCGGTTCCCGGCCCACCGGAATGGACTCCGGGTAAGAGGCCGCTCGAAGGATCGCCGGGGATGCTATAAGGATCGACCGGGAAAAGAAACTGATGATGGATTGCGTTTTTGGTTTGAACGCCGTTGAGCGTCTCTCCATAGGTCGCGTTCGACTCGCGGCCCACGGTGTAGGAGACTCCCGCCTTCGCCATCAGGTCGCCTTCATAGGTGGCATCGATGAACATCTTCGCGCGATAGGACTGTCCGGACTCCATGGTGATCGATACAATCCGCGCGCCGCGTTTGCGGACACCCCGCTTCAGGTCCAGCCGCTGGCGATACGCCACGGAAACGCCGGCCTCGCGCAGCATCTGTCGAAAGATCGCTTTGGCGGCGTGCGGCTCGAACATCCACCAGACCCGATCTTCGTGCCAGGCGTCGGCGCGATGGTATTCTTCCTGTTTTTGGAACGTCCAGGAGGAGTCTTGAGTATAATGCTGGTAGAGCCGGGCGTAGAACTCGCGGGCCATGCCGCCGATAGCGTCCTTGTTGCCGATATCGGTCGCGCCAAGTCCCCCGGAAGTCAACCCGCCCAAGTGGTGACCCGGTTCGATGAGCAGCACGCGCCCCCCCATGCGCGCAGCCTTCACCGCGGCGATGACGCCGCCCGAGGTTCCGCCGTAGACCACCAGATCATACGAACGCCGGGCTGCTCCCCGTCCCGGCGTCGAATCGATCAGGCAAGCGCCAAGCGTGATGATCAAGATCCATAAGAATCGTGTGTGGAGTCTTTTCACAGTCAACCCCTCAATGAGATTTCAAGAGCATTTCGATCAATAAAGGTAACGCGAATCGGCACCGCCTGTCCATCCTAAATTGCAGGGGAGTGAGTTGTGGTAGTAAGGACTTCAGTCCTTTGTCGATAAACAAAGCGAATAAATTCGCTACTACAACTTTCGCACTCTTGGGGTTCTATAGCCGCTTGCGGCCATGCTTATGACGCTCTCACTGATTCCCTCACCAAAGCAGAGCAAAGAAGCCTGCCTCTCCCACTGGGAGAGGATTTCAAGATAGACCGCAGGGCCGAGCTTTGCCATAATCCTGAGTGGAGAGAAAGATGCGAGCGATGCGAGTCCGGGGATTTACGCTGATTGAACTATTGATCGTCGTGGCAATCATTGGGGTGTTGGCCGCGATTGCGATCCCGAATTTTCTGCAAGCCCAAATGCGGGCGAAGGTCGCCCGGGCGCAAGCGGACATGCGGACGCTCGAAGGGGCGCTGCTGGCCTACTACTCGGATCATAACGACGTTCCCCTGGACGGCGATGACGTCGAGCCGGCCGACACCGACCTGTGGGACACGCGTTATGGGCTTCGCGCGCTGACCTCGCCGGTGGAGTATCTTTCGGCGATTCCGCTCGCACCGTCGAGTTTTCTCAACGAACTCAATCCCCCGGACAGCCAATGGCGCGTCGCCTATGAATGGGCCACCACGCGCTTTGTCGCCGCGGGCAACATGGTTGTGGGGGGCGGCGGCGCGGGCTACATGCCCAACCTGAACACGCTGTACTGGATCGGTTGGGGCGGGCCCGACCGGAAGCTGGACTATCCCGATTTTCGCCGTCCGGACGACGGCGACGCCCCCGGCAACGGATTCACCATCCCCTGGATCGCCGAACGCGCCCGGTACTACGATCCCACCAACGGCATCGTCAGCCTCGGCGACGTCGTGCGATGGGGACCGTGAAAAGTTCAATCACTTTTAAGTCAATCCTAAATACAAAGAATTGTAGTTATAGGTACTCCCTCAAAAACCTTGCCGTGTAGGACTGTTTGGTTCGTTGAACGATCTTTTCCGGTGGGCCTGTGGCGACGATTCGCCCGCCGGCGTCTCCTCCTTCAGGGCCGAGGTCGATGATGTAATCAGCCTCCTTGATGAAATCGAGGTTGTGCTCGACGACGACCAGCGTGTTGCCCTGATCGACCAGTGAGTGGAGCACCGCGACCAATTTCTCGATATCGACGAAGTGCAGCCCGGTCGTCGGCTCATCGAGCACGAACAGCGTCCCCCCCTGGGTTGGCTTGCTCAATTCCGCGGCCAGCTTGATCCGTTGCGCTTCGCCGCCGGACAGCGTGTTGCTCGCCTGGCCGAGCGTCAGGTAACCGAGTCCGATGGCGTTGAGGATCGACAGCGGCCGGTGAATCTTCTCGAAGCTGGAAAAAAACTTCGCCGCTTCTTCCACCGTCATTTCGATCACGTCGGCGATCGATTTGCCGTTCCACTCGACCTGGAGCGTTTCCTCGGTGTAGCGTCTTCCGCCGCAGGCGTCGCAGTCCACGAACACGTCAGGCAAAAAACTCATTTCCATCTTGATTCGCCCCTGCCCGCTGCACTTCGGACAGCGGCCCGTGGCGACGTTGAACGAAAAACGCCCGGGGCCGTAACCGCGCATTCGGGCTTCGGGTTGGGCGGCGAAGAGATTGCGAATTTCGCCGAAGAAACCGACGTACGTAGCCGGTACCGAGCGCGGCGTCTTGCCGATCGGCGTTTGATCCACCTCCGCCACGCGCCGCAGGGGCCCGGTGCCGCGAAAGCCCTTGAACTTTCCCACCGGCACGGGCGTCTTGTGCAACTGTCGCCGAAGGCCGTTGTAGAGAATGTCGCGCACGAGCGTGCTCTTGCCCGAGCCCGAGACGCCGGTAACCACCGTCCAGCGACCGAGCGGCACGCGCACGTCGAGCCGTTTCAGGTTGTGCTCCTCCGCGCCGAGTACTTCGAGCCATCGGCAATCGCTGCCCTTGACGTCGCGGCGCTTGTGGCCATTGCGGGAGGGCTTTGCGCTCTTTAGATATCGGCCGGTGGGCGAGCGGCGGTTTCGCTGAATCTGACTCAGGGTGCCCTCGGCGACAACGCGGCCGCCGTGGACGCCGCCGCCGGGACCGAGGTCGATGAGGTAATCCGCCCGGCGCATCGTGGCTTCGTCATGTTCGACGATCACCACGCTGTTCCCTCGTGCCTTGAGGCGTTCGAGTGTTTCAAGCAGCCGCTGGTGGTCGCGCGGGTGAAGGCCGATCGTCGGCTCGTCGAGAATGTAACAAATGCCGCTAAGGTTGCTGCCGAGTTGCGCCGCCAGGCGAATGCGCTGCGCTTCGCCGCCCGAAAGTGTCGTGGCGTCCCGGTCGAGCGTGAGGTAATTCAGTCCCACCTCTTCGAGGAATCGAAGGCGCGAGGCGATCTCTTTCAGGATTGGCCCGGCGACCGGTCGCTGGCTCTTTTTCCATCGAATTCGCCGCAGAAATTTTTCCACCTTACCGGGCGTCATGTGCGCCACTTCGCCGATGTGACGGTCCTGAATCTTGAAGCCTCGCGCGAGAGCGTTCAGCCGCGAACCGTCACAGTCCGGGCAGGGCGTTGCGGGCGTCGCCTCTTCCGGATCTTCCTCCCATAGAAAACCATAACCCTCGCAGCTCGGGCACCACCCGTGGCGGCTGTTGTAGGAGAACCAGCGCGGGTCCGGCTCGGGATAACTGATGCGGCAGGAGACACAGTACCGCTCCGTGCTGAACAGCGTTTCCTTGCCTTTTGCGGGCAGGGCGAGAAGCAGGCCCCGGCCTCGTTTCAGGCCGCGCTCGACCGCGCGGCGCAGCTGGGGAGAAGTCCGTTCTTTCGCCGACAGCTCGGCGATGGGAATCTCCACGTCGTGTTCGACAAAGCGCGACAGCTCCGGCGGCGGATCGAGCCGCTTCCAGCGTCCATCGATGCGGGCTTCGGTGATGCCCTCGCGCACAAGGCGCTTGAACAGGTCGCGATAAATCCCCTTGCGCTTGCGAACCAGCGGCGCGAGAAGCTTCAATGCGTTTCTGGGATACAGGCGGCGGATCTCGCGAACGATATCGGCGGGATCCTGCGCGCCGACCGGCCGCCCGCAGTGTTCACAGTGTTGCTCTCCGAGTTTGCAAAACAAGAGCCGGAGATAGTGATAGATTTCCGTGACCGTTCCGACGGTCGATTTTCGCCCGCCCCGGCTGAGCCGCTGTTCGATGGAAACCGTGGGGGGAATGCCGCTCAGCCGGTCGACCTCCGGCTTGTGCGCCTGTTTGATGTACTGCCGGGCGTAGGCCGAAAGGCAATCGATAAAGCGGCGTTGTCCCTCGGCGAAGAGAATGTCGAACGCCAGCGTTGACTTACCCGAGCCGCTGGGGCCGGTGATGACCGTCATGCGCTGGTGGGGAATGTCGAGGTTGATGTTTCGAAGATTGTGCTCGCGCGCGCCGCGAACCGCGATGACCGGCTTGGCGGGCTTCTTCGCTTTCACCTTCTTCGCCACGCGGCGATCTTTCTGAACGCGGGAAGTTTTGAGATACCGCTTCAAGCATTTGCCGGTGTGCGAGCGGTCGCACTGCATGACCGCTTCGGGCGAGCCTTCGGCGACAATCTCGCCACCGGCGTCGCCGCCTTCGGGTCCGAGATCGATGAGGTAATCCGCCGACTTGATGACGTCCAGGTTGTGCTCGATGACCACGACTGAGGCTCCGCCTTCCACCAGGCGATCGATCGCGGCGAGCAGCTTGCGAATGTCATCGGGATGAAGCCCGGTGGTTGGTTCATCGAACAGGAAGAGGCTGTTTGCCTTCTTCGGGCTGGAAAGAAACGAGGCGAGTTTCAGCCTTTGCGCTTCGCCGCCGGACAGCGTGTTGATCGGTTGCCCCAGGCGCAAATAGCCCAGGCCGATCTGCTCAAGCAGCTCGAGCGTCGCCGCCATCTCTTTGCGCCCGGCGAAAAACGTGCGCGCCTCGTTCAGCGTCATGTCGAGCACCTGGTGAATATTCTTGCCGTCGAGTTCGATTTCGAGAATCTCCTGTTGATAGCGCTTGCCGCCGCAGACTTCGCAGGTGACGAAAACGTCGGAGAGAAATTGCATCTCCACGCGCTCGAATCCTTCGCCGGAACATTTCGGGCAGCGGCCGCCGTGAGGACTGTTGAAGGAAAACGTGCCGGGCGTGTAGCCGCGTGCGCGGGACGCCGGCAAGGCGGCGAACTGTTTTCGAATCGAATCAAAGAGTTTAAGATAAGTCGCCGGATTTGCTCGCGGTGTTCGCCCGATGGGGGATTGGTCGACGAGGTGAACCGCCTCGATCTTTTTCGCGCCGCGAATCGCCTTGTGTTTTCCCGACGCGCCGACGCCCTGTCCCAGCTCGCGCTTAAGGGCGGGATAGAGGATTTGTTCGATCAGCGTACTTTTCCCCGAGCCGGAAACACCCGTGATGCAGACAAAAAGGCCGAGAGGGATTTTGACCGTCAGGTTCTTGAGGTTGTTTTCCCGCGCGCCTTGGATTGTGAGGCGGCGCCCTTTCTGAGGCCCGCGGCGTTGCTCGGGCAGGGGATGGGATTTTTTGCCGGTGACGTATGCCGCGGTAAGCGACTCTTTGGCGCGGGACAGACCGGATACCTTGCCTTGATAGATTACCTGGCCGCCGCCGGCTCCTGCGCCGGGACCGAGATCGATCAGGTGATCCCCCCGGCGAATGACGTCCGGGTCGTGCTCGACAACGAGGATGGTGTTGCGGTTCTGCCGAAGGCGCTCGAGCACGTCCACCACGCGGCCCGTGTCACGCGGATGCAGCCCGATGGTGGGCTCGTCCAGCACGAACAGCGTATTAACCAGCGAAGAGCCGATGGCCGAGGTCAGATTCACTCGTTGCACTTCGCCGCCGGAAAGCGTCCGCGACTGCCGGTCAAGCGTGAGGTAGTCCAGCCCGACGTGATTGAGGTAGCGAAGGCGGCTGCGGATTTCGCCGAGTAGAATTTCGCTGACTTTGTCCAGATGTTTCGGCAATTGCAACGCGTTAAAAAATGTTTCGCTGTCTCGCGCCGCCATGGCGTAAATATCGTACAGGGTTTTGCCGTTCAGCCGATAGTAAAGCGCTTCGTCTTTCAAGCGGGCGCCACCGCACTTCTTGCATGTTACATAGGCGCGATATCTCGACAGGAGCACCCGGACGTGCATCTTGTAGACCCTGCCCTCCAGCCAATCGAAGTAGCCCTGAACGCCGTAGAAGTCGCCGTCGCCGTCGAGCACGACGCTGCGATGCCCGGCGGACAGCTTTTCGAAAGGAACATTCGTTGGAATCCCCTTGCGCTTGCAATGCCGCAGCAGGTCTTCCTGGCATTCGACCGAGAAGCCGCCGGTCCAGGGCCGGATGGCGCCTCCGGCCAGGGTTTTTCTTGGGTCAGGGATCACGAGGTCGTGGTCGATGGCGATTGTTCGGCCGAAGCCGTTACAGGTCGGGCACGCGCCGATGGGACTGTTGAACGAGAACAGGTTGGGCGTCGGCGCGGCAAAGTGAACGTTGCACTGTGCACAGTGAAGGCCCTCGCTGTACCGCTCTTCTTCGAAGCCCCTGTCCTGTCGTTCGATGAAAACGGTTAGAGCGCCCTTGCCGAACCGAAGCGCCTGTTCGAGCGAGTCGATCAACCGCTGCCTGTCCGCTCGGCGAAGCACCAGCCGGTCGATCAGTACTTGGAGAGTCGCGGGAATCCGCTTCTTCAGCAGCGTCTGCGTTAGTTCGACCGCCTCTCTGCTATCGAACAGGCGAAAGAGGCCGAGTCGCTTCAGCCCGCTCTCCACCTGATCGACGTGAACCTTCTTGGTCAGTGAAAGGGGGAAACAGACCACCGCACGCCGGTCCCGATGGTGTTTCAGGAGTTCCTTGGCAATCGATTCGGGATCGTCCCGATGCACCGGTCTGCCGCAGCCGGGGCAGTGCAGGGTCGCCAGCCGGGCGAACAGGGTTTTCATGTAGTCGTTGATTTCGGTCATCGTGCCGACGGTCGAGCGGGAACTTCGAATCGTGTTGGTCTGCTCGATGGCGATCGCGGGAGGAAGGCCCTCGACGCGCTCGACCTGGGGCGGCGTCATCCGGTCGAGAAACTGCCGAGCATAGGCCGAGAAACTTTCGACGTACCGGCGCTGGCCCTCGGCGTACAACGTGTCGAAGGCCAGACTGCTTTTGCCCGAACCGCTGACGCCGGTAATGACCGTAATTTGTCCCAGGGGAATTTTCAGGTCGAGGTTTTTCAGGTTGTGCTGACATGCGCCGTGAACTTCAATGAACTGCTGTGGCAAACTCTCAACTCCAATCAATAACAAGACAGTAGGGTGGGTGCCAACCCACCTGGTTATTATTTATGTTCAGATCCAGTACGGCTCACACTCTTAAAAGTAACCCCCTCTAGCTCCCCCTTCGTAAGGGGGAGAGAGACCTGCTCGCAAGGATTGTGCGGCTTATGCGAAAAATCGGTAGGGTGGGTGCCAACCCACCTGTTGATTCTTCATTGATCCTTTCTTCCGACGATCATGGTTGTGCCGAAGGACGTGTCCTTTCGAGTCACGTTCGACAGGCCGGCGCGCTGCATCCACCGGCGCACTTCGCCTTCGGTGTACGTGTCGCCCGAGCGAGTGCCGACAAGCATGTTCAGGGCAAAGAGCGCGCCCCAGGGCGGCCGGCTTCGGTCTTCTTCCATGATGAAATCAACCACGACGACCTGGCCGCCGGGGGCCAACGCGCGCGCCGCCTTGGCGATCAATTCCTGGTTTTCTTCAAACGACTGAATGTGGATGATGGAAGAAAGGTACACAAGGTCAAAGCCCTCGCCGAGCTCAGCGGTGGTGTAGTCACCGGCCGCGGTGTCGATCCGGTCTGACAACTTTGCCTTTTCGATGTACTGTTGCGTGAGAGGAACGACCGACGGCAAGTCAAACACCGTGGCGTGAACCTGCGCGCCGGCCTGGACAAACGCGATGGAGTAAATTCCCGAGCCGCCGCCGACGTCCAGAATCCGGCGAACGCCTGACAGATCGAGCAGGCCGGCCACTTCAAGCGCTCGCTCGGCGGAAAAGGTTTCCATGGCGGTGATAAAGTCCTCCGTCCACTGGGGACCTCGCTCGGTCATCGGCCGCCAGTTTGGGGCTGTTCCCTGGCGAACCGCTTCGGTCAGCGTGCTCCAGGTGTCCCACAAGTTCCCCAGGTGCCCAAGCCCCCCCAGGTAGCCGGGCGTGCCCTTGACCAGATGCCGGGCGGCGGCGGCGGAGTTGCAGAAGCGCTCGTCGTGCTTTTCGACGAGTTGCAGCGCGCACAAGGCGTTCAGCAGTCGATTGGTGGCCCGGGGATCGGTCCCGAGCGTCTCGGCGACCGCTTCAGAGGTCTTCGGCCCGCTCTCCAGGGCGTTGAACACCCCGAGCTGACAGGCGCTGAAAAGCACGCGGCTGGCCTGAAAGCCCCGGGCCATTTCCATGATGCGCTCGGGGGTCAGGGCTGGTCGTGTCGCTTTATTGCTCGAACTCATGGGTTGTCCTCACTTTCGCTTCGATTGGGTATTGCAGGATAGATCTCGAAATCTTCGAGTTCAACCGCCAACCTTCCCGAGTCCGGTCTCTTCCTTTCTCTATATCGCACGAAGCCGCGCGCTTGGCAATGGGCGATGAATTTGCCGAGGTCGATCGTTAAGAAGTTTTTATTCTGGCAGGAGGATATAATCCCGCGCTTGAGT
>Ga0272444_10005750_pt1 | contig 10689 bp, 6 predicted proteins | sample SSMForm13_FD_201033 | JGI IMG/M metagenome (GOLD analysis project Ga0272444, IMG submission 201033) | Marine sediment archaeal communities from Little Sippewissett salt marsh, Falmouth, MA, United States - SSM-Form-13 | ecosystem: Environmental > Aquatic > Marine > Wetlands > Sediment ...
ATCCCGCTCCGGTGCAGCAACGCCTTATCATCGCGTGCAACGCCGGTCGGATAGGAAAGCAAGCGATTTTTTGCCGCTCACGGTCATCATTGTCAACTTTAACAGCTTCGAATTGGTGGAAAAATGTCTGCGGCACCTCAACATGCAGACGCTTCCGCCCGATCGCGTGTTTGTGCTGGACAACGCCAGCACCGACGGTTTCGGCAGCATCACCGCTTCATCCGGCAGGGTGGCCGTTTTTAAAATGACCGCCAACCTCGGTTTTGCCGCCGGCAACAATTTTGCCCTGGCCCACTGCACAACGCCGTTGGTGGCTTTACTCAACCCCGATGCGTTTCCGGAGCCCGACTGGCTCGAGAAATTGGTGGCGGCCGCAGAAAAATATCCGGATTATGCGATGTTTGGCAGCCGACTGGTGTCCGCCGAAAACCCACGCCTGCTCGATGGTGATGGGGATCGCTATCACGTGAGCGGGGCGGCCTGGCGCGAGGGGCATGGCCGGTTCTTCAAGGAGGAATCGACGCCCTGGGAGGTCTTTTCGCCGTGTGCCGCGGCGGCGATGTACCGCACCGGGGCCTTGCGCGAGGCCGGGGGGTTCGACGAGGATTTCTTCTGCTATCTCGAAGACGTCGACCTTGGCTTCCGGATGCGGCTTCTGGGCCATCGCTGCCTTCAGGTGCCCTCTGCGGTGGTCCACCACCTGGGGTCGGCCACCAGCGGCGGGCAGCGCGGGGATTTCGCTGTTTACCACGGCCACCGGAACATGGTCTGGACCTTTTTCAAGAACATGCCCGCCGGCTTGTTTTGGGTATTTCTGCCCCTGCACGTCCTGGTGAACTTGATCAGCCTGGTTGTCGGTTTTCACCGATGTCAGGGAAACATCATGATCCGGGCCAAGGTCGACGCCCTGGCTGGGATCCGCGCGGTGTGGCGCAAACGAAAGGCCATCCAGAATCGAAGGAGGGCTTCGGTGCTGGAGGTTCTGAGCGTTTTGGATAAACGCATTTTCAGATTCAGGTAAACCCGTCAGCCTGATTCTCGAAACGGTCGACAGGATGAAACCTGTATCCATCGTCATTGTAAATTTCAATGCCGGCTCCCGGCTTGGCGACTGTTTGGCGTCCATTTTTCAAACCGGGCATGCGACGCAAATCATCGTGGTCGACAACGCCTCCGAGGATGACAGCATCCAAAGACTGGAGGCCGAATACGGTGGGCTGGCGCATCTGCGCATCGTCCGCAACACCGCCAACCTCGGGTTTGCCAAGGCGTGTAACATCGGCACGCGGATGGCCGCCTACCCGTACATCCTTTATCTAAACCCGGACTGCTTCATCGATGGCGACACCCTGCCAGCTCTGGTTGGTGCCCTGAGAAGGCGCCCCGACTCCGGCATGGCCGGGGGTATGTTGATCAATCCTGACGGCACGGAGCAGGCCGGCGGCCGGCGGACTGTCCCGACCCCCTGGCGGGCCCTGGTCCGGCTCAGCGGGCTCTACCGGCTGAAAAATCGGCATCCGCAGATTTTCAATGATTTTTTGCAGCATGATGAAACGGTGCCCGGTGGTGAGGTGGAAGTCGAGGCCACCTCCGGGGCCTGCATGATGCTGCCGCGAAAGGTCATCAGTGATGTCGGGGGCTTCGATGAGGGGTATTTTCTGCATGTGGAAGACCTGGACCTGTGCATGCGGGTCCGTGAAAAGGGTTGGAAAATCATTTTCGTCCCTGGGGCAAAGGTGCTGCACCTAAAGGGCGTCTGCAGCCGTGATCGGCCGATTTTCGTCGAGTGGCACAAGCACCGGGGCCTGATGCGTTTCTACCGCAAATTCTTTCGGGATCGATACCCCAGCGCGCTGATGGTGGCGGTGGCGGCAGGGGTCTGGGGGCACTTTGTGGCCCTCGCGGGCTATCTCGCCCTGAGAAATAATCGCTAACCCAGCCGCTGCTGCGACGGACGGTCCGGGATCGTGGAGGGGTTTTGGCATTGGATGGAAATGTAGGCGTCCTGGGTGCCCGCAGCCTGGCGGGGGAATGCCTCTTGCCCCTGCTGGTTGGCCGGGGACTTTCCGTCATGGCCTTTTCGCGGCAGCCCGGCCGGCGACACGCCGGATCCGGAATCCAATGGTGGCAGTTCAAGGCCATCATGGATTCGGATGGCGGTTACAAGCCCCTGCAACCGGAAATCCGCAATTGGGTCAGCCTGGCGCCGATCTGGGTTCTGCCGGATTACTTCGGTCTGCTGGAGGCACACAGCGTTCAGCGGATCGTGGCGCTCTCCTCCACCAGCCGGTTCACCAAAGAAGACTCGCCGGACCTGGAGGAGAGGGCCGTTGCCCGCCGGCTGGCCGAGGGCGAGCGGCGGCTGGAGCGGTGGGCCGGTGCCCGGCAGGCGGCAACGGTCATCCTGCGCCCGACATTGATCTATGGTTACGGGCGGGATCAGAATATCAGCGAGGTTGCCCGGTTTATCCGCAGGTTCGGTTTTTTCCCGGTTTGCGGAGCGGCCTCGGGGCTGCGGCAGCCGGTGCACGTGGAGGATGTGGCCGCCGCCTGTCTGGCCGCGCTGGAAGGACAGTCGACGGGAATCCGCCATTACAATCTTTCAGGCGGTGAAGTCCTGACCTACCGCGCCATGGTCCAACGCGTGTTCGACGCCCTCGGCAAGCGACCGGTTTTTTTGTCGCTGCCCCTCTGGGCTTATAGGGTTGCAACGCGCTGTTCGAGCCTTTTGCCGGGCAACCGGCACGGTTGGTACGCCGTGGCAAAGCGGATGAACCAGGATTTGGTGTTCGATCACGCCGCGGCCGAAGTCGATTTGAAATTTTTCCCGCGACAATTTCAAGCCGCGCAGCTCTTCTCGGGAAAACCATGAGTTCGCACGCGAAGCCGCGGATACGAGTAACATCCCGTTGGAATGACAGTTTTTTTACCCCCGGGCAGATATCGTTTACGACGCCGTCGGGGGGGCGAAAACCCCAGGCCGTCTTCTAAAATCCGCCCGGATTTGAAATTCTTGGCTCATCCCGGGGTCCCCTTCTTTTTTCTGGTTCCGACCAATGAATGTTCCCGTCGATCCACGGCAGAAGAGCTACGACCGCCTCAAACGGTCGTTTGATGTCGCTTTGGGCGTTCTTCTGTTGGGCCTGTTGGCGTTGCCCATGACAGTGATCGCCCTTGGAATCAGGGGGACATCGCCTGGCCCGGTTATTCACTGGTCGTTTCGGGTGGGGGCCGGCAACAGGATATTTCGGATGCCCAAGTTTAGAACCATGCGGACCGATGCCCCCGCTCTCGCCACGCATCTTTTGAAAAACCCCGAAGTTTATGTTACACGTATCGGAACCTTTTTAAGAAAGACCAGCCTCGATGAACTCCCTCAACTCTTCAGCGTTCTTGAAGGGCAGATGACTTTTGTCGGCCCCAGGCCGGCATTGTTCAATCAGGACGATCTGATCGGGCTTCGGACCTCCCGGAGGGTCCACACCCTCAAACCCGGCATAACCGGATGGGCCCAGATCAACGGCCGCGATGAATTGCCGATTCCCGTCAAAGTGGCCTACGATGAATTCTACCTGAAAAACCGATCGATGCACTTTGACCTGAGGATTATCCTCTTGACCCTCGCCAAGACGTTCCGGGGGGAGGGCGTTACGCATTGATGGACCCTTGGGCCTGAATCGGGGAAAAGCCATTGCATATCTATAGAAATTTTGTGGTCATCGTTGTTTTGGATCTCGTCTTGCTGGTTGCCGCCATCCAGATCAGCTACCTGTTGCGCCTGGATTTCCGCTTTATTCCCATCTACCAGACCAATCTGATGAAGATCCTGCCGTTGTTTCTCCTGACCAAGGTGTTCGTCTTTCAATTTTTTGATCTCTACAAGGGGATGTGGCGGTTTACCGGAGTGCGGGATTTGATCAACGTGATCAAGGCCGCCACGATCAGTTCGCTGATCATTTTCACCGGCATTCTGCTGGCCACCCGCTTCATCGGCTTTCCCCGCAGCGCCTTTGTCATCGACTGGTGTCTCACGATTTTCTTCATCGGCGGGTTGCGGCTTTTCGTGCGTTTTTTCTTCGAAATCTTCGAAGACTCAAACCAAGACGTCGCCTTGGGAAAACGTCTGAAAAACCTGTTTTCCCAAAGTCGAAAAAACCAGCGGCGTCTTCTCATCATCGGGGCGGGAAACTGCGGGGAAACCATCTACCGCGAAATTCGCAGCAATGGGCACCTGAAGTATCATATCGTGGGGTTTCTGGACGACCACACGACCAAGCAGGGGAAAAAAATTCACGGTGCTCCGGTTTTGGGTTCTATCGACCAGGTTGAACTGTTCACCAATAAGCTTGCCGTCGATGAGATTCTGATCGCCATTCCCTCCGCCAGAGGCGTTCAGATGCGTCGCATCGTCGATCTTTGCAAAAAGTCGGCAGTTCCGTTTAAAACTATTCCGGGGTACAAAGAGCTGATCGACGGCCGTGTTTCGCTGCGCTCCATTCGGGAGGTCGCCTATCGCGACCTTTTGGGCCGCGAGGTCGTCAAGCTGGACGAAAGACAAATCGGAAACGATATCGCCGGCAATGTCGTATTGGTAACGGGGGCTGCGGGCTCAATCGGCTCCGAACTCTGCCGCCAGATCTGTCGCTTCAACCCCGCCAAATTGGTGCTTTTCGAGCGTGCCGAAAGCCCCCTTTACGAATTGGATCTCGAACTCAAAAGACACTTTCGATTCACCAAGATTCAGCCCATTTTAGGTGACATACTGGATGAATCGGTGCTTTCAGCCGCCTTTTCTCAGCATCAGCCGGCGGTGGTGTATCACGCTGCCGCTTATAAGCACGTGCCGATGCTGGAACTGCAGCCCTGGCGGGCAGTGACCAACAACATCGTCGGCACCCGCAACGTGGTCGAGGCGGCCCTTAATCATGGGGTCGAGCGCTTTGTTTTCGTCTCCACCGACAAGGCGGTTCGGCCGGTCAACGTCATGGGGGCCAGCAAGCGGGTCGCCGAGATGCTGGTGCAATGCCGGAAAAACCCGGCCGACAGAGGACCCCGCTTTATGACCGTGCGCTTTGGCAACGTGGTGGGCAGCGCGGGCAGCGTGGTGCCGCTGTTTCAAAGGCAGATTGCCCAGGGGGGCCCGGTGACCGTCACCCACCCGGAGGCCACGCGCTTTTTTATGACGATTCCGGAAGCCAGCCAGCTTATCCTCCAAGCTGGGACCATGGGTAAGGGGGGGGAAATATTTATCTTGGACATGGGCACCGCCATCCGGATCGACGACATGGCCAGGGATCTCATCCGCCTGTCGGGGTTCGAGCCGGATGTGGACATTTCCATCGAATACGTGGGGCTTCGGCCCGGTGAGAAGCTTTACGAGGAGTTGATCACCGTCGGCGAGGACATCGTACCCACTCCTCACGAAAAGATCCTGGTCATTCAGGGTTCGGCCTGCAATCTGGGCGAGCTCAACCGGCAAATCGACCGGTTGAGCGAGCTCGCCCAGAATCAAGACGCCGAGGGCATTCGTGCGCTGCTGAATCAAATCGTTCCGGAATATGCGACCAACGACCAAGCGATGCCAAAAGCGGCGGCTGCCGGTGCGACTTCGAAGGTGGTGCAATTTCCAAAATCGAGCTCGGTGGCCTAAAGGATCGGAATGCCGGGATTCCGCAACCGGGAACTTGGGAAGATGAATCGCATGTCGTGATTTTCGCGGCGCCGGTCGTCCGCAAAAAACGCCCCGGTCCCTCGCAGTCGCGCAGGGCCGGGGCGTTTTTTTCCCCTTCAGGTGACGCAAAGCCGGCAGCCTCTCATCGGTCCGGCAGGGTGCGCCGGCAGCCGCCGGGAAACGGAATTGCGGCCAGGATACCCGGCCGGGGGCGATTTCACCGGCTTCGCGAGCAGCAAATGGAGTCGATCAAAATGGTCTGAATACGGTCGAGGATGTCGCAGTTTTCGGAGCACTTGGGCAGCAGGCTGCGTTTCTCGCAGCCTCTGCAGGGGCTTTTGACCAGGTATCCGATTTCGAAATCGAATTTGTGTTTGGAAAAGGGTTTGCAGGTGAAAGATTTCATGGGTTTTTTCGCTATCACAAAATGGGTGCGGCCTTGCCAGGAAATTGAAAAAGCCTCACACCGCTTTTTCTCGTGGAATGGTTGCGATGCTCCCGCGATCCTCGGGCACCTTCTGGCGGACGTTTACCATAACGAAAAATCGGATACAAGTTTTTAGGTTTTAACCCCTCCATTGGGCCCGAGCGCCGGGGTTGACATCCCAGAGGGTAATCCGTATAAATTCCAGCCGTAATCGGTCTATAATTGTTTAGAAATTATCAAATTTCAGGGTGTTGCGGCCCGGGGGAATATGTCCATGGATGCAGCCAAAACGTTTTCGCGTCGCTCTTTTGTGGTGGTGTTTCTGTTTTTGGCGCTGTTGTTGATCGGGGTCAATGGCGGCCTCATCTACTTTCTGAATCAAATCCAGAGCGGTCTTGAACCCCTGCGGGCCGTCGAGGCGGATTCGGTCCAGCTCAAAGCGGGGCTGGTATCGCTTGAGGCGCAAGTGACCCGGTTACAGCGCTATTTCCCGTTGGCTTCGGCCGGCGGTTTCCTTCTGGTGGGCCTGATCCTGTGGGGGTTTCTGCGGCGCATGGGCCGGGGGATTTTAGCAATGCCCCGGGCAGGCGCCCCAAAGAAAGCCGCCGCCAAAGCTCAAAAGGAGGCCCCCGCGTCCCCGGCTGCCGACCCCCAACGCGACACCCGGGTGTTTCTGCATCTGCTCTCGGTTTTGCAGCGCGAGGGGCGCCTGCTGGACTTTTTTTCTGAAAAGCTCGAGGGCTACGATGACGCCCAGATCGGTGCCGCCGTGCGGGGCATTCATGAAAGCTGCCAAAAGGCCCTCAAAAAATACCTCCGTCTCAAGGCCGTGATCACCAGCGAAGAAGGTGCCGAGGTCACGGTTGAACCGGGTTTCGACCCCAGCGCGATCAAGCTCGTCGGCAACGTCACCGGCGAGCCGCCTTTCAGGGGGATTCTGCGGCACCAGGGGTGGCGGGCGGAAAAGGTGGAGCTGCCCGTTCTTTCGGGCGGTCAGACCCCCAGCATCATTTCCCCGGCGGAGGTCGAAATTTCGTGAACCCAAATGCCCTGGGTGGCGGGGCCTTAAAAAACCTTTTGGCGCCGACTGATTTCGGTGGTGCGCTTTATTACCGCTTCAGATAAACACCAAAATTGACAAAGCGGTAAGAGTCGAAAACCAGACGGTTTCGAAAAAAGTTCAATTTACGGCGTGCAAATCTCAGCGGCGTGAGGCGTACTAATTTACGCCGCAGCGACTTCGAGATGCAGCGCAACGCAGAAAGTGGACTTTTTGCGGAACCGTCAAAATTCCGGAGACGACGGTGACCGATCCGACCTATATCATTGGCATTGACCTGGGTACGACCAACAGCGTGGTGGCATACACCGCCGCGCGCTTTGAAAAAGGGCGGCCGGCCGACATCCGCACACTGGACGTGCCGCAGCTGGTTCAGGCCGGGACGGTGGAAAACCGCCCCCTGCTGCCCTCCTTTATCTTCAGCCCCGGCTCCCACGACATTCCCGAGGGCGGCCTGGAACTTCCCTGGGATGCGGATGCCCCCGTGGCGGTGGGGGAATTCGCCCGTGAGCGCGGTGCCGAAGTGCCCCACCGTCTGATCTCCTCCGCCAAATCGTGGCTCTGCAACACCATGGTGGACCGCAACAAGCCGATTCTGCCGTGGGAGGCGCCCCCCGATGTGGAGCGCCTGTCGCCGGTGGCGGCCTCGGCGGCGATTCTGCGCCACATCCGGGACGCCTGGAATTTCACCGTGGCTCGGAACGAAAATGGCCCGGACCCCTCCCTGCGGATGGAGTATCAGGACATTTACCTCACCGTGCCGGCCTCCTTCGACGCGGTCGCCCGTGAACTCACCGTTCAGGCGGCCCGCAGCGCCGGGCTGGAAAACGTGACCCTGCTGGAAGAGCCCCAGGCGGCCTTTTACGCCTGGATCGACGCGGTCGGCGACCGCTGGCGGGAGCAGGTCCAAAAGGGGGATCTGGTGCTGGTCTGCGACGTCGGCGGCGGCACCAGCGATTTCAGCCTGATCCGGGTGTCCGAGGCCGACGGGCAGCTGGAGCTCGAGCGGATCGCCGTCGGCGATCACCTCCTGGTGGGCGGCGACAACATGGACCTGGCCCTGGCCTATGCCGTGGCCCGCCGTTTGGCCGAAAAAGGCACCCGCCTGGACGCCTGGCAGATGCGCGGCCTGTGGCACACCTGCCGCCAGGCCAAGGAACGCCTGCTGAGCGGTGAGGACACCGCCGCCTACCCGCTGACAATTCTCGGCCGCGGCAGCAAGCTGATCGGCGGCACGCTGAAAACCGAATTGTCGCGCGAGGAGGTGGACCAGGTCATCCTCGACGGCTTTCTGCCGGCCTGCGAGCCCTCGGCCTCCCCCCAGAAGGTGCCCAAGGCGGGCATCAAGGAGATCGGCCTGGCCTATGAGGCCGATCCGGCCGTCACCCGCCATCTGGCCCGCTTTCTGCGCCGGCAGGGGGCGGGCGGCACCGAGCCCCGGATGCCCACCGCGGTGCTCTTCAACGGGGGGGTGATGAAGGCCCGGGCGGTGCGCCGCCGAATTCTGGAGATTATCTCCGGCTGGCGGAGCGGCGAGACCCCCGAAGCCCTCCAGGAGCTGGGGCACGCCGATTTCGATCTGGCCGTGGCCCGCGGCGCCGCCTATTACGGGTTGGCCCGCAGGGGGGAGGGCATCCGGATCCGTGGCGGCCTGGGGCGCTCCTACTACATCGGCGTGGCTGCATCCATGCCGGCCGTCCCCGGCATGCCGGCACCGGTCAAGGCGCTTTGCGTGGCGCCGTTCGGGATGGAGGAGGGCAGCGATGAAGTTCTCGCCCAGCAGGAATTTGCGCTGGTGGTGGGCGAGCCGGTCAGTTTCGACTTCCTAGCATCCGCAACCCGCCGCGAGGACGCGCCCGGCACGGTCGTTGAGGACTGGGCCGGCGAGATCGAGCACCTCACCACCATCGAAACCACCCTGGACGGCGAGGCCGGCAGCGTCGTGCCGGTGACCATCGAAATCCGGATATCCGAGGTCGGCACCCTGGAACTCTGGTGCGTCTCCCGGGAAGACGGTCGGCGCTGGAAGCTCGAATTCAACGTCCGGGAACAAAACAATGCCGGCTGACTCCTATGCCGTGAGAGATTTTGCCGCTCCAGCGGTTTTCCTGTCCAATCACCAGCGGGTCTTGCCGGGTTTTTGGCTTGAGGTAGCGCGTGGCCGTTGACAACAAACGCTTTATCGTGGGGATCGACCTGGGCACCACCAACTCGGCGGTCTCTTTTGTGGATCTCCAGGCCGAGGGGCGCGGCGCGCGGCGGATCACCCTTTTCAACGTGCCCCAAATGGCTGGTCCCGGCGAGTTCGCCGCCCTGCCGGTGCTGCCGTCCTTTCTCTATATCCCTGGCGAATACGACGTGGCCCGGGAGGATCTCACCATTCCCTGGCGCTGGGACGGGGCGCATTTCGTGGGCGCCTTCGCCCGTGACCACGGGGCCAAGGTGCCGGCCCGGCTGGTGTCCTCGGCCAAAAGCTGGCTGTGTCACGCCGGTGCCGACCGCCGGGCGCGGATCCTGCCCTGGGGGGCCGGCCCCGAGGTGCGCAAAGTCTCGCCGGTGGAGGCCACAGCCGCCTATCTCACCCACATCCGGCTGGCCTGGAACTACTCTCGGGGCGGCGATGACGACGCATTTCTTGAAAACCAGGCCGTGGTGCTGACCGTGCCGGCCTCTTTTGACGAGGTCGCCCGCGATTTGACCCTCGAAGCCGCCCGGCAGGCGGGGCTGGCCGACGTCACCCTGATCGAAGAGCCCCTGGCCGCCTTCTACAGCTGGCTGATTCGGCACGAAACCCACTGGGAGCAGTATGTCCAGCCCAACGAGCTGATCCTGGTGTGCGACGTCGGCGGCGGCACCACCGACTTCACCCTCATCACCCTGCGGGAGGTCGCAGGCAGCCCGCGCTTTGAGCGCATCGCGGTGGGCGATCACCTGATCCTGGGGGGCGACAACGTCGACCTGGCCCTGGCACGGCACCTGGAAAGCCGCCTGGGGGCGGGGCAGGGCGCGTTGAATGCCGACCGCTGGAAAAATCTCTGCCACCAGTGCCGGCAGGCCAAAGAGGCCCTCCTGGAAAGGGCGGCCGAATCCCGCAAGATCACCCTGATGGGCGCCGGCAGCAAGCTGATCGGCGGCACGCTGGCGGCCGAACTGCATCGGGAGGAGGTGGAAAAAATCGTGCTGGAGGGGTTCTACCCCCTGGAAGACCCCCAGCGCCTGGCCCCCAGAGCCAAACGTCAGGGCATCAGCGAATTCGGCCTGCCTTACGAGTCCGAGCCGGCGGTGACGCGCCACCTGGGCTGGTTTCTGGAACATCACCGCGACACGGTCCGGCAGACCCTGCAGCGGGAGTCCCATGCGCCCGACCTGATTCTCTTCAACGGCGGCTCCCTCAAGCCCGCTCTGGTCCAGGAGCGCATCCGCCGGGCCATCGGGCGCTGGTTTCAACACGGCGACGACCGTCTGCCGAGGGTGCTGGAAAACCCGACCCCCGATTTGGCCGTCGCCCTGGGGGCCGCCTACTACGGGCTG
>Ga0272444_10005751_pt1 | contig 10689 bp, 7 predicted proteins | sample SSMForm13_FD_201033 | JGI IMG/M metagenome (GOLD analysis project Ga0272444, IMG submission 201033) | Marine sediment archaeal communities from Little Sippewissett salt marsh, Falmouth, MA, United States - SSM-Form-13 | ecosystem: Environmental > Aquatic > Marine > Wetlands > Sediment ...
TCCCGGTCCTGCTCCTTGCGGGGATCGGTGTCTTCAAGCTCGCCTCCGGCGTCGTCGCGCAGCCGTCCACGGTGACGCGTGTCGGCTACGTCGATCACATCGGAGGGTTCGATCCGCTGTACGAACCGGCCGGAATCGAACTCATTCGGATCGAATCGGAGGAGGCCGCGACCGAAGCGCTCACGGAAGGCGTCCTCGACCAGTACTTCGTCATCCCCGCCGACTACGTCGACACCGGCACCGTGGCTCGCTACACGCTGGACAAGGAGCTCGCACCGCCGCCTGCCGTGGCATCGGCCATCGAAGGGTTCCTCGACTCGAACCTGTTGGCGAGCGAAGTGCCTCCGGAACTGATCGGCCGCGTGCTCACCCCGGCCCGCATCGACACCATCACGCTCACGGAGGAAGGCGCGGTCGCCGAGGACCAAGGCGGCTTCACCAACTTCATCATCCCCGCCTTGTTCGGGGCGCTGCTCGCAATTGCGCTCAACGTGTCGGCGAACTACGTCTTGCAGAGCCTTGGCGAAGAGAAGGAGAACCGGCTGATGGAGATCCTTCTCTCGACCGTCTCGCCCCGGCAACTGCTCACCGGGAAGCTCTTGGGACGCGGAGCGGCCGGACTGCTTCAGGTGCTCATCTGGGCCGTCTCGATTCCGCTCCTGTTGCAGCTCGCGTCCGCGACCATCGGAGGGTTGCTGAGCACGATCGAAGTGACACCGGGGCTTCTGATCCTGGGCGTCGTCTACTTCATCCTCGGGTATCTCCTGTTCGCCGTCGTCTCGCTGGCGATCGCCGCCATCTGCTCGACGGTCAGGGAGGCTCAGGGACTTGCACCGCTGTTCACGCTGATGGCCATCGCGCCGTTCTGGTTCATCTCGCTGCTCATGTTCTTCCCGAACAGCCCGATCTGGGTCGTGTTCAGCATCGTTCCGTTCAGCGCACCGGTCCTGGTGATGCTTCGCCTCGGCATCACCGGCGTCCCCGCCTGGCAGCTGGCCGTGAGCATGGCCGTGCTCGTCGCCTCCGTCCTCGGCGGACTGTGGATCGCCGCCAAGCTCCTCCGCATCTACCTGCTCATGTACGGCAAGCGCCCGCGAATCCGCGAGATCGTGCGAGCCTTGCGGGCGGGGTAAGGAGTGCCGCCAGCCTGAGGGACCGGAATCCTCGCAGAGGAAACGCCATCCAAGAACCCGAATGGGAATGCCTCCCCGAATCCCAGAGGGACCTCTTCCTGGCGATCAATCCATCTGGCTCGGTGACGGCGTAGATTCCTCCACTTCGTGGTTGAAAATCATCCACTCAACGGCTAGAATACAGCATGTCTCTTCTCGAGAGGAACCTCACAGATCGCATCGTGGAGGCGCTGGCCGACACGCCGGTTGTCCTCCTGCACGGGGCAAGGCAGACCGGCAAAAGCACGTTGGTACAGCAGATATCGCGAAGCGTCCGTCCAGCAACGTACGTCACATTCGATGACGCAACCACGATGGCTGCGGCCGCGCGCGACCCGCTGGGCTTCCTCGATGCACAAGGCGGCTCAGTCGTGTTGGACGAGGTCCAGCGTGTGCCTGATGTGCTACTGGCGATCAAGACGCTGGTGGATCGCGAGAGAGTCCCGGGTCGCTTTCTGCTGACAGGGTCGGCCAACGTGCTTCTGCTTCCCAAGATCAGCGAGTCGCTCGCCGGGCGGATGGAGGTCCTAACGCTCTGGCCATTCTCGCAGGGCGAAATCGAGTCCCGCCGTGAAGCGTTCGTCGATGCCCTGTTTGCCTCGCGAATGCGCGCAACTCCCTCTGACGAGTGCTTGACTCAGAAGGACGTGACCCAGCGTGTCCTGCTCGGTGGCTATCCGGAAGTCCTCCAGCGAAAGACTCGGTCCCGGCGCTCGGCCTGGTTCGAGGCGTACGTCACCACAGTGATTCACCGCGAGCTGAGGGACCTGGCGAACCTGGAGTATCTGACCGAACTTCCTCGCCTGCTCCGTCTTCTCGCGTCGCGTGTAGGCGCGCAGCTCAACTACGCGGAACTCGCCAGTGCCGTTGGGATCCCGCAGACCACGTTGAAGCGATACCTCACGTTGCTGCGTGCAGTCCATCTGTTCGTCCCGCTGCCTGCTTGGTCATCGAGTCGCGCCAAGCGGCTGGTCAAGCGGCCGAAGATCCTGCTTGCCGATTCGGGACTCATCGCGCACCTGATCGATCTGGACGAGACACAGGTCGAGAAGGATGCGACGACCTATGGTCATCTTCTGGAGTGTTTCGTCGCGATGGAGTTGCGAAAGCAGATCACGTGGAGCCGGATCCGGCCGTCGATGTACCACTTCCGGACCCACAGCAACGTCGAGGTCGATCTCGTACTGGAGAGCCCCTCGGGCGACATCGTGGGGATTGAAGTGAAAGCGGCCTCGCGTGTTCGAGGCGAGGATCTTCGCGGACTGGAACTCCTCAAGGACATGGCCGGAGATCGATTCCGGAGAGGCGTTGTGCTCTACACCGGGACCGACTCGATTCCGCTCGGAGGCGATCTGCACGCGGTTCCGATGCCGGCGCTGTGGCGGACGGCTTCAGACTGAGGTCGCAGCAGTCGTCACCATCTTCTAGCTTTGGCGATCGCCGCCATCTGCTCGACGGTCAGGGAGGCTCAGGGACTCGCACCGCTGTTCACGCTGATGGCCATCGCGCCGTTCTGGTTCATCTCGCTGCTCGTGTTCTTCCCGAGCAGCCCCATCTGGGTCGTGTTCAGCATCGTGCCGTCCAGCGCACCGGTCCTGGTGATGCTGCGGCTCGGCGTCCCCGCCTGGCAGCTGGCCGTGAGCATGGCCGTGCTCGTCGCCTCCGTCCTCGGTGGGTTGTGGATCGCCGCCAAGCTCCTTCGCATCTACCTCCTGATGTACGGCAAACGCCCGCGCATCCGGGAGATCGTGCGGGCATTGCGCGCGGGGTAGGAGAGTCCGCCTAGCCCACCGATACCTGTGCGCACTCGTCACTCGTCTCCTCTTCGACGCCCCTGCGGCTTTGTGGCCTCAAGATGCCCGACGCCGCAGCCTTGGAGAGATCTGTCCCTTCAGCTTCACGCTGATTCTGAAGTGGCCAGCGTCGTCGCATGTCAAGGAGCAAGGCTTCATCACAGAAAGACCCTGAGCGACACGCCATGATCGGGGACTGCCTCGATTGGGCTAACAAGGGACCTGGCCCTCAACCTCTAGCCCAACTCGTACTGCACCATATGGCAACTCAGCGAGGTCTTGTGTTGGCAGCTTGGCTCGCTCAAAGCGTCGCTCATCAGAGCAAAGGGCGCTACATCAACCTTCGTCGGAGTTTCGACGTATCATGCTCTTGACTGAGCACACGTATACTACTATAGTCGTCTCGCTGCTTCACCGAGTGAGAAAGGAGATACCATGTATACAGGCAACATGCACACAGGTAGGAATAGGGTGCTAGTCGTCGTGCTGCTATCGCTTGTGCTCGCGGGACTCGCGGCCTATGGCACAGGGGATGTCGATTTCGGGCATAGCCCACTAGTTCCATTCTACCGCCTGTACAGCGCGGCAAGTGGCAACCACCTCTACACTACCAACGCTCAGGAAGTCATGAACCTCGTGCTCTCAGGCGACTTCAGGTCCGAAGGACGAGCCTGCTATGTCTTCGCCGATCAGGTGTTGGGGACAGTCCCTCTCTATCGTTTTCGAGACCCGGCTAAAGGTGGCCACTTCTACACCATTGACCAGGATGAAGCAGCCGAAGAGCTTGCGGAATCAGCAGTGATGGAGCACATCGCCGGCTACGTGTTTGCAGAGCCCCGCCAAGGCACGGTGGCTGTTCTTCGCTTCTGGAACCCGGTCCGTCAAGATCACTTCTACAGCACTTCCATTGAAAACGACACAAACCTTGAGTACCAGGAGGTTGCCTTCTACTCAATCGCGGGTGACGAGACGATTCCCCTAGTCCATGCCTGGAACTGGCGGAACGAAGATAGCCTGCTTCTTGCGGGGTACTCATTTGCAACAGAGAAGCTCAACGGTGGGGCTCCTCTCTCACTCGCGGGGTACGCCCTGGGGCGCGGCATTCTGGGCACGACTCCCCTCTACAGGTTCTACGTTCCGGAAGCGAAGGATCACGTCTTCACGACGGACCTTCAGGGAGAAGGTGCAGAGCTGCTGGCCGGTGGTGCGATACCGGAAGGCGTGATTGGCTACGTCTTCTCCGAACCGGAGACCGGGTTGATCCCAGTGCATCGTGTCTGGGTGCCGGAACTCGAGACGCACTACTTCACTGCTAACGAGAAGGACTACCGACTTCTTCTCCAGGCCGCTGGAAACGTGGACGAGGGCGTTCCGTTCTATCTTCTGTCAAGTACCGACGACTAGCTGTCGGCGGTGCACGTCAGCAACTGGGGCCGCGTACCGAAGGCTTGGAGACTACAATTGGACTTCGTGCGGAGATGACCACACCCCCGTTGAGGTAGACGGACTTGGGTTCGGGGGCAGTTCGGGGTCTACCGTTGGATTTCGTGCGGGGGCTTGGGGCCAGGTCTTTATTTTTGGTGTTTCGCTGCAGACTTTGCCCGTCTTCGGGAGCAGGGTCAAGTCTTGTCCTTTGATGTTCGCCAATCTCTGGCCTCAAGACGCCCAGCGTCAAGGCCTTGTACAGATTCGTCCCTTCAGCCTTGCACTGCTTCTTTCGTGCCCAGCGTCATTGGACGCTAAAGGGCAGGACTTGGCCCCAGAGCGTCACCAGACGTCAAAGAACAAGACTTGACCCCGGAGCCAGAGAGATTCCGAATGGGCATGCCGTGGTCTGAGTCTGGCATCAGTCAGGCCAAGAACAAAGACCTGACCCCGACTCTGACCCCGACTCTGTTGAGATCGTCCTCGACCAGAGACGTTATGAGGCGTGTCTGGCTCTCGGCATTCGCCTCCTTCTGTTCGCTGTTGACACTCTTGCTCGGTACTGCGCATACTGGCTGAGACTGAGAGGACGGACCATTGCCAACGTGGGAGAATCTAGAGAAGCGCTTCCGGGACCTGCAGGAGTCCCTGTGCTACACACGCCTCGACATGTCGCAGTTCGGGACAAGCCCTGAGTCGTGGCGTCTCGCAGGCATGCACGGCACCGATTCTGGGAGGCAGTTCAAAGCACTCGCATCCATGGCGGGGCAGAAGCTGTCCGAGTCCCTCTCCCCAAGCCGCAGGAAGGAATCCGAACTGCTGTCTGAACAGGATTCGACGCTTCGGTGGTACAAGGCTCTCCGAGATCTAGGAAGGGGCTTGGAAAACGTCGGCTTCGGCCAGTCACTCGATGAAGACGGGAATGCTGTAGAGCCACTCACGTTTGGATCGATATCATCACCTGCCTCTGCATCAGCGACCCTCTGCCTTGAGTTGGCGGCGCGATACCGGGAAGAGCCACAGATGCCCCCCGCAACCCAGCCGATTGTCATCGAGAACACAGGAACCCAAGCTCGGGTCATGATCAACAGCGTGGATGCTTCATCCAACACGGTAATCAGCGACCACAGCAGTGTCTTCAACGAGCTTCGCGAAGCGGTCACCACCGGCGTCCCCAGCCCCGATTCCGAAGCAGTCCTGCAGGCTGTCAGTGCGATGGAGAAGGCCGCCGGCACGAAGCAGTTCACCAGTCGCTATCGGGATTTCATTGCAGCAGCCGCAGCCCACATGGCCGTCGTAGGGCCGTTCGTGCCTCTGCTGGCTGAACTCCTCACCTAGGTCTAGTCAGGGCCGTCGCCATTCACCTTATCGATGTATGGGTTCGAAGTCCCACCATTGAGTTCTGCATGGCGACGCGCACACCTCCCTTGAGGTGTAGACGGCTACTCAGCCTTGCTGAGTAGCTGGGGGTTGCTTCACAACTTCGCCTTGGCTGACGGAGGGGACGGGGGCTGCCTGCTCCGCGAGCAGATTGGGTGGTGGTTGCTGACTACCGAGCTTTGGAATGCTACGCCCGTCCTTTCCTGCAATGAGACTCGGCACACGGCTTCCTGAATTCAGTCACCTCCACGGAGCCTCCGGCGGTCTAGTGAGTCTCGTAGGATGGCGATGGGAGAGTCCCGGACCACGTGGGACAGGCTCCGGATCACTGCACGTCTCGCAGAGCGATCCCAGATCATTGCTCCGACGAAGATCCCCAGATACGTGAGGTAGAGTCGGAAGATCATATCTCCCCACCATGGCGGCATGAATCGAAGCCCAATGCCGAGATCGAAGACCACAATGGGCGTGACTATCACAAGGAAGAACGCGTCGATTGCCCTGGTGATCCATCTCTCAAGCCTGAGCGCAGTGTCAGCGGGGTTGCGAATGCGACACCCTGTCACCTTCCCGCAGAGCTCTGCCCTAATCTCTTTCAACCCCTCTTGTTGACACAACGCGCTAAACTCAAGGATGTCTCCATCGTTTAGATGCTCGAATGAGATGCGGATCTCGGTGTCAGATGAGTCGGACCTCTTCACTACCCAGTTGCCTTTGGTGTTCGGCCCCGAGAAGACTTGGATGACGCGCTGAATCCCCCTCAGCTCAACGCGCAACGGATCTGCGGCGTCCTCAGATACAGCTCTCCTGCTCCCGCCGAACGAGATCCGCCCCTCAAGGGTGCTAGCAAACTCAACCTCATGTTCTCCAACAACAACCCTTGGGGCCTCATCGTGCTCGTGGCTAGCGTTGATTGCCACCACATCCGCTGTGATCATGAGAGAAAGAGTGCTCTTCCCAAGACCCAGACGGTGGGGCAGAAGGAGGAATATCAGAGACGAGACTAGCCCAAAGACAATAGAGAACCATGGGCTTGTCATTATTTTCTGTATATGATATACGACGCGCTTCCTAGGATCAGTCGAGTACGAACGCAATGAGAGAACGTACTCCGATGAACCACTGACCGATCCCTGTTCCAGCTCCGCAACAACAACCGTACGCAGGTCCGCGTCGGGGGGGACTGTCATGTAGTCGACACTCCCGCGAAAATCATAGCCATCCCAAAGATCCAGAACCCTGTCATGCGTGTCTAGGAAGTAGACGAGTAGATCGCGTGCAGGGTTCTCAAGACGAACCAGCACCCATGAGTTTCGGGCCGTTTGAGGAACTTCGAAGTAGTCAGCATGCGCTCTCTCAAATACCCCCGACTCCCCCGGGATGATCTTCCCGCAATAGGCTGTCTCCCCAAGAATCCCCCTCGTCCTCGAGTGTGGAACCAGCAGCGCCGATCCGTGACCTGCAATAAGAGATATCCAGAATGGCCCTGTGTCGTTTCCGCCAACAATGATGCGGTAGGAGTCTCCGCCGATTGCGTCAAACGTTGCCCGTTTGAGGAACCTACGATCTGACGCGGACAGCCCCACGGCCACAAGGAGACCATCCTCGGTGAGAACAGAGAAGTGAATCCACGATTCGTCTCTCAAGCACTCAACGCTATACGCGCCTGACTCCTGCGGGTGGAAGCCTATCTCGGTGTGGTACAGGTATGCTACATAGCCGCTCTCGTTGACAGAGTGGAACGGCGAGGATTCTGCTGTCACATTCATGAGTCGCGTGTCGTCGGGCCGGATCTCCAACTCCTGAGAGAGACAGCTGACACCGATAAGGAAGATAGGTGCTACGCAAGCAGCAAGTCTAGTGAAATGTCCTAGTGAGCTCATTCCGTGTCTCCACTCACAACCCCTCTGCAGTCTACTGATCTTGGCAGCCATAGACAAGACTTGGGGGCAGGTCTTTGTTCTTGGTGTCCCGTCTCCGGCTGTGACCGCCTTCGGAAGCCTTTGGCGCCGAGAATCGCAACTTGGAAAGAAGACAGACCGAGCTTGGTCCTGCAGACTGGGATGTGTCCCCCGTTCTCGTCCCGTGATGCAGAACGTGTGGGGCCTGCTGTCATCGCAAGAGCGAGGAGTGGATGACGAGCACGCAAGGGGCCGAGGTCTTTGCCCTCGGCGTTCGGGTAGCCCCGAATCCTGGTTGATCCCGAGAGGACTCTGTAGACTGAGAGCTTGCTCTGCCTGTTCCTCGACGGAGGCTCTTCCGACGGCTTCTGATCCTGGAATCCGAGGGAGGCCTGCGAGGGTCGATGGCTTGTTGAACCGATCGCCGTCGTTTGTCGACCAACCATCACGGGCAGGCAAGACCGGAATAACGAGGCCCGCGGCAAGGATGCGATCGGCTCGCCTCCCTACGGCGGCGGAAGACGACAGAACCGCGAAAGGAAATGTGTTATGGAGACCAACCGGGCAACGGAGCATATGTCGAACGGACTTGTGTGTTCGGAATCGGTGTTGCTGGCAACCTGTGAGGAGTTCGGCCTGAAGATCGACGAGAGGGTCGTCCCGAAGATCGCCTTCGCATTTGCCGGCGGGATCGGGAACACGGGCGCCGTCTGCGGCGCCGTTGCGGGTGCCGTCATGGCCATCGGGCTGATCAAGGAGCGAGGCGAGACGATGGAGGAGACGATGCGCGTCATCGGGCTGGCCGCCGAGTTCCGCAAGCGCTTCGAAGCTGAGATGAAGACCATCAGCTGCCGCGAACTCACGGGGCTCGATCTGACGAAGCCCGAGGATCTCCAGGATCTCGTCAACTCGGACGTTCCCAAGGACGTCTGCTTCCCTGCCGTCGCAACGGCCCATCGGCTCGTCGTCGAGCTGCTGAGGGAGAACTCATAGCAGACGAGCAAAGCCGAGCTTGATCCTGCGGACAAGGCAATCTCGTACTGGGATGCAGAACGTGCGGATCCTGCTATGATTCCGAGACCGAGGAGTGGACGGCGAAGAGGGAGAACGGATGGGTCAACGGATCACCACACAGGTCGCCTCCTTCAGCGATGGGCTGCCGTACAACCGGATGGGAGACGGCGAGCGTCCGCTGATCGTCTTTCAGGGCCTCCTCCCGGACCCCGGCCCAATGACCGGCATGACCGAAACGATGATCCTCCGGCTCTTCCGGCCCCTCGTCCCCCACTACACGATCTACGTGGTCAATCGAAAGCCCGGCCTTGCGCCGCAGACCACGCTGGCCGACATGGCCGACGACTACGCAACGATGATCCGCCGCGAATTCGACGGGCCTGTCGACGTCGTCGGACTGTCGACCGGCGGATCGATCGCCCAGATCTTCGCCGCCGAGCATCCCGAGCTGGTTGACAGGCTGGTGATCTACTCGAGCGCCTACCGGCTCGGAGACGCGGGCCGGGCGTTTCAACGTCGTATGGCGGTGCTCTCCGCGAAGAGACGATGGATCGCCGTGATGGCCGAGAGCTTCGGGTTCATGTTCCTGCCGCGTCGCGGGATATTGCACGGCGTGACCAAGCCGCTCGCTTGGTTGGTCGGCCTTCTGAGCGCGGCGTTCGTGCGCGCCCCAGCGGATCTGGGCGACTACATCGTCACCATTGAGGCCGAGGACACCTTCGACTTCCGAAGCCGGCTCGGCGAGATTCGTGCACCGACGCTCGTGATCGGCGGGGGACGGGATCCGTTCTACTCGCCCGAGCTGTCTCGCGAAACGGCGGACGGAATCCCCAACGCGCGATTGACGTTCGACGCGAAGGCCGGCCACGCCCCGAGCAACGCGTCCACGGCGCGAGAGCTCCTGGCGTTCCTCGGCCGGCACGAGGCGCCCGCCGCGTAGCCGCGCCCCCAACACAGCCCGGGGGTTCGGAGCGGGGCGTTCGGGGGACGCAGCGCGGTCAACCATTGAAGCTCCTGGGACGCAATACCTCACTCCGCCCCGGCATCGCGCGCCCCAATTCCCCGATTCACCGAGGTGGGCGCTGAATCGCGAGGGCCGCTTGTGCTCAATCGCGCATTCCCCAGACCTAGGGCAGCGACTCGACAAACGCGCCCAGCAGATTGAAGCACGCCTTCTCGTGCTTCCACGACTCGCCGGTGTGCTCCAACCAGAACGGGTACGCGGTCGTGACGATCACCATGTCGAGCGCATCGATCAGGACGATCAGCTGCCCGCCGTGCCCGTGCGCGTAGTCGACGGGATAGTCTCCGACGGTGGCCGACCACCACTGGTAGCCGTAGCCGATGTCGCGGAAGGAGCGGCCGACCTTCTTGCCGTCGATCTCCTTGAACGCGTCCTGCGTGTAGGACTGAAGCGACGCCTCCACCCAGTCGGCCGGGACGATCTGCTCGCCCTCGAACTCGCCGTCGTTGAGATAGAGCAAGCCGAACTTGGCCGCGTCGCGGGCGCGCAGATGAAGATCTCCGCAGCCGTTGTTGTGACCCTCGGCATCCATCCCCCACTCGCCGGGCTCAATGCCCAACGGCTCGAACAGGTGTTCCTCGGCGTACGCCTTGAGGTTCATGCCGCTGACCCGATCGACGATGATGCCGAGCCAATTGGAGGTCAGGTTGCTGTAGTGAAACGCCGTCCCCGGATCATCGATCAGCGGGAAGGCCTCGATCAGCGGCGGGTAGCGGCCCGACAGGAGGCCGGCCCAGAGGTCGGCATGCGTCTCCTCCCACGGGTAGCCGGCGCGCATCTGGAGCATCTGCCGGATGGTGATCTCGTCCTTCCTCGGATCGGTGATCTCGCCGGCAATCTCGGGGAAGAACTCGAGCATCTTCTGGTCCACGCTCGATAGAAGCCCCTGATTCAGCGCGATGCCGACCAGCGCCGACGTGAAGCTCTTGGTCACCGACTGCAGCCGCGCCTTCTGATCGATCGAGCCGTCGTTGAAGTAG
>Ga0272444_10005752_pt1 | contig 10689 bp, 9 predicted proteins | sample SSMForm13_FD_201033 | JGI IMG/M metagenome (GOLD analysis project Ga0272444, IMG submission 201033) | Marine sediment archaeal communities from Little Sippewissett salt marsh, Falmouth, MA, United States - SSM-Form-13 | ecosystem: Environmental > Aquatic > Marine > Wetlands > Sediment ...
TCACGCACATGGGCAGGGCAAGCCAACTCAGATTCATGCCCAGTGTGACTTCCGGATATCCCACGCCGCAGTCGTCGGCGCCAACACGGAAATCGCACGCCGCTGCAATGCAGGCACCGCCACCTGCTGCCGTGCCGTTCACCGCCGCGATGGTGATCTGGTCCATTTCATAGAGCGCGCGGATCATCCTTGGACCGACCCGCAATAACCTGCTTTTCATCAGGTCCGAGGCGCTCTCCATGCGCCCGATATATTCTGAATCGGTCAGATCGACGCCGGCTGAGAAGCAGGGACCGGCGCCTGTAAAGATAACCACCCGGGTCTCTTCATCCATGTGGAATTCTGCGGCTGCCTCCACGAGTTCATTCATGAGGTCCGCGTTCAGGGCATTCAGCTTTTCCGGACGGTGGAGCGTCACTAGGGCCACATGATGATCCCTTTCGATTCTTACATGCCGATATCCCATCGCTTTCCTTTTCCGTTCGAATCCCTGTTTCAGGATACATCTTCGTTCAAAAACGGCTCATGCGGCTGGGGTCTGCTTGCTCTGTTCTTACGACGCCATGGGGGAAGGGTCGGATCTCTGGGTTGAAGGTTGGATGATCCATCTTATCCGATCCGCTTGGACTGTCAACCTTATTTTTCCAACGGGTATGTACGTTTCATCTTTTGACTTGCTCATCAAACGTGCTATGGTTGGTGGGATCGAAAACAACATGGCGAGCAGAGGGTTCGGATTCGGAAGGGGAAAGCGCCCCTGAGAACCCATGGATGATGGTTGACGAACGCATTGAAGCACTGCTGAACAAGGGTGTCGAGGCGGGGGTGTATCCCGGTGCGGTGTTGGTGACGGCTCGCGGGGGCATGCCACCGATTTTCCACGCTGTGGGCAGCCGTATGCTTGCGCCCTCCGAACGGCCCATGGAAAAGGGGACCCGGTTCGACCTGGCCTCCCTGACCAAACCGCTGGCCACGACGCTTGCGGTGATGAAACTGGTGGATATGGGGAAGATGGGTTTGGATCAGCCGCTTGAAGCCTTGCTTCCGAAAGCTGTTCCTGAAGACAAGAAGACGATCACCCCGCGACGCCTCTTGAGCCATTCTGCCGGGCTTGTGGACTGGTTGCCGTTCTATCTCCAATTGGACCGTGTAGCCCTTGAAGAGCGGAAGAGCCTGATCAGAGAGGCGTTGTTGAACCTTCCCCTGCGCTATACGCCCGGGACCCGGACGCTTTACAGCGATCTCGGTTTTATGCTGCTGGAGTGGGTAATTGAAGCGGTGGCCGGGGTTGATCTGCCGCAGTTTATGGCGCAGATATGCTTTCTTCCCTTGACGCTCAAGGAAACCGGGCTTTTTGGGGGTGATATACCGGACCCATCCGTACGGGGTCGATTTGCGGCCACCGAAGACTGCCCCTGGAGAAAACAGATCGTCCAGGGCAGGGTGCATGATGAAAACGCCTACGCACTGGGAGGGTATTCGGGCCATGCCGGATTGTTTGGGACGGCAGCCGAGGTATATATCCTGGCGAATCTGTTGATAGAACACTGGCGGCGGGAGCGGAGCGATTTTCTCAGGCCGGAGACGGTGAGGACGTTTTTCCAGCGGCAGAAGCGCGTGCAGGGGGGCACGTGGGCCCTGGGATGGGATACCCCGTCGTTAGAAAACTCAAGTGCTGGAAAGTACTTCTCACCAAGAAGCGTGGGCCACCTTGGATTCACCGGCACATCCATCTGGATGGATTTGGAACAGGATGTGGTGGTCATATTGCTTACAAACCGGATCCATCCGACGCGGAAGAATGAGAAGATCCGGGCCTTTCGGCCCCTGCTGCACGATTCTGTAATGGAAGCGTTCGGGCTGACGCAACGCTTTCGGGGATGAAGGAAAACACGTAACGAGTCGAGAGGTAAAGGATTCTATGGGAGAAATCAGGAGCACCCTCGATATTATCATGGAAAAGGCCAAGGAAGTGGAGGTTACCGAGGAAGACAAGGCGGCCTTCATGGCGCGGGAGGTCGAGGGAAAGGTGCGAGGTCTTTTGCAGAGATATTCGGATGGCGTCTTGACCCGGGCACGTCTTCAGGAAGAGATGGCATTGTTTGAGGGAGAACGGCATGAGACGGCGGTATCCGTTCTCAGAAAAGAGTGTCTCAGTCGGATGACGCCGGAGGGGGACAATGGGGAACTGCTGGATCTCCTGAGGGATCAGGGGGGTGTCAACACACAGCCTGTGGAATCCGTCATACGGCGTTATAAACAGGATCGAGACACCGAGCAGGTCCGGCGAGAAGATCTTCTGAAGGAAGGGCTTGCGAAAAAAGGGATTGCCGGGTCCGCGGTGATGCCCAATCTCAATGCAGATCCCGGGTGGATCCGCTATGCATCTGAATTGCACGACCGGTTTCAACGGGAGATGGCGGCCGTCAGTTCAAGCTCCTAAGGCGGCCTCGCGGGTGCAACCAAAGTGGCCAGTATTCAGGTTTCGGGGTTTCAGGACAAAAAGTTCCTTTTCGTTTTTTGCTGAACACTGAACACCGAACACTGAAACCCAACTTGCAACATGTTGTCATTCGATCGCCCCTAACGGCCCGAAACCGGGCCGGTCTTCATGGGGAAGGACACCAAACCCTGAACGCCTGAACCTGTCTGAACGGCTACGGGAACCGATCACGCCCAAAGGAGCCCATCATGTCCAGTGCGCCGATCTTGTATGAAGTGAAAGGCACCATTGCCCAGATGACACTGAACCGGCCGAAAAACCGGAACAGCATGGACGAGGAAACCATGCCGGCTTTTGCCCAGGCCATTGGGCAGGTGGAGGGCAATCGGGATGTTCGATGCCTCATTATCACCGGGAGCGGCAATAGCTTCTGCTCGGGCGCCGACTTTAAGAGTGGGCTTTTTGACGAGCGAGACCGGCTCCCGCATCAAATCCTCATGGATGCCTACGAACCGTTTCTGAGGGTTGGGGATCTTGAAATACCCACCATCGCCGCCATGAACGGCCATGCCATCGGCGGCGGGTTCGGCCTGGCCCTGGTCTGTGATATACGTATTGCCGATCGGGACTCAAAATACGGGGCCAATTTCGCCCGGCTGGGTCTTCATTCGGGGATGGCGGTCTCCTACATGCTTCCCCGGATTGTGGGGCTTCCGCTGGCCAATGAACTCCTTTTTACAGGTCGCCTGATAACGGGTCAAACAGCGGCGAATATGGGTTTGGCCAATTATGCCCTGAAGGGAGATCAGGTCCTTGGAAAGGCATGGGAGCTGGCAGAGGAGATTGCATCTTGCGCACCCGTGGCTGTCCGGATGATCAAACGGTCCGTCTATCACGGCATTTGGTGGAATCCAAGACATGCCGCAGACATAGACGCCCTTTACCAGTCCCGAACCTTTGAAATGGCGGACGCAAAGGAAGGCGTCCGCGCCCTTCTTGAAAGCCGTAACCCTGTTTTCAGAGGGAAATAACCCCATCCCTCCCTCTGGATGCCGCCTCAAGCCCCACCCCCGTCATCACAGCCACGGGCTCTCATGCTTCTTGAAATCCATCGGCATTCGCTGCTTGAGGTGTCTGCCCAGGCGCTTGGTCAATCTCCAGCCGGGGCGATGCCATCCGGATGCCCTCCGCCTCAAACTTGGTTTTTATCGATTCGTTGATACCCCAGCGACCGGTCAGGGCATGTTTTCTTAGCACCCAGAACCGGGCCTTCATCTCCATAAACCCTGGTGAAAACTTGTCAATCACCACCCGGGGCGCCGGCTTTTCCAGCACCACATCGGATTCCTTCAAAATCTCCCCGACCACGCTCTTTATCCGGGCCACATCCTGATCGTAGGGAATGTAAAAATCAATATCGAGGCGACGATTGGGTCTGGCGCTGGTATTCACTACTTGGTCGTTCAACACCTTGTGGTTGGGAATATAGACCACCTTCCCATCGAATGTCCGAATCCGTGTGTTCATAATGGTGATGAGGTCCACCTTGCCCAAGGTCTCCCCGATCTTAACCACATCCCCGGTTTTGAGCGGTAACTGAGGAATGTAGGGCTTGAGAATGATAAGGGCTGCTATAACCACCATGAGGATGACCATGGTGACCCTGAAAAGAAGCGCACCGGGAAAACCGACCATGTAGAGGACCACCAGGGCACCGAGCCAGAGCACCAGAATGTGGAGCGCGGTCACCGAGTAGGCTGCCCTTCTTTCCGGCAATCCGGCCCTGATAAGAAGCATCGCCAGAAACCGCCCCAGATACTTGACCAGAATCAGCAGGATGATCAAGAGGATCAACCCCTTGACCACCATGGGACCCAGCTCTCCCCCCACCTGATTGATCTGATCGACATAGCTATTCAGGTCCAAAGAAAAATTATGCACGGGTATCTCCTTTCCCGGAATCATGCATGGCGGGCTTCAGAACAGACGCCTGTTTACGCAGGGCCTGCCATGGGACGGACAGACAGGACCGGACAATGGGCCTGACGGATCACCCGGTCTGTGGTGGAACCCACCAGCAATGTCTCAACCAGGCCGTGTCCCCTGATGCCCAGGACAATCAGATCCATATCGTTGACCTGGGCATACTGGGTCAGTTCCTCGTGTGGCGGACCGGCCAACAGCGCCGTGGTATGCCGGCACCAGTGACGGGCCTCTTCGGGGACCATCTTGTGGAGCATGTTGTCCAAGGGTTCCCGTATGCTTTCCCGGAGTTCTTCCGAAGGCTTTATGTCCTGCTTGAACAGGTGTTTGTAGATGGGCGGTTCAATGACATGGACCAGGTGGAGTTCGGATTGGAATTCCTGGGCAAGGCTGAGGGCGTATTCAAAGGCGAGGAGTGAGTCTGCGGAGAAATCGCATCCCACAAGGATCTTGTTCATCCGGATGTCCTGGTCAGAACTGGCTGTTATCTCCTTTTCCGGACTCCGTACGGACAGCAACGGACAGGGCAGGGTCTGCATGAGTCGTTCGGTCACGGATCCCAGGACCATCCGTTTCAAACCGGATCGACCGTGGGTGGCGGCAATGGCGAGATCGATCTGTTTTTCTTGGGCGAGATGGGTGATATCATCCACCGGATGACCCGGTATGACGACCTGTTCCACGTCCAGGGGTTGTTCCCCGACTAAGCTGTTGAGTTGATCCTGGGCATAATCGGTGACCGCCTTTTGCTGATCCACCCACTGGACCACCGCCTCGTCGTATGCTGCGATGGGCGTGATGTCGATGACGTGACAGACATAGAGCTTCGCGCCGAATGCCTTGGCCAGCCGGATACCGTACGGTATGGCATGGTTGGAAAAATCCGAGAAGTCTGTGGTACAAAGTATGTTTTTCAATTGAATTCTCATGTAAACACCCCCCCCTTCATCTCTTTGGCGTTTGTGGTCAAAGACCCACCTCAACAGGAGCAATCGAGACAACCGATGTACGAAACCGACAGCCAAGAACCTGAAAACACAACCTATCATCTTTGACTCAGACAATGCAACGTCAATCTACCTTCTTGACAGGCCCTATTTCTTTTGTCAACATGATTGAAGGCCATGGGTTGCAGGGTAGGGTACCCGGGCCGTACAGAGGTCCAGATGATTGGAAAATAGGGAAGCGATCCCGCATATGGAAAATTCCGATAAGCGTATCATGCATCCTTTCGATGATGGGTCCCTGAGAGATCTTCATACCCTTTCCCAAAAGGAGATCCTGGACAGGATCTTGGCGCATCCGGCGCCCCGGCGGTTGATTCAGGGTCTCCCGTGCGAGGATCTTTTCTGGCTGGTGAAGAAGGTCGGAGAAGAAGGGTATCTTCAGCTGCTGCGACTTGCCACTGCCGAGCAGTGGCAGTACATTCTGGATCTGGAATTGTGGCATAAGGACCGCATGGACATGGCAGCGGCTTCACTTTGGCTGGGTCGACTGCAGTCGGCTGCCCCGGGCCGTCTGACAGAGTGGTTGCTGACAGATGGCCGGGCCCTTGCGTACTACTATCTTTCCAGGAATATTGAGGTGGAGGTCCGGGATCCCGATGATACCGATGATCTGGACGAGGGATTCATGACCCTTGATAGCCTCTTTTACGTCAAAGTCAAAGACCCGGAACGGAAAAAAACCATCGAGAACATCCTCCGGTCCGTGGCGGATTCGGACCTCGGGAAGTATCGGTCCCTCCTGTCAAGCCTGGGCGCGGTCCTGCCTGCGGAAATGGAGGAGGACATGTACCGACTCAAAAACGTCCGTCTGGCCGAACACGGATTCCTCCCCATGGAAGAGGCCTTGATTGTGTATGCACCCCTGGATCCCAGGGAACTGAATCCGCAGGTCCCCGGGCAACGGCTTGATGTGGAGGCGGATGAGAACCTTCGCGATATGGCCCCTCATGCCCTTCTCTCACTTGTCGAAGACGAAAGCCTACTCGGAACATCCCTTTCCATGATCCATGAAGATCCGATCGCGGACCGGATTCGCCTGGAGTTTGCCGGGCTCTGCAACCAGGTCCTCTCCGCCGATAACCTCGCGGTGAATGACTTGGAGGTCCTCCGGAAAACCTGCAGGAAGTCTGCAGGATATCTCAATCTCATCCTTGAGAAGCGGTGCGGCACTGATATTAAGGCCGCGGAAACCCTGCTGAGAAATAACGCGCTCGTGTCCCTCTTCAGGGCCGGATTTGGAATCGCGCAGAGGCTGAAGTGGGAGGCGGAGGGCTGGATTGAGGAGAGTTGGTTCCGGCAAATGGGCTTTGGTCTTGATTTCTGGGGAGAGGAGTGGGCACGCATCCTCGCGGGACTCACGGCAAAACGCCCCCTCTATTACCAGGGGTGGGCGTCGGAGGATACCTACCGGGATTTCGAACACATCTTTGACGTAAACGCTGCGAATGAGGTGCTTCAGCGCGTCAAAAGTCTGGACATACTGCTGGCGCGACTGACGTATAGGTATCCTCTGAACACTGAGGAGAAGGAACGGACAGGCCTTACGTTTCATCCCCTTCTTTTTACCTTCTGGGCTCGCCGGATCCTGCAACTGCCGCTTTCCTTTGAAAGCATCTTTCTGAATCAGGCGAAAATCTTTTTTCGCTTCCTCCGAGGCGGTGCCGAGCGGCCCCCCTATCGGATGCTCGGGTTTGAAGAGGTTTTCATAAAGGACATTATGGATGCCGCTAACGGGTTGGCGACTTCGGTCACGGTCGTCCTTAAAGAAACGCTGTCACTCATCTGGCAGGCATTCTGCCAGGAATACGAGAAAGTACCTCTTCTTTCACTGGATCCCCGCTACAGCACCTATTTGCGGATCAGGTCTTCTCTAAGATCTCCTGCTCGGTGAAACAGCCTGTGCAGGCCTTTCCCCACATGGAAAAGGTCTTTTCTGTTTCATATGGCTGGACATGATCATATCCGTCCTTGACAAATTTGGTCAGGGCAGAGACAGGCAAAGAGATGCTCCCGACAGAAACGGTGTCACCATCGCCTTTTCCGGAAATCAATTCCTCAATTCGCATAAGAACCCTCCAGATAAAATAAGTATATAGATCGTATAACATTAGGCCCTTAGGGCCGCTCAAACGACAACGTGTTGTGAGTTCCGGAGTGTTCGGTGTTCAGTGTACAGCGTGGAAACGATTTTTTCCTGAAACCCGAAACCTGAAACCTCTTGCGCATCCGAGGAGTTCGGGGGCTAGGCCGCCCCGAGGGGGCCACCCTCGAACGCTGCGTAAGTCCCGCTTCAGTGGGACAGCCCTTGGAATGAGACGCCCGCCTTTGACATCTTCAACCGCCTGAAATGTTACGATAGATCCTACAAAGGCGCAAGGGCCTACGTCCTGACTTCCTGAAGCATGAATATTGAGTACGACACCGCGAAACAGATCAATGTGATGGCAATCAGCGCGATCATGTGAGGAAAAACCACCAGCAGGCTTTGGCCCAAAGAAAGGGGATTCTGGAAACGGGCCGAGAGGAGTTCTTCCATGGGGCCCATGAGGACAAGGGAGCGTGTGGTTTTCCGCATGGGATCAATGATGGTGGCGGTGGCGTCCGAATAGAGGACCATGGGGGAGCAGAGGGAGATCGTCTCCCTGATCTGTGCGTTTTTCAATACCAATTCGGGGGAGGTCTGATCCTGGCGGTTGATGGGGACCACCGTATTGGCCACAACCTCAGCTCCGAGGGAAACGAAGAACGAGAGAAATATCCAGAGGGCCACCGATGCCAGGGCCGATGTGGCAATGCTTTTGAACAGGATCGAGAAGAGGATGGAGAGCCCCAGCCAGAATGCGATATAGAAAATGCTGATGACAAGGTAGATAAAGAGCCGCCATATCTCTTCAACGCCAGGCACCACCCCAGCGAGGGCCATCCCGAAGCCGGATATGACCAGAAGAATGGCCGTGAGCATAATGGCGATGGTAGCAACCCCGGCCAGAAACTTGCCGTTGATGACCGCGTCCCGGTAGACCGGCTGAGAGATGATCTTGATCAGGGTCCCCTGAGCCCTTTCCCGGTTGATGGCATCGAACCCCGACACCACGCCGATGAGGGGCCCGAAAAAGGCGACGAACTGGACCATGGAAAACATCACCCCGGGCGTGCTAAAGAGGAGAAGAAAGGGGAATCGGGTGTTGGCCAGTGCTTCCAGATTTTCCCTCATGTGGACGGCGGCCATGTAGCTGGTAATAAAGCTGACCATGGCGATGAGTGCAAAGATAATGACAAAGCGATAACTGCTCAATTGGTCCTGCAGCTCTTTTCTGAAAACAGCACACAGACCCTGCATATTATACCTCCTGGAAGTACTTCAGGTAGATTTCTTCCAAGGAATACGCCTTTTCACCCACCCCGAAGCGCTCCTTTGCCAGTTCATCAATGGAGCCTTCGGCAATCAGATTTCCGGCGATCATGATCCCGACGCGATGGGATATTCTCTGAACCTGCTGGAGGTTGTGCGAAGAGAGGAGTACCGTCATGTTTCGGCTCTCATTCAGCGTTTGGATCAGGCCAACCATCTGAATGGCGCCCTCGGGATCCAGGCCTAACGTCGGTTCATCCAGGAAGAGGACATCCGGGTCTTTCATCAGTACCTCCGCAATGCCCAGGCGCTGCCTCATGCCGCGGGAGAAGGCCGCCGTCTTTTTCCGCGCATTCTCCTGGAGGCCCACCAGGTTCAGAAGATCGTCGATCTCTTGCGCGGCCTTTCTTCTTTCAAGGCCGTTCAGATCTGCCACATATTCAAGGCTTTGCACCGCATCCATGTCTCCGTAAAACCCGACATTCTCAGGGAGATAGCCCACATGGCGCTTGACCTCCCGTGCCCTTTTCAGGGGATCGAGTCCACACACGATGGCACCGCCGCGAGAGGGCCGACTCAGGCCCAGGAGCATCAGGAGCGTGGTCGTTTTGCCCGCGCCATTGGGGCCTAAAAAACCGAATATCTCCCCGCCGTTGACCTTGAGATTGAGCCGGTTCACGGCTGTCTGATGGCCGTAACGTTTGGTCAGGTCGCGGGTCTCAATAATGGTGCCGCCCTCCATGCTTAACGCCTTCCTAATCGCGCAAACAGGAACACCAGCCCGGCCATGACGAAGACGATCAGGCCGATTCCGATCCAGCCCCACGCAGCGGATGCCGTAACGCTGATCCGCATTTCGATGGTTTTGTCGGCCTTGGGGGGGCTACCGGATTCCACGCGGAGTCCCACGGAATAGTCTCCCACAAGGGCCTGATCGGTTGGGGTGATGGAAACCTCCACCTGCTTGAGTTCCTGAGGGGCCAGGGTATTGATGGATTCAGGGGTGAACGTTACCTTCCAGTTTTCTGGTTGAAACGAAAGAAACCGGACGGTATTGAGTGGGGCGGAACCGATGTTCTTCACATAAAAGGAAAGCTGGGCGGTCTCCCCCCGCACGGCGGAGAGTGACAGGAGACCGTTGGCCGTGCCGGCGTCCAGCTTGAAAGTACCGGTGAGAATCACCGTCAACGCCACCTGACCCTCTGCTTCCGGAGAACGGATCTTGACTGAAATGGGATATTCTCCAGGGGCGGCCCAGGGGTTGGGGGACACCTCTACGGCCATGGTCTGGCTCTGACCGGCCTTCAGCCGTAAACTGGAGATGAATTTGTCTTCATAGGCGGGTTTAAAATTCACGTTCCAGTTCTCGGGGGCCTGGGCCGCCAGGTTAAAGATCCCCTCCTTGTCGGATTTGTTTTCCACCTCCACGGAGAACTCAAACTTGGCATCGGTCGGACCGGTCAGCACGGGGTACGAGGTAAGGATCTGGACGCCTTTCTGCCGTTTTTCCTCCTTCTTTTGCTGGACCTCGATCACCACCTTCCCGGCAGAAGTCAGCTGGCGATCTCCTGTCTGTCCCTGGACCACGAAGATATAACGGCCCGGGGGGACATGGTCATCCGGTTCGGCCCGAAGGGTCAGATTTTTTCTCGTGTCACTTTTCAGGTGAACCCCGGTGACACCAAAATCGTATGTCTTGATCCAGGCCTTCCAACCGTCGGGGATGGCGGTCAGCTTAAGGTCGATATTTTCATCTTCCCTGCCGTTATTGGAGACCATTAGATCGATGCTGACATCCTCTCCCTGGGGCACCGTCACCCCTGTGTATTCAGGGGATACGGAGATGGCCCGGGGGGGGAGGTCCTTCCTGGGGGTTTCTCCCCATGCCAACAGCGGAAGAGCAG
>Ga0272444_10005753_pt1 | contig 10689 bp, 7 predicted proteins | sample SSMForm13_FD_201033 | JGI IMG/M metagenome (GOLD analysis project Ga0272444, IMG submission 201033) | Marine sediment archaeal communities from Little Sippewissett salt marsh, Falmouth, MA, United States - SSM-Form-13 | ecosystem: Environmental > Aquatic > Marine > Wetlands > Sediment ...
TCTGCGGCCTGCTTTCGGGGTTGTCCCATCTCTTGTTGAACTGGGGGTCCCGGATCCCGACCATCGGCGCCAGCGGCGCCATTGCGGGGGTCATGGGCGCCTACCTGATCCTCTATCCCCGATCCCGTATCCTGACCCTGATTCCCATCTTTTTTATCCCCTATTTTTTGGAAATTCCCGCCTTTTTTTTCCTGGGCCTCTGGTTCGTGTTTCAATTTCTCAGCGCTGCGGGCACCTCGGGCGAGGGCGGGGGCATTGCCTGGTGGGCGCATATCGGGGGGTTCATCTTCGGCATCCTCATGCTGAAACTTTTTCTCAGGGTCCCTGAAACCGGTGTAACCCGCAGGGTTCGGGAGAAAACCGCCAAGAGGACGACCCCGCGACTCCAGGTTGTTCGAACGGATGGGTCCCTGGAAGGGGCTCATCTTTACGGCCACATGACCATCTCCCCGCGGGAGGCCAGGCTGGGCACCCGGAAGGTGGTCAATATCCCGTGGGGTTTTCATAAGCGTCTTTTCAGGATTCACGTGCCCGCGGGGATCAAAGACGGGGCCACGCTCCGGCTTGCGGGCATGGGGAAACAGGCCCGCGGCGGGGGGCGCGGGGATTTGTATCTGAGGGTGAGTATTAGGTAGTCTCCGTCCAGAAATCAAAGATTTCAGGATGGAGCATTCAGCTATCAGCGTTCAGCACTCAGCCAATACGTGGTTGTTTTTTTCTGATCGCTGAAAGCTGACTGCTGAAAGCCCGAATTCGGGAACAGCCATTTCCGGATGGACTCTAGGTGAATTGCAGGTTCCTGAGGTCGGGGTGGCGGTTTGATCTGTCATGGGGAAGCCTTGGCGCACACCCCGCACCGGAAGCATTCGCCCACCCGGCAGACCTCCGATTCCTTTTCTTCAAGGGCCCTTCTGTATTCCTGCATCAGATATTCCTTGACGATGCCGTGATCGATAAAATCCCAGGGCAGCCGTTCGTCCAGGCCCTTGGGCCGGTACACGAAAAAGTCGGGGTTGACCTGGGAATGGCGGAGGGTCTTGGTCCAATCGCCTTGGTACGCATGACATCGGGCAAGGATGTCTCCCACCCTCCTGTCGCCTACGGACAAGAGGGTTTGCACATAGGCCCATTTGGGAACGTCGAAACTCACCTTGATCCCGCCCTGTCTGGCCAGGGTTTTCCTCAGCCATTTCTGCTTGTCCTTCAAGGAGGACACCTGATCCATGGGGAACCACTGAAAAGGGGTGAAGGGCTTGGGGATGAAGCCGTTGACGCTCAACCGGATCTGCCCGATCCGGCCTCTTGGAGCGGATTCTTTCACCATGTGGTGCTTGATGCCCTTGACCAGGGCCACGATTTCGCTGACGTCCTCCCGGGTCTCCGTGGGGAGGCCCAGGAGGAAATACAGGCGCAGCGAAAAGCTCTCGGTCTTTGCAATCAGCCGTACCGCCTCCATGATCTGATCCCGCGTCAGATGCTTGTTGATGACCCTGCGCATGCGTTCGGAGCCTGCCTCCGGCGCGATGGTGACGGTTTTTTGGCCGGAGCGCTTCAAATGGGCCAGAAGCTGCGGGGTCAGGGAATCGGCCCGCAGGGACGAAACGGAAAAATGCCCGCCCCGCTCGAGGATCAACCCGGTCAGGTTCTCCACCCCGGGCACGTCGGACACCGCAGGGCTCAAGAGACCGACCTTGTCGTGTTTTTCCAGGATGTGCGAAATGGCATCCCTGAGCAGACCCTCCTCCCGAATCCGGGGCGGCCGGTAGACGTACCCCGCGGCACAGAATCGGCAGGAACGACCGCAGCCGCGATTCAGTTCGACCAGCATGCGATCGCCGAATTCCGTATCCGGTGTGAGGATGGTGGAGGTGGGGGGGGGCTTTTCCCTGAACCCGGAGGGTTCAAGGCAGGCCACCCGGATTTTTTCAGGAATGCCGGCCACCCGGGGCGTAAAGGATGTCAGGGTGCCGTCCGACCCGTACCCGGGCTCGTAGAGGGCCGGGACATAGAGGGTCTCCATGTTCGAGGCAAGGATTTTCAAGACCGATTCCCGGTCCCGCGTGCCGGAAAGATGGGTCATGAAAAGATCCAGAAAGGCATTTAGATTGGATTCGGCCTCTCCCATGAGAAAGAGATCGAAAAAGGCGGACAGGGGCTCAGGGTTCAGGAAGGTGATGATCCCGCCCCCCAGAACAAAGGGGTGGGAGGGGGTTCTTTCGGTGGAAAGGAGCGGGATCCTGCCGAGATCCAGGATTTTCAGGATGTTGGGATAGTCATTTTCAAAGGAAAGGGAAAAGGCCAGCAGGTCGAACCGGGAAAGCGGGGTCTGGGATTCCAGGGACATGAGCGCTTTTCCCGACTGAAGGTAGAGGGACATTTCTTGACCTTCAGGCAGGAAAAAGCGCTCTGCCACCACATCGCTTCGTTCATTGAGAAGACGGTAGACCAGCTGGAAACCCAGGTTCGACATCCCCAGACGGTACACGTTGGGGTATGCCAGGGCCACGGTCAACTTGCCGCCCCAGTCCTTTTTGACGACCCCCGCTTCCTTTTCCAGCCGGGCCCGGTATAGGGAAATGATATGGTCAGGCACGTTTCAACATCGTCTCAAACGGAGAAGGATTTTTCTCAGTCGGCCTTTGCCCGCAGAAACGTGGGCACATCCAGGTTTTCCTTCAGACTGAATTTGCTGAAGAAACTTTTACGCTGTTCCTGCGGTCTGCGGTCATCCTCCACGGTCCGGAGCGCCTTTCCCCGCCGCTGAAAGGTGGGGGTATCCAGGCATTCCCCTTCCAGCGTGCGCACCGTCCAGCCCTGCTCGGCCTCCTCGGGGGTAATATCCCTGAGGTTGACCACGTTACTTTTTTCCTGGCTCAGCACGTGCCTGAAACGTTTGTCGAAACTGTCCGTTTCTTCATCGATGCCGGTGGCAATGACCGTGATCTGGACTTCGTCCTGGACCGAGTCGTCCAGGACCACGCCCCAGAGGATTTCCGCTTCCGAATTCACCTCGTTGATGATGTAATTGGAGGCTTCGTCGATTTCTTCCATGGTGATGTCCGAGGGTCCCGTGATGTTCATGAGCAGTCCCCGGGCGCCCATGATGGAAATGTCTTCCAGCAGGGGACTGTTGATGGCCATCTGGGCGGCTTCTGCGGCCCGGTTTTCTCCACTGGCGTTTCCCATGCCCATGATCGCGGTGCCCATTTCCGACATGACCCGCTTGATGTCTGCAAAGTCCAGGTTGATAAAGCCGTTGCTCATGATCAGGTCGGAAATGCCTTTCACCGCCTTGAGTAGCACCTCATCGGCGCTGGCCATGAGGTCCCTGAAACTGGTCGATTTGGTGCCCAGGGTCTTGAGGCGTTCGTTGGGAATCACGATGAGGCTGTCCACCATCTCTTTGAGTTTCACAATGCCTTCATCGGCCCGTCCCATCCTTTTCTGCCCTTCAAAATTGAAGGGTTTGGTGACCACGGCCACGGTCAGGGCCCCGCTTTCCTTGCACTCCCGGGCGATCACAGGGGAAGCGCCGGTTCCCGTGCCGCCGCCCATGCCCGCCGTGATGAAGACCATGTCCGCGCCGTCTATGGACTCCTTGATCTCCTGGAGGCTTTCTTCGGCCGAGGCTTCACCCAGGTCCGGATCCGCGCCGGCCCCCAGCCCCATGGTGATATTGGGCCCCAGTTGGATCTTGTGGGAGCAGGAAGACCGATCCAGGTCCTGGCAATCGGTATTGGCCGCAATGAAATTGACCCCCTGCAGGCGCGAGGCGATCATATTGTTGATGGCATTGCCGCCCGCGCCGCCCACACCCATCACCTTGATCTTGGCATTGTACCTTTGTTTTTCGTCCACAAATTCAAATTTCATGTCGTCCCTCCTTTTCTATGCCCTAAATGATGTCCTTGAACCATCTTTTCATCCTCTGGGTTACCCGGTTAAAAATGTTTTTGTCGCGTATCCTGAACTTTTTTTTCTTTTTCTGGTTTTTGGAGCCATACAGGACCAGTCCCACGGCCGTGGCATACATGGGTTTGTTGACCACCTCCACGAGGCCGCTGATCCCCCGGGGATATCCCACCCTCCCCGGCGAATTGAACACCTGTTCGGCCATTTCGGTGACGCCGGGCAGTTCCGCAGACCCGCCCGTGACCACCACCCCGGATGTGATGGTCTGATGGTGGCCGGATTGAAACAGGTCCTGGCAGATCAGGGTCAGGATTTCTTCTACCCTGGGTTCCAGGATTTCCCCCAGGATCTGACGGGACATCACCCGGGGTTTTCGACCGCCCACGCCGGGCACTTCGATGGTCTCTTCCTTTCCGATCATGGAGGACAGGCCGCACCCATAGCGGATTTTGATTTTTTCCGCGTCCAGTTTCGATGTCCGAAGCCCGATGGCGATGTCGTAGGTCAGGTTGTCCCCGCCCAGGGCCAGAACCGAAGTGTGTTTGACGGTGCCGTTGGTATAGATGGCCAGGTCGGTCGTCCCCCCTCCGAAATCGATGAGCGCGGCGCCCAGGTTGCGTTCCTCCCCGGTGAGCACGGCTTCGCTTGAGGCCAGGGGTTGCAGGATGATGTCGCACACATCCAGGCCGGCCCGATTGGCGCATTTGATGATGTTCTGGGCCGATGTGACGGCGCCGGTCACCATGTGCACCTTGGCTTCCAGGCGGACCCCGGACATGCCCAGGGGATCCATGATGCCGCCCTGATCATCCACAATGAATTCCTGAACGATGGTGTGAATGACCTCCCGGTCCATGGGAATGGCCACGGCCGTTGCCGCCTCGATCACGCGATCCAGGTCCTTTTTGGTCACTTCTTTGTCTTTGAGTGCGATGACGCCCTGACTGTTGAACCCCTTCACATGCCCGCCGGCAATCCCGGAATACACGGAGGAGATTTCGCAACCGGCCATGGTCTCGGCCTCTTCAACGGCTTCTTTGATGGAATTCACGGTGTTTTCAATGTTGATGACCACCCCTTTTCTCAAACCCTCTGAAGGGTGGCTCCCCAGGCCGATGATTTCCACCCCATCGGGTCGAACCGCCCCCACGACGGCACAGATCTTCGTGGTTCCGATATCGAGACCCACAATGATTTCTTCAGACATTTTCGTCATAGCGTCATCCTTGTTCCCGGGGCCGGGCCAGGTCGTTCAACCCTTCCTGAAAGAGACCACCGCCCCATCTGCGGGGTTCAAATCAATGGCCGTGACATGATGAATCCGGCCTGTGCGGTTCAGATGGTCGGACACCTTCCGCAACCCCTCGATGCCGGCTTCGAGATCGCAGCATGTCATTTTGATCTGGGCGGCCACATGATTGAAATAAAGGGACATCTCACCTCCCTCTTCAAGGTGGATTTCAGAGAGTTCCTCGAGGGACCACAGGCCCCTCTCGTAGGCCAGGGCCTGGATCATCTTTGCCGCCACATCCAGCCGGGCTTCCTCGACGGGGATCTCCGAAGACACCCCCGTAACGATGGGATAGTCCGCGTGGTCTGATTCGTATACCTCCCTGAAGATTTCACCCCGGGTGTTCATGTAATAGAGGCGGTCCATGAGCACGAGGGCGCAGGCCGCCTGCTTTTCCGCCTCCACGATCAGGGTGTTGGGAAGCCTTCTTTCCAGGTGAACCGAACGAATCCAGGGATGGGTTTCCATGGTTGTTTTGAGATCGTCCAGCTTGAGGGAAAGAAGACTGGTCTTGGCATTGAGCCCGCTCATTTCGATGAGTTGTGCCTTGAGCTTCTGGTCCAGCCCGTGGATCACAATGGATTCCAGTTTCATGTAGGGGGAATCCAGGAGGGCCTGGTAGAAAAAGAGGAAGCCGGCACTGATCCCTCCCACCAGCGCCAGGATCACAAATCCCTTCAGGAACCCGAAACCGATCCGGGGCACAGACCGGAAAAAGGCCCCATAGTCCCTTTTTTTTCGTCGCTTGACAGACTGACGATCCAGCAGGGGACGCTTTTTTTTCCTGGACGTTCCTTTTTTGGTTTTCATGGTTTTAGCCACGACCCACAACCCTGATTTCCGGCTCCAGCGCAATGCCGGAAGCCTGCTTTACGGCTTGCTGCGCAAGACGGACGAGCGCCAGCACGTCTTCTGCGGTCGCTCCCCCGGTATTGACGATGTAATTGGCATGTTTCTTTGAAATCACCGCGCCCCCGATCCTTGTGCCCTTGAGTCCCGCGCGCTCGATGAGCCTGCCTGCATAATCCGCTGCCGGGTTTTTGAAGACGGAACCGGCGCTGGGGTATTCGAGCGGCTGAGAGGCTTTCCGCTTTTTGAGATAAGCCGCGATGCGCTCGCCCACCTGCCGGCCGCCTTCGGGCCGAACCCTCAACCGCACCCGAAGGATGACCAGACCCGCTTCAAGGGCCAGTGCCCGGTAGGAAAATCGAAGATCCTCCCGGCGCCGTGTCCGGATCTCCCCCATGGGATCAAGCAGATCCACACTCGCGACCCGGGATTGCGTTTCCCTGCCGAAGGCCCCGGCGTTCATGGCCACGGCCCCACCCACCGTACCCGGAATCCCGGCCAGGAATTCCAGTCCCGAAAAGCCCGATTCCCGGCAAAAGGCCATGAGCTGTGGGATGGGGGTCCCGGCGCCCACGCGCAAACAGGGGGTTGGGGTCTTCTCCGTTTCGATCCGGGCCAGGTCCCCCTTGAGCCGGATGACCACCCCGTCCAGGCCCCCGTCCCTGACAAGCAGATTGCTGCCCAGGCCCACGGTCATGAAGGGCAGTGAGGCGCGCTTGAGATAGCGGAGAACGGCCCGGAGCTCTTCCTGGGTCTCCGCATCGTACAAGGCGTCCACGGGTCCACCCACCTTGAACGTGGTGTGGGGGGCAAGGGCACATTGAAACCGCATCCTGTCTCCCGCGATTCCTTGAAGCTCCTTTTTCTGCGTCTCGTCCATGATGGGCTCCATAGCCACGGGTCAGGAGGCCGCCCCTTTCAGGTGTTCCAGGAGCATCGGACCCACCGAATTGATGTTGCCGGCGCCCAGGGTTATCACGATATCCCCCGGCTTGACGAGAGAGACCAGGGCGGGGAGGAGCGCCTCCCGATCCGGGCAGAATAAAACCTCCCGGTGGCCGTGATCCCTGATGCCCTGGGCCAGCCACTGGGCCGTGACCCCTTCGATGGGCGCTTCTCCGGCACTGTAAATGGGGGTCAGGACCAGCGCATCGGCCTCGTTGAAACTGAGCACAAAGCGGTCAAAGAGGGAGGCCGTCCGGGTGTAGCGATGGGGTTGAAAGACCACGATCAGTCTCCTCTCGGGCCAGCATTCCTTGGCCGTCTTGAGGGTGGCCATGATTTCGGTGGGATGATGCCCGTAATCGTCCAAAATCATGACGCCTGCCCGTTCACCGATGATCTGAAATCGCCGGGCCAGTCCTCCGAGGTTTTCAAGCCCCTCGTTGATCACTTGGATATCCAAGTCCAGTTCCAGTCCCACCGCGACCGCGGCCAGGGCATTGAGCACATTGTGTTCCCCGGGCATGCCCACATGGATTTCTCCCAGCTCCCGGTCCTGATAAATCGCCTGAAAACGGCTGCCCATGCCTTTCTTGCGGATGTCCCCGGCTCTCAAATCCGCCTGGGAGGAGGTGCCGTAGGTGATCACCCTTTTTTTGATCTCGGGCAGAATGCCCTGGATCTCTTCATTGTCCAGGCAGAGGATGGCGACGCCGTAGAAGGGGATTTTGTTGATGAAATCGATAAACGTTTTCCGGACCGCATCCATGTCCCCGTAATGATCCAGGTGTTCCTGATCGATGTTGGTCACCACCGTGATCGTGGGGGACAGGGCGAGGAAGGACCCGTCACTCTCATCGGCTTCCGCCACCAGGAAATCTCCCTGTCCCAGTTTGGCATTGGAGCCCCCCCAGATGTCCAGACGGCCCCCGATGACCACGGTGGGATCCCGTTTCCCGGCCGTCAGCATGGAGGCCACCATGGAGGTGGTGGTGGTTTTTCCGTGGGCCCCGGCCAGGGCAATGCCGTATTTGAGGCGCATCAGTTCAGCCAGCATCTCGGCTCTGGGAATGGTGGGAACGGCGCGTTCCCGGGCGGCCTGGACTTCGGGATTGTCCGGTTTCACGGCCGAGGAAAAGACCACCACATCCGCCCCTTCCACCTGCTCGGCCCGGTGTCCGCGGAAGACATGGCCGCCCAGGACCTGGAGACGTTCGGTGACCGGCGTGCTTTTCAAATCCGACCCGCTCACCCGGTAACCCAGGTTGAGGAGCAGTTCCGCGATGCCGCTCATGCCGATGCCGCCGATGCCGATGAAATGGATGTGTTTGATTTTCCCGAATGGTTGTTTCATGCTCATGCCCCGGTCAGACCGACCCTTTCCCCCTAAAGACAGTGAATATTGACTATGGAACCGTGGAAGGCATTTATTACCACGTTCCTTTCCCTGCGAATTCAAAACCCTCCCATGTCCATCAACCGGTCAACGATCTCATCGGCGGCCCGGGGGCGTGCGATCCCGCGGGCCTTCCGGCCCATGTCTTTCAAAAGGGCCGGATCTTCCATCCAGGCCGTCAACCGTTCGGCCAGGCTTGCGCCGGTCAGCTGGTCTTCCAGGATCATGTCCGCGGCCCCGGCCCGGACCAGGGCCCTGGCGTTGGTCTCCTGATGTTGGTTGGCCGCGTGGGGGTAGGGGACCAGGATCGAAGGTTTCCCCATGGCCGCCAGTTCGAACAGGGTGGTTGCGCCCGCCCGGCCGACGACCAGATCGGCCCGCCCGTAAGCCCCGGTCATGTCCTCGATAAAGGGCGCCAGATCGCCCTGGATGCCTCTTTGCCGATAGTCCTGGACCACGTTTTCGTGGTCCATCCCTCCGGTCTGATGGATGACCGCGAGGCTTTTACCCCCCTTTTTCAAGATTTCCAGGGCTTCGGCAAAGGCCCGGTTAATCGCCCTGGCCCCCTGGCTGCCGCCCGTGACCAGTACCGTGAAAGGCGCCCCGGATTCAGGCTCATGCGGCGGCATGGAAAAAAAATCCAGTCGCACCGGATTGCCCGTCAGGATGGGGGTTTTCCCCCCGAAATGATCCCGGCTTTCTTCAAAGGAGATGAAGACGCGGTCCACCACCCGGGCCAGGAGCCGGTTCGTGAGGCCGGGAAAGGAATTCTGTTCGTGAACGGCCGTGGGGATTCCCATGAAACGGGCCGCCACGCAGACCGGACCCGCGGAATACCCGCCCATGCCCAAGACAAAGGCGGGTGAAAAAGCCCGCAGGACGTTGCGAGACTGCCACAGACATGAGGGCAGCTTGGCAAGGACCCCCATGGTCTTGATCCAGCCCCGGCCCATGATGCCCTGAATGTCGATGGGTTCCACCTGGTAGTCCAGGCGTTTGAGAATGTCCGATTCCATTTTTTTCTTTCCCACCACAAAAAGAAGCCGGGCATCTTCAAAGCGTTCCCTGAATTTTTCGGCCACCGCAATGCCTGGGAACAAATGTCCGCCCGTGCCGCCGCCGGCGATGACGACCCGAAGCGGGCCTTTTTTTTTTGATGTCACGTGTCGCACACGCTTCTTCCTTCGGGGAGCGTTCCGTTCAACGCTCCGCCGCGATATTCAATAAAACACCCATGCTCCACAGGGTGATGAGCAGAGACGATCCGCCGTAACTGATCAGGGGCAGGGTCAGTCCCTTGGTGGGCAGGAGACCCAGCACCACGCCCATGTTGATGAGCACCTGGAGAGCCAGCAGGCATGTGAGGCCGAAGGCCAGATAACTGCTGTAAAGGTCCTTTGCCCTGAGGGAGATCTGGAGTCCCCGCGTGATGACCATGCCGAAGAGAATGACCACGCAGGCCACCCCCGCAAATCCCAGCTCCTCGCCTGCGATGGACAGGATGAAGTCCGTATGGGATTCGGGTAGATAGAAAAGCTTCTGCTTGCTGTTTCCCAGGCCCGCACCGAAAAGGCCGCCCGAGCCGAAAGCCAGATAGGAGTGGATGATTTGAAACCCCATCCCGTTCGGGTCTTCCCACGGGTTCATAAAGGCCCCCCATCGTTTCATGCGGTAGGGCGCCTGCCAGATCAGCCACAGGAGTAAAGGCATGGAAAGGGCGCCCACCAGGGCCACCTGGAGGGGTTTCACGCCGCCTACAAAGAGGACGATGAGAATCCAGCAGCCCAGGATGACGGCCGTGCCCAGGTCCGGCTGGAAGACGATGAGGCCCATGAAAAGCCCTGCCACCACAAGATGGGGAACGAGACCCTTGGAGAAGGTTTCCATATGGGAACCCTTTTTGGCCATGGAATAGGCCATGTATACGGCCAGGGAGAATTTGGCCAGCTCCGCGGGTTGAAAGGAAAATCCGGCCACCCGGAACCATCGGCAGGCCGCGCCCACGCGGTGTCCGAATCCCGGGATCAGCAGGAGAACCAGAAGAGCCAGACTGGCAAGCAGCAGCGGGTAGACCAGTTTTCCATATAAGCGACAGGGAATGTGCCGGGCGGCGAACAGCACGGCGAATCCGGGGATGCAGAAGAGGGTCTGCCTCTTGAGGTAGAAATAACCATCCCCCAGCCGGTGCAAAGCCATGTGGGAACTGGCGCTGTAAACGAAGACCAGACCCAGGCCCGCCAGCAGCAGGACAGGAATGAGGAGCATGAGATCATACCCCTTATGGGTCACGGTTTTAGCG
>Ga0272444_10005754_pt1 | contig 10688 bp, 8 predicted proteins | sample SSMForm13_FD_201033 | JGI IMG/M metagenome (GOLD analysis project Ga0272444, IMG submission 201033) | Marine sediment archaeal communities from Little Sippewissett salt marsh, Falmouth, MA, United States - SSM-Form-13 | ecosystem: Environmental > Aquatic > Marine > Wetlands > Sediment ...
CACTGCATAGGCCAAGTGCCCCCAATAACCTCGCTCGCGCCGCAGGGCCCAAACCAGCGGGAGAAACATCGCAAAACACATTCCAAACATGATAGGGTGGCTAAACGGCCCAACCGCACGCCCGAAAAGCCCCCACTTGAGCGGTATTTGAGTAGGGTCTTCAAGTATCGTGTCCCAGGCCCGAAAAACCTTTAAATGCAAAAAGAAGTACCGATGGGTGACGGACTCGACTACCCCCAGGATCGCCAGAGGCGCCAGTATCAAGCCGACTCCCTTAACAAAACCGGCGAGCGACTTCCTGTTCGTGATGATCAGCCTTGCCACCATGTAGGTCGTCCAGGTAGTCATCAAAAAACCGCTTCGGTTCTCCAACGCCAACGAGAAGGGACGAGTCAAGAAATACATACCAACATAAACGACCACACTCAACGTCACCCAGGTATCGAGCCGTGACCAGGTAAATTCAGCGCGAAGACGATTGCTCAAAAGACAGCGTAGGAACAAGAAAACGATCACTATGCGCCCGGCTGAGAAATCGGCCTTTCCAACTTGTACCGTCAGGTAGGAAGGATACCACACAAGGACTGCCACGTAGGCGACAAGCGCACGAGGAGGGCGCAAGATGAGCGCCAGTACGGAACCAACGATACCAATGAGTAGAGTGACTTGTTGCATTTTCTACCTAACGTTTGGCCCACCCAAGGAAGCCGCTCCGACCGTTCGCCCGGGCAGCACTTGAAGGCGCCGTACTTCACCACCTATCGTGATGTGCCATCGTTCTCATAGTAACCCACATGACGAAGTGCTTTCAGAGTGGTTCGAAAGCCTGCCGGCCTTTTCTGCATGAGCCGACGCAATACCGACCCCAGATACCTGATACGCCGGAAGAAGACAAGTTGGTAGGCAGCCATCCACGCATGGCGATCATGCTCGGCGTCAATTACCAGATGTGCGTTGTAATCGAGCATCGTCTGGGTGGAGATCGACTCAACGGCAATGTCTCCGCCGTCGATGGCCGACGCCAGAACCTTCGCGCCTCTATCGGTGCGCACTGTGATGGCGGTCCACCCTTGGTGCTCGTTCTGGACCATATCCTGCGACCAGGGGTCTGAGACTACAATATCGGAGAAGTATCCCCAGTGGTCGAGACAGTTCCAGCAGCGCAGGTAATGATCGCCGGGCACCAGATACTCAAGCTCGTCTCCGAGCAGCGGCCGCCTCAGCAGAACGCCGTCCTTGCCGTAGGCCCGAAAGAAACCCGGCCACCCTTCTCCCCGATATCGGATCTCACGGACGTCGCCTGGATCGATGCCATAGCGTTGTAGGTACGCCTTGGTACTCAGGCGCGAGGCCATGCCGGCGCACACCAGTCCGACTTTGAAGACGATCCTCTCCCGCAGCGGCGTAAGTAATTCCTGGGCCCGCGTCGTCGCTTGAAGCATACAAGGCGTACCGACAATGGCATAGCGTCCCGGTTCCTCAAGGACCTCACGCAAAGCCGTGCAGTTGGATACCGGCGCATAGCGCGATCCCTGGGCGCTGAGCAACGATTCCCTGTCTCGCGCGATGAACGTCTGACTCACCAAGGGCCGTTCCGGATGCGTCCGGGCCACAATCGCACCGTCGATATCCCCCTTGCGCATCAGATGGTCGAGAAGCCCCGTGATGCCGCCACCGGAGGCGCCATAATGCCTGATCTGCTCGTCTCGCGCATGCACCAGATAACAGCCAAGAGACGCTTCTTCCGGCCGATCCGTGAACCCCGGATCCGTGCCGCGCAGCAGAAACGCACTCGGGCAGACTTTCAGACATCTGCTACAACGCGTGCATTGCTCGAGATCAACCTTTGGATAGTTGTATCTCGCCCCGTAGACGAACTCGATGCAATTCGCCGGACATACGGCGGTGCACGCTCCGCACCCACAGCAGATCTTGTGATCCACCACAGACTGCACCGTCTGTCGCCTGGCACTCTTTGCTCGACTGGACAACCGTTCTGTTGCTGTCATATCCCTTGGTTCCAAAGACAATTACTGTCTGCTCAGACTAAAGCGTCAAACATCCCCATGATTCTTTGTTGCGCGTCGTGCACTGCGTTCTGAAGATTCTGTCGCACAGCCTCTTTCTGCTCGAATGCCCTGGAAACCGCATCGAGAATCATGTCATGGTCGCTGTGGCGCAGGTCCACCACCCAGTCCCCCATTCCCACGCAGTCAAAGACACCGCGAAACTTCTTGCTGTAGGCCAAACCTACGGCCGGGATGCCCTGTGACAAGGCGGCAATACACGAGTGCATCCGAGAACCGAGAAAGAGATCACAGCGGCCAATTACGTGCTTGATTTCGTTGTGGTTGTACTGTCCCGTCGCCAGGAAGACCCTATCCTCACGGTCCGTACGAATTTCCTCAAACAGTCGCCGGCACGCGACGGGATCGCTCTCGACATTCATATCCTCGTCCGGGAAGACGTGCGGCACCAGCAGGAGCACAACCTCATCGCGTTGCAGCAGCCATTCGGCAATGTCATGCACGATCTCGCGGTAGTCCTCCTTGAGGTCAAACATGTTGTCCCGGGTATACCCGCCGTTATAGAGCAGCCCACTGACGTTGAGACCCACCACAACCGAACCATGCCGGCGCAAGTCGGGACCTGGCTGGATCGCCGGATCTTCCGGCGCTCGCGGGTCCAACACAAAAGCCACATCCGGCGAGAAACGCGCCCTGCTCTTGCCATCGCTGTTGAGGATATGCTTGAGGTATTCCAGGCCTTCCATGTCACGTGAGTAGACCGCCTCGGCCCGGGTCAAAATGTATTTCGCCATGACTTTCGTCAGGCGCCGATGGAAGGGGCCGTAAGTCTGCGGCAACATGATGAACCTCTTGCCATACAAGAGAACCAGCCATTTCCGCAGGAATCCCAGGACAAAGCGGTGCATGCCGTAGATGTCACTGAAGCTGTCGCCACCGGTGATATCCACGGCCACGTGGGCCTCGTACAAGCTCCGACAATATGGGTTCCGGCCCATGAATCTCTGCTTGCGCTGACCTCCTGGGATGGCCTTCACCAGCAAGCCGTACAATGCGAACCACAGAAAATGATACGGCAAGCCCAGGTTCTTCGCAAAGCGCACCGGCACGATCTCCAGTGCCACTTCCTCGCCGGCCAGAGAAAATTTCTCAACTTCCGGCTGATAGCCATTGCCAAACAAGACAATCCTCGCGCCCCGCCAGCGATGCAGCACGATTTTGATCGCCGACTCCGCCAGCGCATTGACGCCGAGGTTTCCGGTGTCAAACGAGGCTCCCAGCAAGCAGATGGTGGTCTTGTCGCTGCCGTCTTCTTGGACGATCTTAGTCATTGTCAAGGAAATCTCTTAAAGACCCAGGATGCGATTGACCTTATCGCGCGCGTTTCGGACCTTACCGCGCCAGCCTGTATAGTGTTTGACCTGCCAGGGTCCCCTGTTCAGGTTCCGCAGAATCCTCGCCCTCCTTTTCCAGCGCGCCTTCATATTCTTGATGTTCTGGCTCTTGAGAACAACCGTCACGTCGCGATATTTCCTCAGACTCTCGTCATCTTTCACCAGACAGTGTTGAGAACGCGGATCATCCATATGCTCCTGCGGTATCAGGGGGTAGTAGTACCCGTTCACGTACCCCGCCGCGGCCATGCGTAGCCAGTAGCTCGTTGTCGCCCTTCCCTGCATGGGGCCAAACCGACGATACGTCTCACGTTTGAGCAGCAAGCCCGTCCCACAGGTCCACGGATGCCGCAGAATTTGGTGTCGGCCAAAGGTCTGGATCTTTCCTGCCTTCCGTGCGGCCCGTTCCTCGAATTCATCCACAGGATAATGCCAGCAGGCAATAACGCCGAGATCGGCGATGTCCTCGTGTGCCTGCGCCAGTTTGCCGACCCAACCGGGCGTCATCAGACAGTCATTGTCAAGCTTGCCGAGCAGATCGGCATCGGACCGTCCCCACACAGTATTCACCGCCGCAGCCTGCCCCACGTTCTCCTCCGACAAGATGATGTCTGCTATCCGCCCGTCGCTCACCTCGTTATCGAGATATTCGGCCGTACCGTCGGTCGAAGCATTGTCCCAGATCGTCAGCGAGAAATCGTCCTTCCGGTTATCCAGAATCGAACGCAACGCCAGCTTTGTATACTGCAGCCGATTGTACGTGATGAAGGCCAGATCGATTTTCATAATCCGAGCAACCCCATGCTCATTGTCATATCCGTATCGCGGTCTTGTTAAGCGCGCCTTCGATGCTCGACGCCGATCTCGCTGCTTCGCAAGCTGTCGTCATCTCAAGGCCTCACCCAGAAATGTCAGAGAACGCTGTCGGGCCTCCCCGATGCGTTCGGAAACGACTTCATAGTCAACGGCGCACGTCAGCACACGCTCCAGATCATCCTCATTCCGCACAAAGCGGTCCGACAGACCCGCCGTTTGCAGGATATCATCCAAGCGCACCTGCCCTTTCTTAATGGGAAATACCATGAACTGCTTTCTGTTTGCCAGCGAGAAGCACGTGCCGTGAAAAGAGCTTGTGCATACGAACTCAGCATGACGAATCAGACTGAGCCATTGAAGCGGCCCCGCGACCCGCGCGAACTTCGCCTGGCGCAAAGGCAAAGGGCGATGCACGCAGACCGCCGGCATCCCCAGCCGCTTCGATAATGCATCAATCGCATGAATGAAGAAATCCCCGCATGTTATGTTCATACAGTACGCGAAAATATACGGATGCCTGTAAATCCGTGGCGGGGTGATTGAGTCGTAATCGGTCAAAAACGTCGGATCCAACACGTGCTCACTGCTGCGCCCCGTAAGGTCGCACAGCATCTTCTGGCTCTTGCGATCTCGCACCGACAGATGGCCGAACGCGGACAACAGATGGCGCACCCGTCGTTCGTGCTCGCCCAGTTCTTCCGCAAAGCCGAAAGTGGCTGCATAGCTTATTCGTCGCGGACCGCCCTGGCCAAGAAACCCGAGAAAGAACGCCGGGTCGAAGCCCCGATACGATGCGGTATTCCACACCTGGTCGCTCCCGCACACCACGCAGTCCACGTTGGGAGGGTGTGCCTGTAGCTCCTCGAATGATCCGTACGTCCGTGCCGAGAGAGGCAGATACCTTTGCCTGAACTGATGGAATTTCCGACGCTTCCGCATCGCCGGAAAAAACTTCAGCGGATGTCGCGGCCATCGATCTACGCCGCGCCGGGCGGCCCAGGGACGATAATCGATCACCTCCACGCAACGCCCCATTTGACTGATAGCCTGCGCAAGGCCGTACGTCTGAAGGACCGCGCCGTAGTTATTGGCGTAATGGAATGTCAGGATGCCTACGCGTGTCATAGAAGTTGCCTATTTCATAAGGAATAATTCCGTATTCTTTCTCACGGGCACTTCCGCCCCGGCATTAGGGTATCCGCCGATAGCACTTACAACGATATGAAAGTACTTGGGGATTCCAAACATCTTCCGCAGGTTCCGTTCATCTCGCTTGCCAAGCGTGGCACAAGTGAGCAATGTCAGAGAGATGCCCAGGGTATGGGCAACAAGAACGCAGTTCTGAACGCCCAATGCCACGTCAACGTAGGGCATGGCCCATTCTACGGGCATCCTATATAACCTGGCGTCTGCACAGAACAGAAGGAACATTGGAGCATAGATGTTGGTGAAACAAGCGGCTCCCCTATGTAGCGTTGTGCACTTCCTCACAAGGTCGGGATTACTTGTGGCGTAGACCCTACCCGGCTGGCGATTGCAGCTCGTTGGAGACCAGTCCAAAACACTGGCTATTTTCTTTATTGTCTCGTCGTCTATAGGCCTGTCCAGATACTGGCGTACCGAGCGTCTTGTTCTGATGGCGTCAAGCAGATCATCATGCCTACAGGTCGTCTTGATATAAGCAGCTACAATTCCTGCCGATTCATTGGTTTGAAAATCCTCGTACTGCTCAATTCTCCTGGCAGCCCATACGACAGATGGGTCGCGCCGACCTTCCTTTGATGAGACATGTGACAACGCGTCTTTGACCAATCCGTAGGCTCGCTTCCCGCGCCCTCTGGAAAAATCTCCCCTATGCAAGCCTTTGTCAAGGGCGTGGCCGTAATGCCGAAGCTTGCCCCTCCAGTAAAACTCATCAAGTTTGTCTTCCCTTTTCCGAAGAGCAATTATGGCTTCACTCTGCGTGATCATCTTCAAGTAAGAACATCGCTCCAGAAGCCGCCTTGTCCATGAGTTCATGACAAGACGCCCATACAAAGCCCACAGCAGTTCCTTCGATCGGCGGTTCATGGTGTTCACCCAATAGCCCAGTCGTTACACGCGCTAATTCCGCTGCTCGGCGAGCAGCACTCCTTTATCTCGCCGCGCATGGGTCATTCTTCGCCTCTGCGCCTGAACACAATCTTTGCGTACGAAAGTATCTCTTTGATCGTGGATGATCCATTGGGCAAAATCAGCCAGGTCAGGAGATAAACGACCAGACTGATCAAAGTACAGGCCAAGAGGATCAGGATGTCGGGCTGTTCAAGCAGAAGCGATCTGCCAATGTACGCGGCGACCCCCATGACCGCCGTGGCTATAGCAGGCCATGCAATGGCTTTGAAGAAATCCCCTATGGCTACAGGCGTCTCTCTGAAACAATACCACAACAAGGGCAACAGAAGTGCATACGTCGCCACCGCATAGGCGGCCGCAACACCGGTCGCCCCCCATAGAATTCCGATAGCGAACGCGGCCACAATGACTACGCTCTGGAAGATCCCCTTTATGAGAACTCGCCTCGACTGTCCCATCGCGAGCGGCACAAGCCCGCTTGTTGTGAAAACCGGCTGGATGAAGGCCGTCAGGGCCAGGACCTGGAAAATCGACGCGGCCTCGATCCACCTATCGCCCAGGACTACGCCGATGGCCTCCCTGGCACAAACGCCCAGTAGTACTGTGATGGGCATGCTCAGGAACGCCATCATCAGCACGAGTTTCTTGTAATAGTTGCGGTATCGGGCGGGCTCATCTTGGAGCCGGCTCAAAGCGGGCGTGGCCACGGACGTCAAAGGCCCCCGGACTTGTGCGATGGGCAGCATGAGCAGGCCGTAGGCCCGGCCGTAGAGGCCAAGCGTGGCTGCTCCGGCGAATCGTCCGATTAGCACCTTGTCAGCGTTACGTGCGAAGTAATTAACGATGTGGAAAAACGTTATGTTCTTCCCGAATCCGATCATGGCCCGTGTCCCCGCGCGCTGCCTTGGCGGCCCCGGCCTCCAGCGCAGCGAAAGCCACACCCCCACACAGATCATCCCGCCCATCGTCAGGTGCATCAGCACCAGCGCCCAGTACCGCGCCCCCTGCCAAGCCGCGACTACCGCGACAATCACACTGCACAGCATGCCGAAGACTTCGATCTTTGCTATCGCGCCGAAACGCATGTTGCGTCTGAGCAGGGCCTGATGCTGGATCGTCAGGCCGCTGAAGACGAATGCCGCGCCCAGCGCCATGGTAATGGGCGTCAGCCGCGGGTCGCCGTAGAACCATGCGACCGCCGGTGCCAGCGCTACCGTCAACAGGGCCAAGCCCACGCCGATGGTCAAATTGATCCAGAACAGCGTGCTGATCTGCGTCTGTGTGATCTGCGGCCGCTGGATGGTGGCCATCGAGAGCCCCATGTCCTTGAACATCATGATGAAATTTGTCACCGCCATGACCATGCCCACGACGCCAAAGTCTTCCTTCGTCAGTAGACGCGCCAGGATCATCGTCGAGGCCGTATGCAGGACGAACTTGGCGAACTGGCCCGCCAGGGTCGCGCTACCCGAACGAATCGAGCGCGCTTTGAGGTCGCCCTTCAGGTGCTCGACGCTGAAGACATCATCTTGCGGGTTCGGCGTCGTTGACGCCGGCGAGATACGTGACAACGTTTGGTCCATTATCGTATGTTCAGGTGTGTGCTCCGGCCGACACCCCCGGACGGCCACGCTTCGTCAATCTATCTTCTGGCGTGCGCCCGCGAGATAAGAGCTATCGTCCATCACATATCTCCGTACGTGTTCTCGCTCGTAGTGGGCCCGACTTCACACAAGCACTCGTGCCCGTCCGTATCCAGATACTCCGTCGACAGCCTGATCAACATAATGCTGCTCGTTCTCGACGAAGCCGAACACAGTGTGCAGGTAACTCCTTATTCTGCGGACAGTAACCGCAATTCGTGCAACATATGGCTTCAGGCTCAGTAGGCCTGGCCACAGCATATGCCCAGAGAACCAGGCGAGAGCGCCCAAACCGTGTCAGACTGACGGCACAATGTCAGACGATCGCAGCCACCACCAGAAAAGTGCTCATCCAGCGAGCGACGACGCAGAGCCGAACCGCCAAACCGAGTCAGAAGATACAGCATCCCTCGCCAGGCTACCATTCCCCTGAGCACACAAAGAAGGCCGGCTTTGCGTCGATCGCTGAGAGCTTCCCCCGGAATACCCCTGTTTCTGCCGTTCTCGGTCAAGGCGTTTGTCCAGACTCCGTGCCCGTGGGCAACAGCGGCAGCCCACACATAAACCCTTTTTTTACAATCAGTTACGAGTCACACGTGCCCATTATGCACGGTCATAACTGTCACTGTCACGGCCTCAGGTGCACTTGCCGCGACAACGCGCACTATCGCGCGCGACAGAGGTATTATCGTCCACGATGCGGCCCAGAGTTAGGTTTTTCCCGTAGCCAGCCACAAGCAGGAACGATTTCTCTGCCAATCCTGCCCTGATGCGCCCGCAAGTCGCCGGCAAGGCCCCCCGGCAGGCAATGGAAACGGGGCCCGCAGCAGAAGGGCCTTCCACAACGAGCCCAAGGGGACGCCCCTTGTTCTAAAGGTCTATCAAACACAGCTTTACGAGCATGAATGCGGGCATCATGCCTGCACCGTCCACACGCGGGCGTAGACACGCGCATGCCTGAACCACCCTACTCTCGATCGAATCGGGCTTTCGTGCAGACCGGACGAACTAGACCCGCTCTCAAGTGATACCAAAGACACCCGCCCTGCTCAAAAAGGTCCGGGAATATCACCGATTCCGTCAAACACCTGCCCCCATCCGTGGATGCCTCCAGACCTCCCAGGACTGCCCTTTCACACGGATTTATAGTGCGCACATCGATTTGGGTCAATACTCAATCGTCGGGCAAGACTCACTTACCCTCCTCTGGCGTCGCCCCGTTGGAAACAAGATGCTTCGTATAGTCATACGCAGGCCGTTGGCGCCGATAACATGCCGCAACACCCCCGGCCCCATGCGCCTTTGGCAACCTGGGGCCTGTTTTGTAGATTTAACTTGACAAGATGGACAAATATGATATACCTTAGCCTGGTGCTTCAAGGGGGATGATATGCTTTACGCCTGGTTTCGGCAAAGACCTTCTTCCGGTGCGGCGGCGCGGCCTGTTTGGGCTCGTTTCGCCCGTACCATCGGACTGCTGTTGCTGGCAGTCGTCCACAGCTCTGCAGGTGCGGCGGTCTACTACCTTGACGCGGCAAACGGGAATGACGGTAATCCGGGCACAAGCAGCGCCCCCTGGAAGACGCTGGCCAGAGCCTATACCTGGTATTCAGGGGATGGCCCGACGGTCCAGGAAGGTGATACCGTTTTCCTGAGGACTGGGGAGTACGGACAGTTCATCGAAAGCACCAACGTGAATCCCGGAGAAAGGTATCTGATATACAGAGATGACTGGGTCACCTATCGGGCAGATACCGGCCATCGACCCGTTCTCACCAAGATAACGATACAGAATCTTGACAAATGGGAGCCATTAGAGAACGGCCGGTCCTATTTGCACTTCGAGAGTCTGCGCATCACAGACGGAGTGGCAATCAGCTCCACATCCTACGTGCGATTGGTCAACTGCGAGGTGACGCGCACCCAGGAACCATACCAAGGCCCGTACGCACCTTACGTTAGGCCTGGTTACCCAGGCGTAGGTGTGGGTGGCTCCTCCAGCGTCACAATCCAAGGCAATAACATCCACAACTCCTATAGAGGAATAAGTGTCGGCGGCGTCAGCGACGTGAACATCGTGGGCAACTACATCCACCGCATCGGCGAAGATGGGATGTCTGTATCGGGCACGGACTTGACGATAACGGGCAACCATATCACCGACATCTGCCAGTATAGAACCACCATGGATGTTTATGGGCACAAGACAGGCGACTTCACACAGGGAGAAACGGTCACTCTTCAAGGCACGGCGGCGACGGGTACGGTCTACCGGTATCACAACAACTATCTGCAGGTCTGGCAAACAGGCGAAACCGCGCTGCGAAGCGAGTGGAAAGAAGGTCGAGGTAGTACACTTGTCGGACAGACAAGCGGCGCTACCGTTTCCGTTACAGGTATGGACCCCGCTCACACCGACGGAATCCAGATAATGCCTGGATCAAGGGATGTTGTGTTCGCGCGAAACCAAATTGTGCGCAACAGCGGTGGCGGCCTCGACGGCCAGGGTCTGAAAATGGATGATCCCGTGAACATACTCATAGAAAACAACCTCGTGGACTCTGCGGTACCGCTTCTCATGGAAGGCGCGCTGCAATGTCGCTTCCTGAATAACACATTCCTGGGTGGCAAGGGCGACCTCAACACCACTTACGCGCCGATTGAAATCACGCAGATGTTCAACAACGTAATCC
>Ga0272444_10005757_pt1 | contig 10685 bp, 6 predicted proteins | sample SSMForm13_FD_201033 | JGI IMG/M metagenome (GOLD analysis project Ga0272444, IMG submission 201033) | Marine sediment archaeal communities from Little Sippewissett salt marsh, Falmouth, MA, United States - SSM-Form-13 | ecosystem: Environmental > Aquatic > Marine > Wetlands > Sediment ...
CTTCTCCCAAAGGTAGGTAGGATCCGGGTCTGTGATTATTCAGCGGCGTACGCCAGCGCCGAAGTTGTCTGGCGTCCGACGATTGCCGGCGCTTCGTGAACGAGCTCGTCGTTGTGCAATGCTTCCACCATAAACAGCGCGAAGTCAATGCGACGAGTCCGGTTGCTTTGCAAAATCGGATCGCCCACGTGCCGGCTCCACACCGGCAAGCCCTGGCTTTCGCCCTCTTCCAGATCGCTGCCGCGCACGACCGTCCAGCGGGTATCGCTGCCAAACACGCGTCGGGTTGCCTCCACCTGATCGTTAATGTCAGCGAAGCGAAAAAGTCTGGCGACAAAGCCGAAGATTTTCGTGAACCAAATCAGTTTCCGTGAGTATTGGTCCTTCCCGTCACGCGTGATGTGCCAGCCGCAGGAAAACACCAACCGCGCCCCCGGCTCGGCATGATCGAGCACCGCCTGCGCCGTACCGGTTGCATACTGTTCAACGCCCCAGGGAACCAGCACGGTGAGCACGCCGTCGCAGTCGGCAACCGCGCGCTTAATCACTTCGGGGTCGTCGGTCATGCCGGGAATAATCGTGATCTTATCTTTAAAACGGTCAAGCTTCGGCACGCTTTGTTTGCGGCAAACACCGACGACTTCATCGCCCCTGTCCAGCGCGTGTTGAATCATATATTTCCCGAGCTTCCCGGAAGCCCCGATAATGCAGACCTTCATTTTTTTCTCCTGTGTCTTTTTATGGTCAATCTGTTGTTTTTTATCTTCCGCGTTTTTTCTCCTTCTTGTCTTATGTATACGCATAACCACCGCCCGAACAATTACCAGTAGAAAGTCGGATTTATTATTATTGATCCACTCCCCGCTGCCTATTTGAATCCTGGTGAAATGGTGGACACCTTTATCGCCATCCAATACTATTGAAAAGTTAAAAATCAGCAGTCTGTAAATGAGCACTGCTTGACGGAGAAAAAAATGAAAAAATATTCGCGCAGACAATTTATCTCCCTGGCCGGCATATCTATTGGCTCGGCCATGATCGGGTCCGGCCTGTCTTGTGGAGAAGGTACCTCCAGCGACAATTCCCTGGATAACGAGCCCACTGACAACGATGTCCAGGTCGGTGGAATCAAGGAACCGGACCGGACCATTCCGGTGATGGCGGAGACCGACGTGCTTGTCGTCGGAGGCGGACCGGCCGGTCTCTCGGCAGCCCTGGCCGCGGCTAAAACGGGTGTTGATGTTATGATCGTCGAACGCAACAGTTCCTACGGCGGTGTGATCACCCAATGCACCATGGGATCCTTTGCCTGGTACCGCTATTCAGACACCGTCGACGCCGGCGGAATCTGCTACGAATTTGAAGATCGGGCTAAAGATCTTGGGGCCAACATCGATATTTTCGGCGTGGTTGCAGGCACTCCCTTGGAGAGACTGCTGGAAGCCATGGGTTACATGGAAAACGGTGAATCGACCTATCAAATCTACGACACAGAAATTTTCAAATACGTGGCTGACACCATGCTGTTGGAATCCAACGTGACACCGGTGCTTCATTGTCTTTGCGTCGGTGCCATTATGGATGGCAAAACCATCAAAGGCGTCATCACCGAGAGCAAATCCGGACGGCAGGCGATCCTGGCCAAGCGGGTCATCGACGCTACAGGCGACGCCGACATCGCCAGCTTTGCCGGGGCTCCTTTCCGTAAAGATCCCAAAGATCAGCTTATGGAAGTTACCACCAACTTCAGTTGTGCGAACGTCAACCTGGCCAGATTCGCCATATACACCCTGCTTCAAAACGGACGAATGAGCGACTGGGCAAGTGAAACCTGCGGCAAAGAAGACGACATGTTCAGCACGCACTGTTTTGAACCGTTCGAAAAGGCAAAGGCGGCCGGGGAAATACCACAGGATTGGGACATCAAAGCTTATCCGGGTGGATTCACCCCGGACGGGGAAGTGCTGTCGGTCAACGCGGTTCATCAGCTTGGTATCGACGGAACCGATGTCTGGGATTTGACTCATGCGGAAATGGAGGGCCGAAAACGATCCATTGCTGCAATGGAAGCGCTGAAAAAATATGCGCCGGGTTTCGAGGAAGCAAAGATCCGAAATTTTTCGATCAATCTCGGCGTACGGGAAACAAGAAAAATCCTTGGCGCATACAACATTACAGAACCTGATATTCGTAACCAGGCCCGGTTTGACGATTCCATCGGTATCTGTCCCGAATTTCTCGACGGATACGGCATTCTTTGCCTGCCGACCACTGGCCGGTATTTCCATGTGCCCTACGGCATCATTCTTCCCCAAAAGGTAGAAAATCTTCTGGTGGCCGGTCGTTGCGTGGCCGGAGATAAAATCTCTCATGCAGCCACCCGACAAATGGTCTGCTGCATGGTTACCGGCCAGGGAGCCGGGGTAGCGGCGGCAGTGTCGGTCAAAGACAGCACGACTTGCCGGGAGGTCAACATCGGGCGTGTTCAAAATGCACTGACCAAACAGGAAGTCAGAATCAGCTAGTGCAGAATGAGGTAACCAAAGCATGAAAATGAATCGCTTACTCGTCTTGCTTATCCTCGTTGTTATAACCTGCGTGTTTGTCGTTTGTTGTGGTAATGACGACGATGACGATGACAACAACGACGGTGATCCGCCATACGATGACGATTCTGATGACGACGACTCCACCGATGACGACAACACGGCCGACGATGACAACGATACCGTCGGTGACGATGACACCATCAATGATGACGATACCGTTGACGACGATACCGTTGACGACGATGACAACGATACGGCGTATCTCCCTTATTGCGAAGGCGATTTCGACGCGGTACCGCCCACCGGATCGTTGGAGGCCGTTCCCGGTACGGTGATTTACTGGCGCGTATCGCCCTTTTCCCGCCTATGGCCCGCGCCCAACCGGATCTACACGGCTTCGCCGACCATTGTCGTAACGCCCGCCGGCGATTATCTGGTTGCCTTCAATCTGTTCGGCGACAGCCTGATCCCCCCGGCGGACGAAACTGGCACGACCTTCATTTATCGCTCGTCGGATCAAGGAGAAACCTGGGAGAATCTCACGCCGTCGCCGATGATGGACATGAAACGCGGCAGCTTGTTCGTCTGGAACGATGAACTTTACCTGTGGGGATATGCGGCCGCCCCCGGTGAAGTCATCATCCGCAAATCGACCGACAACGGCGAAACCTGGACGGAGCCCTACGATGAGTTGCACGGGCTGCTGAACACCCACCCATATGGCGGCACCCCTTACAATCCGGTCTTCTACGACGGTCGGATCTGGGGCCCTGTTTCCGGCCGGCGGATCATGAGCGTTCCCGACGACGTCGATTTGCTGGTCGCCGACAACTGGGCCGGTCCCTCCAACCTCGCCGACATCTCCGGCAGTCCGCTGGGGCCGGATCTGAACGTCGGCGAAAGCCAGGTCGTCGCGGCGCCCCACACCGGAGTGGTGCTTCTGCCCAAGGTAAAAAACTTCGCTTACACGGCTTTGATCCGTGCGCTGGATGAAGACACGGTGGCCGACCCGGTCGACGAAGATTGGGTGGCGCTTCCCGGGGCGGAAAAGAAATTCGGCGCCGGTTACGATGAAGTATCCGGCCGCTTTTACGTGCTGTCTAACCCGGTGCTACACGCCCACGCGCACCACATCGGCCTGGATGCGGCGCTGGTGCGCAACACCGCCGCCATCATCTCTTCGCGGGACCTGTTGCATTGGGACGTGGAACAGCTTTTCCTCTATGGACCCAATGTTCGTTGGGAAGCCTTCCAATACCTCAACTTCCATATCGAAGGCGACGACATGCTGGTCGCGTCGCGCACGGCGTTCGATATCGGCTGTCTCTTCAAACCTCCGCGAGGTCACGACTCCAATTTGATCACCTTCCACCGGATCACCGATTTTCGCGACGTCGAGCCTTGCCACTTTCTGCGTATTGAAAACAACAATATCGTGCAACGGTACGAACTCTCCCAACATGGCTCGGCGCCTTTGGGATCGTTTATCTTGGGCAACTCCTTCGACGGTGCGCCGCTGGGCACGGTGACCGGCCTTGCGCGCGGAACCTTCGGCGATGTTCTGGTTCTCGAACAAAGCGGGCGCATTCTGCGTTTCGACGCCCTGGGCAATTTCATCGAAACGTTGTCATCCGCTGCGGAGGAATTTCAGTCGCCGACGTTGGGCATCAGTCAACCTTATTACGGCCAGAGAGCCTGGATCATGCCCGGCGACGGCAATTGGGACGAACTGGGAAACTGGTTGTACTGGGGGCGCCCCGACACCGATTACGAGGTCGCCAATTTGGGTAGCGCCATCGAAACGGACGCAACCATCACGCTCGACAAAACCTACACGATGCAGGGGCTTCTCTTCCGCAGTGCGAACGCTTACACCCTGGCGGGTAACGGACAGATTCTCATCGAAGCGGAAAGTGAAACGGGGATCATCGAAGGGTTGCGCGGCAGCCATCGAATCGACGTGCCGGTTACCCTGAACAGCGCGACGGAAGCCACTCTGCAGACAAACGCGGAGGTGCTCTTCACCAATGACCTCGACCTGGCCGGTCAGACGCTTTTGGTCGCCGGCGCGGGGCGGTTTGCCGTCGATGCTCCTTTCATCATGAACGGCGGGCGCCTTGTAGTTGATGGTTTATCAGCCCTGACATTTTTGGATCCCGCCGGTGCGACGTTGGACGGCGATCTGGAATTCCAACCGGACGACAGCCTTGAACTGGTGGAAGGCGCGGTGCTTTTGCTGATGGATGTCGGCGACGGTTTGACCGGCACATTCAACGACGTCTTTCTCCCGCAACTGCCGAACGGCCTGGCTTGGGACATCTCCGACCTTTACACCCAGGGCGTTGTAAGCATCGTTCCCGACAACTGATTGGAGTCGGGTTTAGAAAATGATTTGATACTCTTTGACGTCTAGGGCAACGACTGCCCCAGTTTCTTTAGCTTGGACGCGTTCTTCCAAGGCTTTTCAATCTGCCGATTTTTCCCCGCCGGGCAAACTGCTGTTCGGTTTTCGTTCTTAGGATGCCGGGAGTTAGAACTCCTTATCGATGAACTTGTGATAAGAAGCCAGCCAATAGGCCGTCAGATAATCCACGCCGGGTCGCGTGACGGCGGGGTTGTCCGAACCGCAGGGTTCGATGCGGAACGGGTTGCGTTGCCAGAGGAAATCGGTCGAGCACTGTTCGAGCACCGGATGCGCCTCGAGCGACTGCGGGTCGACGTCGCCCAACAGCTCGGCCAAAAACGGGTACTGGGTCATCAAATCGTCGAGGAAGACCGAAACCGGGTCGAGTTCGTTGTCGGGCGGATCGACGTAGTAAGACCAGTTGGGCGCATCGCGAAAGTCGGTTAGGTCTTCAACGAGTTGGTCCTGGTAGGGGTCGTCGCGCGTAGGTTCGTAGATGCCCTGGCTCATGTGGATGGCGTTGAAAAACGCGTTGTGTGACAACCGGGTGAAGGTGTGGATCTGCGAGTCGAACAGATCCTGGAAAAAGGCGTAGTCATCGGCGCTGAAGTAAGCCTTGCCTAAGCGCAGCAAGGTGTAGAAATTCTGGTGGCCGAGGTTGTTGCCGTAGTACTGACCGTAACGGTTCATGATGGTGATGTTGCCCAGTCGCAGCAAAAGGCGTTTGTCGTTGGCGAGCCAGCTTTGCACGATTTCCTTGAAGCGTTGTTCGCCGGTCAGGTGATAGCCGATCAACGACCAGGTGAGTTCTTGGGTGTCGAGCACGTTGGGAGCAGCCGTGGTCGGGAAGCCGTCGGCATCGATGATCCACCAATGGGTCGAGATTAATTCGTCGAGCACCTCGGTGACGTTGTCGGCGATCATTTGACGCGTCGGTTCGTCGTCGACCAGATCGTAGACGGTGGCCATTGCGAAAAACCAACCGGTGTATTGGTCGCGGCTGGTGTTGCCGTCCCAGAAGTCGCCGGCGTACGGACCAGTCTCAAGGTGGTGACAGTTCTCGTCAGAGTCGCACCAAGTATCGCCGCCGAAGTAGTAGTACAACTTTTCGTCTTTGGGCGCGACGTAGCGGGCGATAAACCCCGTGCGCCCGGTGACGTGCAAGTGGCGATCGAGCGAGGTGACCGCGCGTATGGCATTGGCCTTGGCTTCGGCGTCGCCGGTGACGTAGTAGCGCATGGCCTGGCCGACGGCGTAGGTGCCGGTCCAAATGCAGCTGTCCCCGAAGTCGGCGTAGTGGTCGACCTCAGTGCGTGTTTCGTCGGTAAACGCGACGATGCCGACGGTGCTGCCGTAGTAAGGCTGGTGCCAATCGAGATGAAACTGGTCGTAGGCTTCGGCTTTTTCGCGCAACTCGCCGGCCGTGACGGCTTCGTTGTAGGTGTCGGGCTCGACGTTGGCTTGCGGCCACGGCGCGATGTACAGGTCGTCGGGTGCGGTGTCGTCGTCGCCGGTGTCGTCATCACCCGTATCATCGTCGTCGTCGACGGTGTCGTCGTCACCCGTGTCGTCATCGTCATCGACGGTGTCGTCATCATCATCGTCGACAGTATCGTCGTCGTCATCATCGACGGTGTCATCGTCATCATCCGTGTCATTATTGTCATCGTCGTCGTCATCATCATCACCGCAGGAAACAACGGTGGTCATGGCAAAGAGTATCGCCAGGAGTGTCAACAACACCATGATCCATTTTGTCCGCTTCATTCTAGCCCTCCTTGGAGCTGATGCACTGCATTGATCTCAAGATGAGTGCAGTGAAATGGTATCGCCATGCGACCGCAAGTCAAGTCATTACACCGGACAAGAACATTCTCGAAACGCATATTCTGTTTACAGCTTCCTTCAGTTAGCCCCGCCTTTACCAAGCATAAAACAGCATGACTACCCCATTGAACATTAGGGTAGTGACTGCAGCAGCTTCTTCAGCTTGGACGCATTTTTCGCATCGGCGAGCAGGCAGTTGGTCGGCTGATATTCCGGGTCGGCGTAGCAAACCGTGATTTTCTCATTGTCTGTTTTAAATGAGATAAAAATCTTGCTGACCGTGCGCCGGTAGCCGAAAGCGGGAATGTCGATTGGTTCGGGCTTACGTAAAAACATTTCCACCGCACCTTCCGGCGTGTGGTGATCGAGTGATTCCTTTTTCACCAGGTGCTTCCACTTGTCTTGACAGCCGGCCAGTATCACTTTTGCTTCGTCGATAATTGCACTTATTGCCGGCGCCTCCGACAGGTCGAAGGTGCGGCAATCCGTTTCGGTGTAGCGAACAATTCCACCCTCCGCGGGCGGTTGGCAATTCATGGTTGGCTCCGACGATGATTGGGTGCAGCTAAAAATCAACAATACCAGGGCACTGATGATCGTAAAGGCGATACGGCGTTTCATGGTCTCCAAACAAAAAGGGGCGGTGCGACCCGCCCCTTCATCGATTGCCGTTTGGTGTCTAGTCTTCCAGGTTGAGCTCAACGTTGTCGATCAAAGCGGCGCTGTCGTAAGCGCTGTCGCCGACATCCCAGACGGTAAAGGTGATCGTCACCTTGTCGAGGAAGTAGTCGGCCAAGGGTACGGTCACCGTTCGCCACCCCGTATGGTAGGTGGTATCGTCGCCGCCGCCGAAGTAATCGCCGCCCAACTCGCTCCAACTCGAATTGTTGACCGTCTCGTAGACCACCTGCATCGGGGAGCCGTCGTTGACGGTGATGGTGACTTCGAATTTGTCGTCGAACTCGCTGCCCACGTATTCCATGGGCTCCTCGCTGACAAAGTCGTATTCGAAGGTAACGCTCTCGGCCAGAATCGGTGCACAGAATGACTGCGAGAGTGTGCTGGCTGAATCGGAGACCGCGCCTAAGCCGGTGCTGATGATGGCCATGTAATTGCCGTCGCGCGGCGATAAATAGCCAAGATAAGAAATGGCGCGGGCATCACCCGACGGATCCCAACCTTTCAGCCCTTCTTCGAAGCTACCGTTGGTCACGGTCTGTTCGCCGATTTCCGCCTCTCCCTTACCGTGCAGACGAGCGTAAGCCGGCGGTGAGCTGCCGTCGTTGGTGCCGTGCTGTTTGACGGCTTCATCGAATGCTTCTTTCGCGGTGTCGATATAATCAATCAGGCGTTCCACGAAGGTTTTGCCGATTTTATGTGCATACGACACGGCCACGTATTCGGAGTAGCCGAGGTAGACCTGCGCGCCGTTTGCGATGAAAGCCGACGACAGCGCGTTGTTGTAGGCGCTGCGGCAAGCGCTGATGTAGATGATGCTCTTGGGGAAGTTTTTGTTGTAGTGCTTGATGAAGGCCGGCGTAACCGTCACCGGACCGTATGGATGAACGGCGATACGGTGTTTCTGCAGATCCTTCTCCATGGTCGTGGCGTCATAGGTGGCTTTGGTCAGCACGACCGGTTGGGAAAGCAGATCCTGCCAGAAGTTCATGTGGTACTTGGGATCGAGACTTTCATCTCCCCATTTGTCTTTCCACAACGAGGCCAGGCCGTTGTACCAGGTGTCGCCGTGCGAGCTGACCACGACCATTCCGTAATTGCTGAGATTTTTCCAGACAGAGGGGCCGGTGTTGTTGTCGCCGCCGCTGGAGTTTTTGTACTCCTTGGTCCGGAAGACCGGGCATTCGGAGTCGGTGATGAGTTTCCAGGCTCCATGGTAATCGTCGCCGTTGCCGAAATCATAAAGGTACGGGCCTATGTAGATGGCGTCGAAATTGCCGATCGCGTTGGGATTTTCCTCGTCCGCTGCAGCGGTCACCTTTTCACCGGTGGCGGCCAGGAAAGCGGCCGATTTGTAGTAGGGTTTGAACGGTCGACGGATGGGTTCGGCGACCGGCGCATTTTCGACCTGCGGCTCGACGTCGGGCTGAACTCGGCTCTTGGTGCCTTCGGCATTGTTGATCATGCCGCCGAGAATTCCGTTTTCGTAAACCCACCAGACGCCGTTGCCCGATTCGGCGGGTTGGGCAAAGGCAATCATATCTTGATCGCGCAGCCATTCGGCGATGTCGCTCGGCGAGTCGCCGTCGTCCGCTTTGTCTTGGGCTTGATCGGCCAGGCTCTGCATCTCGGCGACCTCGGCAGCGTCCAGGTGCTCCAACACCGAAACTTCGGCGATATCGCTGAACACCTCGTGCGTACCGGTAGCGTCCTGAACCGTCGCCTTGGCACGATAGTAGATGGTGCCGACGCCGGATTCGAAGATGTTGACGATGGTGTTGAAGTTCCAGTCGTTGGGAATGTCGTCACCCAGGGTGGTATCGCCGTCGTCCGAGAAAGTGGCCACTTCCTCGATTTCCTCGAAGTTTTCATTGTCGACACGAATCAACTTCACCGAACCCGCCACCAGATCATCGTTCTGCTCGATAACAATGGATGCCTGAATGGCCGTGGCTTCGTTGATGAAAGCGGCATCATCGGCGAAGGTGAGAAAACTCTGGAAGGTCAAATACGGATTGTACACCGCAATGGTTTCCGCTGTGTTGGTGTTGCCGTCGTTGTCTTCTGCTTGAACAACGATCCGGTTGTCGCCCTCCTGGAGGGTTAACGAGAACGACCATTCTTCTTCGATCTCAATATCACCGGTTTCTTCGTTCGCTTCGTTGCCATACTCCAGTTCGGTGATTTCGCCTTCGTCAGTCGCTACACCGCCTAGCGTAATGGTGGCCGAACTGGTCGTGAAACTTGGTTCGCTGCTCGGCGTGACGAAGTAAACAACGGGCGGTCCTGCGGCAACGCTGCCGCCGCCGTCATCATCGTCGTCATCGTCGTCGTCATCGCAACTCCACAGGGTTGCGACACTAAGTAGAAGAACAAGCAAGATCATGATAATTTTTAGATCGCTTGTACGACTCATGGTTTTCTCCTTTTTCCTTTTACATGTCAGATAGATATGATTACACATTCAACGATTCCAGTTGTCAATTGTTTTTAATTTCCATGACAAGATCGATATCGACTTCCGTTACCGGAAATTAAGCAGATCATTGAAATTGCCTATTGAAATTCATTCTCAAAAGGTGCAGTATTGTCACCGCACTTGATATTTGGAAGGAAATTCGTAGCAACATTAATAGGTGACGCGTGAAGATTCGCCGCCAAGCACAAAAGCGGTCATAAAAACAAGACGCCAAACGAGGGATGATTTACCGGCATAGCGTAAATTTGTCGCCTCCCGAAGACAGTAATGAGAGGAGGTCGCAGTTTTGGCGCATTTGATGATCGTTATTGTCGAATTCAGAGAAAGGTTCAGCGATGAATATTACAATTGCCAGCGGTAAAGGCGGAACCGGAAAAACGACCTTCGCGGTAAATTTGGCTTACGCCTTGGCCGACCGCGACGAAAACGTGCGACTTCTCGATTGCGATGTGGAAGAACCGAACGATCATCTGTTCGTCAATCCGAATTTCACCGTCGAAGAGCCGGTTGAAGTTTTAAAGCCCGTGCTGGATGAATCGTTGTGCACCGGTTGCGGCATCTGCGCTAAAGAATGCCATTACAACGCGATTGCAGTGGTTAAAGGCACTGTTTTAATTTTTAACGAACTCTGCCACTCATGCGGTGTGTGTTCCCACGTTTGTCCGGAACAAGCGCTGAGCGAAAAGCCGGTTCCCATCGGCTACTTCATGGCCGCACCGGAAAATCAACCGTTTCCCTTCGCACACGG
>Ga0272444_10005758_pt1 | contig 10685 bp, 9 predicted proteins | sample SSMForm13_FD_201033 | JGI IMG/M metagenome (GOLD analysis project Ga0272444, IMG submission 201033) | Marine sediment archaeal communities from Little Sippewissett salt marsh, Falmouth, MA, United States - SSM-Form-13 | ecosystem: Environmental > Aquatic > Marine > Wetlands > Sediment ...
AGCTTGCGGTGCCTCGAGGATGGCCGTCGCGGTCTTCACCACGAGGGTCGCGACGGCGGAGTTCACCGGGCCGCATTCGCCCATGACGTTCACCGCGTAGTCGCCGGCGTCACCGGCCGCCACGTCGTGGATCGTCAGGAGGTTCGTCCGGGCCCCGGACACGCGTTCGCCGTCCTGAACCGGAACGGAGTTGTGGAACCATTGGTAGACCAGCGTTCCCTCTCCTGCAGCCGTGACGGCGAACTCCGCCGTGGCTCCCGGACAGAGAGACAGATCGTCCGGCTGATCGGAGATCTTGGTCGGCTGCTTCACGACGAGCGTCGCCGCGCTCGACGTCACGGCGCCGCAACCGCCGCCGACCTCCACGGTGTACTCCCCGGCGTCGGCGCTCTCGATGCCGGTGATCGTCAGCTGGCTGTCGGTGGCCCCCGAGTGGCGGCTGCCGTCCGAGACCGGGACCGAATCGTGGTACCACTGGTAGGTCAACGTGCCTTCACCCGATGCGGTCACCGCGAACGTGGCGACCTCATCGGGACAGACCGAGAGGTCCTCCGGCGCCTGCGCGATGATCGTCGGTGCCTTCACCACGAGCGGAGCGCTCGGCCTCACGGCGCCGCACTCGCCGGTGACTTCCACGGCGTACGCGCCAGCATCCGCGGCTTCCGCGCTGCTGATCTCCAGCCGGCTGCTTGTGACGCCCGAGACACGCCCACCGTCACTCAGCGGAACCGAATCGTGGTACCACTGGTAGGTCAGCGCGCCCTCTCCGGTCGCTGTCACCGAGAACGCTGCCGGCTCGCCCGGACATACGGAGAGGGGATCCGGCGCATCCGTGACCACCGTGGGCGCCTTGACCACGAGCGTCGCCGCGTCGGAGCGCACCGAGCCGAAGGGGCCGGAGACCAAGACCGAGTACTCGCCGGCGTCCGCATTCTCGACGTTTCCAATCCGAAGCTCGTCGGTCGTTGCCCCGGTGATATCCCCGCCGTCGGAGAGCGGCGTCGAGCCATGGAACCACTCATAGACCAACGGACCCTCGCCGGTAGCGGCGACCTCGAAGACGGCGGTCGTCCCCGGGCACGTCGAGACCGGGTCCGGACCGCTGATGCAATAGCACCTCTGGTTTTCCGCAAGGGCCGGCAGGACGCACAGCGCCACAGCCACTAGCGACACGAAGCCAAGACGCCAGGTCGCTGACACAACGCCTGGATTCCTCCGATTCCTCACCCGCATGTATGCCTCCTTGATGCAATCGTCCGGGGAGGCGATGACAGCATGCTGGTGCGAGCCCGATGCAAAACCCAACAGGGGACAACGCAATAGCAAACCTGCCGGCAACCTCCCAGCCTCCTGTGGCTCTTCGGCAGCTCGGTCAGGCGATAGACATACCCCGTAGCTTTGCGCAGCCGTTCGTGACGGCAGTCGCCCTTTCGGAGCCTGAAGGATCATAGCATGAACGTGCAGAGCGAGCCAAGAGGTATGTGAATAGGACGCAAAACTCCAGTTGCTATATCAATACGGCGGCTCGGATCGCTGGCCAGGGTGATGACTGCCCTACGACCGAATGCGCCTGAAGAGAACGGCCCTGAGCCGTTCTACTCGCGTCCCGACGAGATCCGAATGAGCACATGGCCTGCCTCGAGAAGACCGAGAGCCGGCTCTACGCCACTCCCGTGCGTCGGGCTGCGGTGGTCAGTCGAGCGACGCCATCTCGATGGCCAGATCGAGGGCGGCGTCGATCGCGGATTGTCGGACTCGGCTCCTGTCTCCCTCGAACTCGAAGCGCTCGGTTCTCGTCTCCGTCCGGCTCGCTGCGGAGATGAACACCGTGCCGACCGGCTTGTCCGGCGTTCCGCCATCCGGGCCGGCGATTCCGGTGATCGCAAGGCAGAGGTCGGTGTCGAACCGCGTTCGGCCGCCCTCGGCCATCGCAGTGGCCGTCTCCGCACTGACGGCGCCGTGGCGGTCGAACAGCGACTCCGGTACCCCGACCCACTCGGTCTTGATCCGATTGTCGTAGGCGATGACCGAGCCGAGGTAGTACGCCGAGGCGCCCGGGACGTCCGTCAGTCGATAGGCAAGGCCGCCGCCGGTGCACGACTCCACCGTCGCGATCGTCCGGCGGCGCTGCGTCAACACCTCGCCAAGTCGCTCCTCTCGGGTCATCGGCGTCCTCCTCCTTCGGTCGTGGGGGCCGGATGCGCGTCGGCCCAGTCACACTCGTCCCGAATCGGGCAGCGCGAGCACTCCGTTCGCCGCGGATGACAGATCTCACGCCCGAGGCGGATGATCAACAAGTGCATCGCCGCCATCAAGGCGGGGTCCGGAGGGAGGAGGGCGTTCGCCTGATCGTGTGGATCGCCGCCCGGTTCGATCAGGCCGACGCGCGTCAGCACGCGGCGGATGTGCGTGTCGACCGGGAAGTACGGCTTCCCGAACGAGAAGAGCATCACGATACCGGCCGTCTTCTTCCCAACGCCGGGGGAGGCGAGGAGCCACGCCATCGCGTCCGCGAGGTTCATCTCCCCGAGGAACGAGACGTCGAGCCGCCCCCGCTCCGAATGAATGCGCTGGAGGACGGCCACGATCCGCGCCGACTTCTGCCGGTGCAGTCCGCCGACGCGGATGGCGTGTCCGATCGCATCGACCCGCGCCGTGCGGACCGCGTCGAGCGATCCGAAGCGTCCGAGGAGGGATGCGTACGCGCGATCGCGGTTCGTGTCGTTCGTGTTCTGGGAGAGGATCGTCAGCACGAGTTCCTCGACCGGATCGCGGCGGCCGATGAGCGGCGGCCCGAAGTGCTCTGTCAACCGGCTGGCGAGTCGGAGGGCCCGTTCGCGCGCGTCCATGGGGGGAGGATAGGCGGCGGCGAACGGGGCCGCAACTGGCCCCCGGCGCGGCGCTGGCCCCGCCGCGCCGGGAGCGGTACGATGGACGCACGATGATCGAAGCGAGGACGGACCGCGACGCAGTCGTGCGGATGATGGATGGCGAGGACCTGATCTCCGGTCTATCCAGCCTTGGCGTCGACTCGGCGATCGTCCTCTGCGGGATCGGGATGCTGCGCGAGTTCGAGCTTGGCTACTGGAACGGGGAGGCGTACGAGAGGCACCGTTTCGTTGCGCCGGTCGAACTCGTCTCGCTTCAAGGGACGATCGCGTCGCTGGACGGCGAGCGCGTCATCCATCTGCACGCCTGCGTCGCGCAGCAAGACGGGACGACCAGGGGCGGACACCTGTTTGCCGGGACGGTGCACAACACGGCCGAGATCGCGCTGCGAGAGCCGCCTGGAATCGTCCTCGAGCGACGGCAAGAGCCGAACGGACTCTCCGGCCTTCATCCGAAGACCGCTACGTGAAGCGAGCGGGGCCGCGGAGGCCGTGTAGGAATGCGACCCCGCCGATCCGAGGCCTTCCTACCCGTTGGACCTCCAGTAGCTCGATCAGCCGGTCTCCGGTTGCGACGAGGAGCCGGTTGGTGTCGCGAAGCGCGACCTCGCCGGACGAGATCGAGCCCCGATCGACTTCGGTTCGGGCTGTTCGATGCACCTTCACCCGCTCTCCGTCGAGCTGAGTCCACGCGCCGGGCCACGGGTTCGTGCCGCGGACGAGGTCATGAACCTGCTGCGCCGGCGCGGCCCAATCGATCCGGCCGGTGTCGCGGCTCATCAGTGGTGCCATCGAGACGCCTTCCTCCGGCTGAGGAACGGCCTTGAGATCGCCGGATTCGAGCCCTGAGAGCGTCTCGAGGATCGTCTCGGCCCCGAGGGCGGCGAGGCGGTTCTCGAGCTCTCCGGCGGTCTCATTCGGGTCGATGTCGATCGGCCGCTTCAGCAGCACGTCGCCCGTATCCATTCCCGCCTCGATGTAGAACGTCGAGATCCCGGTTTGCGTCTCCCCGCGGATGATCGCCCAGTGGATCGGGGCGCCGCCCCGGTAGGCCGGGAGGAGCGAGGCGTGGATGTTGATCGTCCCGAACGGCGGCAGATCGAAGACTGCGGGTTTCAGGAGTTGACCGTACGCGGCAACGACGAAGACATCCGCGGCGGCGTTCCGGAGCCGATCGATCGCCGCCTCGCGGTTGATCCGCTCCGGCTGGAAGACGGTCAGGGCGAGTTGCGTCGCCGTCGCCTTGACCGGCGGCGGTGTCAACGTGGCATGGCGTCCGACCGGTCGATCGGGTTGGGTCACGACGAGCGATACCTCATGCTTCTCGGCTACCGCACTCAGCGCCGGACAGGCGAACTGCGACGTCCCGAGAAACGCAACCCTCACGGGGAGTCCTCCCGACGCCTGTACTCCTTGAGCAGTGATTGTCTCCTGGCGGGGCTCAGGCGGTCGAGGAAGAGGTTCCCGCTCAGGTGATCCATCTCGTGCTGGATCGCCCGCGCGAGGAGCCCCTCGCCCTCGATGCGGACCGTCTCGCCATCGAGCGTCGTGCCCTCGACGACGGCACGAACCGCCCGTTCCACTGGAGCGTCGACGCCGGGCACGCTGAGGCAGCCTTCGACGACCTCCGCAACCTCCACGGAGGTCTCGATCAGCTCGGGGTTGATCAGGACGTGAAACGCACCCTCGACGTCGAGGACGATGATCCGCTTCGAGATCCCGATCTGCGGAGCGGCAAGACCGGCGCCGTTGGCGCGCAGCATCGTTTCGACCATTCGCTCGCAGATCGCTCGGATCTCGTCATCGATCGTCTCGACCGGGTCGGCCGGCCTGCGAAGCGTCGCATCTCCGTAGGTTCGAATCGTCATGGGCTCTCCTCTTGCGTGCCGGCACGCAGCATTATAAAGTGGGCGTCGATATGCCACAAGAGAACAGCGATCCCGCGCACTCGCTCGACAAGATCCTGCACTTGGAACGGTCGCTGGGGCACTCCGACGAGGCGGTGACCTGCGGCCTCGAGGCGTTCGTGCGGGCGAACTTCCCCGCTGCGGCGCCGATCGTGTCCGGGTACGGATCCGCACCGCCCGCGAGGCGGAGCGAAATGGTGGATCGACTGCTTGCACGGTTCAGCGACGGGGAGCCCCCCGCCGCTCCCGAACAGATCGGCGTGCCGATCACACGTGCGAAGGGGGTCGGCCCGAAGCGCGCCGCGTTGCTGGCGAAGCTCGGCATCGGGACGATCGAGGATCTGCTGTTCTATTTTCCCCGGCGATTGGAGGATCGATCGGCGGTCGCCCCGATCGGGTCGGTCCGCCCCGGTCAGGAGGTGGGCGTTCGCGGAGAAGTCCGTGCGATCGGCCAGCGGCGGACCGGGCGGAACATGACCGTGACCAAGGCCGCGATCGGCGACGGGACAGGCTTTCTGTACGCGGTCTGGTTCAACCAGCCGTGGATCCTCGACCAGCTCAAACGCGGCGATCGGATCGACCTGTACGGGAAGGTCGAGCGTAGCTACGGCGAGCTGCAGATGCGAACGCCAACTTGGGAACCGGCCGGCGCTGGCGTCGAGACGGGGAGATGGGTCCCCGTCTACCCGGCGACGGAGGGCGTGTCGGACCGGTACCTTAGGTCGCTGATCCACCGGAACCTGGATACGTACCTGCCGTCGATCGAAGACGTGCTTCCGGATCCGGTCCGTGCCCGGCATGGATTGGTCCCGCGCCGCGCGGCCGTCGAGGCGATCCACCGGCCGCTCGATCCCGAGCTGTTCGAGCGGGCGCGCCGCACCCTCGCGTTCGAGGAGCTGCTGCTGCTTCAGGTGGGGCTCGCACCGACGAAGCGGGACGTCCCGGGACGAGTGCACGAGCCGAACGACGGCCTGCTCGATTCATTCCTTGCCGGGCTGTCATACCGGTTGACTGGGGCGCAACGAGCGGCGCTGGCGGAGATCTCGGCAGATCTTCGCCGCCCGATTCGGATGATGCGACTGCTGCAGGGTGACGTCGGATCTGGCAAGACACTCGTTGCCGTTGCAGCGGCGCTTCTGGCGATCGACGCCGGTTGTCAGGTTGCGTTCATGGTACCGACCGAGATCCTCGCCGAGCAGCACGGTCTCAACCTCGCATCGCTTCTTGCCGATCTGCCGGTACGGGTGGAGGTGCTGACCGGGGCGACGCGTGGAAAGGCCGCGATCCGCCGCTCCGTGGAACGCGGAGAGGTGGACCTCCTCATCGGTACACACGCGCTGATCCAGGAGTCGGTCGGTTTCCGCGACCTCGGTTTCGTGATCATCGACGAGCAGCACCGGTTTGGGGTCGTTCAGCGGGCGCAGATCGAGGAGAAGGGGGCGAACGTCGATGTCCTCGTCATGAGCGCGACGCCGATCCCCCGGACGATCACATTGACGCTGTACGGCGAGTTCGACGTCTCGACGCTCGACGAGTTGCCACTCGGACCTCGGTCGATCGAGACGGTTTGGCGGCCCGAAAGCGGCCGCGAAGCGGTGTACGAGACGATCGCCGACTACCTTGGCAATGGGCGAAAGGGGTACGTCGTCCTCCCATTGGTCGAGGAGTCGGAGAAGGTCACGGCGAAGGCGGCCGTGCAGGTTGCCGAGGAGATGGCGGCCCGGTTCCCGAAGGTGGGTGTCGGTCTGATCCACGGGCGGCTCTCCGCGGCGGAAAAGGGCGAGGCGATGGAACGGTTCCGCGCTGGGAACGTTCGGTTGCTCGTCGCGACGACAGTGATCGAGGTCGGGATCGATGTACTCGACGCCGACTTCATGATCATCGAGCACGCCGATCGCTTCGGGCTATCCCAGCTGCACCAGCTGCGAGGGCGGATCGGGCGAGCCGGGCAGGAGGCGCACTGCATCGCCGTCGCCGACGCGGGCACCGACGACGCGGCGGAGCGGCTGACAGCGTTTACCGAGCACTCCGACGGTTTCGCGATCGCCGAGGAGGATCTGCGGATCCGCGGGCCGGGCGACCTTCTCGGCACGCAACAGCACGGCTTCTTCACGAAGTTGCGTGCGGTGAGTTTGTTCTCCGATTTCGACCTGATGCGCGCGGCGCGCGATGCGGCGCACGAGTTCCGCGAGGTGGGATTCCCCGCGGATCTGGTCGATGCCGCGGAGCGGCGGTTCGGGGAGGAGATCCGGTTCCTTCGTGTCTGAGAGGATTGCTACGCAATCCTTCTGCTCCCGCGGTTCCGAATCGAGTCCCCACCTACCCGGCCGCGCATTGCTCGCCAACAGTGGAATGGCGCTTGCGTCATTCCACTCCTCGAGTTGCTCGAAGAGCGGGTTGAGATGTCCACTTCCCGAATCGACTCGGAGCTTGCCAGTGAGACGTTGCTCTTAAGCCAGCTTGCGCAAGCTGTGCCCACAGCGGAATGGCGCGTGTTCGCCATTGCGCTCCTCGAATCGCCTCCTAGGCGATTCGAGAGATTCGGGATCCGACGCGTTCGCCGGCGGCGATCTTGGCGAGGGCGCCGGGGACGGAGAGGTCGAACACCTCGATAGGGAGGTCGTGCTCCCGGCAGATCTCGACTGCGACTTGATCCATCACGCCGTAGCGGTTTGCGAGATACTCATCGAAGCTCAAATCGGCGATCAGGTCGGCGCCTGCGTTCCCCGAGGGGTCGGCGGAGTAGACGCCGGCGACGTTCGAACCCTTCGCGAGGAGGTCGGCCCCGATCGATACCGCGCGGATCGCGGCGGCCGTGTCGGTCGTGACGAGCGGGCTGCCCGTCCCCCCGGCGAAGACGACGATCGTGCGCTCTTCCAGCGCCTTCCGGGCGTTGCGGGGCGAGATCGGCTCGGTCAGCTCCGTGTCGATCGCCGATTGGATCAGGACCGTGCGATTGTCCGACTCGAGGTAGCTGCGGAGCGCGAGGGCGTTGAGGACGGTGGCGAGCATCCCGAGCGTGTCGGCCTCGACGCGGCCGAGCCACGGGCTGCGAGCGCCACGGATGACGTTTCCTCCGCCGACGACGATCGCGATCTCGGTCGAGGGAAGCGGCGCGACTTCTCCCGCGATGCGAGCCAGTGCATCGGGAGAAAACGCGCCGTCGGGTCCCTTGAAGGCCTCGCCGGAGAGCTTTAGGAGGATGCGAGAAGGGGATCCGCGCATCCAGACACCTCGATCTCGAACCGGGCGAACTGCGTGATCTGGATATTCTCGCCGGTCTTCGTCCGCAGGTTGGCGAGCATCTCCTCGATCGCAACCTCGGGGTTCTTGATGAACGGCTGTTTGATCAGGCAGTTGTCCTTGTAGAAGCTGTTGACGCGGCCCTCGAGCGCCCTCTCGATGATCTCCGCCGGCTTCCCCTGCTCTTCGAGCGTCTTGCGGAACTCGGCGTTCGCCTCGTCGATCGCTTCCTGCGGGACGTTCTCCGGGGCGACGAACGTCGGTCCCTCGGCGGCGATGTGCATCGCGACATCGTTGGCGAACGCGATGAACTCCTCGCTGTTCGCGGCGAAGTCCGTGTTGGTGGCGATCTCGACGAGGACGCCGACCTTGCCGGTGTGGTGGACGTAGGCGACGATGCGTCCTTCATGCGCCTCGCGACCGATTTGATCCATCAACTCGAGGCCCTGCTCGCGAAGGATCTCCTTGGCGCGCTCGACATCGCCGTTTGCCTCGGTCAGCGCACGCTTGCAGTCCATCATGCCGATGCCGGTCTCTTCGCGCAGCTTCTTGATGTCCTCGACGCTAATCGTCATCGTCCTTGTCCTCTTCGTCTTCGTTCGATTCCGGCTCGTCGTCCTCGCCATCGGCCTCTTCGGGCGCTTCTTCCTCGGCGGGCGATTCCTCTTCCTCGGAGACTACGCCGTCCTCGCTGCCCTCCTCGGGCGACTCGCTATCCGCTTCGGAGGACTTATCCTCCGCTGTCTCATCTTCGGCGGCCGGCTCCTCGGCGTCCTGAACCTCCTCCTTGCTCTCGGCTGCAGCAGCAGCTTCGACCGTCCCGGCCTCGGCGTCGGCGCCCTCTTCGACCTCGCCCTCGGCCTCACCGGCCGCGGGCTCCGCCTCATCCTGTCGGCCTTCACGGCCTTCGAGGACGGCATCGGCGATCCGCGCGGTGATCAGCTTCGTCGCCTTGATCGCATCGTCGTTGCCAGGGATCAGGAAATCGATCGGATCCGGATTGCAGTTCGTATCGACGATTGCGATGACCGGGATGCCGACGATGTTCGCCTCGTGCACGGCGTTCGCCTCGACATCCGGATCGATCACGTAGAGAAGATCGGGCTTTCGCTCGAGGTGACGCAGGCCGTTCAAGTTGCGCTGCAGCTTGGCGAGCTGGCGGCGAAGGCGGCTGGCCTCCTTGTTGGGCATGTGATCGACCGTCCCATCCTCGACCATCGTCTCGTACTTCTTCATCCGCTCGATGCTCTGTTTGATTGTGCCGAAGTTCGTTAGCGTACCGCCGAGCCATCGTCGGTTGACGTAGTGTGCACCGCATCGCTGTGCCTCTTCGACGATCGTCGACTGAACCTGCTTCTTCGTACCGATGAACAGAACCTCGCCGCCGCCGGCAACTTGGTCTCGAACGAAGTAGTACGCCTTCTTGAACAGGTCGACCGTCTGCTCGAGGTCGATAATGTGGATCCCCTTGCGCTCGGTGAAGATGTAGCGCGCCATCTTGGGGTTCCATTTGCGTGTTCGATGCCCGAAATGCACCCCCGTTTCGAGCAGTTCTTTCATCGTTAGAACTTCCACATCATCCTCCCAATGGATCGCGGTTCGTATGCCGCGGAAGTATAGCGAACGACCGTGGAATCCGCAATCCAGGCGTCTTGCAGCCGATCGGAGGCCCAGTTGTCTCGTCTGCCCTCCTGCGGTGATAATGGAGCCCGAAGGTGGGCGATGAGACGCACGGAGACACCGCAGGTCGATCGCGACGACGTCCGCGAGCTTCCGAAGAACATCGAGGCCGAACAGGTCGTCCTCGGCTCGGCGATCCTGGAGCCGGAGGGGACGATCCCGATCCTCGTCGAGAAACTGCTGCCTGAGTACTTCTATCAACGCCGCCACCGAGTGATCTTCCGAACCATCCGCGAGCTGTTCGACCGCGGCGATCCGTCCGACATCGTCTCGCTGGCCAATCGACTGGAGGAGCGGGGGGAAATGGAGCGGGCCGGCGGCCGGATGTACCTGAACGAACTGGTCGACCGCGTCGCGACGACCGCGTCCCTCGAGTACTACGCCGAGATCGTGAAGAAGAAGGCGACCCTTCGAGCCCTGGTCGAGGCCGGCGGAAGGATCTCCGAGTTCGGCTACGATGAGGTGAGCGAGACGGATGAAGTGCTCGACAAGGCGGAGTCGCTCATCTTCGATATCTCCAGCCGCGACTCCGCCGGTGCCTACCACCTCGTCTCCGACTTCCTGTACGAGCACATCGACAAGCTCGAAGAGCTTCATCGCGACCCGAACCGTCACACGATTACCGGGTTTGGAACCGGCTTCCCGCGGTTCGACGAGATGACCTCCGGACTGCAGCGCTCGGACCTGATCATCGTTGCCGGCCGGCCAGGCACCGGCAAGACGAGCTTGGCGCTCGCTGTCGCGCGCCATGCGGCGATCCGCGAGAAGGCCGGTATCGGCATCTTCTCGCTCGAGATGGCGAAGGAGCAGCTGCTCGAGCGACTGCTCTGCGGAGAGGGAAAGGTCTCGCTGCACCGGCTGCGCGGCGGATACATCCCGAGCGCGAAGTGGCGCGACCTGGCGATGGCGGCGAGCAAGCTGCAGAAGGCGACGATCGTCATCGACGATACGCCGGGCGCATCGATCC
>Ga0272444_10005759_pt1 | contig 10685 bp, 8 predicted proteins | sample SSMForm13_FD_201033 | JGI IMG/M metagenome (GOLD analysis project Ga0272444, IMG submission 201033) | Marine sediment archaeal communities from Little Sippewissett salt marsh, Falmouth, MA, United States - SSM-Form-13 | ecosystem: Environmental > Aquatic > Marine > Wetlands > Sediment ...
ATTATGGATCAATAATATAAGACAAAATGTCTCGAGTCAAGTCAAAATAATTCCTCATGGGATATTGTATTTACTGATACAGGTTCCAGCCTGCGGGATCCGCGGCTGTAAACTCCATGGCGGGAGGGGGATCGGTGTGCCAGCTGACGCCGCCGTCGGATGTCCAGCACCAGCCGGTGGTGAAGTTGTTGAAACTCGGATTGCTGAATCCCGCCCACACGATATCGGCCCGGGAATCGTAACGGATTACAAAGGGATCCACATACGGGAGGGGGCTGGGATACGCAAAACCCTGCCAGCTCGATCCGTTGTCATCTGTGAGGTAGATGGAGTGGGAGTCGGCCCACCGGAGCGCGATCCAGACCCGCCCCCCGCCATCCACGGTAATGGATTGGGCGTACTCGTCGTATCGCTCCACATCCTGAGTGTTCCAGCTGGCGCCGCCGTCTGTTGTATAAACGTATCCGCCGGATGAGGAATTCGCGGAAAACTCCGTGTAAAATGCGCAGTGAACCTCGGAGGGGGAGACCATGCAGATGTCGTCGATGTCTGAATTGTTATGGATGGACGGGGTATCTGAAGAATCGAAGTATTCCCATGAGTCGCCGCTGTTTGTGGATTTGAACAGGATCTCGCCGCCCCCGTAGGAATCGTAGAAGTAAGATCCGGCCCATACCGTGCCGCCTCTGGCCTGGATGGCACAGACGCCGTCGGTGTCGTTCGGGGAAAGGACGCTCCAGGAGACCCCGCCGTTCGTACTTCGACTGATGGAACCGGGGATGTTGAAGTAGTGCCCCACGTAAATCGCCTTTGTTACGGAATCGACCTCGATGCAGGTGACGTTGTTTGAGGAGAGTCCGTCCGTTGTGGAGAAGGAGGTCCAGGTGTCTCCGTTGTCATGGGACACGGCGCATGCCCAGGGAAGAATATCCGATCCCTTGGGGGAGAGGCCGACCCAGACGGTCGAGGAACCGTCGGTTTCCACGGCCCTGACCCGGGCGTTGAAGTCGGTTCCGAAGATATCCTGGATGGTAAAGGTTCGCCACTCCCGGGTCTGGCGGTCGTAACGGCGAAGCGCCCCCCTGAGATCGTATCCCGCCCGCACCTCGCCGTTGCCATAGGCGAGCCAGACGTATTTTTCCCCCGGGGCGATATCCCAGATCTTGTCGTTGGGAGGCAGTGCGACCCCCGAGATGCGAAAGAGGATAAAAAGCGTCACAACCGGCAACCAGATTTTTTTCATAATAATCCCACTTACTCCATTCCCAATTCCCTGAACATTTATAGCATTTCTTAATAAAATCAAGCTGAGTTTTGTCTCTCACGGAAGGTTTTCGAGGGTGATTTCCCTGCCGACTCCGACCTTCAGAAATCTCTCCTGGTATTCCTTTTCGAAGATCCCGATGGCCTTGTCCCCGCTGCAGTGACAGGGCCCCACGTACCTCACCCCGGCCTTCCGGAAGGATTTGACGATTCCCTTCACCCGGAAACCGGGGGTGGCCAGGAGATGAAAACCGCCCAGCACGAAATGAACGTTCTCCCCGAAATGCTCCCCGGCCCTTTTGACCATCTTGAAAACCCCGGGATGGGCACACCCGGTAATGACCAAAAGTCCCTTTTTCGTTTTCAGAACCAGCCCCTGCTCTTTGATCCGGAATCCCATCTCGCCCGTGGAAAAGACGCCGGGGCAGATCTCGAGCGGCTCCTTCACGGGAACGGTTTTCGCCCCACTTTTCTTAACCGACTCCCGGAACGACTTCGGAAAGGAGGCGGGGAAGTAAACCGTTACCCCGGGATTCCTTTCGAGAAACCTCCCGAGTCCCCCCACGTGATCCCGGTGAATGTGGGAAAGGACCACGATCTCGACCTCGTTTGGATCGATCCCGAGTTTTTCCATGTTTCCCAGAAGGTAGGGGTCGTCCCTTCCGGTATCGAAGAGGATGAGCTTTTCCGCCCCCCGGATGAGGCATCCGAACCCCCAGGCCGTATCCAGACCCTCCCTGTAGGGGTGATTGTCATACACGACGGTGATTCGGCAAGTATCAAGGGAAGGGGATGAGGATGGATCCATCGGTTTCGTCATAAGGGATTTCCCTCCTTTCGTTTCCGGACTGGAGAGGATTCCCCGACACATACAAACCAGGAACAAAAGCCCGATAACCGGATGGCTGGATAGGGGTTTCATTTGCGGTCGATCCTATTTCCGGGGAACAGGGCGTCCAAGGGCCTTTTCCACGATCCCCCGGTGAACCAGCATGTTCATCATCTTGAGTTTGACAAAGTCCTCGTGGTAAAACATGTACCCTTTCACATTGCCGTTTTGGGCCCTGGTGCCGGAATCCTTGATCAGGTACCAGTCTTTGCCGTTTTTTTCGAGGAATCCCACGATATGAATGGCGTGATCGTCGGAGGTTGCCCCGGTGGAGAAACGGAGCTGTCGGGCGTCGTCGGTGATGGCTTCGGAGGGGATGTCATACGTTGGGATGAGGGCGACATCCTTTTCTGGAATAAACCCCGATTCAGAATTGTCTCCAACGATACACACGCTGGATCCGTTTCGAACGGCATATTTTACGATCCTGATAAAATCCTCGAGAGGGACGTTGTAATAATCCTCCGAGTGCCACCAGTTGTCCGCCACTTCGTATTCCACCTTCCGATGCCAGGGTTTTTCCCTGAGGGACATGACATCCAGATAATCGTCCGGATTCAGACGGAGAACCCTGGAGAAATACTCGCTGGGCGTCATCTGTTTCCCCTCCACTGTGATGTGATCCGGTGGGGGCCCCAGGTGACGATCCAGGATGGAGCGGATCTCCCGAATGACCTTGTCCTCGTTCCACTCTCCCGCTTCCTTCACGGAATCGAGGTATTTTTCCATTTCGCCGAACAATTTCCGGCTTTCGTAGTATTTTCGGGATGAGGGTTTTCCCGGGTAGGATTCAAAGGGGACGGCGCCATGGAGGCGGCACATGCGAATCATGGCATTTGGCTGGGATCCTCGGGAAAAGCGGGAGTCGCCTTTTTCCCGGACAAACCGGCGTGCCTTTTCCACGTATTCCCAGTAAACGGGGTACATTTCGGAAAGGCGGATGTTCCGTCCCGAGAGGCGGCTCACTTCGCTTTCGAAAAAGGAGGTGGAGGAAAAGGACCAGCAGGAGCCGGTGAGGCCCTGGCAGTGGGATGGGGTATGCCATATGCTCTTGAATTCCTCGACGGAACGCGGGAGGTCCTTTCCGGAAACATCCATTCGCAAGGTCTTTTCCAGGGGGATTTCGCCGGCCTGATCCCCGTTGAAGTATTTCATCAGCTTTTCCCTGTGATGGTTTTTCGTTTCGATGTACACCGCACGATCGCCGGAGGCTTTCGCCGGGGCGCCTTTGTTGGATGCGAAACAAAAGACAAGAAAGAAGAATCCCATGGAATATTTCATGTGATCAAAAACCCCCTGAGGGTATAATCGGGGAGGAAACAGGGACGTTGCCTCATTTTCGACTTTCAAGGGAAGATACGCCCTGAAAATACCGGGGCACAAGAGAATTCTGGCCCGGATAGAGCCTTCGGATCAGGCATGTATGCGTTTTGCGATCATGTTTTTTCCATAATCTTGACCATAGTCTCGATCATTATCGCACTCGTACTCGCGAATCGCCCCTTCGAATCCCGATCTGCGGGTGCGTTTGCGAATATCACCCATTTAACCGCTTACCGCTTAACGGACCTCTCTCTTGGTTGCGGCCGGAGGCCGCCTTGTAAGGAAGAGCGGGAGGGAAGATCAGGCTGGAGGTCCCCCGCCCGATGGAGGCACCGGGATTATTGTTGAATGCCGGGGAGGATCACGATTTCGTCGATGTACAGGGTTCCCATCTTTTCCCTGGGATCCATGGAATTTTTATTGCCCTCGCCCGGTGTAATGGCCAGGAGAAAAACCGAAACGCCGTCGAGTTTCTGATCGTTTCCTCCCCACAGATACTTGATGTCCCGGGAAGTGAGAACAATGCGATGGGGCTTGTTGTCCGTTGGGATGGGCAGGATGCCCCCGAAGTTGGTTCCATCGTCATCCGCCAGCTTGACATTGAGGGCGTTGGCCCCCCCGTTTCCGGCAATATGGAAGATCATGGTGAACTCATCCGGGAGCTGGAAGCGCTCCTGCGAGGAGAGGCGACGATGAAGCTGGATGTAGCTCCACTCGCCCATGACCAGTTCGTAATCGATGCGAAAGGCGCTTCCCTTAACCCCCTGGACCAGGGAGATCTGTCCCATGCTCCCTTCTGTGGAGCTTTCATTCGCCCACCCGAAGAGGTTGTCAAAGGGTTGATAGAACACGGTCTGGGGAGCGGGAGGGGCGGCCCCGGCGCCGGAGGGTCCTCCTTGCCGGGGTTTGTATGCGACCACCTGACTCAGGGAAGAAACCAGTTTCTGAGGGGTATAAAAGGTGATCAGGCGTTTGAATTCATTTCCCGTGGAGTCCAGGATGAGAATCGTGGGGGCCTTGAAAATACCATAACGATACCCGATGGTCGTGTCTCGGGTCGCGTCGATCCGGAGGGGGATATAGGTGTTGTTCAACAGGGAGATGACTTCGGGGGAGACAAAGGTTTCACTTTCAAAGCGTTTGCAATCCCGCGCTTTTGGGGTAAAGATGTAGAGAAATATGTTTTTCCCCTGGTTGCCGGCCCTGGCCAGGGCCTGCCGGAAGTCGTGGTTCCAGTTGATTCCGGCAAAGAGAAACCCCGGCGTAACCAGGAAGATAAGAATCAGAAAGATTTTAGAGAGGCCTTTGATTTTCATCGATATCTCCTTTCCAATAATGATTATTTTTGCCTGTTATACCTTTCTTATTACTGGGTATATTACCTGTCATATCATGTCTTTTTTGTTTGAGCAAGCAAAAAGAGATCCAAACGGCGGCATTTTTGTGTGAATGACTGATTTACATGAACTTAATACTCCCTCCCCCCTACCAATGCGATCCCCCTTTCACCAGAAACTGATGTTCTTTGTCTATTTTTGTGCAGCTGAAGGGGAGAAATTGTGACCTGACCGTGGCAGGCGGCGGTGGTTTTGGTCCGGATTTCTGAACAGGGGCCCCGGGGGCGCGATAAAATGATTTGACATTCCGATCAGGCGGTCGTTATGTCTTGTCCCGTATTGCTGGAGAACATTGAAAACAACACGGTTTCCGCATCCTCCAGCGGGGAAATTCTCTTCCGGATGCCTCCTGAATTGGACCTTTCAATCGTAATTATCAATTATCGCATGGGCCATCACCTGGAGCCCTGTTTCAAATCCATTTATTCCATTGAACATAAGATTCGTTTCGAGGTGATCCTCGTGAACAAACCCTCGGAGGACCGGGCGGAGGAGACCGCTTCGAGGTACGAGGGGGTGCGCCTGATCTCCTATGATCGATTCGGCATCAGTGTCATGCGAAACGTGGGGATCCGAAACGCCAGGGGGCGTTATATCCTGATTCTGGATGCGGACACGGAGATTCGGGAGGGCGCCTTCGACGCGCTGGTGGAATTCATGGACTCCCATCCGGAGGTTGGTGTGGCAGGGGGAAAAACCGTCCGACCGGACGGCGGCCTCGAGTATTCCTGCAAGCGTTTTTACACCCTCATGACGATCTTTATCCGTCGCACCCCCCTGGGAGCCTGGTTTCCCAACAATCCCTGGAATCGTCGACACCAGATGCTGGATGAAGATCACACCAAACCCCTGGAGTGCGACTGGGTGGCGGGGGCCTGTTACATGATGCGGCGGGAGGCCATCGATCAGGTGGGAATGTTCGACGAATCGTACTATTTCGGGTTCGAGGACGTGGATTTCTGTTTTCGTGCCAAGCGGGCCGGGTGGACCGTCCTTTACGTGCCCTCGTGCGTCATTGTTCATCATGTCCAGCTGAAAAGTCGCGGTTTCAACAAGCTCAGCTGGGAACACCTGAAGAGCGGTCTTCACTTCTGGTGGAAACACTACATCAGGCGTCCCGGTTCTCCACCCAAAAGGTGAAAGGAGCCCTGATGGGACGGCGTATTCTCCCTCCAGCGTTGCTCTCTCTCTTTTTTCATATGGCCGGTTCCTCGTGGGCTGAGACTCCCGAGGCGGCAAGATCCTTTTGGGATCTCCTGGGGGACAACGTCTTTCTCCTCACCGTTTTTTTTCTTTTTGCCAGCGCCGTGGTCACGGCCATCCTGGGGATGCTCTCCCGGGATCGCTGTCTGAAGGATTTCCGGGGCTATCCCGTTCTCCTTGAACTGAAAAACGGCAATAAGCTGGTATGGGGCGTTCTCGAGATCTATCCCAACGGTTTGACGCTGGATTATGAATCCCCCCACCAGGATCCGGAGGGACACGTGGAAACGAGTTTCATCCTGTACCGGGATGAATGGCCGGAAATGAAGGCGCTTTACCGTTTATCGGATGAGCTGGACGAGTGGGCGCTCGTGCGGCGACGGCAGGAGATCCGGAGGACCTATCAGCCATCGGTATTCCGTCGATCCGCCCGCCGTGTGAAAAACACCTTCAATACCCTTCGGGACGCGGTGGTCAAATCCGTCGGCCTGGTCGTGGGTCAGGCGAAAAAGGTTGCTCCGGCATCCAAGATCCTCCGTACCCAGGATTCGGCCCTTACAGACATCGGGAAAACCGTGGCAGGGTATGGCTCCATTGCTTACGACTCCATTCTGGAGAGTTTGATCGGGAAAAAAGTGGTTCTCGAGATTCCCGATGGAGACGGGATCGATGAGTTTCCCGGGATTCTCAAGGAGTATTCCTCGAATTTCCTGGAGATGCTCAGCCTTTCCAATACCGGCATTTTTCGGGTTCCCCTTCCCGGGGAGGGGCATTCCCTGAACTGGAGGCAACTGGGGATTACTCGAAAAATGGGTTTTCTGTCCCTTCGAAACAATGGGAAACTCTCCCTGGAGATTGTGTCGCTGGAAGGGGATTCAAAGAGAAAAGAGCCCTGTTTTGCACTCTCACCCGGGGAGAGCCGGGAAATGGAACTGGATGGGGAAGTAGAGCAGGAGGGGGGAATCGGGATTCGTATCGTGGGCGAGGTGGATCTCATGATCCCTCGAACTCACGGACGTATTCGTCACGCCGGAGAAAAAGAGACCTTCAACTGGATGGCCTTTTTCGGATTGCATTAGGGGGAGTTACAATTTGAGGCGTCTGGTCATGGATTCGGCGGCATCTATTTTTTTTGCCCAATCCATCTGGTAAAGGGGGCAACGCCTCCCGCCCCTATTGAGATCCACATCGGGGTGTTTACAAAACACCTCACCGGGGTGGCTTGGAGATTCGTGATAAAAAATACAGTCCCGTAATGAACAATTCACCTTTTTCAAAGAATTTCCTCCAGTAAAACAAAGTTGTCCTCATCCTTTATATATATACCGGAAACAGTTTCCCTCCCCAATTTTTTTAAACCGTGAAAAAAACCGGGGGTTACGGTTCGCGAAAAGATTCCTCTCGAAACGTACCCGCAAAATCAAGAATTATCTTCACTGATTCGACTGAATTTTATTTGAGGTTATCCTGCATCAATCCCTTGACAAAATCCGCCTCAGATCATTGTAATTCCTCCATTGAGCCGTCTTTATCCTTTCAATCGGAGGTTTGCACGATGAACTGCAAAAATGTAATGGCAGCTGCTTTCTGTATCGCCTTTCTGTCGGGTGTCGCCTCGATCGGTTTGTGTGGGGAAAAAACGCCGCCCTCTCCCGGGCCCGCAACATCCATGATGGTTGAGGCCGATGTCGCCCTCAATGCCATGACCGCCATTGTCGAGGGCCGGATGAAAAATGTCGAGGATATCCTCGGAATCCTCTCCCTGACCGATGCCGTGAAAAGCGGCGAGTGGAAAAAGATGAAACCGCTCCTCGAGGCATCGGAAAAACAGGGCCTCCCCGCCCTGTTATGGTACGCCCGGCCCGATGGTTCCTACTTTACAGTGGAAAAGGACCTGACCGATCAAAACCTCAAGGACAGGGATTATTTCCCTAAGGTCCTTTCCGGGAAAAAGGTGAAAGGGGCACTTGTGGTCAGTCACTCCACGGGAAAAAAGGTCGCGGTCGTGGCGGTTCCCGTTAAAGAAAAGGGCAGGGTCAAGGCCGTACTCGGGGCGTCCGTGTTCCTGGAAAAACTGAATCAGATCGTGAAAAATGATCTGGAACTCCCCGGGGATATGCTCTTTTTCGTACTGGATAAAAAGGGGGAGACGATTCTCAACTGGAAAGACGAACGCATTTTTGCCTATCCCACCAAGCAGGAAAGCAAGTCCATGGTCCTGGCCGTAAAGGAGATGCTGGAGAAGGGGAAGGGCTGGGTGGAATACGATTACCACTCGAAAAGAAGAAGGATGATCTATCAAACCTCGAGCGAAACCGGCTGGATCTTCTCCATCGGAAAATTCGTGGAAGAGAAAAAACCAAAGAAAAAGAAATGATATCAGCTTTATCTCTTGGCCTTTTCGATATTCGCGTGGTATTCCTGCAGGCTGAGGGGTTTATGACGACCTTTTCGAAACGCCTCGATCCCGCGGGCGGCGGCCAGGGCCCCCGCCGGGGTCGTGATGTACGGAATCTTCAACCTGATGCACGTCTTGCGGATATAGGAATCGTCGAACTCGCTCAAACGCCCCGCCGGGGTGTTGATCACCAGATGGATCTCCCCGTTTTTCATCGCATCCACCAGGTTGGGACGACCCTCGTGCAGCTTTTGAACCGCCCGTGAGGGAATGTCCCGGCCGCTCAGGAAATCGTGCGTTCCTCCGGTGGCGAGGATCCTGAATCCGAGCTCGTGGAGTTTCCTGGCAACCTCCGGCATCTTGGATTTGTCGCGATCCGCAATCGTCATCAACACCGCTCCCTCGACCGGCAGGATCTGCCCCGTCGCCTCCTCGGCTTTGAAAAAGGAGAGACCGAAACTCTCGGCCATTCCCAGCACCTCTCCCGTGGATCTCATCTCCGGCCCCAGAACCGGATCCACCTCGGGGAACATGTTGAACGGGAACACCGCTTCCTTCACTCCAAAGTGGGGGATCGGGCCTTTTTGGAGCCCGATCTCCTCGAGTTTCTTTCCGATCATCAGCTGGGTGGCCACCCGCGCCATGGAGATATTGCACACCTTGGAAACCAGTGGAACGGTGCGGGAGGCCCGGGGATTGGCCTCCAGAATGTACACCCGGTCTTTCGCAATGGCGTACTGGATGTTCATCAATCCCACCACGTTCATCTCCACCGCGATCCGATGCGTGTATTCGCAAATGGTGTCGATATGCTTTTGCGGGATGCTCACGGGGGGAATCACACAGGCCGAATCCCCGGAGTGGATACCGGCCAGCTCGACGTGTTCCATAACGGCGGGGATGAACACCTCTTTACCGTCGGAAATCGCATCCGCCTCCGCCTCGATGGCGTCCTCGAGGAACTTGTCGATCAGGATGGGGCGCTCGGGTGTGACGTCCACGGCCGCGAGCACGTATTCCTTCAGCATGTCCTCATCGTGCACGATCTCCATACCGCGCCCTCCCAGCACGTAGGAGGGCCTGACCATGAGGGGGTACCCGATTTCGGCGGCGATGGCGAGAGCCTCTTCGAGCTTGCTGGCCATTCCGGAGGCCGGCTGGGGGATCTCGAGTTTTTTCATCATCTGGTTGAAACGGTCGCGGTCCTCGGCCATATCGATGGTTTCCGGAGAGGTTCCCAGGATCTTGACCCCGTGCCGGTGGAGTTCCCCGGCAATATTTAATGGAGTCTGACCCCCAAACTGGCAGATCACGCCTTCGGGCTTTTCCTTTTTATAAATGCTCAGAACGTCCTCCACGGTCAGGGGCTCGAAATAGAGCTTGTCCGAGGTGTCGTAATCCGTGGAAACCGTTTCCGGGTTGCAGTTCACCATGATGGTCTCGTATCCCTCGTCGCGAAGGGCAAAGGCGCAGTGAACGCAGCAATAGTCGAACTCGATGCCCTGCCCGATGCGGTTCGGGCCGCCCCCCAGGATCATGACCTTCTTTTTCGCGGTGGAAGCCAGCTTGTCCGGTGCGTTATATGTGGAGAAATAATACGCGGCGTTTTCCACACCGCTCACCGGAACCGGCTCCCATGCCTCCTCGAGTCCCAGCTCGATGCGTTTCTCCCGGATCCGGTCCTCGGGCGTCTCGAGGATTCGTGAGAGGTATCGATCCGCGAATCCGTCCTTTTTCGCCCGTATCAGCAGTTCGTCCGGAATCTCGGATCCCCTGTGTTTCAGGATCTCCTCCTCGAGATTGACCAGTTCCCTCATCTGGTCGATGAACCACGGTTTGATATGAGTGCGGCGGTACAGTTCCTCCGTGGATGCCCCCTTTCTGAGGGCCTCGTACATGATGAAGTGCCGTTCGCTCGTGGGTTTGCTCAGTTTTCCCAGGAGCTCCTCGAGTGATCTTTTATGGAAGTCCCGGGCGAATCCCAGTCCGTAACGGCCGATCTCCAGGGAACGGATCGATTTCTGAAAGGCCTCTTTATATGTTTTCCCGATGGACATCACCTCGCCCACGGCTCGCATCTGTGTCCCGAGCTGATCCAGGGCGCCCCGGAATTTCTCGAACGCCCACCGGGCGAATTTCACCACCACGTAATCCCCCGAAGGGGTGTACTTTTCCAGGGTTCCCTCCCGCCAGTAGGGAATCTCGTCCAGGG
>Ga0272444_10005760_pt1 | contig 10685 bp, 9 predicted proteins | sample SSMForm13_FD_201033 | JGI IMG/M metagenome (GOLD analysis project Ga0272444, IMG submission 201033) | Marine sediment archaeal communities from Little Sippewissett salt marsh, Falmouth, MA, United States - SSM-Form-13 | ecosystem: Environmental > Aquatic > Marine > Wetlands > Sediment ...
CTTCAACAGTGATCTTCGCTACTACCTGGCCTTCGAGATGGGACGGACGGGGTATCGGATCGCCGTTTCCGATTTAAAGGGCAGGTTTGTGGGGCACCGGGAGGGTGTGTTTGAAAATGCCAGTAGCATGATCGACAGACTCGCCGTGATGAAGGATACCATCTTCACCGTGATGGATGAAAATAAAATCGCGGAGAAGGATCTGCTGAAGATCATCTGCATCGCTCCCGGCGTTTACGTAGAGAAGGGCAAAGCCCTCAAGTGGGCCCCCAGCCACCAAGAAACGGCGGATCAGGATCCAAGCGTGTTTTTTGGGGATGTATTTAAACGGGATGTGCTGATGCACCATTCGACCAAGCTTTCCCTCCTAGGGGAAAAGATCGCTGGTAAAGCAGTAGGATATGATACAGTCGTGTATATCGATTTCGCCTACGGTCTGGGCAGCGCCATTATGATCGACGGGAAGATCTATTGCGGCAGCCAAGCCTCGGCCGGAGAGATTGGCTATCTATACTCCTCTCTGGATGAGTTCAAGAAGTGTTCGGTAAAACCGTACCAACTCGGCTGTCTTGAGAACAGGATTTCCGGGAAATCTCTGCAAGATCGAGCTGCGGATACCATCGGCCGGGGAAGACCAGGCAGGTTCCCCGAGTTGATAGCAGGTGAATCGGGACGCCTGAGCGGGAACGTTGTTTTCGATGGTTATCGAATGGGCGATCTGGATGCGAATAAGATCCTCACAGAGGCCTTTTCCTACTTCAACATGGCTCTGTGCAACATTATCAACCTGCTGGCCCCGGAGTTGGTGATCCTGGGGGGAGGATTCTCCCGTGCCGGGGACATGCTGAAAGACCTGATTATGAGAGAAGTCCAGGATCGCGTTCTGGTGATGCCGCGCGTGGAGGTTTCTGAATTGAAGAACGAAGCCAGTTTGATCGGAGGGGTTCACTACTTGATCGATCATACGGATCTGCTTGCGGAGCTGTAGCTCCGCAAGATCGAAGGAAAATGCGGATGGAAGGAATCAAGGATATACGGCACGAGGAAATAGAAAAGAGAAAAGAACGTGTGCGCCGGGCGTGGCGTTATCAGCGGGTGGATCACATACCCCTGAACTTTTTCCTCGATGATTTCAGCACCTACAGCCTCAAGGAACAATGCGAAAGCGGAGAAGTCCAGTACCAGGTGAATGTCCGTTCCATCGATCGGCTGCTGCGGCTGCTGCCTGATGACTACATACCCGCAGCACGGGTCTGGCCGGGTTACATCACGATTGCCACGATGTTCGGCCTTCAAGCTCACTGGAGCGACGATCCAAACCAACCACCTGGGGTGGCGGAACATCTTATCCAGGACATGGATCAGGTGTACGGCCTGAAGTTGCCGGATCGGGACAGCGGACTCATGTCATTTAATCTTCGTTGGCTGAAGTTCTTTGCCGAGCACCTGCCGGCGGATGTCTCGTTGACCGGGATCGACCTGGGCGGTCCCATCAATACGGCCAAGGATCTGCTGGAAACGAATCTGCTGTACACGGCGTTCTACGACAGCCCGGAGGCCTACCATCACCTTCTGGAATTTACGGCCAAGGTCCAGATCCGCTGTTACGAGGATATCGTGGCGGCGGTGGTGGATATCAACCGCCTGACCTGCATCGACTTCGGACCCGCGTGGGCTCCCGAGGGACACAAAGGCTTTGTTTCGGATGATGTGTGCGCATCCTACTCACCGGAGGTTTTTCGAACCTTCAGCCGTCCCTACAACAACAGAATCCTTCAGCATTGGCCCGGCGGAAGAATCCACAACTGCGGCCCCCACCCCTCCATCGATCTGTACCTGGATCACCAACCGCCGCTCAACGGTCTGAATTGCTCTTTCCGCTACACCCGGACTGAGCTGCCGCAGATCAAACGCGCCTTCGCGGGCCGGGGGATCGTGGAGTTCATGTTCGACAACGGAGAAAATTTGGATGAAATCATCCACGGATATGAAGAGATCGCCGACGGCCTGAGTCCCGACGTCGTGGGTATCCCGATCGTCTGGTTGACCGACAGCTGGAAGGACCGGGAGATTCGGGAGCTGTATCACGGTCTGCTGGATGTTGCCGAGCGCTACGCTCGGGAGATCCGCTGGAAGTCGGAGCCCTGACCTGCCGATGAACCCGGAGATAACGAGGAATAGAGAGGAAAAGCGATGGAAACCGCCCTTACCAAATTAGTGGAATTGAGCACGGAGCGGAAGGAAGGCAGAGGGGTGCTCTACACGGCCCCTGAGATATTCGGTCAGGTAGAGCTCTGGAGCGATACGTTCAGGCGATGCGCTGCACTGCGGGAACAGTTGACCGGGTTCCTCAACAGGTTCAAGAAGCAATCCCGGATCTCGGTTGTGTGCACCGGCGCGGGAACGTCGGAATTCGTCGGCTACTGCCTCGAAGCCCTGCTGCGCAACAGGTGGGGTGCACCGGTCAATGTGATCTCCACCCCCAAGATCGTCACCACACCGGGGGACTTCTTCATCCAAGGCTACACTACCCTGCTCCTGTCATTCGCCCGCTCGGGAAACAGCCCGGAAAGCCTGGGAGCTGTGAAGATCGCCGATATGCTTTCCAAGGATGTCCGGCATATAGCGATCACCTGTAACCAAAAGGGCGCCCTGTTTCAAGAAATTTCCGGTCGTGCCGACGGCAAGGCCGTCCTTCTCGATGAGAAGACCAACGACCGCGGGTTGGCGATGACCGCCTCCTTTACCAACATGCTCGTAGCAGGCCAGATATTGAGCCACCTGTTCTCGTTCGCCGAGTACGAGGCGGTATTTGACAATCTGGTGCGGGCCGGGAGGAGCATACTCGAGAAAGCACCGGATGTTACCGAAGAGATCGCCCAACTGGGATTCGAACGGGCCGTGTTCCTGGGAGACGGCGGCAACATCGGAACCGCCGTAGAGTCACACCTCAAGCTGCAGGAGCTGACAGCCGGCCGGATCATGTGTACGTGGGATACTTTTGCCGGTCTGCGTCACGGCCCGCAGGCGGTGATCGATCCGAATACTCTTGTCGTAGCCTATCTCGCGGCCGACGGATACGCACAGCGATACCAGTTGGACCTGCTGCGGCAAATACGGGAGAAACGTATCGGCAAGGCGGTGCTGACCGTTGCCCATAAGATTCCGGATGAGATCAGGGGCATGTGCGACTACGCGATCGAGTACGGACCGCAAGTGGAGGCGGTGCCGGATGAGCTGGTTCCACCTGTGTATGTCATTGTCGGTCAGCTGTTGGGAATGTTCGCCTCACTGCGGTTGGGCCTGCGGCCGGACAACCCCAGTGAGTCCGGGATCATCCACAGAGTGGTCGAGGGGATTCGGGTCTACGATCCTCTATCATACCGCCGCACCGGGCGCACCGAAGTGATAGCAGAGCGCTAAAGGCCATGGATATCAGCGGGGAGCTCATTCAGTCACTCAGAGCCGATAGAACTCCGGAACCGGCAGTCACGGTCATTGGCGATCTTGGATACGATTACATCTACACCGCCCCGCCGCTGAAGGGAGGAAAAGAGGTAATCATTCAAGATTCCAGCCGCACCATCGCCGGTGCCGCCGGCTATTTCGCCTGCGGGCTAGCCCGATTGGGTGCACGGATCTACTTCCTCACCGAGCTGGGTAACGATTCCGACGGCAGGCAGCTGCTCGCCGAGATCTCCGAACGGGGGGTGGAAATCGAAGGGATCCGTCTGCTGGAGAACACGAGGAGCTACTACACGTTGATCTTCACCGACCGGGAGGAATCGTCCCCACGGCAGGTGGCTACCTACCTGGGACCGCTGGGGGATATGTCCATCCGGGACCTGGACTACCGAAAATACATTTCCGCTTCCCAACTTGTCTATTCCTGCAACTATTTTCAGCTTCTGACGATACGTAACGAGATCGCGGAGGTTTTCGCCCACGCTCGGAGCTCGGGGAAACGCACCGCTTACGACGCCAACGCGGGTGACGGATGGGAGGAACCGGAAAAGTTAAAGCTCCTCCGGGACAGTATCTACCCGGAAACGGACGTCGTCTTCCTCAATGAGAGGGAGGCGCAATTCCTGACCGGCGAGCAGGATCCGCTGCAAGCGGCGCTGAGGGCCGGTCCGGGCTCGAAAATCGTGGTTGTCAAAGCAGGATCCGCCGGGATCGTGCTGCGAGAGGGGAAGAAGCTGTACCGCTGTCCGGCCTTCCCCCTGGAGGGAGCCGTGCGGGATACGGTGGGCGCGGGAGATTCGTTTCAGGCTGCTTTTCTCTATTTTTATCTCAAGGGTTTTCCCATTCTGTATTGCACGATTCTGGGTGCTGCGAATGCCGCCTCTACAGTCCAGCACGCGGGAGGGGTCATCGGGCAACTTGGCCGGGACGACCTGGCCGATATGCTGCAGCGCTATACTGTAAACAAAATCGACGAAAGCCGGATTGAAATATCCATGAAAGATCAATGATCTGGAAATCGAGGAGCTATCCTTACAGCTTCCCTACAGCCCGCAGGGTATATGGGGTGATAGTGCATGACATGTTAAGATGAGTAAAAATACCGGGATGGCGCCGGCCTATTAGTCTGCGGGAGAGTCTTTACGAGTTGGGCACCCCCATAGAATCCTCATTTCCGCTGCCTCGTGTTGGAAGGCGGATTTTACGAGAGCAGTAGTTTCGTGCATATCCCCTTCGGAAATCGCCCCAGGATGTCTTGCAGTTGATGCTCTGCAGAATCTGCACGACAAAGACAACCAGTCGAGGTCTGATTCACCCGCCGACTGTTCGCGCCCCATCTACGCGGATCTCGGTGCCGCTCAAATAGGAATTATTAACTAGTTCAAGGACAACCGAGGCAACCTCGTCGACCGAACCGAGTCTCTTGAGGGGGATACTGTCGGCCATATGTTGTTTTCCGGATTCTCCAAGAAGTGCATCCGCCATCGGTGTATCTATAGAGCCAGGCAATATCGTATTGACTCTGATATTTGGTGCGAGCTCCACTGCCATCATTTGACTCCACAGCATTAATGCAGTCTTACTTAGCGAATACGCCATTCCCCCCGCCCATCCGTGCGTGGATTCTCCAACAGTCGAAGCAATATTGACGATTACTCCTTCAATCATCCATTTTGAACGTAGGATTTCTTGGGTGAGGAAAAAAGGCGCTGATAGATTCACAGCAAAAGTCCGTTCGAATGTTTCCATATCCGTGTCCATGAAAGCAGCTGCTCGAGCATAGCCTGCAGCATGAATGAGAATGTGTATTTCCGGTACATCTTCGCGCAGCCCACCAACAAACTCTCTAAAGCCCTTTGAACCTTGGGATACCATCTTTACAAAGTCGACACTCCTTCGTATTGGAGTATCGTTCCCGCCTTTTAACATAGAGGCTGCTTGGTCGACTTGTTCCCGATCGTGTCCCACAAGGGCGGTTTTGATCCCGATATCATGGAATCGCATGGCGATCCCCTCGGCCATATTTCCTGATCCCACTCCGGTGACCAGCGCCCATTTATCTTTGTACATCATGTTCTGCCTCATCCGTTATTGATTGAATCTGAATTGCTTACAAGTATTTTCTCACACACTTTCTGAATCGTTGCACTCTCATATCGATTTCATCGTTGTCACTCAAAATATTAATTCCGAATCCGGATCCCAGTCCCGCGTCCGAAACCCCGACGCTGATATTTATTGCTCTACTCAAGATCGAATCGGTCTGCGGCAGCATCCCTTTTTCGTAGTTCACTTTTCCACCATTGTTTGTGTAGTGCGGACAGGAAAAGGGACACCCGATCGAATCAACGACCTTCTTTCCCAAAACATGTTCCATGTTATTGTAAACGTGCCAACCAGAATCTGCGATAACTCCGCAGCCAAGCTCATTCCCCACCTTACGCGCGGTATCCGCATCTGGAAGAAAAACGGTAAGGAGAGTACCGATCTCTCCTTGCGGATCAGGCAACGTTCTGAAGGTCAGACCATCGATATCCTTTATCCCTTCCTTGAATTGTCTTTTCTTCGCTTTGAGTTCTTTTATTAGGGCATCCACTTTTTTCAGCTGAGCCAATAAAACGGCTGCGGTGAGCTCAGTCATTTTGAAATTCAATCCCAAAAGGGCTCGTGATCCTTGTTCCACTCCGTCACGCAAAGGCAGGTGTCCCTGATCATGGATCGCAAAAGCGCGTCTATAAAGATCTTCTTTTTTCATCACAACCGCTCCTCCGTCACCAGCTGTGATGGTCTTATAGAAATTGAAACTGAACGTCCCAATATCTCCGTAAGCACCCACTGGTTTTCCTTTGTAGGTGGCACCGAAAGATTGAGCGCAATCTTCAACAAGCTGCAGGTTGTGCTCCCGCGCCAAGTTACAGATCTCGTATAAATGACCAGGATTGCCGAGCATGTGGACCAGCATAATCGCCTTAGTTCTCTTGGTAATTTTTTTCTTGACGTCCTGAGGATCGAGCGTAAGGGATTCGTCGATCTCAGCTAGTACAGGAATAGCTCGAGAATAGACAACCGAACCAATCGATGCGATAAACGTATATCCAGGTACAATGACTTCGTCACCCGGTCCGATCCCCAACGCTGCCAAGGCTACGAATAAGGCCGCCGTTCCGGAGTTCACAGCCACAACATGCTCAATTCCTACATATTGAGCCAGTTCCTGTTCCAGCTGAAGTACTTTTGCCTTGAAGTTGGCAGCGGAGGCGTCTGCGTAGCGGTACAACCATCCCGCCTCGATTACCTCCAAAAGATTCTTTTTCTCTTCCTCACCGATTAAATATGAGCCTGGCCCAGCCATTATCTACCTCCTCAAGCGTAGTTCCGACATGAGCGGACAACTAAAGCGATGTCCAATCAAAATAGTCCCGATCTCATTCGATCGGCCTTTTAGCATTTTATTATGCAACTATTCGTCCTCCAGAGGGGAGTGAAGACCGACAACGAGCTTCTTCACATTTATGCTGCCCCTTGCTACATAGTCAAAGTAAAGATAGATAATATCGTTTTCGGATCTGGATCCCATTTCCTGGTGATCCAGTAGCTAATGTACCTTCTCTCCACTGGCTATGGCAACACCGCGGGCCGGAGGCTTGGATCAGCTGAATTGTCAAGCCATACTCTATATGTTACAAGTAACAGATATGATTGAAGTCTGGACCATGAGGGAGTTGCTTGCGGAGATCATGCGTCAACGGGTTGATATGAATCCGTACGAAACCGGCGAGTTTCGCGGTAATTTCCGCAGTGGAGCGACGGGAACCTTCATCGAAGTGTTCGCCGAAAAGTCGAGCGGGCAGGTTGATGTGAGGAGTGCGAATTCGAAGTTGTTTGACACCTATCCGCTGAGACTCATCGTTGACTCGGTGTGCATGGCTGCTGAGACGGGAGAATTGAATACCCAGGTCTTCGGTGCAATGGAGGGAAAGATCACCAAAGAGTCGATCACGGCGGTGCCGAGGGACGGAATGCCGTCGTGAACGTATACGAGTTTTTCACCGGCCTCGTCGATTTTAAGAACAAAGGCAATCCCAAAGGTATCTATTCGATCTGCAGTGCCCATCCCCAAGTAGTCGCGGCGGCTATTGCTCAGGCTCAGGCCGACAATCTGCCGCTTCTTGTAGAGTCCACCGTCAACCAGGTCAATCAGTTCGGGGGGTATACGGGCATGAAGCCCGCCGATTTCCGCAGCTTTGTATTTGCAGTGGCTGACCAATACGGCTTTCCCCGTGAGAGAATCATCCTGGGTGGGGACCACCTGGGTCCCTACGCGTGGCGGGACCAGCCCGCAGAACGAGCCATGAGGGCGGCCTGCGACTTGGTAGAGGCCTGCGTGCAAGCCGGATACACGAAAATCCACCTCGATGCCAGCATGCCCTTGGGCGGGGATCCGGTTGATTCCTCCGGAGCCCTCGCTCCCGAGTTGATCGCCCACAGAGAAGCCCGAATGGCTGCGGTGTCCGAGCAGATCTTATCCACTTTCGCTGCAGATGCAGTACAGGCCTCGCCACCGATCTACGTGATCGGAACCGATGTTCCACCTCCCGGAGGAATCGAAGGGGACGAAGAAAACGTGTCCCTGACCGGTGTGGATGAGTTGAAACTGACAATTGCTTCTTGCGAGGAGGCTTTCAGCGCCGCTGGTTTGGAGCGTGCGTGGGAGCGCGTGGTCGCCGTGGTGGTTCAGCCGGGAATGGAGTTCGGAGATCATGTGGTGTTCGAATACGATCGTTCGCGAGCTGGGGAATTGATCGCGGCGGCCGGCAACTATGCCGAGTTGTTGCTGGAGGGACACTCCACCGATTATCAGCGCCCCGAGCTACTGCGCCAGCTCGTGGAGGATGGAGTGGCTATTCTAAAGGTAGGGCCGGCCCTGACCTTCGCCCTGCGTGAGTGTCTGTTCGCGCTGGAAAACATCGAGAAGGAGCTATACGGCTGGTCCTACAAAGCCCACCTCTCCCAATTGGGCAAGTTCCTGGACCAGGCCATGCGGGATAATCCGGTACACTGGCGGGACTACTACAGCGGCTCGCCTCAGGACGTGTACCTATCCTTGAAGTTCAGCCTTTCGGATCGAAGCCGCTACTACTGGCAGGTACCCATGGTCCAGGAGGCGGTCTCGATTCTCGTCCAGAACCTGAAGCGGGTTGAAATTCCGCTCACCCTGATAAGCCAGTACCTGCCCCTGCACCACGCGGAGATCCGGCGGGGATCCCTTTCTGCGGATCCGGAGGAACTGATTCAGGCCAGCATCCGTATGGTCCTGGAGGACTATTCCCTAGCGGTACGCTGAATGACCATCGTTTTTCAATACTCCTTTTGGAATTCTTTGATGAACAGGTACATCCAGCATTTATGGGTTATTTCAATGTCCTCTTCCAGGCGGATAATGCGCTCATAGAGTAGTTCAACTTCCGATGTGATGTCCGAACCGTCTTTCTAAAAGCCGACATCTCGCAACCAGCCGGATGTGAAGAATAAAACACCAATCTTTGGTTTTAGTAACTTTATCTCTTGCTCCGTTACAGTGGCTGTTTTACCATCCGCCTACTAAATGCTGCAGATTTATCGGCAGTTTGGTGAGAGTATCCACACGACGATCACACTTGCCAAGTGTTTTTTCAATCACGATGTAGTCCAGTCCGGGAATGATCACATCATCCCACATATTGCCCACTCCCCGAATCGCTACATCGAGCATAGTTACGATCCGTTTCCCCAGAGGCTCCTCGGAGTTCAGAGTGATGGCTCCGAAAAACTCCTGGCATTCGGTATAACCCGCGTTATGGGTGCCAGTATAGGGCTTCTGGCGAACCAGGTTGATTTTCTTCCCGATCCGTTTGCCAACCTCTTCTTCTTTCGATTTGAAGTAATCGACTAGTGCTTGTTCCTGGTGCTTGGCCGGCAGCTGCTGCTCTGCCACACGGACGTAGGCCTCATATCCAGTGCGATAAGCCTCTTGTAAAAAGTTGAACCAGTATCGCAGTTCCTCGCTGACTCTATCGGGAGAATCGACACAGACTACGGATGCCCGTTCACAAGCTGTCAGTCCGTCTCGCTTGGGTGCTACACCGACATGAACGACATCCCCCTCCGCAATCGGCCGATTCAAAGCCTTGCCGATGAGGGTTCTGTTGGCCTCCCCGGCATTTACTATTATATCGAAACCGAACTCTTCCGCCCCCAATTCCTGCGCGATAGAGTACCCCCATTGGGAAACCTGAGTCTCAAGTATACCCGGTCTAAGCACCGAAAACATGCCTTTGAGCATCACATCACAAATCAGACCGGCCTGCTCTATCAGGGCCATTTCACGTTCTGACTTCTCGTATTTTATTCGGTAATAGATCTCTTGAGCATCAACGATCATCTCGCGGTTACCCATGTATCCCACCAGGAACTCGTATATGCTCAGTGGTAAAACTTCACGAGGTGTGAGTAGGCCAATGCTCTTTGGCTTCCCGCCGGCCGCCGCTTCGATCACATCTTCTACTCGCTCCGCTTCGATGGGATATTCCTCATCGGCTAATTTTAGTAATTCGACTTTGTGAACCGTTGCACCGGAACGGGGTGCCAGCTGCTCTGCTACATAGCCCCCCTCCAATCCCGCCAGGATGTGGAAGCCGTTTGTACCGATCACGCCAGCCACTGGTTCTACGGAAATATTAGTGTTTCCTCCCAGGTAGGGCACATCACCGTTGTAGTGCTCATCGGAGTAGACGATGGCTGCTTCTAAACCCGCTTTTTCCAGCGCCTTGATTACCTTCTGTTGTCGATGAAGAAACTCCTGTTTTTCTACTCGAAGTGTTTTGTCGATCACCGGTGCGTCGGAGAGAACCTTGGAGATTTTACGGGAATCTTTCAGCCATCCATCGATGTTCATCTTTTCATCCTACTCCTCCCTACAGCTCTTCGGCTCTTCCGGGAAGGACAGTTCGTTTATACTTTTCAAGATCTATTTCTAATACCTCTTCTATATTCTCGAACACCTTGTGAAAAGCTTTAACGTAGTACTCCATGAGTTGCCTTTTCTGCGGGATCAGTAGGAACTTTTTTGTTCCTATGATGATTGAATTACTTTTCGTAGATGTGGTCTGTGAAACAAGGCGCGGCGCTCCCTTCGTGCAATACGTATAGGACATCCTCTTCCTTCAGTGATTTCTGCACCG
>Ga0272444_10005761_pt1 | contig 10681 bp, 9 predicted proteins | sample SSMForm13_FD_201033 | JGI IMG/M metagenome (GOLD analysis project Ga0272444, IMG submission 201033) | Marine sediment archaeal communities from Little Sippewissett salt marsh, Falmouth, MA, United States - SSM-Form-13 | ecosystem: Environmental > Aquatic > Marine > Wetlands > Sediment ...
CCATACGAGTCGGTTCCATACGATTAATGGCCGCGGGTGGGTCCGATGGCCCACCCGCGGCCCATGGCTACGCTTCGGCCTTGCCCTTGCGGATGTACACGACCCAATACAGCGTCGCAACGAAGAACGCTCCACCGACGATGTTACCCAACGTCACCGGGATCAGGTTCTTGACGATCATGCCCCCAACGCTGAGGTTGGCCGATGCTTCGATCAGCCCCTGCCCCTTGAGGGCCAGCCCCATCGGGATAAAGAACATGTTGGCGACGCTGTGCTCGAATCCGCTAGCGACAAACGCCATGATCGGGAAGAAGATCGCGAAGATCTTCCCGACGACGGTCCGCGCAGACACGGCCATCCACACGGCAAGACAGACAAGCCAATTGCAAAGGATCCCCCGCGCGAACGCCTCGAGGAAACCAAGGCTCACCTTCGCGTTGGCGATCTTGACCGCCGTCGCGCCCACCGCACCGCCACCGGTCTTCCACAGCCCGCTCCAGTACATCAACAGGACCAACAAGAGAGAGCCCGCCAGGTTGGCGAAGTAAACGATCCCCCAATTGCGAAGCAGTCCGGTCACCTTGACCTGTCGATCAAGGACCGAGAGGAAGATCAGGTTGTTGCCGGTAAACAGCTCCGCTCCGGCGATGACGACCAGCATCAGGCCGACGCTGAACACGGCACCGGACACGAGCTTCGCCATGCCGACACCGAGGAACGCGGCCAGGTCGTGTGTGACCATCGTCGCGAGCTGAGCCCCGAACCCGATGTAAACCCCGGCGAAGATCCCGAGGATCGTGAGCCGCAAGAAACTGCCCTGGGTCTTCTTCACGCAGATGCTGCGGGTGAGGCTGTCCGCCACCGTCGCCGGATTCTTGCAATCGAACTCCATCAAACCACCCTCCTTACGATGAAACGCGTGCCGCTGCCTTCTCGATTTGGCAAGCCGCTACCTTGTATTCGGGGATCTTCGCCTTCGGGTCCAATGCATCGTTCGTCAGGCGGTTTGCCGCCGCCTCGGCGAAGTGGAACGGGACGAAGACGGATCCGATAGCCACCCTTTCTGTCACCCGCACGCGGGTCGTAATCTCACCACGGCGCGTTCGAACGGACATCCACCCGTCATCTACCAATCCGAGTCGTTCCGCGTCCTCGGGATGCACCTCGGCGTACCCCTCGCTGACGTAGGCGTTCAGCGGATCCACGCGCCGGCTCATCGTGCCGGTGTGATAATGGAAGAGGATGCGTCCCGTCGACAGGATGAACGGATACTCATCGTCCGCCAGCTCGGCCGGCGGAATGAAATCGACGGGATGGAACCGCCCCAAGCCGCGGCTGAACTTGCCGTTGTGCAAGAACAGCGTCCCGTCATGGTCGTCGCTCGGACACGGCCACTGCAGTCCGTCCGGAACCAGACGGCGATGGTGGATCCCACCGTAGATCGGGGTGACCGATGCCGCCTCATCCATGATCTCCGCCGCACTCTCGTACCGCATCGGGTAGCCGAACTGCTCGGACAGCTTGCAGATGATCTGCCAGTCGGGCAACGCCTCACCGGGCGCGTCGAGCACCTCGCGCAGTAGTAGCACGCGCCGCTCGGTGTTCGTGAACGTGCCCTCCTTCTCGGCAAACGACGACGCCGGCAGCACCACGTCGGCAAGCTGCGCGGTCTCACTCGGGAAGATGTCGCTGACCACGAGGAAGTCGAGGTTTTTCAACGCCTCCTCGACATGGTTCAGGTTCGGATCGGAGACCATCGGGTTCTCGCCCATGATGATCATGCCCTTGACCGTCCCGTCGGCCGCTGCATTCATCGCTTCGACGACGGTCAGTCCCACCGCCGGCGACAGCTTCGCATCCCATGCCTGTTCGAATTTCTCTTGCGCCGCCGGGTCGGTGACCTTCTGGTATCCCGGGTAGACGTTCGACAGCGCACCGAGATCGCAGGCGCCCTGGACATTATTCTGTCCGCGCAACGGGTTCACGCCGGTCGATGCCTTTCCGACATTGCCAGTCAGGAGCGCCAGGTTCGCGACCGAAAGGACGTTATCGGTCCCGGTGGTGTGTTGGGTGATCCCCATCGAGTAAATGATCGAAGAGCAGTCCGCTTCGGCGTAGATTCGCGCGGCCTCACGCAGCGCGTCGGCGGGGATCGACGTGATCTCTTCGACCCTCTCCGGGGTGTACTCGGAGACCACGGCCTTCAGCGCGTCGATCTCCTCGGTTCGCTCGGCGATGAACTCGCTATCCTCCAGACCCTCCGCCAAGATGACGTTCATCATGCCGTTGAGCCAGGCGACGTCGGTTCCGTTCTTCTGCCGCAGCCACAGCGTCGCATCACGGACCAGGTCGATCCGCCGCGGATCGACGACGATCAGCTTGGCCCCATGCTCGCGCACGGCGCGGCGAATCAGCGTCGCAATCACCGGGTGCGTCTCGGTCGTATTCGAGCCGGTCACCAGGATGCACTTCGCGAACTCGATCTCACCGATCGAGTTCGTCATCGCGCCGGAGCCGAACGCCGCCGCCAATCCGGCGACGGTCGATGCATGGCACAGGCGTGCGCAGTGATCGACGTTGTTGGTCCCGACGGCGGCGCGCATCATCTTCTGGAACAGGTAGTTCTCTTCGTTCGTACAACGCGCCGACGAGAGCCCTACGATCGCATCCGGCCCATGCTGCTCTTTGATCGGCACGAGCCGCCGCGCGATTTCCTCCATCGCCTCGTCCCACGTCGCCGGTTCGAGCGTTCCGTTTCGACGGATGAGCGGCGTCGTCAGCCGCTCCTCGTGGGTCATAAACGTGTGTCCGAAACGCCCTTTCACACAGGTAGAGCCGTGGTTCGGCACCGCCTCCGCACCACGCACGCGAACGATCCGCCCGTTCGCCGTCCACATCTCGAGCTGGCAGCCGACGCCGCAGTACGAGCACGTCGTCTGCACCCGCGTCGTCTCCCACGCGCGCGGTGGATGCCCGGGCAGCTTGTCGAGAATCGCGCCGGTCGGGCAGAGCTGGACACACTCCCCGCAACCATCGCACTCCGAGCTCCCCCAATCGCCGAGCCCCGCCACGACGACGGTCTCCAACCCGCGGTTGGCGAAGTCGAGGACCCCTTTTCCCTGAATCTCCGCGCACGCCTTGATGCAGCGTCCGCAGACGATGCACTTGGACGGATCGTACTCGAGAACCGGAGAGGAGAGGTCCGGATCGGGCAGGATCCTCTCACGCGACGCGAACCGCCGCGTTCGGCTGTCGAGCCCGTACCGGTAGGCAAGCTCCTGCAATTCGCACGCCCCCGCCGATTCGCACGTTAGACAATCACAATTGTGATCGGAGAGCAAGAGATCGATGAGCATGCGTCGCGTCGATTCGAGTTCGTCGTCGAACGCCGTCACCTCGAGCCCATCGGTGACCGACACGGTGCAAGACGTCACCATGCCGGGACGTCCCGCAATCTTGACGACGCACAACCGACACGCTCCGCTCACGCTGATCCGCGGATGGTAGCAGAGCCCGGGGATGTCGAATCCGTTGTCGCGAGCCACCTGGAGAAGGTTCTGTCCTTCTTCAGCCACCACCTCCAGTCCGTCAATGGTCAATCGAACTTCATCAGGCATGCTCAATTCCTTCCTTGCCTGCTCGACGGCGCGGTCGCACCGTCCGTCAATCGTTCCGTAAACTCGTCTCCGAAGCAGCCGAGAACCGTCTCGATCGGCAAGATCGGAGATTGCCCGAGGGGGCATAGCGACGTATTGCGCATCATCGTCGCGATGTCTCGCAGCAGACCAAGATCCTCCACGGATCCGGCGCCCGATGCGATGCGGTCGATCGTTTCGACCAACTGCGCCGTCCCCAATCGACACGGCGCACACTGGCCGCACGACTCGTGGCGGAAGAAGTGCAAGATCCCATGCAGTACATCGACCATCGAGACCGTCTCATCGAACACGAGGATCGCACCGGAGCCGAGCACCGCCGCATAGTCCTTCAACCCCTCGAAGTCCATCGCGACATCCAAACTCGCCTCGTCGACGAATGCGCCGGCCGCTCCTCCGATCAGGGCCCCCTTGAACCGCTTGCCGCCACGCACGCCACCGCCGTACTCGTCGATGATCACGCGCAACGCCGTTCCCATCTCTACTTCGATCAGCCCGGGATTCTCGACATGGCCCAGGATCGTGTAGACCTTCGTTCCGGGACAGTCCTCCGTTCCGAATCCGCGGTACCACTGCGCCCCATGGAGGACGATCGGCGGCACGTTCGCCAACGTTTCGACGTTGTTGACGACCGTCGGCTTGCCCCACAAGCCGACGGCTCCCGGATACGGAGGCTTGATCCTCGGGTAGCCGCGTTTGCCCTCGATCGACTCGATCAGCGACGTCTCCTCGCCGCAGACGTAGGCTCCGGCCCCCTTCTTGATCTCCAGATCGAACGTGAAGTCGGATCCGAAGATGCCCTCGCCGAGGAGTCCCGCCTCCCGCGCCGCGTCGATCGCCGTCTGCATTCGGTCAATCGACAGCTGGTACTCGCCGCGGATGTAGAGGTATCCCGCCGAAGCGCTGACGGCGTAGCCGGCGAGCATCATCCCCTCAATCAGCCGATGCGGATCGCCCTCGAGGATCAGGCGATCCTTGAACGTGCCCGGCTCGCCCTCGTCGGCATTGCACACGATGTACTTCCGATCGCCGGGCGCGGTGAACGACCACTTGAGCCCGGTCGGGAACCCTGCGCCCCCTCGGCCTCGCAGCCCGGACTGCTTCACGACGTCGACGATATCGGCGGGGAGCACACCGCTCTCGATGACCTTCGCCATCGCCTCGTAGGCACCGGACGCGATCGCCTCCTCGAGGCTCTCCGGGTCGATCACACCGCAGTTCTCCAGGACGATTCTCGGCTGTTTGCCGGTCAGGCCGGTCGGCGCGATCGGACGGGCAGCCAGGCGCAGCCGCTCCACCGGACGCCCTTTCAGCAGGTGCTCGGTGACGATCTCGTCAACGTCCTCTACGCCGACTCCGGCGTACTGCACGCCATCGGGATAGACGGACAGAACGACGCCCTGTCCGGCCGCTCCCAGATCGCCGGTCTCGATGACTTCGATCTCGTCGGCGAGCCCGTGAGCGTGCAGCGCCTCTCGAAGTGCCGCCTCGATGTCGCGTGCGCCGGCCAGAAGGGCCTCATCGTTGATTCCGATCAGCACGTGTCCTCTAGCCAGTCGCATCTCTCCTCCTCACCGCCTCGATCGCATCGACGATGCGCGCCGGGGTCAGGTTCCCCACGAGCTCCTCGTCGATCATCATCGCCGGCGCCACGCCGCATACGCCGAGGCAGCTGGTCGTCTCCAGCGTGAACGCGCCGTCGTCGGTCGTTTCCCCGACGGCAATCCCCAGGTGTTGCGCCAATAGGTCGATCAACGATTCGGCACCGACAAGCTGGCATGGCGGGGATTCGCAGATCCGAATGATGTGTCGTCCGCGCGGCGCCAAGCTGTACATCGAGTAAAACGTCGCCGTGCTGACGACCTCCGAGAGCGAGATGTTCACGTACTCCGCGACCGCTCTCAGCGCGTCCCGCGTCAAGTAGTTGCGCGGTTCGTCCTGCTGGAGGTCGTGGAGCATATCGAGCATGTGCTCCTTCGATGGCGCGTACTTCTCAAGCAGCCTTCTCACAGGTCCTCCTCCTCAGGCACCCACGGGTGCGGATTCGGCGCTGAGCCACGATGCAAGCCTTCGAGACGCCTCGGGCAAACGCGCCGCCGCCTCCGGACTGATCCGCTCGCCAACGCCGAAGTCGGATCCGGGAACGGCCAGCAACCATGCCGGGGGTCTCGCATCGAACATCGTCACGGCGAAGTCGAGAAATGTTGACGGGTTCCATGCATGTCCGACGCCGTGCCCGCGCGCCGGCTCGACGCGCTCGAGCGTGATCCCCGTGCCATCGAACGTCGCATCGACGAACAGGACACGGTCGACCTCTCGAAGACGGGACGCAAGATCGGGCGTCAGCTGATGCACGACATGGCACTCGGCCCCACGCACCGGACCGAGCGCCTCCACGAGCATCGGGCCGATGCCGTCGTCGTTGCGCAGCCGATTGCCGATGCCGATGACCAAGTCCATGGACGACCTACTCCCGGGTCAGCCTCTCCACCAACCGGCCGTCGTCGTCGACGACACGGATGTCGATCGGCATCTGGCCGGCCGCATGGACCGAGCAGGAGAGGCACGGATCGTAGGCTCGAATGCCGCCCTCGATCCGGTTGAGCATCCCCTCGGTCACCTCGCCCTTGTGGATGTACATCTTGGCGATCTCGGAGACCGCTCGGTTCATTCCGAGGTTGTTGTGACCGGTGGATACGATGAAGTTCGCTTTCTCGATGATCCCGTGCTCATCGACCGTGTAGTCGTGGATCAACGTCCCCCGCGGGGCCTCGTGGATCCCGACGCCCCGTGTCGCATTGACGCCAGCCTCGGCGCGCACGCGCGGAGAGAGGATCCTCTCGTCGCCGAGCAGACGCTCGATCCGCTCGAGCGATGCGAGAATCTCGATCAGCCGAGTGTAGTGGTAGTCAAAGACCTTCCCCGAACAGCGGCTCGCCAACGCACGGAAGGCCTCCAATTCGGCATCCGCCTTCGGCGTGCCAAACGATTCACAGACGTTGACCCGGCCGAGCGGGCCGACACGGTACATCCCGTCGGGGAATCCCATCGGCTCGTAGTGCGGGAACTTCAGGTACGTCCATGGTTGGCTCGCCTCGACGATGATCTCGTCGTAGCGTGCCGGGTCGTGTCCCGCGACGACAACTTCGCCCTCCTGATCGACAATCCGGATCCGGCCCTCGTAGTGCTCCCATGTCCCATCGGGCGCAACCAATCCCATGTACATGCTGGTGAACTCGCCGAGGACACCCCGTGCATCGCAATCGAACGAGCGCTTGAACAGGTCGAGCGTCTCCCGGATCGTGTCCATCGCTTCCGGAAGGCCGTCCAGCATCCACTGCCGATCCTCCGGAGAGAGCGCCTGATTGACGCCGCCCGGCACGGCCCACCCGGGATGAATTCGCTTGCCGCCAAGACGATCGATGATCTCCTGCCCGTAAGCACGCAGACGGATTCCTTTTCGCGCCAGGTCCCGGTTCTTCTCGACCAGGCCGACGACGTTGCGGATCGCCGGATCGGCATCCCAGCCCAACAGGAAGTCCGGTGCGGAAAGGTAGTAGAAGCTGAGTGCGTGGGATTGCACCATCTGCCCGGCGTTCATCAATCGCCGCAGCAACTCGGCGGTCTCCGGAATGCGAACCGACAGGATCGCATCGCACGCCTTCGCCGACGCCAAGATATGGCTGACCGGGCAGATGCCGCAGATCCGCGCGGTCAGACCGGGCATCTCCCACAAGGTTCGTCCCTCGCAGAACGTCTCGAAGCCCCGCAGTTCGGTGACATGAAACTGCGCGTCCCGAACGTCCCCGGCGTCGTCGAGGAAGACGGTGATCTTCGCGTGCCCTTCGATCCGCGTAACCGGCTCGATATGAATCTGTTTCTCCATGACCGTCTCCTAGCCGAACTTCAAATCGTCGCCGACGAGTTCCGGCGCTTGGCCGTCAAGAAGCGCCAGCAACGCCTTCGCGATCACGCCCGGCGGCGGCGGACATCCGTGCAGGTAGTAGTCGACCTCGATCACCTCGTGAAGCGGCCTCACGCGATCGAGGAGGCGGGGGACCACGTCGTACGGCAGCTTGCCGTTGGTCGTCGCGTCGGGGCCGTAGATCGCCTCGATCATCCGATCGGGAGACATGCCGTTCCGAAGCGCAGGGACGTTGCCGGTCACCGCACAGTCACCGAGTGCAATGATGAGCTTCGACTTCTCCCGCGCCGTGCGAGCGATGTCGAGATGCTCCTCGTTGGCAATGGCCCCCTCGATCAGCGTGACGTCTACGCCCTCCTCAGGAAACACCTTCAGGTCGGTGATCGGACTGTTGAAGAACTGGATGCGATCGAGCAGGTCGATCAGGGTCTCGTCGATGTCGAGCAACGACATGTGGCACCCGGCGCATCCACTGAACCATACGGTGGCCACGCGCACTTTATCCACGAGCCCTCCTTTCCGTCAGCTCGGCGACCAGTTCAGTCCGCTTCCGCATCTCTCCGTTGCTCGCACCCTTCCGGACGATCGCGCCTGTCGGGCAGGCCTCGACGCACTTCCCGCAGCTGGTGCACGACTCCGCGTCGCCCCAGTCGACATCGAGATCGGTAATCACACGCGCCGTGCTGCCGCGCTCGGCGAAACCCCACGTGTGTGCCCCTTCGACCTCGGCACAGGCCCGGACACATCGCCCGCAAAGAACGCAGCGATCGCGATCGATCAGAAACTGAGGATGGGTCGCGTCGATCCGATTCCGTGGATACATGTACGGAACACGGACCGAGTGCATTCCCAACTCGCACGCCAGATCCTGTAACTCGCACCCGCCGTTCGAGACGCAGAACGAGCAGACGTGATTTCCCTCGGCGAACAGAAGCTCGAGGATCATCCGTCGGTACTCCTTGACCTCGTCGGTCTGTGTCTTGACGTCCATCCCCTCGGCGATCTCCGTCGTGCACGCCGTCACCAACTGGCCCTGGACGTCGACGATGCACAGGCGACAGGCGCCGACATCCTCCAACCCGTCCAAGTGGCAGAGCGTCGGGATGCGCATCCCGTTCTCGGTGGCCACCTCGAGGATCGTCTTCCCGGCCTCGGCCGTGATCTCCCGGGCATCGATCGTCAGGTTGACGGTTCCCATTGCAGCCCTCCCCCTAGCGTGTCTCCGATTCCGGTGTGCCGGTCTCGATGTGGATCGCGTCGAACGGGCAGACTTCGGCGCAGCGTCCGCAACGCACACAGAGCTCGGCGTCGATTTCGTACGGCGGCGTCCCGGGCGTCCCGGTGATCGCGGTCACCGGGCAGACCGATCGACACTTGTCACATGCCCTACAACCCTCGGCGTCGATTGCGTACCGGATCAACGCCGTACAGACCCTCGCCGGGCACGCCCCGTCCTCGACGTGAGCCCGGTACTCGTCGGCGAAGTACCGCATCGTGGACAACACCGGGTTGGGGGCCGACTGTCCCAACCCGCAGAGCGACGTGGCCTTGATCGTGGTTGCCAGCTCATGCAGCCGATCGACGTCCTCGGAGCGTCCCATCCCGGATGTGATTCGCTCGAGGATCTCGAGCATCTGTCGCAGGCCGATTCGGCACGGAACGCATTTCCCGCACGACTCATCGCAGCTGAAATCGAGGAAGTACTTCGCGATGTTCACCATGCAGCTGTCCTCATCCATGACGATGATCCCGCCCGATCCCATGATCGTGCCCAGATCCTTCAGCGACTCATAGTCGATCGGTGTATCGAGATGCTCGGCCGGAATGCAGCCGCCGGACGGTCCTCCGGTCTGCACCGCCTTCAGGGCCTTCCCATCGGGGATCCCTCCGCCGATGTCATAGACCAATTCGCGAAGCGTCGTCCCCATCGGAACCTCGACCAGTCCCGTGTTGCAGACATTCCCGGACAGCGCGAACACCTTCGTCCCCGGGCTCTTCTCGGTGCCGAACGAGCGGAACCACTCGGCGCCGTTCAGGATGATATGCCGGATATTCCCCCAGGTCTCGACGTTGCTGATCAAGGTCGGCTTCTCGAACACGCCGCGGCTCGACGGATACGGCGGACGCGGGCGCGGCGAACCTCGCCGGCCTTCGATCGACGCAATCAGCGCCGTTTCCTCGCCACAGACGAACGCGCCGGCTCCGATTCGCAGCTCCACATCGAAGGACAGCTCCGTCTCCAGAATACGATCCCCGAGCAACCCGACCTGTCGTGCCTGCTCGATCGCAGATCGGAGCCGTTTGATGGCCAACGGATACTCCGCCCGTACGTAGATGAACCCGCGCGTCGCGCCGATCGCGCGGGCGGCGATCGCCATGCCCTCGATGACCGCGTGCGGATCGCCCTCAAGGAGGCTTCGGTCCATGAACGCGCCCGGATCCCCCTCGTCGCCGTTGCAGACGATGCACTTCTCCGACCCGCTCTCCTGAGCGACGAAACGCCACTTCAACCCCGTCGGGAATCCGGCTCCACCGCGGCCGCGCAACCCCGACGCGACGACCGTCTCGATCAGCTGTTCCGGCGTCGATTCCGTCAATGCGCGCCCAAGCGCCTCGTAGCCGCCGGCCGCGATGTACTCCTCGATGTTCTCCGGATCGATCGTCCCGCAGTTGGACAGCACGATCTTCTGTTGCTTTTCGAAGAACGGGATTTGCCTGCGCTCCTCCGCGAGTCGGCGCGCCTCGGGGCTCTCCCAGAGCAGCCGCCGAACGGGACGCCCCTTCAAGAAGTGTTCCTCGACGATCTCCGCGGCATCCTCGGGCTTCACGCGGATATAGAAGGCCCCGTCGGGATAGACGAGGAGAACCGGGCCGAGTTCGCAAGGCCCCATGCAGCCCGTCTCGACGATTCGGATCTCGTCGGTAAGTCCTTGCCGATCCACTTCTCGGGCGATCGCGTCCCGAACCTCTCTGCTATGCGAGGAGACGCAAGCCGCACCGGAACAGACAAGAACGTCGAGTCGCTTCATGTTACGTCCTCACCTCGATCACATAGTCGGAAACCGGGCTCCCGTTGACGATGTGTTCCGCAACCACGCGG
>Ga0272444_10005763_pt1 | contig 10681 bp, 8 predicted proteins | sample SSMForm13_FD_201033 | JGI IMG/M metagenome (GOLD analysis project Ga0272444, IMG submission 201033) | Marine sediment archaeal communities from Little Sippewissett salt marsh, Falmouth, MA, United States - SSM-Form-13 | ecosystem: Environmental > Aquatic > Marine > Wetlands > Sediment ...
ACACGCGCTCAGGCCAATTCTCACGCATATATCTTACAGTACTAGGCATCCTGTGCTCTATCCGATGTCCATCATCACTAAATGCTATTACTTCGTCCCCATTCTTATGAATCTGAACTCTTGCCCCATCAAACTTCTTTTGTACAATCGCCGGAACCTTAACAACTTCTCTCACAGCTTCCCAACCCACCTTATCGCGATACTTGTAGCCAATGGTCGGCTTCACAGGATGAATGAAACTTCCAACATCAGCATTATTTGTCTGAAGCTCACTCATCTGCACACGCTTTAATGGCTTATGCATCTGCATATCAATATCAAATAGCGGCACATGACTTGTATATGGTCCTGGCACATGCTTCCCCGCTTCATCCTCAAAGACAAAATGAAGGCGCTTCCTCAACTCCTCGGGAAACATCCTCTGGATCCTAAACTGAATAGGAATAGCCATGGGATCGTCCTTCATCATCTTGATCAGTATATCAATATCACCCTCAGTTTTGCCCTGATTAACGACCCCACCTGTCAGTACCACTAGCTCCTTTCCGATTTTCGCAGGACTAAAATAACTAAGGATCTGATCTAAGGTGATCTCTGCACCTTCATAAACACCAGATGTTCCCGGATCAGCATACTCTTTATCTTTCTTCTTCTTATCTTTATCCTTATCTTTGTACGATAACCCTTCTTCCTGTGATAATGGCGACGTGTGATTCATTCCCTTCTCCAACATAGCATTAACAATGGCATCATGCCACTTTTTTACCTGTTCACAAGTCACTTCTTCTTGCAACTCTGCCTTAGTCAATCGTTCACACTCCCTAACAATCGCCTCACAGAACTCATCTGGCATTTTACCCCGCTTATCGCCCCATAATACATTAATTCCGCCATGTTCGCCGCTCTTGTCCACGCCCCTAGGCATAGGTTTATGACAAGGATCGCCATTTTTACAGGGGTCCTTCAGGTTTAAGCCCTTGAAATTGGTCCAAATGTCCGTTTCCTTGCGAAATTCCAGTCCATATTGGCATAAAGTAGTAGTCTTTCGCGGTAAATCCTGCATAAAATCAAACTTTCGCGCCATACCCATAGGCAATTCGATAAACCATGCTTTTGGCCGCTTTTTAGCCATAATTTCGAGTGTTTGACGCAAAAACACAACAGAATCCCAGGCTTTCTGCGTTTTTGCCTTATATTTACCGTCTTTTACGTCCCAATTCTTCCAAGCACCAGCTTTTGACAACCCAGAACAGGGCGGAGATGCCCAAATTATGTCAAAATCACCGGCTACTTCGCCAACTTCGGCATAAAATTGGACCCGATGTCCATGAGATTTGAACAATTTGACAAGATCTCTGGCATCTTCGCCTAATATTAAGACCTTTAAGACGATGAACATCCGCTCCTTTTCCATGCTACATGGGTTAAAAAGTGATAATTCCGTAACTCTTCGGTATCTAAATCACCGATATTTACGTTCCTAAGGTCAGAAATATCGATCTTTTGTCCATCATCTTGAAGACTTCCATACACCCTTTCGCGTAAACCTTCTTTCTTAGGCTTCTCTAACATAGGTGTATCGTCTCTATCCTCAAATTTAAGGTCCTTAATTGTGCTCAAAACATGGTAATCTGTAGCCTTCATGTTCTTCATTGGGTTCCAAACATTCTTAATTATCCAGTTTTGTCGCGCTTCAAGGCTTCCATCATGGGGGTATGACTTAATAAAGCGTAGCCTAGCTTCGTGAACCTCATCCTCTACGCCTCGAGTTTGCTTTAACCCCCCGTTAATGACATGAAAACTCATTTCCGTCGGATCCCCAGGCATTGCTAATTGATGATAAAGACTACTATATATATAGCTCATCGAGTCAATTCCCCAGAAACCAAACTTATTGAGATAGGGCAACTCCCAAGGTTTCGAGAGTCCAAGGGCATGCATCTTGATTCCTTCACTTTTTATCTCGTCCATCAGGCCCAATTGCTGAAGTCTATGTAGTGCATATATCCTTTGCTTATGCCCCCTCCCAGGATATCCGGCAACTTTCATGGACATACGACCTAATCCAATGATATTAGGCTTCATTTTTATGATCTCTTTAACACAACTCTCAAATTCTAGACATGTGTTACCCTGCGGCACAAGCATAACCTCAGTTACATCTGGTATTTTCTTTCCCATGAACTCCTTTTGTCGCTTGACAGACTTAATATGTATATCGCGATCATATAAAACATCGGGACCAACGGCAACATCAGGGACGATTGTATTGACTCTCCCAACCAATTCATCAATAGACAGCAACACATCCCCAAAAATACCATTATCAAGCATAATTTTACCCTTATACGAATCCCGCCAGGGCTGTAACTGCTCTGCTTTCTTCGTCTGGACAGCATTAAGCATCACACCATCAGCGAAGTTGGCTATTTCTCTACGTTCGGCACCCACGAGAAAGACATTAATCGGACTCTGCTTATCATCTAATGATTGCATCTGTTCCAATTCCTCATCAACATACCGTACCTCTGCACCCATCGACAAGAACCTTTTACGCATTTCCGGCGTACTATCTTTCGCCAACACCCGATTTGCTCCCCTTGCATCCAGCTCTAATTGCAGTTTCTCAAATGAAGTGCTCTTCATAGGCAAACAAGTACCATCACAAAAGCACACTTCATCATAATCTTCTGTGGTAGCAAGCCGATTATTCTTAAACAATATCCCTTTACACTTCCCGCCGGACAACATATTATCCCTCTTTGTTGGTGGTGCTGAGAATGGATTAAACGGCTTACAACCATTTCCGCCTTTTTCCTTCATCAAATTGTCTAAAATCCCGCGATAATACTCAAAATCTTTAGGCGTCCACTCATTACCTTTAACATCAGTAAAATTCTTATACTGCCTATAAGTCCCCCAACCCATATGAAGAACTTGACAATAACCTGCAAGTTCTCTTAAACTCATATCCTTCCATTTTATATTAATGCCCTTATAGATACTGGCCAATTCTGGTTTATCGATAGCCAAAGACGTTGGCATATAGGGCAATTTTACACAGCCCTTCCCGCCTTTTTTTCGAAGTAGTTGATCAAGGATCCTCCACATGTTCCAGAAATCTTCCTTACTCCAGGAATGACCCTTCTCATCGGTGTACTTCTGATGCTGTCGCCAAATGCCCCAGGCCATATGCAACTCCCTACAGATAGGCGCAAGTCTTTGAAGACTTAGGTTTGGCCACAGTTTCTCGGCACCTTTATAGAATGGCATATCTTCATCCTCCTCGTCCTAAAGTAATTAAATCAGATTTCCTCAACTGTAGTTTCATCCTCTTCGGCCATTACCGGTGACGCCCCCACAACGGCCAAATCATCTAAACCAACCTCAACGGCATCCTCCATATATTCTTTCACTTTACTCTCTATCTGCTGATCCACACTCTCAGGCGTCTCTTCCCTGCCCCTATTCGGTTGTGATTCCTGTGGAAGAAAACTCTCATCATACTCAAGTCTAAGCAGTCTAAAAAATGCCACCGGGCTCATGACCTTATTTCTAACCGCATAGGCAAATGCCCTCACAAGTGCAGCATCCAAAAATCTCTGCGTCTTCCAAATATGCCTAACCTTAAAATCGACATTATCCTTTCCTTGATTCCACTGCTTCCACACAGCAATAAGTTTCGGATACCATTGCCGCTCGAGCTCAGTGCCTAAATACTGCTGGTCGCTATTCACGGGCCCAACGTACAAGGCCTCCATAGCATCATGAAGGGTTGCCTTTGTGACGGTCTTTTCGCGTGCCAGTATTGCTTTAGGTATCATCCAAAAGCCCATAATGTCCTGGTCCACATTTTCTAAGCTTTTGGTTAATGACATTATATCTGGCTTCAAATCTACGATATCAGCCTTCTCGATCGCAGTATTATAAACAAGACTCTTCCCTGGAACTAAACTCTCCGCAAATTCCGTCATCTTCTTTTTCTTAACTACAGGGTCCTGCCACCTTTCGGTATTCATCTTAAACAACCCAATCGGTGCCCAAAGCCTCTTAGACGCTTCCAATAGGTCCCTGGTCAAATTGACCTTTGCATTAATTGAATCCTTCAGACTTATCACAGCGCTTAATCCCAAATTTTCGCGATCCATGGAATCTAACGTAAAATACAATGCCTGTCTCGGATCTAACCTCCCATTCGTTGCCTCTGGATAATTATAGTAATCCAGTGTCTGTGGCTCATCGTCCTTATAGTGAGGCTCAACAGATTTACTCTTCAACGGCAACAGCGCCTCAATCATTCTTACATTTTGTCCTTCCCTATTCTCAGAACCCCAAACGACCTCCCAGCCGCAACGTCCAATGACCTGTCGCTTCACTAATGATGTATTAATCACATTGCCAATATTCATCTTCCAGTTCATCTCATCAATAAACTGCTTTAGATCCTCATTGTGCGGCTCAACACGCACTTCGAAGCCATCTCTCAGGGCATAATGACTTCGCACATTGATACACGTCCTAACGATACCCACCTTTTTATAAGCATCCCACTCATCCGAAATTCCATATGGCCAGCCACCACCGTCTACGAGCAAACGTTCAAATGACCAATCAAAACCGCCCCCTGTAGCCAGACCCACTTCTTTAACCGCAACACCCTCAGGCATAATTTCCTTGTTATCCTTAATCACTCTCACCTTTTTCACCATTACATCACAACCACAGATACGGTCACTGGCTCTTCCGCAATCGCAGTACTACGCTCTTGAAAGCTATAAAACATATTTACTACCGCATCAGCGGTATCCTTACTTGAATTCCTTTGGTGCTCAACCTTAGTCTGATTGATAACTTCTAAATGTTCCATCTCATGCAATACACGTTCATTGACCGGCAAATCAACCTCACCCATATAGGCCTTCTCCTTAAAGTAATCATACTCACGCTTCCCAACAGTATTCTGTCTTACCTCAATTCCTTGCCTTCTGATCTCCTGCAACGTTTCCGGAAAGTTCCAGATATCTGTCACAAAGCAAGCCAATAGACATCTTTTTCTAATTTCTAGCACTAATGCCTTAACCTTTCTTGCATCAACTTCTCTAATAACATTTCCCTTAGAATCCTCACCCATATCATCTTGCCCAAACGTAAAGATCATATCACACATGTTCATGCCCGTCGGACTAATATGACCTAACGCAAACCCAAACAAGTCATTCTTCACCGCTGGATCACCGGCCGCATGATAAATCATACTTGCCTGACCTAACCAGTCAGATCCGTCATCATTCTTTATATCACAGACGACCTTAACATCGCCATCTTCAGTCTTGACTTCAGAAAACGTAACTATAGGATTGGACGTTCCCCTCATACATCGTTCAACATGACTGAACTCTCTGAAGTATGTTTCGATTGCATGGTTTGGGACTGCACCATAGTCTCGCATAGCCGTTTCAGGATTTCTTCTGAATTCATCTTCCAGATCCTCCATTGTAATTGTCGGATTAATCTCCCACGTTGCACCATGATCAACCAGTACTTCCGGAATGTTTTTACTTTTCATGTACAGTTCGCCATAAAAGAAATCATCCACAAGAATAGGAGAAGATATAGCAATCCTTTTACCGTCTTTACCGAAAGTCTTTGCACCTCTGGACAACGTATCATAAACCATTTCTGCAGATGCTGCACCCCCGGTTTGCTTTAGTCTTGCCATCTCATCGAAGACGCTACAAATCACATTCTTCCCAGCAAGTGAAGCAGAATTCGAATGCTCAGAACGGAAGATCACTCTTCCGTCCCCAACCGGATAAACGATCTCATTATGTCTTGGAATTTTCTTCTGTGCTTTCCACCACTCCGAGTTATCGAACCTTGCCTTTATATGTGCGAACACAGTGTCTTTTGCCTGCCGATCACTAGCCGCTACATTAATAATAAAAATTTCAGTACCGGGTGGCAACCCATAAAACGCACAAGGGTTCCCCATCTGGATAAGCTTATACCCTATAAATGTGGCCCCAATGCTTGCCCACGTAGTCTTCCCACTCCGCATCCCCCAACATATTACAGCATCTTTATACTTCGGCTTCCCGGTATCAACCATCTCAAAGAAATCTATTAGTAAACTCTCTTGCCTAGGGAACAACCAATCTATACCAAGGATCTCCTTAGTATAGACCATTATATCATCTACGGCCGCCAGTTCGACCTTCATCTGATGAATTAAATCGCTCAAGGTATGTCCACCGTAACGGCCTCAATATCCGACCAATCTGAGTCCGTGTAGTATGTTGCTTGGGCCTTAGCCCTATAAAAGTAACTTCCATCTGTTTTGCCCGTAACCGGAAAGTTTGTATTCCCACCATTATATACTTCAGTCCACCCAGTCCCGTCGTCTTCCTCGAGTACATAATTCGTTGCACCATCAACCGTACTCCACTGAACAGTATAATCACCCGTTACGTTAGGAGATACTAATGGCGCAATCTCAGGTGGATCTAACTTTGGCTCAGCAACCTCATTCACAATTCCAATCTGAAATTGACTTATCGTATACACCACACCACCAGTATACCTCAATTCCACCTCAGCCATATACTCCCCATCATCTGCCGTATCTGATGCGTCAAGCGTCACATAACATTTACCATCAGTACCAGGCACATTGGATATAACACATGGCTTCGTTACCTTTCCATCCTCCTCTCCTATTCTTGCCATCTTAAATAGAATCACCGAAACAAGGCTAAGATCGATTATCTTGCCCTCCGCGTCCGATAACTCAAATTCAAAGGACGGCGTATCATTCTGAACAACTTCGATCCTTTCCATTATATTCGCCTCGCGGTAAGCTTTACCGGAAACACATATTTCGGCTGTACGAGCCCCGGCTCTGAAACACTTCTCAGATATATCAAATCCGTATAATTCTCATCATAAGGATCCACATAGATAGGCGTCCCGATATCGTTCCAGTTCTGGTTGTCATAAGACCACTGATTCATATTATCCTTAGTGAAGGTGATCTCCGGCTTATCAGTGCCGTCACTATAATAAGTCCAGACACCATCCGCCATTGAAATCAATTCCAAATAAACATCGGTATCCGGCTCACCATCACTCTCCGTTACCTCTGCCCATGAGTCATATGGCCTTAAACTTATAGGGTCCTGCTTACCTGTTCTCCCATACAGACTAACATTAGACAATGGACTTCCGCCGCTATCAACCATAGTTAGAGCATTTTGCTTCGCAATAATTAATCTACATGTATGCCACGTCGCCCCACTCACATCGATATCACCCTGTAATAAATCTGACCCCTTATCAATAATCCAGGGCCCACCAGCATCAACCCCAAACCTCCATTTATGTGCCCCTTGCGTCAAATACTGACAATTAATAAACTTCACATAATGTTCATCGCGGCCATATGAATTAGCATTACCATATTGATTACTTACAGCCGGGCCCGTAGATTGATTTTCAAAGGTACAATTCTCGAATTCAAAACCAGATACTGAAGATGCACTTGTAACTCTTAAACAACCCAAATTGCACGGTGCATTAGAAACATCTGACATAATCAAATGCATATTTTTCATATATCCTATAATACCTATATTACCATTAGCGAGGGCATAACCACCCGGCGAAAAGTTATAAGCACCAGTACAAGTAATCTTACCCGACCAATTATCCCATTCTAGATAAGCAGCCTTACTGGTATTCTCAATACTACTAAAGAACGACCCTGTTAATACTAAATCAGGATTTAGGATATTCAGTCCTCTAAAATAACATGTACCTCTTGTTGACAAATATATATTTCCGTATATCGAATCAATAGAATCAAAATCAAACTGCACCCATTCCATTACGTGCGTAGGCCCCTTATATGATACTCCCGGATCCGTATATATTAAGCGACTAACCTGCCCCCCATCAAGGATAATAGGCTTAGCCTGTGTACCAATCATCTGTACTCCTGTGATCCAAGAAGCCGCCCCTGCGAGCGCCGTACATTTGTGATATGAAAGACCATCAACCTTCAGATCTAACTTAGCGCCAGGCTTTATCTGATGCACTCCCTCCGTATCAAAGTGAACCTCACCATATAAATTCATTATTGAATCTTCATCATTGATTAGAATACCACCATTCTCAATACTAATGGCCCATCCGCTACCCATACCAATACTAACACCACTGCCCACAGGAACCGTAATCGGATGCCCAACCTTAATGATCACCCTATCATTCTGCGTAGGCCCCCCAGCAGGCGGCGTCGGCGTCCACTTAGTTATATCATCCCAAACTCCTCCCCCACCGGATGAATCATAATCGGTCATGGGCTCCCTCCATAAGTGTCAAGAAGATCCTGAAGCGTCGCCTTCGCCTCAGCATACTCCTCACTATCAATCTGATCAACGGCCGTTTGTATGCCCTGCATTATCAGACTTTTTTCTATCATATTTGCCGTAACTGCTTCCATAAGGTCCGAGTTTCTTTGGTTAAGTGACTTTATAGCATCGGCAGTAATGTCATCGGCCATTTACATATCTCCATTATATATAATATATTCTTGAAATATCGTAAATATATGCCCACGAACGGTATTATAATCATTCGAGTGCCCGTCCATTACTAGGTCGGAATCACCCATTACCATCACCTATGACCGCATAGCTAAACTCACATACATAGCCAAATTAACCCTCAATTCACCAGGGTCGAATGTCTTCTTTACGACCTCATCATATAGGATATCGAGTCCTTCATCTCCGTTTTCAGCAAACGTGAATAATGCCGGATTAGGACTTTCTTCACCAGACCATTCCTTTAGTTTGCTGTTATCAGAATAACGAACCAAGTCAACATCGATATTCGCACCATCATTATATCTCAGGAGATACTCATCACCATCAGCCACTATCTCTAAATGTGTTACACTTATAGCCATAATCTCACCATCCTTTCCCCTCAATCCATAACATCATGAACCACTCCGGAGTTGATCTGTTCTGTGGTGTATTGGTCGTAATTCCTATAATTGGCGGCCTACGCCGATCAAAACTCATTCTACCTTCCGCTATGTACTGCCAAGGGAATACAAAATATGGCGTATAACTATCGTATGTCTCATGGGTCATAAACGGTTGGTTTGGTGCAGGATACCAAAGCACTCCTACTACAAAATTTTCTTCCTGATAGACAATATTGTAAAGGCCCCCATCTCCATGATATAAACAACCCGGGTAGTCATCATCGTCAAGATACATTGAACTTTGACTATTATTCAACAGTATCGCTGATCCATTCCAAGCTGAAGGATCACCAGGTGTTACTTCATATGCACCTACTCCTGGGATACAAAAATCACAGTGTATTATTACTCTACCATCAGATTGCACAACCATATTAATAGAGCGCATTACACCCATTTGATTCTGAAATACCATTTTATCATTAGCAAGCCACGTTGAACCATTATCGGTTGTTTCCTGATAATAATACTCACCAGGACCGAAATCAATCCATGCAACAGAAAACATACCGGTAGAATGACCTTCGACCGTAACAGCAGCGGCATCAGCCCCACCTATACTATATGTAGAGGCCGATATTGCGCCCTCGGCCGAAAAACCACTAGGTATATCGTCACAATCCATCGTAGAAAAGTATATCTGGGAAGTATCATCATTATACATAACTAACATCAAGATATTGTCATCATTGATTGATGCATCCCATGCCCATCTAATAAGATCAAAATCACCACCGTCATGTGCCAAAATATGTGTGAAACCGTCACCTGGATTTTGTGGATCACTTGGGAACCTAAAATCAAGAGGCGTATTCTGATACCAACAAAAAATATCACTTTCATTAGCACCATATTTGCGTGCTAAAACCCATAATCTGTGGTTCTTATCAAATAGTGAAACTACCTCGTCAACTTGATGTGTACTATAAAGCAGCCAATCGTGCTTCTCTAATATTTCACCGGTATCAATATCCTGAACGACCGCCAACATGAAAAAATTATTATTTAACCCGTCCTTATATGGCATAGCAAAATATCTCTTACCGCTATCCTCTGTCACCGCAACTCTCCTTTGGTTCTGAGGATTATCCGAAAAACACTGTACCTGTTCGGTATCATCCATTTTCTTAATGTAGTGTGCTCTGTATATAGGGTCGCCTCCACCACCACCTGAAGGGGTATCCCAAGTGCCATCATCTTTCAGATACTTACCCGACGGCGAACCAGCGGCTATCGGATCTGTCCCATCACCGTGATCACTACCATGTACTGTAGGGTCTCTCGCATCTGAAAGTCTTGGGTCATTTCCTTGACAGATAGTACCGCTTCCACTTCCATATGTAGGTGCCAGAACAGCGTCGACATCATCTCCAGTGTTTGTAATTCCATTGGAACCGGCTACAGTATCTGTCTGCCCTCCACCTGCAGCAGCTCCCCACGATGACCCATCGAACTCATATCTCAGGTCCTCATCAAGAACCCTTAGGGTGAAACCTTCAGTAGGTACTACTTCATCGAATCCAGAACCATTGCCTTGATAGATATTATCTTTCGTCCATCCGTTCGCAGTTGCAGTAGCTAGGTACCTATCACCATCGGTCGGTGTCGGAAGCCCTCCTGTAGGATCAT
>Ga0272444_10005765_pt1 | contig 10678 bp, 11 predicted proteins | sample SSMForm13_FD_201033 | JGI IMG/M metagenome (GOLD analysis project Ga0272444, IMG submission 201033) | Marine sediment archaeal communities from Little Sippewissett salt marsh, Falmouth, MA, United States - SSM-Form-13 | ecosystem: Environmental > Aquatic > Marine > Wetlands > Sediment ...
TTTTCATCTTCAGTACTATCCGATTTCTTATTGAGCGATGAAACGTCTGTTGAATAAATAATATACTCATTTCCCTCATCATCTTTGATCTTGCGAGGAAATTTCTTTTCCTGTTTCAACATAATTTGAATGGTCTCATCACTGACACCTGCTTTCTTCAGTTGAATGATCTGTTCAGACGTCAGGGCAAAACTTGAAGATACGAAACTAAACATGAACACAACGATATATATAAAACAGGTTTTCTTCATTTTCTCCCCCTTTCAAAACAGAAAATACAGGGCGCTGTGATACTAGTGAATCTCTTCTACCGATGTCGATACGATGGTACCCACCACACATCTCGCATCGGTGTTATAATATTATAAATTTTGTTATATACACATCGAGTATGACATCATTCCCCGCAAATCTATTCAGTCTCTCTTTAATTTCTTTTTTTAATCGCTCTCTGGCATTAAGTAAAGAGGAGAAACGTATTTTCAGATCTTTTGAAGTTCTGTATATGATTTTTCGTAATTCGAACCTGTCCTGTGTCAACTTCTTCCCGGGTCTCAACTCCAGGACAACGTTACAGACAAGAACACCATTGTTCGTATCATCTTTGACTTGAATAAGAAAATCCTTAAAATACTCAAAAGATGTTTGCGGTAATATTACTTCCTGCACATTAGAAAGCCCTTGCCGTGCTTCCCCTGATATGAGACCTGCGGTATCCGAACGTAAATCTTTCTCCTCGCCCATGTCTTCAATACCCACCGTTGCTTTACCGGGACAAACAAAACCCACTAATACAATAATCATCAGGCACATCAGCATGACTCGTTTTGTAACATGAAAAACTACTGTCGGTGAAAATCCAAAATGTCTCACGTGCATGCGCTACCTCTGGGTTCGTTATGGTCACTCTCGTTCGCCTATGACCATTACTATCATGACAAATCTCCGTTGTGATGTAGGTCTTTTAAAATACCCCGCAGTTTCAAAACTGCCTGAGAATGGATCTGACATATTCTTGACTCTGTCAATTCCAGGACCAGACCGATTTCTCTGAGTGTTAGCTCTTCATAATAGTATAACGACAAGACCAGTCTTTCTTTCTCAGGCAAAGCATCGATTGCTTTCTTGAGTTCCTTTTTCAATTCATTACTGGTTATAAGGGAAAGTGGATCATTCTCATCAATCTTTTTCAGTACATCATAGTGGCCATACTTTTCAGAATAATTTGGTGGAAGATCATCGCTGCTAAGGATGGAAATACCCTTTGCATCATCAAGCATTTTATAATAATCATCAAGCGATATACCAAGATGGTCGGAAATCTCTTCAACCGTTGGCTTTCTTCCCAATTCTTTCTGTAACGATGTCAACGCATTCACCAGTTTCGCATCCTTGTTCCGCGCCGATCGGGACAGATTATCCCGCGATCTCAGTTCATCCAATATAGCTCCACGGATTCTGAACCTGGCATACGTTTCAAATTTAACATTTCTCCCTTTATCGAACCGTTCCACTGCTGAAATCAACCCGATGATACCCACATTAATCAGGTCTTCCTTATCAATATGATCGGGTAATCTCATGGCAAACCTCTCCACAATATTCTTAACGAGAGGTGCATATTTCATTATCTGTTGGTCGCGTATTCGTTTATTTACCATCTCGATCAACAATAGCCTTGCTGAAAAATTTCATCGTTCCATTTTCGTATGATCCGGGCTGTTCCTGACACAGTTTTTTAGCAATTGAAAAGAGGCATCTTGCAGCTTTGGAAGAAGGAAAAATATCGGCCAGCAGGTGTTGCTTTTTCACTGATTCGGGAACACTATTATCACTGGAAACATACCCCAAATACTCAACAGAAAGATTCAGGAAGTGATCTGTTGCATTGCTCAGTTTCCTGAAAACACTCCGCGCCTCATTGGAGCTCTTGACCATGTTAACAAGTATCATAAAACGCTTCTCGGAATAGCCCTGGTAAAGAACTTTTATCAAGGCATATGCATCTGTCAGGGATGTCGGCTCAGATGAAACAACAACGATAATTTCTTTCGCAGCCATATTAAAATACATGACATTTCCCGCTATGCCGGCACCGGTGTCAATAAACACAAAATCCAGGCGTTCATTCAAATCATTGATTGCATCCAGCAAGGTAAGCTTTTGTCCCTTTGACAATTCGGCCATTTGCTGAATTCCCGATGCAGACGGCAGAATTTTTATACCTCCCGGACCTTGAATGATAACTTCCGACAGTGCTTTCTCACCATGGAGGACATGACCTAGATTGTATTGTGGTGTGATTCCCAGAAGAATATCTATGTTGGCTAAACCGGTGTCTGCGTCAATAAGCAGAATTCTTTTCCCCATCATGGATAAAATATATGCAAAGTTAGCTGCTATGTTTGTTTTACCAACTCCCCCTTTACCGCTGGTAATAGCAATAACCCGGGTATCTTCATTACACCCCTTTTGTTCCGGCAAGGGGTTAATCTTAGAAATTTTGTCTTTCATCTTTTTCATTTCCCTCAGTACTCCGGCCTGATCCACAAAACCACCTCTGTCTTAGTTTGATAGAACGGATAAATTCTTATTTACCCTGTTACTGACGATCAATCGTGCAAGCTCACCAGGATTAACTCTTTGTATATCTTCGGGAACTCCCTGTCCGTCTGTTATGTACCATACGGGCTTTTTCACCCGGTCAACGACATTGTACATGAAACCGAATTTGCTGGAATCATCCAGTTTTGTAAATATAATATTTTCATAGCTTGTAATATTGAATCTCGTCGCTGCATCCGCCATGTTCTCCCTGCTTGACGTCATGCTTAAAATAAGATTCGTTTCCAGAGGATGATCCGTCTTTAAATTTTCCCGCAATTGAAACAGATGATCTTCATCGTTACGACTCCTCCCGGGTGTATCAACGAGAATAATGTCTCTGTCGGCAAGTTTGTTCACAATTTTTTTGAACTCTTTGTTGTCGGAAGCGACTTCCATGGGAACGTCCATTACACGGGCATACGTTTTCAGCTGTTCTGCCGCACCGATGCGATAGGTATCCATGGTAATGATCCCCACGTTCAACTTCTCTTTGAACAAATAGTGTGCTGCAAGCTTTGCCAAGGTTGTCGTTTTCCCCTCGCCGGTGGGACCGACAAAGGCAGAAATCCTTTTTCTATCGCCAGTGTGATAAGAAGAAGCAATCGATTGTGATATCATATTCTCAAGGATGCTGAGGATATGATCAAAATCCTTCAGATCTTCAACCGGATTGTTGATCTTCAATTCTTCAAGGAGGGCACAGGCCTTCCGCTTTGATATGCCCGTTGAAACCAGATAGTAGTAGGCCTTTGAAAGAGGAGAGGATATTTTTCCGTTTTTACGGATGCCAAGAACATCAAGTAATGCCCCCACCGTTTCCTTTAATTCAGTAAGTTCGGTATTAACATCCCTCTCCCTTTTGAAATCCTTGAAGAGAGACCGCAATTCGTTTACATCCGATTTTATGGCGGACAATATATTGACGGTATCATTGTCCTGCTTTTTATATTCCTGCCCGTCGGGAATTATATAATTATCATCCCTGGCAGCAAGTACCTCAATAAGCTGACTTTTGTCTCCCGTCAATCGCTTTGTAGACAGTACAATGGCATTTGAGCCCAAGTCAGTTTTAATCTTGCCCATCGCTTCACTAATACTTTTTGCTTCGTATCGTTTAAGCTGCATCTTTCAACCCCAGTATTCCTAAAGATCTGATGTTAACATCGTGAGTGATTTCATTATGAGATAAAACAGCGATATGGGGAAAGAACTTCTCCAGTATCTTCCTCACATGAATTCTCGTATGAGGCGAACACAGAACAATCGGTTGTAATCCCCTTTCAGTAAATGTTTTAATGAAGTTCTGAAGGTTGCCGACAATAATTTGAATCAGATTGGGATCGGCCGCCACGAATGATTCATATTCAGCATGTTGAACAGCTTTATCAATGGTCTCCTCAATGTCGGGAGAAACCATAACAACAGAAACATTTCCATCGCCATCCTGATAATGCCTCGTAATAGTTCTTGCTAACGACTGTCGCACATATCCAGTTAATATATCTGCATTTTTTGTCATGACAGCATAATCTGCCAGTGTTTCCAGAATGGTGAGAAGATCACGAATAGAGACTTTCTCCCGCAAAAGCCTCTGCAATACCTTATGGAGTGTACCAAGAGGTACTATATTCGGAACAAGTTCCTCCACAACCTTGGGGTGGGTAACTGATAAAGTATCGAGTAATGATTGAACATCCTGTCTGCCCAGCAACTCATCGGCATGCATTTTCACAATTTCCGTTATATGGGTCGTAATAACGGTAGCAGGGTCGACAACCACCACACCCTGCGCCTGCGCTCCTTCCTTTTCTTTCTCGTCAATCCATTTTGCGGGCAGGCCAAAAGCAGGCTCTTCGGTATCGATACCTTTTAATTTAATTTTGCCGTGCTCAGGCGTTATAGCAAGATAATGACCCATCATCAGATCGCCCTTCGCCACATGGGCTCCTTTGAGTCTGAGGACATATTCATTGGGTTGTAACTGAAGGTTATCCCGGATATGAATAGCCGGGATGATAAACCCCATTTCGACGGCAAGCTGTTTCCTCAACGCTCTCACTCGCTGAAGCAATTCTCCTCCCTGGCTTGCATCAACAAGGGGGATGAGACTATATCCTACTTCAAGTTCCAGAATGTCGAGGGGCAAGAGGGTTTCCACCGACTCTGTCGGTACTTCTACTGGCGTTTCTTCTTCCGTCACCTCTTTCATTCTTTTTGATGCCTGCATCACCACATAGGCAACGACTGACATGGCACACGCCATGAGCATAAACGATATTTTCGGCATGCCGGGAATCAGGCCAAAGAGAAACAGCATACCAGCGGCGGTTCCAATTGCCTTCGGCTGAGCAAAGAGCTGCATTTTTACTTCATTACTTAAATCAGAAGATGCCGTGGAACGTGTAATAAGCATTCCCGCAGCGGTCGATACGACCAAGGCCGGAATCTGAGTTACCAGACCATCACCCACAGTGAGAAGGGTATACGTTTGAGCCGCCTCAACAAAAGGCATACCCTGTTGGAGGACACCGATGATTAAACCGCCAAGAATATTGATAAGGGTAATTATGATTCCTGCGATGGCATCTCCTCTGACAAATTTGCTCGCACCATCCATGGCACCGTAGAAATCAGATTCCCGTGCAACATCTCCCCGTCGTTTTCTCGCGTCCGCATCTGTTATCAGTCCCGCATTGAGATCTGCGTCAATGCTCATCTGCTTACCCGGCATAGCATCAAGGGTAAACCGTGCCGCTACTTCTGCAATCCTCGTTGCACCTTTGGTTATGACAATAAAATTGATCAGAACAAGCACCAGAAATACGATGAGACCAACCAAGAAATTGCCCCCGACGACAAAGGTACCGAAGGCCTTGATAACCTGTCCCGCTGCCGACGTACCCTCACCTCCATGGAGAAGAATAAGACGGGTAGACGCTACATTGAGGGACAAACGAAGTAATGTAGCAGTTAAGAGGACTGACGGGAATACCGAAAAATCGAGCGGTCTCAACACATATATAGCAACCAGCAATATAATCAGAGCAAATGTAATATTAAAAGAAAGCAGAATATCGAGTATAAACGGAGGCAGAGGAATCATCATAACCAGCAGTATTCCGGTTATCCCGAGGGCCATGACCGTACTGCTGCTTTTCAACCAGCCTGTTAAATTTTTTCTCTCAGCGTAAGAATCTGTCATTGTCGTGAGTATCCTGATGATCGTTTCATTTTCATTCGGTAGACGAATGCCAGTACTTCAGCAACCGCCTTATACAAATCTGTCGGTATCGTGTGATCATTGTCAACTATCTTATACAATACTTGTGCCAGGGGTTTGTTTTCGACGATAGGAACATTGTTTTTCTCGGCAATCTCTTTAATCTTAGCGGCGATATATCCCCTCCCCTTGGCAATGACCTTCGGCGCTGACATTTCTGACTGATCATATTTGAGAGCCACCGAAATGTGCGTGGGGTTCGTGATGACAACATCCGCCTTGGGAACCTGGGCCATCATTCTTTTTCTTGCAGCTTCTTTCTGGAGATTCTTTATTCGTGCCTTTATGAGGGGATCACCTTCCGTTTGCTTAAATTCATCTTTCAGTTCCTGTTTCGACATCTTGAGGCTCTTTTCCAATTCCCACCGCTGGAAGATATAATCAAGCATTGCCAGGACAACGAGCACCCAGCAGGATCTGAACATAACCTTGAAAGCAACCTTCCCGATATAATTCAATACACCCCCTATACTCTGATCCCCCAGGGGAATAAGATTTTTAATTTCTCCAACAACGGTTATATAAGCAATAAAACCGATAATCAGAATTTTAAAGATATTTTTTATTAATTCCACAAAGGATTTGGCAGAAAAGAGTCTCTTGAATCCTTTAATCGGGTCAAGCTTCGACAGTTTCGGTTGTATCGATTCTGAGGAAACGAGAAAGCCGACCTGGGCAACATTGGCAATAAGCGCCACACAAACAACGGTCAGCATCAGAGGGGCGAGGAGGCCAAACGTCTTATATGTCAGGGTGAGTATCAGAAGATGGATTGTATCGCCATTCATTACAAATGACCCCGCTTCATGGAATGTCCACCTCATGAGACCCATCATTTTTTCGACCATTATAGCTGAACTAAAGTAGAAAAGTGTCAGGCAGGCCATCAGTATTGCCACCGAAGTAATTTCCTGGCTCTTTGCAACCTGTCCCTTTTCCCGCGCTTGTTCTCTCCGTCGCGGAGTAGGTTGTTCAGTTTTTTCCTGATCCTTATTTTGTTCATCGGACATAGTTGAAATCCTAACGATCCAGTGACGCTTGCGTCAAAAAACTTTACAAGGTTTCCGAGTTCAGGCTGAGGGACAGAGGCCCCCGAACTAGCAGACAAACTGTGTCTTTATCACCCTGAGCCATATGAGCATCGTTTCCTTTTGCCATTAGCCTTTAACCGTTTGCCCCGTTCACATAAGCTGCATGAACAGTTTGATCTTTCCTTCAAACGTTACAAAGATTGTGCCGACGATTTTTACAAACATGGGCAGGGTCAGCCCGATGCCAATGAGACCGATTCCTATCTTTAATGGAAAGCCGACAATAAATATATTGATCTGGGGAACGGTTCGCGCGATCATCCCCAGGCCAACGCTCGTCAATAATAATATCGTCATAATCGGCGCTCCTGTTTTGACTGCCACGATGAAAATATCTCCCGATAACGATAGCAATGAATCCATTAACGGTCCCGAAAAATGAAACCCGAGGGGAGGAATAATGTTGTAACTCTCTGCGATAGCGTATAAAAAAACGTGATGGCCGTTCACTGCAAAAAATATTAATGCGGCAATGAGATACTGAAACTGGGCGATAATCGAAACCTGCGAACTGGAAACGGGATCGACCACATTAACAATGGCAAATCCCATCTGAAAGCCGACAAGTTGTCCTGCCAGTTGTATTCCCGCAAAGAGTAATCTGCCTGTCAGACCTATAATGATTCCGATCAGAACTTCACCCGCCATTTTCAAAATCAGGGAGATGACTTCGTATGAGGCCGCAGGATAGTGAACAAAGGGAAAAATCAAAAATGCGATAATAATGGACAGTCCACCTTTCACCTTCAGGGGAACCGTTCTGTTTCCCAGAATGGGAATGACGACGATAATTGCACTCACTCTCAAAAAGATAAGTACGAACGTTTCTATTTGTTCGGCTGTTATGGGTGGTATGTTCATAGTAACGTAACCGTTGACCCTTCACCCTACCGAATATACAGCGGGATGGAGTTAAAAAGGTTCTGAGTATACGTGACGATAATATTGATCATCCAGGGAAGAGCAATGATGAGTGCCACCATGACACCAATAATCTTGGGGACAAACGTTAATGTCATTTCCTGAACCTGCGTTACAGCCTGAAAAATACTGATAACAAGACCGATAATGAGGCCCACTATAAGCATGGGAGCCGAAAGGAGAAGCGTAACTTTTACGGCTTCATTTGCTATGGACATTACAAAATCGATAGACATATATCTCTCCGTTTCTCTTTTAGCCAAAGCTCCGGACCAGCGAGCCCACAATCAAATACCACCCGTCAACCAAGACAAACAACAGCAACTTAAATGGCAAGCTGACCATGATCGGGGGAAGCATCAACATTCCCATGGATAAGAGTACGCTGGCAATAACCATATCAATGATCAGAAACGGGAGATAAATCATAAACCCGATCTGAAAGGCCGTCTTTAATTCACTGATTACGAATGCGGGGATCAAAACAGGAAGCTTGATATTTTCGGCCGTTTTTGGTCTTTCTCCCCTGGCGATCTTGACAAAGAGTGCCACATCCTTCTCTCGTGTTTGTTTTAACATAAACGTTCTGAGAGCCTGGGTTGTCACGTCGAGAGCCTTTTCAGACGATATCTCATCATTAAAATACGGCTGGAGCGCCTGATTGTTTACCGTATTCCAGACAGGTGTCATAATGAAAAACGTGAGAAACAGAGCTAATCCGATGATGATCTGGTTTGCCGGCATCTGCTGAGTGCCGAGGGCGTGCCTCAAGAGAGAAAGGACCACGACAATCCTGGTGAATGATGTCATCATGATCAGTATGGCCGGAGCAAGTGACAAAATGGTAAGCATAAACAGCAGCTGCAGAACAATCGCTACCTTGCCCGGTTCACTGTTACCATCTGCAAAATTCACGTTGATTGAAGGAAGGGGTAAAGGCTTGCCCCATGACGGACCGACAAAAAGAAGAATTCCCAGAATAATAACAATGCTTATAAAGCATAATCGCCATTTCTTGGCTGAACGTTTATGCATTTCCTCTATTATCCTTTTCCGCGAAACTGCAGAGGGAAAGTAATCTCGACTTGCAGAATGCCAATTGATCAGAAAAAGAAGAGGCGTTATTTTCCTGCTGTTGCATATCTCTTAACTGTGCGAAGGCCTCTTGATCTTTAATCCGAGTCAGGAGGGATATCTGATGATTTGAAAGGCTGATAACCATCAGATTTCCTGAGACTTCAATGAGCATTATTTTACTCTTGGGTCCCAGATGTTTCGTCGATATAATTTTTATCAACTCCCCATCATTAAAGTGCCCTCCCGTCTTTTTCATAATCCTTTTAATGCAATAGACGGTGAGAATCATAACACCGAGGACAACGGCAAGTGCCGACAGGATTGTCAAAAAAGAGGGTAATAAATCCAGTGAATTCATTATAATCTCTATCTTTCTCCAGCTATTTCAGCTTATTGATCCTCTCGGAATGAGAGACAACATCGGTTAACCGAACCCCGAATTTTTCATTAACAACGACAACCTCACCTCTGGCAATCAATCTATTGTTAACGAAAACATCCATGGGCTCACCTGCAAGTTTGGTCAATTCCAGAACCGAACCATGACCTAACTGAAGAAGGTCATTGATCAACATTGTACACTTGCCAAGTTCAACAGTCATTTCCAAGGGTATATCCAGGAGGAAATCTAATTCAAGTGAGTTGCCTCTTTGTGCACCGCCCTGTACTTCTTCGAATTGAACGGTGCTTACTTCCCTTTCCGCAACCGGAGCTGCTGATTCATTCAGCTCTTCCTGAACATCATCCCAGTTAATGTCCTCGACCTGCGTCACAGACTCATCTGCCTTGTTTGCTTCAACCGGCTTCGCCGATGCTTCCATTTCTTCCTGGACATCATCCCACCCGATGTCTTCGTCCGACGTTGCAGTCGTATCTTTTGTTACTTCATCTTGTTCACTTTGTTCCATCATAACTACCTCAGCCTCCCGTAATGACGTGTGATATCTTTAATGCCTGGTTACCCTTATATACTCCCGGTTGCCCTTTGAACTTCAGTAAACCCTCTACATAGACATCCAGATCATCACTATAATAATGATCGAGGAGAATGACGTCTCCCCTTTTCAACTTTGCAATTTCTCGCCCCTTAAGTTCCGTCTTACCTAACAATACATTCATGTTTACATTTGACAATCTCATTTCCGACTCTAATCTTTCTTTCCATTCGTCACTGACTTCCAGATTGTCAGTCTGATAGCCGGACCGCATTTTTTCCTTAATCGGTTCTATCGTCGAATAGGGGATACATAAAGTAATATTGCCAGAAGAAAAATCCATTTCTATCTCGAACACGATCACAATTACGACTTCGGACGGTAAAACAATCTGTACAAACTGAGGATTAACCTCTGATCGCTGGTACACAATATTGAGGTTGACGAGTGGCTTCCACACCTTTTCGAGATCAGTGAGAGCACTTAAAACAACCTTACGGATGAGTCCGTTTTCGATCGTGGTAAAATCTCTCCCCTCAACTTTGAATGAATCACGTCCCGATCCGCCAAAGAGTATGTCAACCAGGGTAAAAATAATTTTTGACTCAAATACGAAGAGTGAGTTCCCCTTTAACGGATCCATTTTAAAGACATGCATACTCGTCGGTAATGGAACCGTTCTCATGAATTCCCCGTATTTCATCATTTTTAACGATACGATATTGACACTTACAACCTTTCGCAATAATGAAGACATGGTTGTCCTG
>Ga0272444_10005766_pt1 | contig 10678 bp, 7 predicted proteins | sample SSMForm13_FD_201033 | JGI IMG/M metagenome (GOLD analysis project Ga0272444, IMG submission 201033) | Marine sediment archaeal communities from Little Sippewissett salt marsh, Falmouth, MA, United States - SSM-Form-13 | ecosystem: Environmental > Aquatic > Marine > Wetlands > Sediment ...
CACCGGTGGGGCGGACCTCACCCTCGAAGAGGTGACGTCCGCGGCCAGCCTGATCCGCGAGGCCGTCTCCGATCGTGCCGACATCATCTTTGGGACCGCGATCCGCGAAGGGATGGAAAGCGTACGACTGACGGTGATCGCCACCGGCTTCGAGGTCGACTACGGACGCGACGACGAGGAGGGGGGCTCGCTCTCCAACGAGTCGATGCTCGCCAAGCTCGAGCAAGAAAGCCGGGTCGGCGTCGACGACTACGACATCCCGACGTTCCTGCGTCGCGGACGGCGCCGAGGCGAGGAGCCACCGCGCGCGCCGTGGGGCGAACCGCAGCGAAACGGGCAGGAGTCCGAAGAGCGTCGGTAGCGAGAACCCTGAGATCCGAACAGAGAAGCGCCCTGCGAATGCGGGGCGCTTCTTCATGGTGCCAGAGGTGGGGGTCGAACCCACACGACCCAAAGGGCCACGGGATTTTGAGTCCCGCGCGTCTGCCAATTCCGCCACTCTGGCTTCTCTGGCCGCGCGAGCGGCAACGTATTCTACTCGGGGTCCCGATCTGGGTCCATTGCCTGCGAGCGGACGGGCTCCAGCGTAATTGGCGGTACCGATCCTCGCGGTGCATCCGAATGCTGGTCGAACTGGTTCCGGTGCCGTACGCCGGGTCAGCGCCCATGACGGGAAACACGGAGATACTCAGAATCTCGTTCTACGGTATCGTAGTTGACTGCAGTCTGCCTGGAGGAATCACGGTCGAGTCGACGACCTCGATGGATCCGGCGAAACACGCTCAGGTGACCGGACAAGTCGACTACTTCGAGGTGCTGCGCCTGAGCGGACCACTGGAGGCGTGCTGTGGAGTGCCCGGGCGTTGGTCCTTCGGAACCTAGTTCGCGGCGACGTCAACGAAGCTGTTCGATTGGGGGATGACGGTGCTCGCGGCGCAAGTGGCGGTAACGAACAGTCTCTCGGCCACGGTCGAGATGACGTTCCGATCCGGCGATCTTGGAGATCCTACCGCCGAGATCAAAGCCGGCCGGGCCGTTCGCTGTAGAAAGGCTCACCGCAGAGAGATGAACCGAGCGCACCCGCAGCCGCGGGCGTGCTTCCCCTCCGGGACCACCCCGCACCCGCGGATCGTCGTTCAGAGATCTTCACCGGCGCGAACGTGGCGGACGCCCGCCTCGCTCGCAACGACGAGATCGGTGGCAAGATCGATGAACAACCCGTGGCCTACGATGCCCGGCCGCCCGTCGAGCGCCTCGGCGAGTCTCCGCACATCATCGATTGGCCCAAAGCGTGCGTCGAGAATCAGGTTCCCTTGGTCGGTGTGGAAGGGTTCGCGGGAGTCTTCCGCCAGACGCACGGAGACAGCAGCTCCGATGGTCTCGAGGAAGCGGCGCTCCACGGCGCACGCGAAGGGAAGAACCTCGACCGGCAGCGCGAACAGCGTGCCGAGCGCCGAAGAGAGCTTCGACTCGTCGACGATGATGACTTCACGGCGGCTGACGCTCGCGACGACCTTCTCGCGCAACAGCGCGCCCCCACCTCCCTTGATCAGCTGCATTTGCGGATCGACCTCGTCGGCCCCGTCGATCGTCAGATCGATGGCGGGCTGCTTATCGAGCGCTGTGAGAGGGATTCCGAGGCGCGTGGCATGACGTTCGACATCACGAGAACACGGAATGCCGAGGATGTTGATCAGAGTGCCCGATTCCAGGAGCTGCGCGATGCGCTCGATCGCGAACGCGGTGGTCGAGCCGTGCCCGAGTCCAACCACCATCCCGGACTCGACGAACTCCACTGCCTTCTCGGCGGCTTGCTGCTTCAGCGCTGCCTTGTCCAACGTTGCCTCCTCGATCCTCGTTGTGGGCTCCGGCTGACGATAGCACAAACGCCCGCGAGGCAACAGGTGGCGGCTCGATACGAGGACGCCGTCCGCGGTTGAACGGTCGACCTGCAAGCGATACCTTGTGGCCGATCCACAAGCAGGCCCACCAAGGACGTGAGTATGCCAGCTCCAGACAAGCGATCTTCGCTCTCTGATAAGAGATCGTCGCTCTCCGAGAAGACATCCTCGGGAAGCTCAGCGCTCTCGGTGAAGGGCTTGTCCCATCTGGCCGTCGTCTACGTCGTCTGGGGGAGCACCTATCTCGCGATCCGGCTTGCGGTCAGGGAGGGAGCGGGGTTTCCGCCCTTCGCGCTGGGTACCTTGCGGGTGTTGATTGCCGGAGGACTCCTGCTTGCATGGGGGGCATGGCGAGGGATGCGCGTTCGCCCAACGCGTGCCGAGCTGGCTGTTCTTGCTGTCGCGGGGCTGCTGATGTGGCCGGGGGCAAACGGTCTCGTGAACTGGGCCGAGCAGCGTGCCGACTCGAGCTACGCGGCGCTCCTTGTCGGCGCGATGCCCATCTGGACGGCGCTGATTGAGTCAATCCTCGACCGGAAGAGACCGTCGTTGCGGCTCGTGGTGTCGCTCCTCATTGGATTCGCCGGGCTTGGGCTGCTGACCGCGCCGCGGTTGGCGTCGGCCGGCGGAGCCGACGTGTGGACGATCCTGATGCTGCTCGTCGCGCCGATCACTTGGGCGATGGGGGCGATTCTGCAGCTGCGCCGACCGGTCTCGACCACGCCGCTTGTGAGCGCGGCGTATCTTCATCTGTTCGGAGGCGTTGGCTTCGCGGCGCTCTTCCTGATAACGCGCGAGCCGCTTCCGAGCCCCTCGCTTGCCGCATGGGGTGCGCTGGCGTACCTGATCGTTGCGGGATCGATCGGGGCGTTCACGTCCTTCGTGCGGACACTGCACTTGCTTCCGCTCTCCGTGGTGATGACCTATGCCTACGTCAATCCGGCGATTGCCGTTATTCTCGGCTGGCTCGTGCTGCGCGAGCCGATCACGCCGGTCATCCTCGGCGGCATGGCGCTGATCCTCGCCGGCGTCTATGGCGTCTTCCGAGAGAAGCTCGCTCCGAGAACGCCGGCAGACTAGTCGAGGATCTCCACACCTCTCCAGAAGGCGACGTGGTCCTTGATGTGCGAAGCGGCCTCCTTCGGGCTCGGGTAGGTCCATGCGGCGCTTCGATTCTCTTTCCCATCGACGAGGATGTCGTAGTAGTGCGCTTCGCCCTTCCAAGGGCACGTCGTCGTGCGGCGCTTGCTCTCACGAAGGAGAGTGCGGTCGACCGACTCAGGCGGGAAGTAGTGGTTCTCCTCGACGACGACGGTCTCGGTACTCTCCGCGATCGTTCTTCCGTTCCAGATGGCTCTCATCGGGGCCTCCCTTCGGTGCTCCGGATCAGGGTAACGCGTTTCGTGGACTCGAAGCGAGGATGCTGTAGGGAACGTGTGGTCTCTGAAGAAGGGCGGCCCGGCGAGAGGCCGAGCCGCGGCATCGAGCGCGTCACTGCCTGTCTAGAGATTCAGCGCATCGAGGATAATGCGGACGATGAGCAGGACCCAGCCGACAATGATCCCGATCCAGATGATCTTCCGGGCGAAGTCGAGCAGCCCGAACACGAGCAGGATCAGCGTGATCAGTGCCAGATATCCGATCGGCTTCTGCAGGTCGTCCGACACACGATCGTTGGTGATCAGGTTGAGGATGTAGAGCACACCCTGCCCGAGATAGGTCGCGACGCTGTCGATGTACGTCAGCGCCTGGTTGACGGCGGTCTGCGTCGTCTCTTGGATCCCCTCGGTGAAGTTGCTTTCGGCCTGCCCGAAGCCTGCCAGTGGAAGACAACAGACGAAGGCAACGAGGGCAATCGCAATGGCACGGTTTCGCATGGTATGAACCCCCCTTTGGGACACCGGAACACTCTACCACGCAGCCCCAGGACGAAAACAGCAGCGCCTGTCACCGCGGAGGCTCCCACATGGCCCCTTCGCGAGGAGTGCGTCTGTCCCCATCCGGGTGGTTGGCTAGTCGATGTCGGGCGTTCTTGCCGGATGGACTGCGCGTGGATCGACCCCGGCGCGGAACGCCTGGAGCAAGCGCACCATCATCGCGGCGGTGACGACGGCCGCCAGCCCGTCGGAGATCGGGAAGGAGGCCCAGATACCCGCCAGTCCGAGGAATCTCGGCAGGATGAAGACGAGCGGGATCAGCAGGATCACCTGACGCAGGATCGCGAGGATGAATGCGGGCAACGCATGGCCGAGGGCCTGGTACATGCCGCCGGCGACGATCTGGAATCCGACGGTCGGCAGCGCGATCACCACGACTCGGATCGCGCGGACTCCGACCGAGATCACTTCGGGATCGGGCGTGAAGATCTGCATGAAGCCGCGTGGCAGGAGCAGAAGCAGCGCCGAGACGAGGATCGAGAAGCCGGTCGTGATCCAAATCGAGAGACGGATCGCCTCCCGTGCTCGCCGCATCAGCCCGGCGCCGTAGCTGAAGCCGACGATCGGCATCATCCCCTGGATCACGCCGAACATCGGCATGAACAGGACCATGAACAGGCGATTAATCACGCCGTAGGCCGCGATGGCCGGCGTTCCCCCGTGGAAGCCGAGCGCGCGATTGAGGAAGGCGATCGCGAAACTCCCCGCGATCATCCGCGCGAAGGAACCCGATCCGATCTTGAAGATCTCGATCCCGACGTGGAACCGAGGAACGAGATCGCGAAGCCGGATGCGCAGATCACTGTGGCCGCGGCGGTAGTGCAATGCGATGTAGATGGCCGCGACACCCTGCGCGATGACGGTCGCCAACGCCGCGCCGCGTGTTCCCATCGAGAAGACGCGAATGAACACCGGATCGAGCACGATGTTCAGGCCCGAACCGAGAGCCATTGCGATCATCGCCGTGCGTGCGTCTCCCTCGGCGCGAATCAGAAAATTCCCGGTCACCGCGAACACGAACAGCGGGCTTCCGATGAGGATCACCGTCAGGTAGTCGATCGCGTGCGGAAGGATGTCCGGCGTGGCGCCGACAAGTGTGACGGCAGGGCGAAGCAAGGAGAGAGAGACGATCGCGATGACGGCGCTGAATCCGATGGAGAGAGAGATTGCATTCCCGAGTCCGATCTCCGCTTGCTCGCGATCGTCCGAACCGAGACTGCGCGAGATGATCGATGCCCCGCCGATCCCCGTGGTCTGGGCGACCGCCATCAACAGGATCTGAACGGAGAACGAGATCGCGAGCGCCGCGATTGCTGCGGAGCCGACCCATTGCCCGAGGAAGATCGTGTCGGTCAGGTTGTAGGCGGCGTTCAACAGCAGCGCGAATGTCGCAGGTGCGGCGAGGCGCGCAAGCAGCCGCGGAACGTTCTCTGTCCCCAGCTGAGAACTGTGACCTTTCATGGTTCCTCCTGATCGGGCATCCCGTTCGCAGGGGACACTCTCGAAGCGATGACGCATGGTACCGAAGCGCACGAGGTCAATCACGTAGTTGGGGACTGAACTCCCGTAGTGCCGGAGATGCGGCGCTCGCGACAGAGCTTAGGTGCGTTGGGCATACACATGCGTGCCGTCACGAGACATCGATATGCCAATCCGTTGACCGAGTGGAAGGGACAGAGCGCAGGAGTCCTCCCCACCCGTGCCGTCACGCAAAGCGAAGGCATCGGAGACCACTGGTTAGCATTTGATGCCACCCGCAACCAGGGGAGAACCCGTTACAGATGACCTCAATCTACGATACTTGACGAGCATGCATAGGAAGTAGTATAGTGGCCGAGACAAGAAGCCTCGTGTCCGAAAGCCATGCTGAGTGTGCCGATCATAGGAACGTACCCGGTTGCGCATAGGCGGCGTATCTCTGTTGCCCGCACGTGGGAGGTGTCGGTGTGATCAAGCGAGGCGTGATGCTGTTGGCCCTGCTGGTTATGGCAACCAGCTGGATGTGCACGGGAGAAACGCTGGGGGGGCGGGTGCGCCTGGATCTTCTCATTGATCCACAGGCCAACGACGTCTCGGACGCGGTCGCGTTGACGGGGACGCTACAGCTTGAGTACGGGATAGGGGAGTGGGCATTTCGCTCGATGACGACACTGAACGAGGACGGATGGGAAGATCAGACGTTCAGTGGAAGCGGAGTGTTCGGCATCGCCACGGTCAGTTCGACACTCAACTTGGATCCAGCCGGAGGCTTCGACAGCTGGACGTCTTCGCTATCGCTACCGATCGCGGGGGTCCAGTACGCGTATCGGTTCGTACTCATGCCCGACGATCTCTCCGTTTCGATCGAGGCAAGCGCTGGCTCGGACCTTGTGTCAGCCGGCGTCACGGTCGAGTTGGGTGATCCGAGTGGTTTGCCGGGCTGTAGGCTGCTGTTTCAAGAGGCAACCGTTGATCTTGGGTTCAAGTTCTGCTGTACCGAGATTGCGTCGAGTATTGAATTCGAGTGTACGGGATTTGAGTCTGCCAGCTTCAGCGTGGGAGGCATTGCCATCCCCAGTCTTCCGTGGTTGAAGCTAGCGGCGGGTGTCGAATTCACGGTCGACGAGAAGAAGCTTACGATCTCGCCGAGCATCAGCTACGGAGCGAGCCTATGCTTCGATCTGTACCTCGATACCGTCGAAGACAGCTCGGAGACCTACCCGACGGACTGGCTCGTGCTTGAGCAAGTCGAAGTTGTTGGTATCGGCCTGCAATGCGACATCGGCGGGGTGTCGTTTGCGGCTGCGAGCTACTGGGGCAGCGGAGGGGGGCCATCTCCGCTGAAGGGCAACTACTGGGAGGCCTATCAGATCGCCACGACCGATACGGCCTGTTGTGGGCCGTTTGGATTCGAAGTCACCGCCTTCTTCCTGGATGGTGCGGCAACGCTCTTCGAGGTTGCCTTCGTCGAGGCCGAGTTCTCAATCGCAATTGGAATGCAGTTCACCGTAGCTGTCGGAGTGGACGTAGATCTTGCAGGTGTCGGTCTTTCTGAACTGCGGGTTGGTTTCGACATCGAGATCTAGGGGGCAGGCTAGACACCGACACGTCTGGACTGAATGACGACACAGAGAGGACCAGGGTTGGTCCTCTCTGTGTCTGGTTCGGAGCAGCTGTCTAGGTGGGGAATGTGGACAAGAAGGTCCAGTTCCGGGTCATTCAATCACTTCCACGCATAAAGCGGGGGCTAGCAATCATAGCAAATACGCATATAAAGGCGAAGTCTTGACATTTAAGGTGAAAAGAGATATAGTTCTTTCCCTTGGAGAGACCGCCTGAAAAGGGCAAACACATCGAGAGGTGTGGACGCAACGCCACGGGCCTAGAGAGGGGACAGGGAGCCGGGCTACCAGGAGCAGAAGGTAGCTTGGCTCTTTGCGTGGAGGAGAGGCCGAGCGGGGGAAGAGGTGGAAACCGTTGCAGGTCACGATCTACCTGACGGAGCACGACGAGTACATCGTTCGCCTTCTCGATGATCGCTCGCGGCGCGAGCGCAAGTCACGTTCAGCAGTCATCCTTTCGATTCTTGAAGAGCACTTCGAGAAAGACAAGCGGCTTGGCGAGATCCTGGTGGACCTGGGCGTTGTCAGCCCGAAGGAACTCGACCGAGTCCTCCAGCTGCAGAGAGATAGCTTCAGCGAACAGCTTCTTGGGGAGCTCCTTGTCTCGGAACAGGGGATTGACGAGATGGATGTGCAAAGGGCATTGGAGATTCAAAGCCGGTTCAGACTTCCAAGTGAAGTGGTGTAAGCATGCGAGCGATAGGAGAGGGCTAAGAGAGAGGAATACGAAGTGAGCACAGCGACCCGTTCTCGCGGATACAGCCGAACCCAGTCTTGCGTATCCCTCTCTCACAGGAGTGTAGCACTTGCAGAAGCGGAATGCCGCCCACAACTACGCTACCAGCAAGCTTTTCGCAGTTCGATTCCACATGTTTCCGAGAGACCGGCGCGCACAGCTTGGATACCGTGCGTCTCGGACTCAAACCATCAAGGGACGTCATCCGACGTCATTCATCCGATAGGAGCAGCCGTATGAGTGAGGAAGCAAGGAGTCGTGAGCAGATAGAGAGGTCAAGGAGGAAGAGGATGAACATGCGGAAGCATCTGGCTACGTGCCTCGTCCTGTTCGGTTCACTGCTGCTGATCCCGGTGCTTGCTGCTGCGGATACTGCGGTAACCGTGCATGTCGATGACTACAAGACCGACGACCTAGAAGACGTCGAAGTCTACATTCGGACAAACGGCTCAGGTTCGTGGAACATCGTCAATGGGACGAGGACCGACGCATCGGGAAATGTGACGGTGACCATCCCTGATGGAGACTACGATTTCCATGTTCGGTACAACTGCACGACCGATACGCAATCTGGCGTCTCGGTCCCGGGGACAACACTCGTCAAGTTCCAGACGGGCCGCGCGCTGGTGAAGGTAGAGGACTCTGATGGCGACCCGCTCAAGGATGTTGAGATTCACTGGGGGACGGACTACTGCCAAACGTGCAATCCCTGCACCAATGTGTGGGATGGGAACGGGAAGACAAACACCCTAGGGGTTCTTGCCATCGAGTATCTCCCAGGGGACAAGGTGAAGTTCCACGCGGTCTACAACTACACGACAAAGACGCTCCCAGTCCCGACGCCTTCGGTGGAGTTCATGACGATCCCGGCCGGGGTAACCACGGATGTGGAGTTCCAAACGACCCAGACGATCGTGCAAGTCGTGGACTGCGGAGATGACCCCGTGAGCGGCATCGAGGTTCGCTACCATACCGGATACTCTGCATGTCCCTACTGGCCTCCCATGAAGACAACCTCGGACACAGGCCAGGTAGCGTTCGAGTTCTTCCCTCGTTCGAACGTTCGATTCCATGCTCGGGATCCGCGGTATTGGACAACCCAGGACATCTACTCGAACGTGCCCGCCAGCCTGACCTTCAAGATGAGCGAGATAGAATTCACCAAGGCCTCGTCGGTGGCCATCCAGTACAACTCGCCAAAATCTGGGTGGGTTACGCCTCCTTTGCCGATGGTCGTATTCAAGAGAGCGAACGAGTTCCGTGCAATCCATTCCGGTGAAACGACGGACTTCTCGATCATCACGCCGGAGAACGGCATCTGCATCCACAAGTACGTCACAATTCTGAAGCTGGAGGGAGATCCTTCGGGAGCCTTCGCGCGCATCGATGGGGTTGACTACCAGCACGATGCGCCGTTGGTCTCGGACCTGGGTGACACGCTTAAGGCAACTGGATACCGGACGCTGGACAGCATCAGCTTCTGCGGGAGCGAAGTCCCCAAGACCGTCGATGGGTCGGACTTCGTGGTTCCGTATCCGACGACGGTTGTGGTCCTCGACGGTGCTGTCTCGACGCCGACTGAACCGGCGTACGCCAAGATTGACAGCGGCACGTGGGGTTCTCCCGTTGTGTCGACGGAATTCGAAGATGGTGACTCGTTCGTCCTCCCAATAGGAGCCAACATCACCGCGTACGGATACCGCAAACTGGTCGGGGGGCCTGGTCGCTTTGAGATCTTCTACGGCGACGAGCAGAAGCATACAGTAGCCGTCGGCAGCGATCTTGTCATCCCCTACGTGACGAAGACGATCAGGCTGCGGAATGCTCCAGCAGGTGCCTACGCCAAGGTTGACTTCAAGAGCTGGGGCAGTCCGGTGGCAGGGCCGTTCAGCGATGGTGCCCCCGTCGTCATCCCGGCGAACCAGACGTACAAGATCTTCTCCTATGGCTATTGCATTCTCGATGGGATCACTTTCTACGGGAAGGAGAACAGCGAGACGATCGGCAACGCGGACTCGGAGCTCATTATCGACTTCGTCACAACGACGGTCGTGCTGCAGGGCGCGCCGGCTGGGGCCTACGCGAAGATCGATCACAGGACCTGGGGGACACCGGTCTCCGGCAAGTTCAACGACGGAGACACGTTCTTGCTGCCGCTAGGCTCGAGCATAAAGGCCTATGGCTACAGCCCCGATGGGTCGGAGCACAGCAGCGAGCAAAGCAAGACGATCGATGGAACGAATCTCGTGATCGACTACTGTCTCTGGTACAACGAGGCACCGTCGAACGTTCAGGTGAGCGGACCGACGTCGGGCAACGAAGGCTCGTCGATCGGCGGCTGGACGGTCGAGTGGGATGACCCAACGTCCGCCAACTGGATCGTCGAAGTCGATTATGACGAGGACGGTGTAGTCGACAAGACGTACTCGGGGCTGACCACGGCGGCCGTGACGATCGATCCATTTACGTGGAACCACAGTTGTGACAAGACGTGGAGCCTCGACGTAAAGGTCAGCGATGATTGTGGAGTTTCCGATGCTGCTACCCATGACGTGAAGGTACTGAACGTAGCGCCGTCGAACGTCGTGATCACGCCACCGGTCGTGGCGGACTTCCTTGAAGGGACGGAGTACGAATTCACCGTCGAGTGGGTAGATCCGAGCGACGATGAGTGGGAAGTCACGATTGTCTGGGGTGACGGGACAGCGGACACGGTGATCGGTGGGTTGACGGCTCGTACGACGACAGCGAAGCACACGTGGCTGCACAGCTGCGACGCGACATTCAACGTTGCGGCGACGGTGAAGGACGACTGCGATGATGCGGCCACGGGCAACCTCGACGTGAAGGTACTGAACGTAGCGCCGTCGAACGTTGTGATCACGCCACCGGTCGTGGCGGACTTCCTTGAAGGGACGGAGTACGAATTCACCGTCGAGTGGGTAGATCCGAGCGACGATGAGTGGGAAGTCACGATTGTCTGGGGTGACGGGACAGCGGACA
>Ga0272444_10005767_pt1 | contig 10678 bp, 10 predicted proteins | sample SSMForm13_FD_201033 | JGI IMG/M metagenome (GOLD analysis project Ga0272444, IMG submission 201033) | Marine sediment archaeal communities from Little Sippewissett salt marsh, Falmouth, MA, United States - SSM-Form-13 | ecosystem: Environmental > Aquatic > Marine > Wetlands > Sediment ...
CCGGTGTGTTATTGATTGCCGTGGTCATTCTTGTTGTGGCCCGTTACCGCATACAGGCCGATTTCGATTCCATGACGCGGCTTTGGGAAATCGAGAGGACGGGCATTGAAACGCAGATTGCCGACAGCCGGCAACAGCAAGACGCGCTGCGCGCCGAGCTGGCTGCCGTATCCGATGCGCTGGATCAGCGCCGTAATGAACTGGCCGACGCCGAGGCCCGAAATGCCGCGCTGGCGAAAACTGCCGAACAGATTCCCGTTTTGGAACAGGCGCTGGTGAAAGAAAGGCAGGGGCAGGATGCGCTCCAGGCGAACAACCTTGAATTGGAAAAAACGCTCTCCCAGCTTTCCACCGCCCTGGATGCCGAGCGCCGGCAGGCCGAGGAGAAAATTGCCTTGCTAACTGATGCCCGCCAGCGCTTGACCGTGGAGTTCAAGTTGCTGGCCGAGCAGATTCTGGACGAAAAGAGCAAGGTCTTTACCGAGCGCAGCAAAACCGACATGGACGGGTTGATCAGCCCATTGCGGGAGCAGTTGGGGGCGTTCAAGAAACGCGTGGAGGATGTTTACGACAAGGAATCACGCGACCGGGCGGCGCTGTTCAACGAGATTGGTCACCTGAAAAACCTCAATGAGCGTATCGGCAAAGATGCCCTGAACCTGACCCATGCCCTTAAAGGGAATGTCAAGACCATGGGCGGTTGGGGGGAAGTGATCCTGGAGCGTATTCTTGAGGCCTCCGGCCTGGAGAAGGGCAGGGCCTACGAGACCCAGGTGAGCCTGACCGATGATCGTGGTCGCCGCTTTCAGCCGGACGTGATTATTCGGCTGCCCGAGGGACGGGATGTTGTCGTGGATGCCAAGGTATCGCTCAAAGCCTATGAACGTTATCACAGCGCTGCCGATGATGGCAGCCGCACCGCGGCGATGAAAGACCATCTGGCCTCCCTGCGCAGCCATCTCAAGGGGCTCAGCGATAAGCACTACAACGATCTGGAGGGCATCCGTACCCTTGACTTCGTACTCATGTTCGTGCCCATTGAGGCGGCCTTTTTCGCGGCTCTGACCCATGATCAGTCACTTTTCAGTGATGCCTTTGAAAAAAACGTTATCTTGGTCTCCCCGTCTACCCTTTTGGTGACGCTCAGAACCATCTGCAACATCTGGCGCTTTGCCGACCAGAATGAGAACGCCCTGGAAATTGCCCGACAGGCCGGTGGACTGTACGACAAATTCGTCGGTTTTATCGAGGCGTTAGAGGATGTGGGGCGCCAGCTGGACCGGGCCAAGGGGGCCTTTCGGACGGCCCGGGACCGCCTTTCCACGGGCAGGGGCAACCTGGTACGGCGGGCCGAGCAACTCAGAGCCTTGGGCGTGAAAGCCAATAAATCAATGCCGGACGCCTATGCCGCAGTTTTGGAATTGGAAAACAAACATGCAAACACTCAATCAAGGAGCGACGATGTTCAAGAAACAAGCTGATCTGGCCTGCCGCCAACTGATCGAAGGCGTGCAGCTTGGCACCATGGTGCATGGAGAAAAAACCCTTATGGCGCAGTTCAGGCTTGAAAAAGGCTCGGATTTGCCGGATCATTCTCATCCGCACGAGCAGACCGGGCTTTTGATTTCCGGGCGAATTATTCTTACCATCGATGGCGTTGATCACGAGGCCCTGCCTGGGGACAGCTGGTGCATTGGGCCCGATGTTCCTCATTCGGCCCGAGCGATTGAGGATTCTGTGGCCGTGGAGGTTTTCTCGCCGGTAAGGGAGGATTACCTGAAATTTAGCTCATAGCTCGTTTTCATGAACACTTTTTTGTGATATGCAAATTGATTGTGAAAACCATAATTAAGTCATGTTCTCTCCTTTCCTTTAATCATATACGATGGAATCATTTTAAGTGTCAATTTATCCTTAAGCTCTATTGCGCTTCGACGATTTTGGTTTTCATTGCTCGCCATTTTATTCATTGGTCCAATTTACGCTCTGATGCCCAAGCGGTTTATGGTTTCGATTGGACTTGATGGAAAAGGCTTCAAATAAACGCGATGAAAAACGTGTGCAAAAGGAGAATCGGATGAGATTCAGGAAAAACGGTAAAACGTTATCGTGGGTAGGGGCTGTCTTTTTTTTCTGGTCACTATCCGCTGCCACGGTTTGGGGAGCGGATGATAAAGATTTGGACCGTTTGGAAAAAACGATTCAGGACCAGCAAATCCAGATTGGGGTTCAGCAACAATCGCTGGAACAGTTACAATCGCAGGTGGATGCCCTAAAAGAGAACAACACTGCCGCGAACAGCCCGGTGGCCATAAAAAACGAGAATCCCAAGGCAAGCGTCAAAATTTACGGGCAAATCAATAAAGCCGTGCTGATCAGCGATGACGGTGATGACACCAATACCTACTTGGTGGACAATGACAATTCCTCCACTCGCCTGGGCCTTGTGGGGAGCATTAAAACCAACCGCAGGCTTGAAATCGGCACCAAGATTGAAGTCGAATACCAGACCAATCCGAGCAATGTGGTCAACCAGGTCGTCAGGCGTCCTGACGATGCCGGGTTTGAAAAACGCCATCTGGATCTTTGGTTCGATGCCGGTCTTATCGGTAAATTTTCCCTGGGATGGGGACCCACCGCCTCGGATGGCACGGCCGAAATGGACCTGTCCGGAACCAGTGTGGTGGGGTATTCTAGCGTTGCCGATATGGCCGGCGGCCAGCTCTTTTATGATGGCAATACAAACAGCCTTTCGAATGCCTCGGTGAGCGGTGCGTATTCCAACATGGACGGGTTGGGCCGCGACGAGCGCATTCGCTATGACAGCCCATCGTTTCACGGCCTCACCGGAGCGGCTTCATATATCAACGATGGCGGTGGCGATGTGGCCGTCCGCTACACTGCCACAATCAATACCTTTAAACTGGCATCGGCGGTTGCATTTTCCAATCCGGGCAGTGCGTCGAATACCATTGACGAACAGCTGGCCGGTTCCGTTTCCACCCTCCACGAATCGGGATTAAACGTTACGCTTGCCATGGGGGTGCGCGGACACAAGCAAGCCGGTCGGGATGATGGGGCCTTCTTCTATTCCAAATTCGGTTACCGGGCCCGCTGGTGTCCCCTGGGTGCCACCTCCCTGTCGCTGGATTACGGTCGCTATTCCGATGTCGGGTGGGATGGCGATGATGCCGACACCATCGGTTTTCAGATGGTGCAGGATATTCCGCATTGGGGCACCGAGGTGTACCTGGGATGCCGATTTCACAAATTGGATCGTAATGGGACGGATTATGACAGCATCAATGCCCTTATGCTGGGAACGAGGGTCAAATTTTAAATGGAAACCACATTGAAACATTTTTTCAGGATCGGTCTGGTCTGGATCGCGGTGATCGGGATCACCGCATGCACCTTGACATCCACGCCATTTGAGTATCACGACGATCGGGAGGAAAAGCACGGCCCTGGGCTTTTTTCGGGTGAGGATGGTGGCTTTGTCATCACCACAGAGCAGGAATCAAAGATCGCCGATACTGAAAAACCGCCCACCGCCGATCAATAGATTGGCAACAAAAAACAAGCGCCGCCGGATATCCTCTCCACAACGGATCCGGCAGCGCCTTTTTCTATTGACCCACCAATCAGCGTATGCTTTTTCCCTTCACCCTTCACCCTTCACCCTTCACCCTTCTTAGTATACTTTTCTCCGCGAAAACCCGCGACCCAACACATTAAACGTGTTTTCGGTAATGATGAATGCTTCCGGATCGATCGAAAGGGCGGCTTCTTCCAACCGCTTGAGCTGGTAATTGTGAACCACCGTGAGGATAACCTGTTTTGACTTGCCGGTATAGGCCCCACTACCGTTCAGAAAGGTCACGCCCCGGTTGAGCCGTTCCTTGATGGCGCTGGCGATCGTCGTGTTGAGATCGGAGATGATAATTACCATCTTGCGCTGGTTGGAAAAGGTCATCACATAATCCATGGTTTGGGATGAAATGAAACTCATGAACAGGGAATAGAGCACCAGATCCGCTTCAAGGGCACCGAAACTGAACGCGAACAACAGCAGATTGAAAGAAAAGAAAAATGATCCCAGGCGAACGGAATATTTCTGATTCAGGATGACGCCGATGATGTCAAGCCCACCGGCTGATCCCAAGGAGTGGAGAATCAGTCCTGATCCGGTGCCCATCAGCACGCCGCCGGCCAGCACGGCCAGTATCGGTTCCTGGATGGGGGCGGTAAAGCAAACCATATCGATAGAAAACGACAGTGCGCTCATGCCGTAAAGGCTGTAAAAAAAGAAGCGACGGCTGACATGGAGCCATCCGACCAGGAATATGGGGATGTTGACCAACAGGTACCATAAACCCGGTGACAGCAGGCCGCTGACATAGTAAACAAGCAAGCTTAGTCCGGAGACACCGCCGGTGATGAATCCTTTGGGGACGGCGATGGATTTCAATCCGATCGCAACAATGATCGCGCCTGCGGAAATAAGGATCAGATTCCAGACGACGGATGAGATGATTTTGTGATAAAAAAGCTTTTTCATGCCCACGACCCTTTATTGCCAAAAAAATTGGTGAAGATGAACGGTAAATGGCGATGGTTTCTTAAAAGAGGCCACCAAACGGTTGCCCCCAAAATGGATACGGCAACTTTTAAAGGCGAGGAGTTTAACCGCATATTTCCTTATGTCAAGCCACCTGGCATTAAAAAAAATGAGTAATTTAGAAAAAACAGACCCGGGCCGCACCGTAACGACCCTGATCGATGCGGATCGATGTATTGGATGCGGCATGTGCACGCTGGTTTGCCCGCTGCAGACGCTGGCCATCGAAGACGGAAAAGCGGTAATCCGTGGCACCGACTCGCTTAATTGTGATCATTGTGCCGCGGTTTGTCCCACCGAGGCCATTCAGGTGGCCTCCATTGATTCCAGTCTGTACCGATTTAAAACATTTTCAGCCAATTGCAGCTGGTTGCCCCACGGCCGTTTCGACACCGCCTCCCTGGTTAACCTGATGGGGTCGCGGCGGTCCTGTCGCAACTATACCAGCCAGTCGGTGGATCGTGAATTATTGGAGGATCTGGTCAAAATCGGTATCCTGGCACCATCCGGCTCCAATTGCCAGCCCTGGACGTTCACGCTTTTGCCGGATCGGGCCGCGGTTAGTCGGCTGGGCCAACAGGTCGGTGATTTTTTCAGGAAAATTAATCGGATGGCCGAAAAACGCTGGCTTCGTTGGGGACTTAAACTTTTTGGCAAGCCGGAGCTGGACAATTATTACCGGCTTCATCATGCGACGGTAAAAATGGGCCTTTACGCGTGGGACAAGCAAGAGCGTGATCTGCTCTTTCACGGGGCAACGGCTGCAATCGTTGTTGCCGCCCGAAACGATGCCTCCTGTCCGAGTGAAGATGCCCTGCTGGCCACCGGCCAGATTCTGCTGGCCGCGCATACCATGGGGCTTGGCACCTGCCTGATCGGATTTGCCATCGAGGCCATGCAAAGAGACCGGTCCATTGTCCGCAACCTGGGTATTCCCGAACAGGAAACCGCTTATACCGTGATTGCCCTGGGATGGCCCGATGAAACCTACCAGCGCATCGCCGGACGCAGGCCGGTGACGATCCGTTATGCATGATCCGATGCCGGTTTTTTCTATCATTTGAGTTGGCATGGATTATTATCAATGCGATTACCCTGGATTCAAAACCGATGGACATTGAAATCCATCGGTAACAATGTCATATAGAGGCCTGTTTTTGACGAGCCTGTTACCATTGATCCATGAAAGGGAGCTAATTTATTGCTTACCCAATTTTTTGCATTTGTTGCAGGGCTGCTGCTGCTTTATTACGGGGCCGGCTGGCTGGTACAGGGTGCATCCAGTCTGGCTCGCAGCCTGGGACTGACCCCCATGGTCATTGGCCTTACGGTGGTTGCCTTTGGCACGTCCGCACCCGAACTGGTGGTCAGTCTGGTGTCGGCCGTGAAAGGCAAAAGCATGATCGCCCTGGGCAATGTGGTGGGCAGCAATATTTGCAATATCGCATTGGTGCTGGGATTGACGGCAGTGTTCCAACCGGTGACCACCAGCCGCATTGTCATTGTTCGCGATATCCCTTTGATGCTGGGCATTTCCGCATTTTTACTATTGCTTTCCCTGAATTCGATGATTGGCCGGATCGAAGGTGTTATCCTGTTTAGCGGGGTTATTGCCTACACCTGGTTTAATTACGCGGTGGCATTGCGCGTCAATCGGACCCGGCCCAAAACCGGCGATGCGGATCAACCGGCACCAGCCTCCGGGTTGATGGAAAAAAAATGGATTCAGGGGGCGATGGTTATCGCGGGCACGTCGGCGGTGGTGGTCGGTGCCGATTTGCTCGTGGATTCGGCGGTGAGCATCATGTCCGCCCTGGGAGTCGGCGAGAAAGTGGTTGGCCTGACGGTTGTGGCCTTTGGCACATCCGTGCCGGAGCTGGCCACGTCCATTGTGGCGGCCCTGAAAAAGGAGATGGATATTTCCCTGGGCAACCTGGTCGGCAGCAATGTGTTCAATCTTCTCAGTGTGGTCGGCGCCACGGCCATGGTCCGGCCGATACCCATTGCCGGCGGGTTTTTCCACAGCGGTCTGGTAATCGATTATCTGGTCATGATGATCGTCAGCGCGATGCCGTTGATTTTGATGAAACGGGACTTGACAATTACGCGCAGAAAAGGTCTGATTTTAGTTGCCTGTTATGTTGGTTATATGATCTATTTACTCTTCTAGTCCCGCTACCGGTGCGATTGATTTTTTAACTGCCAGAACTCCTGAGCGTTTTTCCCTTTTGATATTGCTTTTTCCTAAGCCGAGTGACTGGTTGCAATGCGTGCATCATAACAATCCATTCAATACTCCCTAAGGTAACATGTTGAGGAGGCTTTCCATGAACGCCGAGACAACTGAAACAAACGCATCCCCGCTGATTTTGGTGGTGGATGATGATGATGATATCCGCGATATCCTGTCCTATGGCATCAAAGGGTCCGGCTGTCGGTGCCTGACCGCCGACAGTGGCGAATCCGCCTTGGAGCTGCTCAAGGTCGAGCCGATTGAGGTCGTCGTTTCCGATGTTCAAATGTATGGGATGAGCGGTTTGGAATTGTGCCGCCTGGTCAAGGCTGATTTTGATGCCGATGTGATCATTATCACCGGGCTGGTTAAAAATTTTCATTATGAAGAGATCATTGCCGAGGGTGCCAGCGATTTCATTGAAAAACCCATCCGCTTGGCAGAGATTGTGGCGAGGCTGAAACGGGTTTTAAATGAGCGGCAGATCCGGGGCAAGCTCAAAGACACCGCCAGGGAACTGCGACACAATGTGGCCCGCTTTCAACAGGCCATGGAAGGGTTTGTCCAGGCCATTTCCCTGGCCGTTGAGATGCGCGACCCATACACCGCCGGCCATCAGGATCGCGTTGCGGATCTGGCCGCCGGCATTGCCAGGAAAATGGGACTTGCCGAGGATCGCATTTACGGGTTACGCATGGCCGGCGTGATCCACGATCTGGGCAAGATCACCATCCCCGGAGAAATTTTGTGCAAACCGGGTCGCCTCAGCGGACCGGAGTATGAGATGATCAAAACCCATGTCCAGTCGGGCTACGATATCCTTAAGAAGATCGATTTTCCCTGGCCCCTGGCCGACATTGTCCTTCAGCATCATGAACGCTTGGATGGCTCGGGCTACCCGTGTGGCCTGAAAGGAGATCAGATCCTGCTCGAGGCCAGGATTATTTCCGTGTCGGATGTGTTCGAGACCATTGGCTCCCATCGACCCTACCGGCCGTCCTTGGGTGTCAAAAAAGCCATGGATGAGTTGAAAGAGAACAGCGGGCGCCTGTACGACCCCGATGTGGTCGAGGCCTGTTTGTCGCTGGTCAACCAACCGGGGTTCAAACTCAAAAGCCCGATCAAGGGCAATCGTGTGGTGGTCACCACCCAGATGCAATCGCTTTGACTGGCGATTATCACCAATCCGATTAATCCTTTCATATCAGGTTCAATGGCTTTAACCGTGTGATCGCGGCTTGCGCCTGTCCTGCCAGATTACCTGCGTTTTTAAGATGATCCGAAAAATTCAATGTGTTGACAATCACTGAATTGGTAGATAAGAAGTTTCGTCTTTGGAAACACGAAATGGGTGACGGTCCAATCATGTTGAATCAGCTGAGCCAGAAGCACGAAATGATCCGCAGTACGGTAAGGGAATTTGCCGAAACAGGAATTAAGCCAATCGCCGGCGCATTGGAGAACGAGGCCGTGTTCTCGGTGGAATTGACCCATGCCATGGGCGACATCGGCCTGTTCGGGATGGTTGTCCCCGAGGCCTATGGGGGCCAGGGATTGGATTATTTGGCCTACATCATCGCCGTGGAGGAGATCGCCCGCATTGATGGGTCCCAGGCCGCGACCGTGGCGGCCGGCAACTCCCTGGGCATCAACCCGCTGCTTTACTTCGGCACCGAAAAACAGAAACAAAAATATCTTCCCGATCTTTGCAAGGGCAATACGCTGATGGGATTTGGATTGACGGAGCCGGATGCCGGGTCGGATGCCGGTGCTTCCCGCACGCGGGCGAAAAAGGACGGTGACGCCTGGATCATCAACGGCAGCAAGATGTTCATCACCAATTCAGCGACCCCCATCAGCAAAGGCACCATCGTTCAGACCAACACGGGGGCCGGTGCTGATTACGGTGTCGACAAGCCTTAACAGCCCCCGCTACAAGACCATGAACGGCGTGTTGCGGGCCTTTCGGGATAAAACTGTAACGATTTGGCAACACAGCGACCTTCATCTCAATCCCATACGCATTGGTATCAATGGGTCGCCGACCCGGGGCCAGAAGATCTTTTGTCCGACCTATGAAAATCGAGCGGCTGTTCATACCGGAGACCCGGTCGAGCTGGCCGAGGGGATGGTCGCCCTGTTAGCGCAAAACAACTATATCTAATGAGAAACATGTGATTGGAAAGCCCCAGTTATGCCAGTCGTAACCGATATGACCAAATGCAAAGGGCAGGCGTGTCAGCTGTGTTTGCCTGCTTGTCCCTACGGAGCCATTGTTTTTGCCGACGGGAAAAAGATTATTACCGATGCGTGTGTTCACTGCGGTGCCTGCATCGATACGTGTGCCTTTGATGCCATCCAGGTTGCGTCACCCGATGGCCGCCTGCGCATGAATATTTCCGCATTTAACGGCATCTGTGTGTTTGTCGAGCAGACCAATGGATGTGTGGCCGATGTCAGCCTGGAACTGCTGGGCAAGGCCCGCGAACTGGCCGATGAGCTGGCCGGGCAAAGGCCAGCGGTGACCGTCACGGCCCTGATCATCGGTGGGCCTTTTGGCGATCTGCCGGCCCGTTTGATCGAAAGTGGTGCCGACCATGTGCTGATGGTCACGGGAAATGATTTGGGCCCCTACCATACGGAGATTTTCACCGATGTGGGTGTCCATGTTCTGGCGGAACTGAAGCCGGAAATACTGTTGTTTGGGGCGACGGCCATGGGACGGGATCTGGCGCCCAGAATTGCCAACCGGCTGCAAACCGGACTGACCGCCGACTGCACGGCTATGCAGATCTGTCCGCAGGAGGGCATTTTGTTGCAGACCTGCCCGGCTTTTGGCGGGAATGTCATGGCCACGATTGTTTGCCCGGACAGGCGCCCCCAAATCGCCACGGTTCGGCCGGGGGTGATGATGGCGGCCCCTATCCAAACGGACCGTCGGGGCACTACGGAAACGGTGGTGGCGCGCATCGATCGTCATGACTATGCCACGCGCATCGTCGATATCGTGGTTTCACCGACCACCCCTTGCCGACTGAGCGATGCCAAAATCATTGTTGCCGGCGGCCGGGGGATGAAAGGGACCAAAGGGGTTGCCATGCTCAGGCGGCTGGCCGATGCCCTGGGCGCTGAACTGGCTGCATCCCGCGGGGCGGTGGATGCCGGATGGATCGACGCACAGCGCCAGGTGGGACAAACCGGAGAAACGGTCCAGCCGGATCTTTACATCGCCTGCGGCATTTCCGGTGCGGTTCAGCATCTGACCGGAATGATGGGCGCCAGGCACATCATCTCGATCAATAAAGATGAAAAGGCGCCCATCAACCAGATTGCCCATGATGTGTACATCGGTGATTTGTTTGAAATCATTCCCATGGTCACCAAACAGCTCGAGGCCCGCTGCGCCTGCCAGGGCCAATAAGCCTGTCAACGCTGGAAAGTAAGGTGAGCGAGCGGTTAGACCTCGACAACTGGCTTATATTCCTTGTTTATTGTTCGTATTAATCGGACGTTGCAGCAATCATGAGCTGTGAACTTCTATGACGGGTTACCGTACGCCCAGCCCTTTCCACAGCAGACCCAACTGATCTTTATAGGCGTCTGCACAATTCAGGGGCTTTTTATCAAAAGACATCAAAGGAACGCCATAAAATATGCACGCCAATGACATGTAGGCGGTTTCTATGTCCGTTTTTTTAGCGAGTTCCTTTTTTTCTATAGCAGTCTGCAGATTGAGAAGGAAAAACTGTCGGAAATTTCCCTCTGGTATGGATTCGATGCCTTTAAGCTTAGGAAACCGTATCAGACGCTCAACAGTATTGACC
>Ga0272444_10005768_pt1 | contig 10677 bp, 11 predicted proteins | sample SSMForm13_FD_201033 | JGI IMG/M metagenome (GOLD analysis project Ga0272444, IMG submission 201033) | Marine sediment archaeal communities from Little Sippewissett salt marsh, Falmouth, MA, United States - SSM-Form-13 | ecosystem: Environmental > Aquatic > Marine > Wetlands > Sediment ...
ACTGAAGGTGTGGTAAAGGTGAGACTGAAGGGCGCCTGTAGCGGCTGTCCGATGTCGACGATGACACTGAAGCAGGGGATTGAGCGGCTCCTTAAAGAGAAACTGCCTGAGGTTAAAGAGGTTATTGCTGTCTGAAGATAGCGAACGAGAGATGGGAACACTCATCCTGGGCATCGGAAACCCGATTCTCGCCGATGATGGGGTGGGTATTGAGATTGCCCATCGACTTAAGGAGGCAAGACCTGGCCTGCAAGTCGAAGAGACAAATGAGGCTGCTATTGTTCTCCTTGACTATGTAATAGGTTACGATAGGCTCATTATCGTTGATTCTATCAAGACCGGGCAAGGGCAACCAGGCGAACTTTACAAACTTGGGTTGGATGATTTTGAAAAGGCTACCGATTCCCCTTCTTCTCATGGTATAGATATCGCCACTGCCTTTGAGGTTGGCAGAAGACTGGGGTGTAAAATGCCGGAGTCAGTCAGTATTTATGCTGTCGAGGTAAGGGATAACTCAAACTTTTCCGAGCGATGTACTGAAGAGGTGGAGGTAAAGATACCATCCATCGTCAAACGAATAATAGGAGAGGAGAAGCTATGAACAATTTTGAGCCTGATATTTTGTTGTTCCGCTGCAATTTTTGTTCGCCTGCCGGGGTACACCTCGACCCATCGATGTTAAAGGGGAATCCTCGTTTACGAATGATCCAGACCACATGTACCGGTAGAATAGATCCTACCTTTATCCTTGAGGCTTTTGCTAATGGTGCTGATGGTGTAATGGTAGCTGGATGCGAACTTGGTGACTGCCACTATCTCACGGGTAATTTCAAAGCAAGTCGGAACATGATGCTACTGAAGAGGACACTCTCACAACTGGGGATAGAGCCGGAGCGGTTGAGAATAGAACTAACCTCGGGATGGAAACAGCCAGAGGTTCTGTCGAAGCTAAATGATTTTGTTGATAAAGTAACTGGGCTTGGTCCCGTTACCCTAAACTAGAGTAGCTCGAGGCTGAATAATCCTATTGAGGGTGAATCTCTTGGTGAGTAACGCAAACAGTGAAGCGTGTTCACTGTTCCTGGAATCGTCTCGGGTGTTAATAAAGTACTATTGCTTTTAAGGAGGCTGAAATTAGATGAGTAAAGTGGCTTCTCAAGAAGACTTGACGCGGGTTGAAGAAGTAATTTGCGGCACCAAGGGTAAGGTATACTTATCCCCCTGCCAGATAGCTTGCCCTCTTGGAGAAGACATTCAGCGCAGCCATGCCATGCTTGCCTTACTTCCTTTGAACCCTGAAGAAGCTGCCCAGCAGATAATTAAGATCGGTGACGAAATCTATGAAAAGAACCCCCTGTTTCCGGTCTGTAGCTATATTTGCGGGCTTTGTGAGAAGCAGTGCAATTACAAGGATGAGACAGGAGCCGTAAGGCGAAGGATGCTGGTTCGACTCGTTGCCGATCATTACATCAAGTATCTTGAGACCGCACCCACCTTCCCTACTCCGAGTAAGGAAAAGGTAGCCGTGATCGGAAGTGGACCCGGAGGCTTGATGTGTGCCTATGAATTGAGTAAAAGAGGGTATCGGACTACCATCATGGAGAGAACCCAGGAGTTGGGTGGTGCTCTCAGGTTAATCCCGCAATATCGCCTTCCTAAGGATGTCATTGATTCTGTCATAAATAGCCTGCTCCGGATTGCCCATATCGAGGTCAGGCTTGGCGCCGAGATAGGCGCTGGCGGCGAAACAATGGACGACCTTAAGAAGGAGGGCTACCAGGCTGTGTTCCTGGCTACCGGTACCCCGGTTAACCGGACTCTTACTATTGAGGGCAAGCCGGTCGCTAATGTCGATCTGGAGGGGGTTACATTCGGGTTAAACCTGCTCTATGAGATAAACCAGGGAACAGTTCCCATTAAGCTCTACCAGGGTAAGAAGGTGGTTGTCATCGGCGGGGGTAACGTTGCCTTTGATGTTGCCCGGACTGCCCGAAGGCTGGGTGGCGAGGTAACCATGGTATGTCTGGAGAATGAAGATAAGTCCTCCAAGGATGGCATCCCTGCTGATGAGGAAGAAATAGAAGGGGCTACCGAGGAAGGCATAAAGATAGTCTATTCCAGGGGTATAGAAGAAGTAATCGGTGAAGGTGGAAGATTCAAGAAGGTAAAGTGTCCCCTTTGCACCTCAGTATTTGATGAGGACGGCAGATTCAACCCCAAGTTTAACCATAATGACGCGATATATCTGGATGGTGACTTACTGCTGGTTACCATCGGTCAGGGTCCGGAGCAGTCTGTCTACGAGCAGGAGGGCTTACTGGGCGAGGGGAGGAGGCTTGATGTTGATGAACTCACCCTGATGAGCAACCTTAAGGAGGGGGTATTTATCGGTGGTGATGTGAAGAGGATAGGTTTTGCCGCGGAGGCGATGAGGGATGGTCTTAACGCGGCCGAGTCTATCGACCGCTATATCAAGGGTGAGAACCTGAAGGTAGGGAGGAAGAAAGAGTATGAGGATGCGCCTATCCTGAAGAGCGCCAATTACAAGCCTCAGCCTGAACTGATATGGTTACCGGCAGAGGAGAGGCTGAATTTTGAACCCTTTGAGGAAGCGTTTACCCTGGAGCAGGTGGTGGAGGAGGCAAGGAGGTGTCTCTATTGCGGCCCGTGTAAGAGTTGCAAGGGGTGTGTTGCTATAGGGCTTCAGCCAATGGTACCGGAAATTAAATATAACGAAGAGTTGTGCATTAACTGTGGTAACTGCGCCTTTTACTGTCCTTGCGATGCTATTTCCTTCAAGAGCCCGCATGGTGTCAGCTTTGATATGAATCTCTGCCGTGGCTGCGGCTTGTGTGTTGCCGTTTGTCCGGCTATGGCAATAGAGCTGGAGAACTGGGAGAGAGAGCGTATTTCAGGCCTGATTACCGAGGCGGTCTCGGAGATGGAAAAGCCAGGGATTTTGGTGTTCCTCTGTCAATGGACGGTTTTACCGCCCTTTGATAAGAAGGCTAACCCGAATGTAGGTGTCATTGATGTACCCTGTGCTGCCCGGGTTGAGGGTTCCCATATCCTGGAGGCCCTGCAGAAGGGAGTCGGGGGGGTCTTGATAGCAGCCTGCCCTGAGGAGGATTGCCATCGGCAGACAGGAAGCCGGGAGGCCCAGCGCTCGATTACAGTACTGGAGAAGAGGCTGAACCAGATAGGTCTTCAAGACAGGCTTCACTTCTGCACGGTGACTCCCCGGCATCAGGAGGAGTTGAACCAGGAGTTAGAGCAGTTTAGCCAAAAAATAGAATCTATTGGGTCAAAGGAGAGCGAGTAAATGATAGTAACAACACAGAAGCCCCTGGATGAAGTTCTGGATTTTATTTCCCCCTATTCTGATATCCTGGTTGTTGGCTGTGATGGCTGTACCCAGCCGCCAAGAGGCTTGAGGGAAGCTAATACCCTGAGCCAGCTGCTTGAGCTTGCCGGCAAGTTGAATGACAAAGAATTCACCTTTAAGACTGCTACGGTAGGTAAGCAGTGTGATGATTATATGGCAGCTTCTGTACTCAGACCTCAAATTGGTAATGCGGAGGCGGTGCTCTCTTTAGCCTGTGGGCTGGGAGTGCAGACCCTGGCTGCAATTTTCCCTGAGCTCCCTGTTTTTCCTGCGCAGAACACCCACTTTATGGGTGCGGAAGACAGGGATGATGGTATTCTGGAAATGAGATGCGCTGGCTGTGGTGATTGCCTTCTTGCCGTGACCGGCGGTATCTGTCCGGTTGCCCGCTGTACCAAAGGGCTTCTTAATGGTGCCTGTGGCGGAGCTAAAGACGATAAATGTGAGCTCAGTCCGGAAAGGGACTGTGCCTGGGTTCTGATCTATAATAACCTGAAGAGACAGGGCAAATTAGACTTGCTTAAGGAATATCGTCCGCCCCGGGATTACCAGCTTACCGGTTGGAAAATTACCGCTTGATGTATCGGTGGAGGATGGGTGGATAGTGCTGGTGAGAAAAAAAAATTAGCTGAAGTTGTGGTGTGGGGGGTGGTGCAGGGGGTTGGCTTTCGTCCCTTTGTCTACCGCCTGGCTCATCAGTATAGCCTGCAGGGTTGGGTGCGTAACACCTCGGGTAATGTTGAAATCGAAGTAGAGGGTGACGAGAAAAACATAAAGGGTTTCCTTGCTGATCTCGAAGCAAAAGCACCTCCCATGGCCCATATCGAGAAGGTTGAGGTTTCTTTCTCCCCTGCCAAGGATACTGGTGGGTTTGAGATTCTAACCAGCCAGAGCGAAGCAGGGCAGTATCAGTTAGTATCGCCGGATATTGCCACCTGTGAAGAATGCAGGAGAGAGTTGCTCTGCCCGACTGACCGCCGCTATGGCTATCCGTTCACCAACTGCACTAATTGCGGCCCCCGTTTTACCATCATTGAGGATATTCCTTATGATCGCGCCAAGACGACTATGCACCAGTTCAAGATGTGCCTCCAGTGCCAGCAAGAGTACGATGACCCGCTCAACCGGCGCTTTCATGCCCAGCCTAATGCCTGTCCCGATTGCGGTCCTAATCTGGAGATAGTTGATGGAGATGGTAACCCGGTTGCCACCGATGATGTTATCAGGACGACCGGCACTTTCTTAAAGGCGGGAAAAATCCTGGCAATCCGAGGGTTGGGTGGCTTTCAGTTTGCCTGTGATGCTACTAATGGAGAAATAGTAGACCTGTTAAGGAAGCGGAAGAGACGCCTCGCCAAGCCTTTTGCGGTTATGGTGGCCACTATGGAAGAGGTGGTAAGGCATTGCCTGCTATCACCAGGGGAGAGGAGGCTTCTTAAGTCTCCCGAGTGCCCGATAGTACTGCTTAGGTGGCGGTGTAGCTCATCCAACATCTCCGCTTCAGTAGCCCCTAACCTGAAATATATTGGTATGATGCTTCCCTATACGCCGCTGCACCATCTTTTGCTCAATGAGACCGGCCGGCCGCTGGTGATGACCAGCGGCAACTTAAGTGAAGAGCCTATCGCTAAAGATAACGGTGAGGCACTGGTAAGGCTTAAGGGAATTGCTGATTATTTCCTGCTTCACAACCGGGATATCTGCGCTAGGTATGATGATAGTGTTTATATCGTGGATGAGGTACCCAGGCCGATAAGGCGGGCTCGGGGCTATGCCCCCTATCCTATTTTTCTCCCCTTCAAGTCAGAGCAGGTCCTTGCCTGTGGTGCAGAGGAGAAGAATACCTTCTGCCTGACTAAAGATGAACATGCCTTCTTGAGCCAGCATATTGGTGATATGGAGAATGAAGAGACTTTGGAACACTTCGAGAGTACGATCGAGCTTTATAAGAGGCTGTTTCGTGTTGAGCCGCGGGTGATAGCCTGTGATATGCACCCCGAATATCTCAGCACCAAGTATGCTAGGCGGATTGCTATAGAATACGGGTTAAGCCCGGTCCCGGTCCAGCACCATCACGCCCATATCGTAAGCTGTCTGGCGGAGAACAAGGTGACCGGGCCGGTTATCGGGGTAGCCCTTGACGGTACCGGGTACGGGAGCGATGGTACAATCTGGGGTGGGGAGTTTCTGATCGCCGATTTGAGTTCCTTTCGAAGGGTGGGACACCTGGAATATGTACCGCTGCCGGGAGGCGTTGCCGCTATCAGAAAACCCTGTCGCATGGCGCTAAGTTATCTCTATACCCTGCTCGGCAGTGATTTACCGCTAGCCGGTCTCCCTTTGGCCGACCTTGACTCCGGTGAGGTTGAAATAGTAAGAAAGCAGCTGGAACGGGGGGTAAATTCCCCAATGACTTCGAGTGCCGGGCGGCTTTTTGACGCTATTTCGGCTCTGGCTGGGGTGAGGGGTAAAATAGACTATGAGGCTCAAGCGGCGATTGAGCTCGAGATGGTTGCTCCCGATGGAGTAAAGGATTCTGATGGCGAATCATACCCCTTTACCATCATTGAGGAGCAGGGGGTAAGGGTGGTAAAATTAGCTGGGCTTATTTCGTCGGTAGCCCGGGATGTCAGGGCCGGGGTTCCGGTTCCGGTATTATCAGCTAGGTTTCACTGTACCCTTGTCCAAATAATCACCCGGATGTGCCGGGCTGTTAGTGAAGAAAGCGACATCAAGGAAGTGGCGTTGAGCGGGGGTGTTTTCCAGAACCGCCTGCTGTTAAGGTTGGCTATCTCGGCGCTGAAGAGAGAAGATTTTCGAGTGCTTACTCACCAACTGGTGCCCTGTAATGATGGTGGGGTCTCCTTGGGGCAGGCCGTGATTGCTAATTTTGCTGTGAAGGAAGGGTTATGTGTCTAGCGATACCGGCACTTATTAAATCTATTGATGGCGTAGAAGCTGAGGCAGAAATAAGTGGGATAAGCCGCCGCATCAGCCTGCAGCTGACTCCGGAGGCCAGAGTGGGTGATTATGCCATAGTTCACACCGGCTATGCCATCAGCATTATGGATCAGGAAGAGGCTGAAGAGACCCTGAAGATTTTGGGGGAAATGGCCAGTTTGGTCGAGGAGTCGGATTGAGGTTTATTACTGAATTTCGCAGTAGCGAGCTGTCTGTAGGGTTGCTCTCACAGATAGGGCGTAGGTCCCGGACTCCGGCCCGGCTTATGGAGTTCTGCGGTGGTCATACGGTAGCCATTTTTAAGTATGGCATTCGTCAGGTGCTGCCGGCTACCTTAGAGATGGTCTCTGGTCCAGGCTGTCCCGTTTGTGTCACCGCTAATGCTGACATAGATAAGGCGATTGCCCTATCACAGGTTCCCGGTGTAATTATCACTACCTTCGGTGATATGCTGAAGGTGCCGGGAAGTTGCTTGAGCCTGCAGGAAGCTAAAGCCGGTGGTGCTGATGTGCGTATGGTTTATTCCACCATGGACGCCATTAAGATAGCGAATGAGAATGTCGATAAATCCATCGTCTTTCTCGGTATTGGTTTTGAGACCACCGCTCCGACTATCGCCGCCTCCATCATCCAGGCTAAGGAAAAGAGAATAGGTAACTATTATGTCCTGTGCTTAAATAAGCTTAGTCCTCCCGCAATCCGTGCCATCCTTGATTCCGGCGAGGTTAGACTAAATGGTCTTATCTGCCCCGGACACGTAAGCACTGTTATCGGCTCTCACCCCTGGGGAGACATCGCCCAGGAGTACCATATCCCCTGTGTCATTTCTGGCTTCGAACCGGTAGATATCCTGCAGTGTGTCAGCATGTTGGTGGCCCAGATCGAAAAGGGTGAGGCTGGGGTTGAGATTGCTTACCGACGGGGGGTGCGGCCGGAAGGGAATCCGGAGGCTCTCAAGCTTATGGAAATGGTGTTTGAGTCTGCTCCGGCTCAGTGGCGGGGGATGGGAGAACTTCCCGCAAGCGGCTTGAAGTTAAGGAGAGAGTACCAGCAATTTGATGCTGAACTGGCTTTTGATATTATCACTGAGCCTGTCTGCGAACCCGAGGGCTGTATCTGCGGTGATATTCTGAGGGGAACTAAGGTACCTCAAGACTGCCCTCTCTTTGCCAGCATCTGTACCCCGGAGCACCCGGTGGGGCCGTGCATGGTCTCATCGGAGGGCAGCTGCTCCGCCCATTACCTTTATGGAGGAAGTTTTGCAGGATAGAATTCTGCTCAGCCATGGTAGCGGCGGCAAGTTAGCCCGTGAGCTGGTTGAGAAGAGCTTTCTTAGAGTATTGGCTAATCCACTATTAGCCAGACTGGATGACTCCGCTGTTTTTGACTTGAGTGGCAAACTCGCCTTTACCACGGACAGCCATGTCGTAAGCCCTCTCTTCTTCCCTGGCGGCGATATCGGCAGGCTGGCGGTCTGCGGTACAGTCAATGACCTGGCAATGTCGGGGGCTAGGCCCCTCTATTTGAGCCTGGCCCTTATTATTGAAGAAGGGCTTACTATGAGCGAACTGGACCGGGTGGTGGCTTCCATCCAGAAGGCGGCTGAAGAAGCCGGGGTGAAGATTATCACCGGAGATACCAAGGTGGTCGGCCGGGGTAGTGCTGACGGGCTCTTTATCAATACCACCGGCATTGGTGTGGTGCCGGAAGGGGTCAACATCTCCGGTAGTAACGCTAGGCCGGGAGACAAGGTGGTCTTGAGCGGGAATATCGGCGACCATAGTATTGCCGTACTGAGCAAGCGGGAAGGACTTAGCTTTGCTACCGACCTGAAGAGCGATTGCGCACCGCTGGGTAGCCTGGTAGCAGAGATGCTCGCCGCTAGCCTTAGTATCCGCTGCCTGCGCGACCCTACCCGGGGTGGACTGGCGGCTACCTTGAATGAAATAGCCGGGCAGTCAGGGGTAGGTGTCAGGATTGAGGAGGAAAAGATTCCGGTGCGGGAAGAGGTCTTGGGCGCCTGCGAGATGCTGGGCCTTGATCCTCTCCACCTTGCTAATGAAGGTAAACTGGTGGCGGTGGTGCCTGCTCAAGATGCCGAAGCGGTTCTTAAGGCAATGCGGGTGAACTGCTACGGGAAAGAAGCCGCTGTCATTGGTGAGGTATCAGTAGAGCACCCCGGCCGGGTGGTAATGAAGACCGGCCTGGGGACTTCCCGAATAGTAGATATGCTGGTCGGAGAACCGCTGCCGAGGATTTGTTAGAGTGCATGAACTTGCTATCACGCAGAGTATGATTGATATAGTCCTGGAGCAGGCTGAAAAGGCAGGGGCTGAACGGGTTGAGACAATCAAGCTGGCCGTTGGTGATTTGTCCGGTTATGTTGAGGAGTCCGTGCAGTTCTACTTCGATTTTCTGGTCAAGGGTACCCTTGCCGAAGGGGCTACTCTCTCTTTCACCAGGGTACCGGCGAGGGCGCGTTGCAGGAACTGCGCCCGGGTCTTCAAGCTCAAGGAATTTGACTGGTCCTGCCCCGATTGCGGTCAGGATAGCATAGAAATTACCGCCGGTAAGGAGCTTTTTGTAGAGAGTATTGAAGTCGAGTAGTTATTGGTAAATCGGGAGGTATCAGGCTGGAGTAGATGGCGGGAAAGCCCTAACAAAAAATATTGAGGTAGCGTAGATGGAAATAAAGGTACTCAAGAATATTCTCAGTGCTAACGATGAAATAGCGGAAGGAAACCATGCCTTACTGGATAAAAATAACGTATTCGCCGTTAATATAATGGCCTCCCCTGGTGCCGGTAAGACCAGCCTCATCCTGGAGACGATAAGGAGGCTTAAGGGCAGAATCAGGATTGGTGTTATTGAGGGGGATATCACTTCAAGCGTAGATGCCGAAACGGTTGGTAAAGAGGGTGTGCCTGTAGTTCAGATAAACACCGGTGGTGGCTGCCATCTTGATGCTAATATGATCCGGAATGCCCTGGGTAATATGACTCTTAAGGATATTGAACTGCTTCTTATCGAAAATGTGGGGAATTTAGTCTGTCCTGCTGAGTTTACCATCGGTGATCATAAGAAGGTCCTGGTATCAAGCACTCCTGAGGGGCATGATAAGCCATTCAAGTATCCCCTTATGTTCAACACAGTTGATGTCGTCTTGTTAAACAAGGCCGACCTTATGCCCTACCTTAATTTCGACCCGGAGATTTTTTCTAAGGCAATCAAGGGCATCAACGCAAAGGTAGAGGTCTTTCCAATATCCTGTACTAGCGGTCAGGGAATCGAACAGTGGCTTGCCTGGCTTCTTGCCCAGATGAGCAACCGGTAGGCCATAACTTGCCAGGAACATGTACTCTCAGCTGAGGATTAGGATAGAACCCTCAGATAGCTATAAGCCGATTAATTCAGCTTGAGCTCTTCCAGAACGAGGTTCACCACTATGGGTATCGCATTCTTCACACTGTCCGTCATTTCCTCAGTAACCATAGTGGCTTCCTCAGTACCTACGGCAAAGGCAATAACCTCTCTTGGCATCTCCTCCGGGAAGAGCCTGTTCCCTATCTCAATCGTGGTTGCTAAGTTGAAGTGGTGTGGTGAGATGGCCGAGCGTGAAGGGTCGTAGACATTCTCCGGTCTGAACCGGTATACTTCCCCTACCTTTTCTCTCTCCGTCAGAACAGCATCAATTACGACCAGCTTACCGTATCCGAGAACCAGCTCCAGCAGGTTCAAGCCGTCTATGCTGACATCCCTGACATCAATATTCCTATCCTTAATCTTACCGGCTAATTCCTGAGCGGCATGCACTCCGACACCATCATCCCCCAGGATTGAATTGCCGATACCCAGAACTAGGGTCTTCATCTGTTTCGCTAGCTCCTTACGACCTGGCGAACGTTCCCATTCGGCTCACAGATAGTAAGCTCTAGGGGCATATGGCCGAGGGCGTGCGAGGAGCAGGAGAGACAGGGGTCGTAGCAGCGGATGGCAACCTCGACACGGTTGAGTATTCCTTCGGTTACCTTACCATCCTTGATGAACGCCCGGGCTACTTCATTAACGGCACGATTCATTGCCAGGTTGTTGTTGCCGGTGGCTACAATCAGGTTAGCCTTACGCATCTTTCCACTCTTATCTACCCAGTAGTGATGGAAGAGCGTCCCCCGGGGTGCTTCGATTACCCCGATACCCTCCTCACTAAACCGGTTCGAGTTGACCCAGATGTCCTCTGAGCAGATGTCCTTATCTTCGGTGAGCACCTTTATCTCTTCGGCACAGTTGAGCATCTCGATCAACCGGGCGTAGTGGTAGTATAGCGACCCCTG
>Ga0272444_10005769_pt1 | contig 10675 bp, 5 predicted proteins | sample SSMForm13_FD_201033 | JGI IMG/M metagenome (GOLD analysis project Ga0272444, IMG submission 201033) | Marine sediment archaeal communities from Little Sippewissett salt marsh, Falmouth, MA, United States - SSM-Form-13 | ecosystem: Environmental > Aquatic > Marine > Wetlands > Sediment ...
CCTCAGGAGCATGTGCCTGCCTCCGGGAGCGATATATGCGTGTTCTTTCTCAATGACCTCATCATCGCTGCCTTCCGTAACGGTATAGCGACACACGGCATTCAGACTCTTGGCAAGGGACTCTGTGAAGGTGGGTGGCATGTGTTGGACGATGAGTATGGGTACGTCCACTTTTTCACAAAGCAACGGCAGCATCTCTGCCATGGCCTTGGGTCCGCCCGTGGATACGCCGATCACAACGGCCTTAATAGTGGAGGAAATCGCTTGTTGCGGGGAGATGTCAGGCAATGCCGGCATGGCGACACGGGGCTTGGCAAGGTGCGTCGAGATGCGTTTGGATGTGAAGTAACGGACCTTCACCACAAGCTGACGGCGCAGAATCTCCATGCTTTCCTTTAGGTCCTTGCCTTCAGGCTTGGGAATGAAATCAAAGGCGCCCATCTCCAAGGCCTTTATGGTGGTATCAGCCCCCTTCTGGGTGTGGGAGCTGAGCATGATGGCTCCGATTGGCTTGAATGACCTGTCGGACGCATTGATTTTCTGGATGGCCTTCAGAGTCTCCAGCCCATCCATGTCCGGCATCTCAACATCAAGCGTCACAAGATCGGGGCGATTTGATTGGATGAACTCTATGGCCTTTACGCCGTTCCAGACGGAACCGATCACTTCGATGTCATTTAGGCCAGCCAGACTCTCTTCGATAGCGCTTCGAAAGATGCGGGAGTCATCTACAATAAGAAGTTTTGTCTTGGCGCTCATTTCTTTTCCATTCAATGCAGCTTTTTCCGTCCCGAAGCTCGAATAGTCAGTATTCTCTAAAGCATTCGGACGGGTTTGGCATACTCATCTGTTTCAGGCAAATGGGCTCAAGATGGTGAGCTGAAAAGGCCTGGGATTTGTGCGCAACAATGTGCCCGAACTCTTGAGCCGAGACTGGCCCTGGGACGTCCCGGAGTCTTGTAGAGAGTCAAGGAGAATCCCGATAGGTGATGACGTCCATGCAACGTTCGTTTCATAGTACAGACGTCCATCTTATTGAAAGGATAACAAAAGGATCCTTGCGTGGCAAGGAAAACTCTAGACAAGGGGCTGGGCTCTTGACAGCAGGCTTCTATAAACGGTGGAGACCTGACGGGCCTTGCAATGTTTGGGCTCATGCGGTCATTTGGGGGCGATGGTGGACAAGAAATAGGATTTTCATTGCACAATTCGGGAAAATATATGATAATATTTGTTGTCATGCACCTTTTTTCCCTTTCAGTTCACCGATCAGCTGAACAGATGCTGGGCGGCTTTTGTGTTTAAGGAGGACATCAGGGGCGCTTGAGGGATAGAGATAGACAGTTGAGGATAGAGGGGGTTTAGGGCATGATGGCGTCTCCTGGATCAGCGTGAAACCCGAGCATTTCCACAAAAGATGGGTGTTCTAAAATTGAGGGCTTGACCGATGTAACCCATTAATAGGAGGCAGATTATTGGAACATGTACTTGGCCAGAAACAGCTCGATGGTATAGAGGACGTCTTGCGCGGGGACCTTATTGAGCTGGGTGTCCATTCTGTCATTTTGATTGACATGGCGGGCAATATTGTCGCAGGACTTGATAATGGCGAGATGAAGCACGACGTTTACTCCCTGGGGGCTCTGGCGGCAGGTAACTTTGGGGCAGTAAGCGCCATGGCTAAGATCATTGGGGAGGAAGAGTTTCCCTTGCTGTTCCACAAAGGAGAAAAAAGGAACATCCAGTTTAGTAAAGTAACGGGGGAGTTCTTGCTGGTTACTATATTCGGCAAGGAGATATCTCTAGGTTTTCTGCGTCTAAAAGTGGCGGAGTCCATCGACAAGATAGAAAAGCTTTTAGGATCGTGACATACTCCATGGTGTTGATGTCGTCCTGTGTCATTTCAAGCTGTTCGGCTCGTTCAAATAGGCAAGAGAAGCCCTGCTTCTTGGCAAAAGGCGGTTTTCTGACGCGAGCGAAAGGTTGGTGTCAATCTGTTGCTAGCCATGAGAGGGACTATACTGATAGCCATAGCTTCTATGGCAAGGGAGCTCAAATAGGAGATGCCTAAATGGATGGAAAGAATGATGTAACTGTAACCGATGAAATAGAAAATACCCTGGAAGAGCTTTTTGAGAAAGGTAGCCGGGAAGCGGCCTTTGTGGAAGATGGTGGGCTTCCTGAGGACTTTCCCCTTAGAGACTTGAAAGCTACTATTTTGTCCATAGATTGGGAAATTACCGATGAGGCGATGACTAGCCTTATTGAGGAAAGCGGGAGATTGGCCGACGAGTACAAAGACGACAAGAGCATTTTGATGTTTCTTAGGCTCCTTGATTCGGCAGGAAAATATATCAAGACCAATAAGGCCAATGCCCACCCCGATGCCATCAAGCTATTGAACTCGGTTTACAACAGCCTAGAAAAGGTGCTCGTTTCTGAAGGTATTACAGAAGGAGAAAAAAAGGAGATTCTGCTTGGCCAGGTGGAAAAATTTAAAAGACTAAAAGAGCAGATAGCCCTTAAAAAAGCCGATAGGGCCAGGAAAAAACAGGAAAAGCTTCCTGAAGAGGCAGCTGCTCCTGTGGAAGAACGGAGAAAAGAGGCAGCCATCCCGGCAAAGGGTGGTGGGCCTGACGTGAGTCGAATGGCCGCCCACGAGGCTTTTGCCTTTGCCCTGGACGAGATCAAAGCGTTGATCCATGCGGAGTTCAGGGCGTTGAGGGCGGAATTGAAGCTATGGAGAGAGGGGGAGTAATTTAGGGTTGTTTGATGGTCTCAATAGCCTTCAATACGTCCAGATATAGCTCTGCCTCTTCCGGTTTTATCCTTGTGTAACTCCTCCTAGCATCCCGTGGAATCCATGCGTTAGATTCCAGGATGAGCCCCACATACTCTCCTTCTCCACCGTAGAATTTGTAATTTCCCTCGGCGGTTTTCTTGACCGTGGCCACCACCATTTTGCCAGTCTTACTGTACAACCCCCATTCACCTTCCCCTTGTGGCCTGAGCGCCAAAGTCTCTGAAAAGGCAAGTGCAGGGCAAACCCATACGATGGAGGCCATTGTGGCTATGAGCATCACCCTTTTCATGGCATCGTCCTTTCTCTTGTAGCAAAACATTCCTATCCTTGGGCGCCTTCCACTGGTGATCGCACGCTGTGCCAGCTCGGCCCGGCCTTCCGTTGCTCCATCATTGAGGAATCAAACCTAACTTTCGCCATTAAGCTTATCTCTCAACACTCCAGAGCACTTAAAAGTAACCACTCTCATGGGCCTCAACATCATCTCTTGACCCGATTGAGGATTCCTTCCTCTGCGGCCGCGTTTCTGCCTCACGCAGAATTTGCCGAACCTACTGATCATGACGTCTTCACCGCCGGCCAGAGTCCGCTTAATGATTTGCAGCATGGATTCAACTACCTCGGAAGACTTCTTCTTGGGCAAGTTGAGCCTCGTGTACATCTTATCCACAATGTCGTTTTTAGTGAGGGCCATTGGTCGTCACTCCTGTGAAATGGGATTGGCTTTGATATGCTGCGTTTTCAATAGCATAAGCGCCATTGCCCGTCAAGATGATTCGTCTGCCCGGCAGAGGCTCCTCGACAGGGAAGTGCCCGGGAGGCTCTTTGTTGAGCGGGATTACAGATATCAAATTGAAATCACGCACTTTTAGCTCCTTCTTACGCAACAGGACTCTGTCGCGTATAGGCTCCGGCCAAGAGGTAGAATATCACTATCAACAGAAGCGCCGCATGACCAGAAGTCATAAGAAGCTCAGTACGCTGCCCAGACTAGAATCCAGAGACCGCTGTTTGAATGAAGCAGTTATCGTGATCTCTCTTTGTCTTAAAAGTCATATCTTCCCCGTAGGCTGTGCCGGCGCTGTTGATGGCCACCAGACGGAAGTGATAGACAGTGCGGTCACCCAGCCCCGTTATCTTCACACTTACGGAGACGTCATCAATGCCTGATCCTGCATCTGTTTGAGACGAAGAGTTGCCATAGCTGGTGTCTTTTCCGTATTCGAAGTAATAGGTTGTGGTCAACCCATTGGGGTTCACAGTTCCCGTGAGAGTGGCAGATTTTGATGCCACAGGCGTTGCCGAACCTGTCGTGACTACGGGCGCTCCGCCACCTCCTACACCAAACACGGAGGCATGGCTGAGCTCAAAGCTTGCCAATCCGTTCAAGTGGTCTTCGTAGACGATGTCTTCCGTGGGAACACTGTTCACGTTCACACCATTTCTAAGGTCATCAGCCGTGTCGGCATAGTAAATGGTGGCTATCCCCGCCTTAAAGTCTCCAGGATTGATGTCGCTGGTATCAAAAGGAATGGTGACTTGGATGGGGTTATTGGGGTCGATAGCTGCATCTGTGATAACAATCTCTACGAGTGCCACCGAATTGCGCGTAAATGGTGTCTCGGGGCCCACATCGATGTCACAGAGGATGTCGATCTGGGCAGTTCCGTCCAGAGCACCTGCCGGTATGTCGATGACACACTGCCCGGAAGTCAGGATGCCGCCTTCGGTGCCCACATCATCGCCTGATCCCAGTGCCATCAATACGAAGTCGGGGTCAATCTGGATATCTTGGGTCTTGGCCGTATATCCCGGGGCGCTTGCCCTGGCCAACAGATTCGTGGTGCCCCCGTCCTGCTTGGTCAAATGGAGATCACTGCCTCCGGTACAGGTGACCCCGCCCCCGGTCCAGGTCCAGTTCAGTTCCCCCCAAGCTTCCGTGCTGGATGTAAGGGTAAAAGAGACGTTTTCCGTCGTTATCCCACCGTCATCTTCGTATGTGGCAGAGAGTTCATAGTCTGAGCCAGTGACAATGCCTGTATAGGTAGGCCCATCATCGACGACTATTGTGACTGCGTTTGCGTTTTGTGTCAGTGTGGCCGTTCCTGTGTCATCCTCTTCTGGCGGGCAGCCCTCTGCCGTATTATTCGTGGTTTCGTAGTACCATGTGCCACTTGGATCGTTTCCGGGTTCCACCTCTTCAGGCAGAGAGAGATCGAACTTGCCATCAGCGTCCGTATAGGCCAGGCAGGTCTGTTCACCTGATGTGCACTCCACCAGGGCGCCTTGGATGGGCTCTCCTTCTCCCACCGTGTTTTTGACTGTTCCACTCACAGAGGAAAGGGCTTCAGCAAGCTCTATGGTCTCCCCATTTTCCAGGTCCCAGCCTGCCGTGGACAGATCTGTGCGAGACAGATAGTTTTCAGCCCAAACCACGACGTCATATTCTGCACCTGTGACCGCCGGGGAAGGAAGCTGTGCAGCAAATCCTCCGGCAACTCCGGTTGAGATGGGGTCTCCTTGGATGGCGTCCCCCAGCTTGAAGATAACATGAGCGCCCCGGATAGGCAGGGCCGAGTCCGTCCTCTTCACCTTGCCGTTGTATGTGACTGCCGGTAACACGCGGATCCACCCTGTAGTGGCAACGTTTAGACCGTTTGATGCAGTCAAGTCAGAATCGCCGCTAACGGTTGCCCTGAGGCGGAACCGCTTGGTTTGCGTCACGCCTGCGCCCATCAGGATAAGGGTGGCTTGCGAATCACCCAGGAACCTGATGGGAAGACGAGGGGCAAAGGAGGCGTACCCGCCCATTTCCTCTGCTGGAACCACGCTGAGATCCTGGTCAAGAAACTCCACAGTGGAGATTCTGGCAGCAGGGTTGGTGACAGGATTAGGCCCGGCCACACGGGCGCCTGCCAGAACGAGATCAAATGCTTCTCCTGCCAAGATGTTCATGGATTGGGGTGCAAACTCCATGGGAACATAGATGACAAAGCTGTCGCTAAATAGATTGCCGTCTGCTGCTGTTACCATGTAAGGACCGGCAAAGGCCCCATGGCTTGGTGCTGGAAAGGCATAGGAATCACCTTCTTGGACATCAATGATAGCGCTGCTGGAGTTTGTCGCAGTCCAGGTATAGGTTCCATTACCCCCTTCAACCGTGAAGGTCATAGAGGTACTACCGGCTTCTACTACGGATGGGTCGGTCGGCTTGTCTGGAATTGCGACCGGTTCGTAAACATTGATGGTGACCTCTGATTGATTTGCTTCTACAGGGGTGCTGTCAGTGACCGCGATAACGATCCCGGTCGTTTCTGATTTAGGGGCCGTGAAAACTACTTTTTCGTCCTGGGTTTGGGTGGTTGATTTGTCAATCTCACCACCGCCTTCCACGCTCCAGGTGTATGGCGCCACACCTCCCGCTACATTGAATTCCTGCGTCTCGTTTACAAGGAGGGCGACGGGTCCCACAGGCTCGATGCTAAAGGGAAGACGGGTTGTCACGACCACCGTGTCTGGGGCAAGGTTACCCTGAGTGCCTGTAGCATAGGCCGTGCAGGCAATGGCACCGCCGGTCTCATGTACATTGGATACAATGACGATAGTAGCCACACCGTTTGCGGCAACCACCGGATTCGTCTCCCCGACCCTGATATCGCCATAAGTAGTGTCTGCTACGTTGAAGAAGACCTCCAAAGTGGAATCCGGACCTGTGGTGACTACGTGGTCGTTCCCATCCAGGATGGTTGCTGTAAGGGTGGACTCTGAAGGCGTCTGGGAGGAAATACGAGGGGGATTTGCCTCCAGCGCAATCTTGGTCGCCGTGGGGATTGTAACGTTGATAATCGAATCTGTCGAGCTGGTCGTATAACCGCCAGCATTGTTGGAAAAGGAGACGTTGACCGGGGTAGGACCTCCATCTGCGGCCCCATCTACCACGAATCCTAATTGCACCAACTCAAGTGGCAGGGTTGCATTGGGCCAGTTTCCAGTAACGGAAAACCAGGTTATTGTCACGTATTTGTCCGTGCGAGGGTCATCATCTAAGTCCAGGATAGAGAGGTCGTTTCTCGGTTTATCCTCTACCAGTATCAAACCAGTCGGGAGGATGTTGGTGTACCCTGTGAACTGGAGCTGGGTTGAGTCAAAGTGAAACCTCACGCCAAGCCCTTTCAGCGTAATGTCGCCGTCATCCACCCCATAAAAAGCAGAGAGGGTGAAACTGCTATCCAGTGGTTGATCAGCAGTGGGTGGCGAGAGTGTTACAGACTGTTCAGCAGCAAAACCGTATCCCGCCCCCGTTCCTATGAGGAGCACCACTGTGACCAAAGAAAGCAATAAGGTACGGAGTCCTGTTTTCATTTTGTTCCCCCCTTTTGTTGTCATTCGACGTCGGTTTCTCCAGCCAACCCTCTTTTTGGAGAGGGGCCCCCCTTTCGAGAGAAAGTCCTCTTCGCAAAGGCCGGATTTGAGCAAAAATAATCCCTAAATCCTCTAACTCATCTCTAAGACCGTCGCAACATCATGTATGCCCCTGCCACAAGACCGAACATAACGATCGCCAGCAGTGCCTTATGGGCAGAAGTAGCGGGAAGCGGAACAGGTCGCTCAAGAGACAAACCAGAGGCCGCTGTTTGAATGAAACAGGTATCGTCGTCATCATCTGTTGTCTTGAAAGTCATATCGTCCCCATAGGTGACCCCCACGCTGTTTGTGGCCACCAGGCGGAAGTGATAGACAGTGTCGTCATTCAGGTTTGTGATACCAGTTTTTACTTCAATATCATCACTTTCTGATCCTGCATCAGCTTCCGCCGTCTTCTTGCCATAGGTTGTGTCGTTGCCGTACTCAAAATGGTAAGTCGTGGCTAAGCCATTGGGATTGACGGTTCCTGTCAATGTGGCCGTGCTCAACTTCACAGATGTTGCAGGGCCTGTAGTCACGGTAGGCCCTCCGGCCCCGACGCCGAATACAGATGTATGGTTCAGCCAGAAGCTTACCAGGCCCATCAAATGGTCTTCATAGACGATGTCCTCAGGGGGGACACCGGCTACCTTTTCTGGTACACCACTTCTGAGGTCATCGGCAGTCTCTGCGTAATAGATCCTCGCAATGCCTGCGGCAAAGTCCCCAGGGTTTACATCAGTGGTGTCAAAAGGAATGGTCACCTGAAGGGGGTTATTGGGGTCGATATTTGCCCCCGTGACGTTGATTTCTACCAGTGCTACTGAGTTCTGGGTATAGGGTGTTTCAGTACCCACATTGATGTCGCATTGGATGTCGATCTGGGCTGTTCCGTCCAGGGCGCCTGTTGGTACGTCAACCACGCATTGTCCGGAAGTCAAGGTCCCGCCTCCGGGGCCCACTTGATCGCCCGATTCCAGTGATGTCAATACGAAGTCGGGATCATCGAGGATGTCCTGTGTGGCTGAAGTATATCCTGCGGCGCTTGCCGTGGCCAACAGCTCGTTTGCGGCTCCGTCCTGTTTGGTCAATGCCAGGTTGCTTCCTCCAGTACAGGTGACGCCACCTTCCGTGCAAGACCAGGTTAGGGTGCCTGAACCCTCTGTGCCGGACAATGAAAGGATGAAATTGACCTCCTCTGTGCATGTCTCCTCACCATCAGTGTATTGTGTAGTGAGGTGATAGTCTGAGCCATCAACCGTGCCTGTGTAGGTGGGCCCATCGTCGACGACTATGGTGACATCCGTTCCCGTTTGCGTCATGGTGGCAGTGCCTGAGTCATCCTCGTCAGGCTCGCAGGGATCGGCATAGTGGTTTGTCGTTTGGTAAGTCCATGTGGTGGTTTCACCATTTCCTGAGCCGAGTTCGGGAAGGTAGAGGGTGTAATCGCCATTATTGTCGGTGTAAGCTAAACACGTTTGTGCGTCTGCTGTGCACTCCACCAGGGCGCCTTGGATGGGCTCTCCCGCTCCCACGTCGTTATTGACTGTTCCATTTACAGAGGAAACTGCTTCTGCAAGTTCTATTGTTTCGCCAATTGCCATGTCCCAGCCCTCCGTGGTTAGGCCGGTGCTGGACACATAGCCGTCGGCTAAAACCTCCACGTCATACTCAGGACCGCCAGGCGCAGGGGAGGGAAGTGGAACCGAAAAGCCTCCGCTCTCTCCCGTGAGGCCAGGTTCGCCCTGGATAACCCCTCCAAGCTTAAAGATGACAACAGCCGCCTCAATGGGTGATCCTGTGGCCGCATCTTGCACGATGCCGCTGTAACTCAGTTCCGGAAGGACACGGATCCAACCTGTAGTGGCCATGTTCAAACCGTTTTCTTCCGTCAAATCGGAATCGCCAGTGACCGTTGCCCTGAACCGGAATCTCATGGCCTCCGTCACATCGGCGCCCGTTACCGTGGCCACCGCCTCGGAATGCTCGTCAAAGTCAATGGGAAGAATAGGCGCAAACTCGGCGTAGTCTTCCATTTCCTCCGTGGGCACCACGTTCAGATCCTTGTCAAGAAACGCCACTGCGGAGATTTCCGCACTGTCGGCGTCGGCACCTGCAAGAACGAGATCGAATTGCTCTGCCGCCAAGATGTTCATGGATTGGGGCATAAACTGCATGGGCACGTAGACATCAAAGGTGTCGCTGAACTGGTTTCCGTCTTCCACCGTAATGGTGTATGCGCCGGCAAAGGCCCCGTCCATGGGGGCCGTGAAGGCATAGGTATTGCCTTCCTGCACATCAATAGGCTCGCCGCCAGAGTCGGTCGCCGTCCAGATATAGTTGTCGTCACCGCCTGCCACCGTGAAGGTCGTAGAGCTGTCACCCGCTTCTACCACGGGCGGCTCGGTCGGCTTGTCAGGAATCTCGACACGGTCGTAGACATTGATGGTGGCCTGCGAGTCGATTTCGCCCGCGTCAGTGACCGTGACAGTAATGTTCGGGGTCTCTAGCTCAGGGGCGGTGAACGCCACCTTTTCATCGGCCGTTTGAGTCGTTGTCTTATCAAGGGAACCACCACCTGCCACACTCCAGGTGTAGGGTGCTACACCTCCCAGCACACTAAATTCCTGCGTTTCGTTTACCTGGAGAGCAATCGGGCCTGGGGGCGCGATAGCAAAGGGGCCGGTTGTCACGGTTACCGTCCCTTGGGTAAGGTCGCCCTGGGCGCCCATAGCATCGGCTGTGCATGGAATTTCGCCGCCTTCATCATCCACTTCGGACTCAATAATGATAGTAGCCACGCCATTTTCGGCGACAACCGGATTGATCTGTACGTCCCTGATATCGCCATAGGTAGGGTCTGTTACAGCAAAGAGAACTCCCAGCGTGGAATCAGGCCCATCGGTTACCACGTAGCCGTGGTCATCCCAAATGGTTGCCGTAAGGGTGGATTCCGACACAGTCATGGAAGAGATATGGGAGGGATCTGCTTCCAGCACAATATTGGTGGCTACGTGGTATACGTCAATGTTCCCCGCGTCTGCGGATTGGCCGGAGACAACAGTCACTGGACCGGCAGCCTGTCCTGCCGGCTCACGGTCCACGCGCTCAACAAGATCCAGCTTTGCGCCTACGTAGTAGGTCCCGGGAGGGACGTCCGCTATCTCGAAGTCGCCAGGGGCATCTAAGGTTGTTCCTGCAACAAGATTTTCCATATTCTCATCGCTGTAGGCCCCGATCTCAAATGTGCCCGTGGCACTGCCCGTGTAAACAACGGTGCCAGCAATGGAGCCGGGAAGTGCTTCAATGTCAACGACTGCATTCCCCAAAACAGTACCGTAGCCAGCAGCGTTATCGAAAACACTCACATTTAAAGGGGTCTGCCCTGTCTCAGCGTCACTCTTCACAGTAAAATTCAATTGGGCAAGGACAACAGGAATACTAACGTTTGGCCATTCAAGCGAGAAG